>Ga0224555_1001267_pt1 | contig 35984 bp, 31 predicted proteins | sample 714S23034metaG_FD_180687 | JGI IMG/M metagenome (GOLD analysis project Ga0224555, IMG submission 180687) | Peat soil microbial communities from Stordalen Mire, Sweden - 717 S2 30-34 | ecosystem: Environmental > Terrestrial > Soil > Wetlands > Peat | place: Sweden: Norrbotten County, Stordalen... | reverse complement strand
CGTGTTCAAAATCTCGCGCGTCGTCGCGTTGACCAAAAAACAAGAAACCATCCTCAAGACCATCGACCGCAAGCTTCTGGCGGTGGAGAACTGATGTAGTGAGTACTTTTTAGGTGGAATTCAGGTAAAGGGTGATGGCGTCGGGGACGGGGATGTCAACAATTGTCGGGGTGCAGCCGACGGTGAATTGGCAGGCCTGGCTTGCCCAGTAGTTGTATTGGTTGTCTTCGGTGCAGGGGTCGCTGGTGTTCAAGCCCCAGGCGATGATGGCGTATTTGCCGGGGGCCTGGATGAGGGCTTGGGAGCGGACGAGTTCGACATAGCCTTGCCAGGTGCCGGAGGCGATCTGGACGGTGCTTTCGCCGCTGACGCATTGGACGCCCCATTGGTTCTGGAAGCTGCCGTAGCCGAATGTGCCGGCGGGGTTGGTGTAGCCGCCGGATTCGGGGGTGATGTCGGTGGGGTTGCCGAATTCGCCCCAGAAGACGTGGCCCCAGTCCACGGCGGTGATGTCTTGGGCGTTGAACCAGGTGAGCATGTTGGCGGTGCCGCCGGCGCCGGTGAAGCTGTCCAATTTGGCGAAGATTTGACGCCAGAGTGGACAGCAGGGGTTGCTGCCGGTGCAACCGCATGGCGCAATGGGAATCATGAGGAAAGTAAGAAGGAAAAATTAAGAAGGAAGAAATTCAACATCATCTAAAAAGTCCTTGTTTGCGGCATTGCTGGAGTTTTCCAATTGCCTTGGACGCCTCATCCAAACGCTCCATTGTTATCATTTGGTGGTCGAGGCCCAACTCTCTCTTTTTGAGATCAATGATAAGCCCTGTGAGCATGGAGCATTCCTCCATGTGTGTCATTATCGTATGCCGTTCATTTCTGTTCATAAATTTTCAAAGTAGCACTACCAGAAATTCATAGTCAGACGGCGGCGCCGATGTAGGCGGGGAGCCAGACGTAGGTTTGGACGCCGCCGATGCAGAAGATGAATTTTTGGTAGAAGGCTTGCGCGCCGGCGGGCAGTTCGGAGGTGGAGAGGCGGATGCAGCGGCCGAGGGTGATGTATTGGAAGTCGCAGGCCAGGCCGATGTGCCGCGTGCATTCCACCGACTCCACCACCGCGTTGGGCAGGTAACGGGCAATCAGGCCGGTGGTGCTTTGCTCCCGCACCGTGAGTTCGCCCTGCATGGGCACGCTGTCGGGGTGGAAGGCGATGAAGGCGACGCAGTTTTCAACGGTTTGGAAGGACCGCTGAACCGTGAATACCAGACGGTTCTCCAGATTGTAGCGCGGGATGTTCAGCAGGTAGGCGGCGCGGACGAGGGGCGATTTCTGGACCGCCCGTTTCTGTTTGTTGACAAATCCTTCCCGAATCTGCCCGCCGGCGCCCGCCGTGAATGTTGCGCCCACGACGAGTGAGACGGCATCGTCCGCCAGCAGGAAAGCGTTGACGGCCAGGCCGCCGGTTGGTGTAAGGGTGATTTTCACGAGCGGAAATGCAAAGCCATCCAGCGGCGGAGGTCCGTCACGTCGGCCAGCTTGATGTGGAAATGGGCGCACACTTTTTCACGCAAGCGGCGCAGGGCGCGCGCCTCGATGCTGCTGATCATGGCGGGGGTGCAACCGCACCAACAGGCGATCTCCTCCGCGGTGAAGGTGGATCCAGGCGGGGCGGTGGCCGAGAGCACGGCCAGACCTAAATCAATTCTCCGGGTTTTCGCGCCGTTGTTGCGCGGCATCGGCTCTTCGCGGTCGGTTTGCGTGTTCATAAGGTTCAGGCCAGGGTGAGGGCGGCTTGGGCAGGCGTGCCGCCGCTGTTGATATTGAGCGTGCTGATCCAGCCCAGTTCACCGTTGCGCAGCGGTTTGCCGCCGAAGACGTAGCCGGCGGTTTTGAGGGCGGCGTTGCCGAGGGTGACAGTCATGCTGCTGCTGCCGGTGATAATCAGGTTGGCGGCGTTGGTTGACAGCCGGTTGCCGCCCGCCGCTCCACTGCCCTGCGCGTCAAGCGCGGCGTCAATTTGCGCCATGGTCGGGCCGAGCGGTTTGCATTTGGCCATGACCCGGTAACTGGCGAGCCGGAAGGCGCGGGTGCGGCCCTGGATGGTGACCGGCTCAAGTTTCAATTCGTGGCTGATGGTCCATTTGTCCTGCGCTTGAAAACTGGTGAAACCGGTGACGCTGCCCCAGGCGGCGGTGAATTCCTGGCGGTCCAAGACGGCGGTGCCGGGGACGGCGGGGTTGCTGTAGCTTTGGCCGGTTTGCAGCGTGTAATAACTGTTGGCCGCGCCCGCGGTTTCGCCGTTGCCGATGACTCCCCAAATCTCCATCCGTCCCAGCACCGGCCCTTCCACACCCAGTTCCAAATCCGGCATCTTTCCGATCAGGGCGCTGGTCAGAGTCAGGACGTCGCCGTTGTTGCTATTCCAGGCGCAGGCCACATCGGAAGCGCCGGGATAGTTCGTGCCGATCACGCCCGCCAGATACGGGAACAGGGTCGTCAGCGCGGCCGTATCATAGAAGAGTGGGCGGCCACTGGCCTTGACGACCATGTCCCGGTAAATCTCGTCCATGTCACCGTAAAGGGACGTGGAAATGACGTCCGTGACCAACGCGGTTTCGACCGTCGAGTCCTCGGCAAAGGCGATGTTTTTGCTGTTATATGCGGCGTAGGCCGGGCCGCCTGTGATTTGGGAGCGTGTTACCATAGAATTTGAGATTTGAGATTTGAGATTTGAGATTTCACGTGACATCGAAGGTGTCCACCATGCTGCCTTGCAGCGCGCCATTGTAGGCGGCGGCGCGGACGACGGCGCCGCTGGCGACGGTGAACGGGGTGGAATAAAGCATGGCGTTGGGGTTGCCCGGCCCGGGGAAACTGCCATCCGTGGTGTAGTAAAGCGCGGAACCGCCGCCGGGTTGCTGGTCGGTAAGCGTCACCGTTTCGGCGGCGGCGGACGCGGCGGGGGCAAGGGTCCGCGTCAACGCGGTCAGAGCGAAGGTGGCTCGCAAAGTGACAGCCAGCGGGATAAACGGGGCGTCCCCAGGCGCGCTGATGTATTCGTAAAAAGTCGGCGCGGTGTAAAAGCCCTGCATGGGACCGCCCAGGAAAAAAAGTTGGAAGGTCTGCGCGATATTGACCGCAATTTGCTCGGCGCTTAAACGCGTGCCGTGGGTGCCCTGGTTGACGGCCGGTTGCTCCTTGACGATGAATTTCTGTTCGAGCGTGCAGATCGGGCCGGCCGTGTCGGGCAGGGCGTTTTTGAGCGCGGGCATGAGCACCTCGATGCTGGCGCCGCCCTTGCCGTTGCGGCCGGCCAGCCCGGCCAGCGCGCGGTTGACTTCGGTGTCCAGGCGCTTCTCGCGGACTTTGAAGATGGCGATAGCGCCGAACCAAGGCTCGCTCAGGAGCTTGTAATAAACGTCCGGCTGCACCGATTCGATTTGAGAGGCGAGACTCATGTTTCCCCCAACTTGTCAAAAGAGCCGGTGTCCAGGCGGTGACCGCGGCGGATGGCTTCCATGCGGAAACTGGGGCCGGTCACGTTTTGCGGCTGGGCGGGGAATTCGACCTTCTCCTGGCCGGCGCGGATTTTTTCCATGCGTTTGACAGCCTCGTCGTATTGCGCGCGGCGGAAGTCGCTTTGCAAATCCGTCTTGGGCAGGCTGCAAAACCATTTCCAACGCGCCAGCGCGATGGCGTCGGAGCGGATTTGGTCCGGCACCGTGCCGGGCTGGCCGATCTGGTTGCCGCCCACCAGGATGCCGGCCTGGATTTCCGCCGTCACGGTGGACAGGATGGCGGACAGAATGGAGGAGCTGCCCTGAATGGTATTGAGCAGGGTGACTTCATCGGGGAGGATTTCCGCCGTGATGTCGGTGGGGGCGAGAGGGTTCCACATAATTGATAATTGATAATTGACAATGGAGAATGGGGAATGGGCGCCGGCGCGGCGGAAGGCGGGACCGCGCCGGCGCGTTCGCGGGCTAGGGCGCCACGCTGGCTTGCAGCGTGAAGTTGATGTTGCTGATCGCGCCGTTGGAGACGGACGTGACGCGGAAGGCCGTGGCCGGCTCCCACACCGAGGAGGCGAGGTTGGTCGCGGCGGTGACCTGGTTGAGGCCGTTCAAGGCGAAGGTCCAAATGAACGGCGTGGTCGTGGTGAAGTTCGTTCCGTAACGTCCGTTGATGGCATTGGCATTGCCGCCGGCGGTGTCGTAGGCGAAATCCACTTTCACGGTCACGTTGCTGGTGGAGACGTTGTTGGTGCTGGTGACGGTGGCCCACAAGCCGATGGGATGCGAGCCGCTGAAGGCCAGGAACGTGTTGGTGGAGGAACCGGCCTGCAACAACTGGTTGCCGGTCAGCGTCTGGCTGGCGACCAGCGTGTACACACGCGGCGTCACCTGGGTGGTGGCCTGGCCGTGCGCGGAAGTGCCGCAAAGGAACGCAAGGGACACAAAGGCGGCGGCCGTTGATTTAAGCATGTTTTTCATAGTGGTGTCGTTGTCAATTATCCATTGTCCATTGTCAATTCACCGCGACCTGCTGGATGCCGGTGGTGTGCTGCACGTGCAGGTACTCGTAATTCTCCACCGTCAAGGCGATGAGCTTGACGCCGACATCGGTGACATAGACCGCGTAGTCGCCGCCGCCGTAAGCGGCGTCGGCCACGTGGCGCACCAGGTTGCTCGAATCCATCGGGCCGTCGGCCTCGATGCTGGTGAACAAGAGCACGTTGCTGCCGATGATTTCCTGTTTGGTGGCGCCGGTGGCCTGCTGATAACGCTCGGCGTTAATGATGCAGCGTTCCACGCCGATGGCGGTGGCGACTTGCTCCTCGGTGAACTGTCCGGCACGGGCCAGCGCGCCGGCGGTGAGCTGGCTTTCGTAGGCGTTTTGGCGCTTGAGAGCCGCGATGTCGCCGTAGATGGCCGTGGAGGGGTAGAACCCCGTGGCGTTGGCCAGGGCGATGATGTCATTCTTCAACTCCAGGTCCGGGTTGCTGCCGGCGTCCCAGGTTGTATTGGAGACGGTGGCGCTCGCTTCCAGGAGCGCGATGGCTTCCAGCACGGTGGCGCGCATCATCAGGTCCATCAGCCACTTGGTGTGGACCTGCTGCCATTCGGGCTTGTCCTTCAACTGATCGCGGTCCAGCAGCAGAGTCAAACCCCGGTTGGGAATTTGCAGGTCTTCCTTCGTGGCCACGCGTTGCGCGATGCGGGCGAAGTCCGCCAGCACGCCGCGTTTCACTTTCGTGTAATCGACGGTCTGGAACGGTTCGTGCTCATCGTAGATAGTCATGCGGATGATGCGGCTGTTACTGGGGCGCGGCGGCGCCAGCAAATCGCGCAGCTGCCGCAGGCGGTTGCCCACCATGCCGTCATAGCTGATGGCATAAGTGGTGATTTCCTCGATGTATTCCGACTGGCGGAGCAAGGAGTCGTTGGCCAGGCAGACCTGGCCGTGGAAACGACCGACATCGGCGCTGGCGATGGCTTGAGGCGCGAAGTCGTTGCCGAGATTCACGCCGGAAAACCTGAGCGCGGCCTGGTAGGCGTTGCTCAAGACTAAAGGAGAGGGTGATTTCATAATGTGATCAGTGAATAGTGGTTTGTGGTTAGTGGTTAGACCGGCGTCGCGACGGCGTAGGTGTTCGTCGCCGCTTGCGTGACGGTCCAGAGCACCGGGGAGATCGGGATGAAGCTGATTTCCTGGCTGGCGGCCGTGACTGTGGCCGTGGCCTTGCCGATGACCCAGACCGTGCCGGGATTACCTTGCGCGCAACTGCCCACCAACCCGCCTGCGGCGGCATAGACCCAATCGTCCACCGTGATGGCGCCAAGGGACAAGCCTTGTTTCGAGCCTTCCGTCACGCCGAAACGTTCGACGGTCAGGAAGTCGCCGGTTTGGTAGGGAGCGTCCGGTGAAATGCCGAGCGGGAAGCTGGTCTTGCCGGAACCGCCGTCCCAGGTCTTGGCGTAATACTGCGTGGAACCACGCATGTAGCCGAGGTATTTGTTCGTGGCCGGCAGCGTGTTGGTGGGATCAATTTGCAGCGTTTCGCGGCCATGCTCGAACATGAGCGCGACGGCGTTGGCCAGCGCGACGGAGCCGCGCGGGTGTCGGGGTTCAAAGCGGCCGAGGACGGCCGCCAGAACAGTTGAGAGAAGTCTTTTCGTTTTATTCATAATGGTATGGATTCTGATTTTTGTTTTGTTTTTTGACGGTTATTTGGCGGCCGCTGTTTTGGCGGTCTTGGCCTTTTGCAAGGCGTCATAGTCGCGCTGTCGCTTGATGACGGCGATGGCTTGGTTCCTGCGGAGGCCGGCGCGCATCTTCTCTGAGATCAGCGTTTCGTCCGCAAGTTGTTGCTTTTCCCTGGCTTCATAGGCAGCCAGGCGAGATTGGAGCGCGGCGTTTTGAGCTACCAGTGATTCAATGGTGGGTTTGGGAGCGATGGGAGGTTTTCCACCGCCTGATTCAGCGCCATCCGCGATGTGAAGGATGCGCATTAGGATTTCTCCTTTCCGGTTTCAGGATTGCGTCCGAGCAAGGCCTGGTGGAGTTGCGGGCACTGGGTTTTGACGGCTTTCATGGCCTTGCCAAGGTCTGGTTCTTTGTTGTCATTCATGTGCTTCTTGACTGCCTCCATGAAGGCGTCGCGCGGATCCACGGTCGCATCGGGATCGGTTCCGTCATTGGCCAGCACTTTGCCGGACCGCGTGCTATCGCCGCCAATCGTCTTGACGATGTTCGCGCCATTGAGCAGGCCGTCCGAGGCGGTCTTGAACGCGGCTTCATCGGCTGTGTTGGCCAGGACGTCGATCTTGGCCGCGCGATCGGCAGGCTTGAGCTTGCCCTTCGTGATGGCGAGATCGATGATGGCTTCAGCGCGGGCTTTGCGCTCCGCTTTGCGACCGGTTTGCTCGTTGGACAGGGCGGTCTCAGCCGTCGTCTTGGCGGTCGTCAGGGTTGTGACCTGATTCTTGAGCGTGTCGCGCTCGTTGGTCAGAGTCGTGATTGTGCCGGCGAGGGTTGTCTTCTCGTTGCCCAGCGTCACGACCTCGCCGGCTTTGGCGGTGTGAAGCTTTTGAAAGGCTTCGAGAACCTGTGCTTCGGTTGGCGTTTCGACGTTGGCCAGAGCCACGCCTTGCGCGAGCAACCATCCTGCGATCAATTTCATATCAGGTTCTTGTTGTGTTTGCGTTTCGGCGCCGCGCGCGTTTGCGAGCGATTCAACGCCGGAAATATTGGGTCGGTCAGTGAGGCCGACAGATAAAAGCTTGAAGGGATGGCACACGATGGCGCCGTTCTTCGTCTCGCCATTGGGCAGGACCAGCCAGAGGGCGCTGGGAAACTTCGCGCCATTCTCCACAGCGGCCGCGCCGACCTGGTTGAGGACAAAATGCGCCTCAATCCCGCGCTCTCCCTTGCGGACCTTGTCCACCACGCCGGCGTCCTGCTTGCGGCCGGCATTGGCGAGCGTCTCGGGGGAATGCTCAACCAGGTCAGGATGTCCAAGGTAAACCGGGATGCCAACGAGCGCGCGCTTGAGGGAGCGGAAAAGGCCGCTTTCCTTGTCCATCAGCTTGTCCGCACTGGCATTGTCCAGCACTTGCAAAAACTTTTGCTCGGTGGCAACGCCGTTGACTCGCGCGACACGCGACTTCGGGTGTTCGCCATAGGGCGCGATCAAAGCCCAGCCGTCAGAATCAATCTCGTTGCCGATAACCAGGAAATGGGGTTGTGTTTCGTCCATAGTGTGTTAGGTTCCTTTTGCGCCAGACGTTTTGGACGTGTGAGAGACGCCTCCGAAAGGAGTGGCACTATTCCCTGGCGCGCTTTTCTTCCACATGGTTTTTGCAGCTAGCACTTTCTCGCCCTTCCAATGCTCTTCCACATAGTGCGTAATGCCGTTATGGCGTTTGGCATAGATGATAGAGGTCAGACCGCGGCCGGATTTTCCACCTGCCGTCACCGAGTCGGGATTGGCAACGATATCGGGAATTTTCGCAATGTCCTCTTTAGTCACCGGTTCATGGCCTGGCTGCCTCTCATTGCCAACGCCATGATTCCGATCAATATGCCGAACGGCATCATGGTCGATGAAATGCGAATGGCCGGATGCGTCAATGCCAGTGGCCGCCTTAATTTTGGCCGCAGTTTCCGGGGACACTTTCGCGTAAGCGGCTTCATCCAATTTGCCGTCGCGCACGGCGGCCACTTTGTCCGAGGCTGAGGCAAATTGCCCGCCGCCTGGGGACCCGGCCGGGACGCGCGGCTGATCGGGATTCCAGTTTTCGAGCGTTGTATCAGGCCGCTGCAGGCCCTGCGCATAGGCTGTGCCGACGATCGGCGCAAGAGCGTCCGCGGCTTTTGGCACCATGAGCGTGTTGGCTGTCACTGCATCCCATTCGCCCATGACTTCCTTCGCGCGGGCCGCGAAATGATCGGGATCGGTGATTTGGAGCAAGGCTTTCACCTTGGCCGCGGCGTGGGCCATGTCTTCATGGGTGGCGCTGGCCAGTTTTTTACGAGAAGCCTCTTCGAGTTGATCGCTGACCTTGGGCGGTTGGCCCGCCGTCGCCGTGCTTTGGCGCGGCGAATCAATCTTGTCGGATTGATTCGGAATGGCGGTGGCCAGGGCTGGAAGCGTGCCGTCAGTCATGCGAGAGGTTTCGCGGCTCGACTGGAGTCTCGCCCTGCCGGGATTGACAAATGGGCCGAAGATGGAACGGAGGGCCGCGCCGGCGCTGGACCAGAAGCCCGCCGCGTCAACCTGCGGGTCAGGCATCTCGGGCGCGAAGGTCTGGGGCTTGCCAAGACTGGCCGGATCCGCGCCCGCGCCGATGGGCGTGGTTTCGTCCTCTTGCGCGGTTTGTGTGGTCTCCTCTGTTTCATCCGCAGTCTTGGGAGCGGCGGCACTAGTGGCGGGACGAGTGGCGAGTGGTGAGTGGCCAGTGGGTCGTGCGGGCGTGATCGGCTGACCACTGGCCACTAACGTCTGGCCACTGGGTGCAGCCGGGGCCTCAAGGCATGCTTCGCCATCGGCCGGGGCTTCCCAGCGGAAACGCTTATAGACATCCTTCAGCGCTATCTTCCAGCCAAGCGGGACCAGCGCCTGCATGACTTTCAGATCTTCATCCGTGGTGTCATCCGGAGGCGGACTGACCGAAATGGCCGCGCGCGGTTCCTGGTTGAACAGATACCGGATGATCGGTCTGTCAACGCGATCATTCAAATAACCGGTGGCCCAAAGAGCGTCGCTGGCCAGGTAGATGCCGGATTCTTCGCTCTGCACGCTGGCGCCCACGACATTGGAGGATCCGCCGCCCGCGCCGGCTGAACTGCCACCGGACTTGCTCCCCGTGGCCAGGTCCACGCCGCGATAACACTTGGCGTAAAGACTGTTGACCAGGTCAACCAGCTCTTTGAACGGCATTCCCGAGCGGGCGGCTTGCTCCAGAAACTTGAGGATTACTTTCGGGCTGTGGATGACCGCGCCGTCATTGGCCATGGTCTGAAGCGCGCTTTTGGCTTCTTCCCAGCCGGTAGTGCCGGGAGCTTCATCCACGATGCCCTCCAGGAAGCCGCTGGCATAACGGGCGCACCAAATGTTCCAATCGCGCAGGCTGAAAGCCTTCATGCAAAAGGCGATGGAAAGCGGGCGCATCCAGCCTTCACCGACGCAAGTCAGCCATTCGCCCTGGACACACGGTTGCCCGTAAACGTCAAAGATATGTTTGAGATAAGCCAGGTAGCCACGGCGGCTTTCAAAGAACCAAACGGGCGTGTGACGGAATTCGGCGGTCACTTCCTTGCCGGCCGGGTTGTCCACCCGCAACAGCATTTCATGCGCGCTGTAGTAGTAGGAATGGGCCGAGGCCATCTGGTGGAGCAATTCGCTCACGCCGCCCGACACGTCCTGGTCCAGGGCGCGCGTGGTGCGGACGTGGTCGTAGAAATAGTTGAGCGCCTCGGCGTGGCGGTCGCCCTCGGGGCTGCCGTCGGAGACGATCTGCCAGTCCAGGCCGGCCAGGTCGGAGGCGCGTTTGTCGGCGTTGACCGCCAGCTCGCCGTCCCGTTCCATCATGGTTTCCCATATTTTGCCCACCACGCGCATTTCGCCGATGCGAAAGGCGTTGAGGTTCTCCGCGATCCAGTTCATGGACATATTGGGCATGGGGGAGAATCGGAGCCGGATGGCCCACTCAATGCGAGCCTGGTTGAATTGGGACGCGCCGCTGAGGTTCATAAGTTGGGGGAAAGGGTGGACGGAACACGTTGGAAGACCGAACGATTGGCCGCGCGGGCCGCGTCTTGGACGCGCTCCCGGCCTCGAACTTTGAGTTTCATACTCATCATTACGATGAAGAGTTAACCACAAAGCCGAAAAACCAAAAAACCTACGGTAGGTTTTCAGGCACGATTTTTTTTCGGGCGGTGCGCGCGTTGAAAACTCCTGAGCGCCAGCGGGTTGCGAAAGAAAAAAACGAAAAAAAGTGAAAAATCGCTAGAAAAAATGCTATTTTTTCCGCGCAAAACCCCCGTTTTCCTGCCAAAACGGCCAAAAAACGGCCTTTTTTTACTGTCAGTACGTTTTTTTGAGGATGCCGTCCGCCGCCTTGGGCCTTGCCGTCCAACAACTTGCGTGTGTTTCTGGAAATACTCGATTTTGTGTTCAAAAATCAAACTTTGACGCCGTTCCGGTTGTCGGCGTCGTCATAACGGGCCAGCAGCATCGGAAAGCCCTGCCCGGCAAAAAAACGGACCCGGCCCGGTTGATCGTGAAAACTAAAGCCTTTGAGACGATTTCCCGAAAAGGATGATTTCGTGATGGCATTGCATCTGCTTCTGCGAATGGGACTATTTTAAGGCTGTTTTAAGGTAGTACAACTGTAAAATTATTTACACATAGACATAAACATAACATCTGCGCACACGACACATGGCTAAATATAAACTGGAATACATCTGGCTCGACGGCTACACGCCCGTCGCAAATCTCCGCGGCAAAACGCTCGTCAAGGACTTTGACAACTTCCCGACTCTGGCCCGTCTTCCGAACTGGGGATTTGACGGCAGTTCCACGCGGCAAGCCGAGGGGCACTCCTCCGACTGCGTTCTCAAACCCGTGGCGTCCTATCCCGATCCCACCAAGAAAAACGGCGTCCTGGTCCTGAGCGAGGTCTATTTGCCGGATGGCGCCCCCCACCCCACCAACGCCCGCGCCACCATTCTCGACGATCCCGACACCTGGTTCGGCTTTGAGCAGGAGTACTTTCTTTTCAAGGATGGCGCGCCGCTGGGCTTCCCCCAAAACGGCTACCCCTATCCGCAGGGCAAGTATTATACCGGCGTCGGCTATGACAACGTGGGCGACATCGCCCGCGAGATCGTGGACACGCATTTGGACCTGTGCCTGGACTGCGGCATCAACCATGAAGGCATCAACGCCGAAGTGGCCAAAGGCCAGTGGGAATTTCAAATCTTTGGCAAAGGCTCCAAGACGGCCGCCGACCAAATGTGGATGGCGCGCTATCTTCTGATGCGCCTGTGCGAGAAATATAAAGTCACCGTGGTCTGGCACTGCAAGCCGCTGGGGATGGACGTGGATTGGAACGGTTCGGGCATGCACACCAATTTCTCCACCAAGCACATGCGCGAAGTCGGCGGCAAGGAATACCTTGAGGCGCTCATGGCCGCCTTCGACAAGTACAAGAACGAGCACATCGCCGTCTATGGGCCGGACAACCATCTCCGCTTGACGGGCCTGCACGAAACCCAGTCCATTGACAAATTCAACTATGGCGTGGCCAACCGCGGGGCCTCGGTGCGCGTGCCCGTGAGTTTCCCCAAGAACGGCTATCGCGGCTACCTGGAGGACCGCCGCCCCAATTCCGCCGGCGACCCCTACAAAATCGCCAGCCGCATCCTGCAAACCATCGCCACCGTGCCGCTGAAGTAGCGGATCAGATGAGCCATTTGAGAGGACGGCGCGGGTGATTCAGCCATCGCCCGCACCGCTCTTCAAAGTGTCCGCCACATTTGGTCGTCACGCGGCAGCGTGCGCCTCGGGCTGCCGTTCCGCCTCGCGCGCGGCCGCCAGGTATGCTTTTGCCTCGGACCTTGGAATATACCGCCGAAAGATTTCGGTGAACTCGTCCTTGAAGTATCCTTTGGCCGTCATGGTCCCGGTCCGAATGGTCCGGGGACGTATGCCGTAGGGGCGCAACTTTTGCGACAGCCATAATTCATTGATGGCATTGCCGCTGCGCATCATCGCCCAGGGGCGGTCCGGCAAGTGGTTCAGGCAGGCCACCAGGTCCCGGCTGTAGATTCGCTCGGCGTTGAAATGGACGAATTGCAGAAGAATGTCAAATAAAAGTGAGGACATGGGGCTGTTCTCCTGCGCGCTGGCGGTCAATTCCACGGCGGCTTGCCGGGCCAATTCCGGCCACGGGCCGCCCGCCAAATCGGCCAGGGCGAGCAACGGTTCCCAGATGTCCCCGGCCCGGTCGTTCATGTCCGGGGGCAAGTCCGGGCGCGCCCCGGCGATGTCCTGACCATGGTCTTGCGCGAAGCGGGCGCATTGCCGGCGCAAGGGCGTCGCGTCCAGGTTTTTTAATCGTTCGCATGTCTCGAGGGCGGTCTTGCGCTGCATTCTGACCACGATGCAGCGGTCGGCCAGGGTGTCCGGCAAACGCCCAATGACCGCCATGATCTTCGGACACCAGCACGAAAACCGGACCAGCCGGGTCGCGCCGATGGCAGCGCCGTCGGGTTCCCTTTCTTGCGGCGCGGTGGCGGATGGACAACCGGCCGCGGGCAGATTGTATTGGGTGAATTGACTGGCGACTCGCACCACGTAGGCCGTCTTGCGGCTGTAGCCGGAATTGAGGATGCCGCGCATTTCATCGTTGCCCTGCAAAAACGTGTCCGCTTCGTCAATCAACAACGTGGGCCGCATTTCCTCGATGACCCGGAAGAGCGCGGGCGAACTGATATTGGCGGCGACGACGGGACGATTGACCAGTTCGCTCAGGACGGTCAGGAGGGTGGTCTTGCCGCAGCGTTTTTCCGGCGATTCCAGGCCCAGGTACGTGCTGACATCGCGCTGCTGGAAAGCGTAGGTGTGCAGCGTCCACAAGGCCAAGGCTTCGGCGGACCATTTTGGCAGGATGACAAAGCGCTCGAACACTTGCCGCAGATCACTCAGAAGGGTGGCGCCATGGACCGGCTCCGGCCACGGCTCGACTTCCGGCAGTTCCAAAAGGGAGCCAGAGGTTGCGATTCGGCCATCGGTTTTTGTATTGATTTTCATAGCTGGTATTATGTTTTTGGTTTTTATATTAGCGGAGGCGGTTGGACAAATGCCGTCCAAGTGGCAAAAAATCTTCAAATTATTAGACATGGGACCGCTTTGTGACGGGTATGAGCCGTCACATGTGACGGGTAGAGCTTCCGTAAGTTGTTGATGGTAAACATTTGTGACGGTGTGACGGGTAAAAACCCCTGCGTCCGCGTGACTGCAAGGGCGGCTGCCCAAATCCCCGCCTCAAGCGCCCGTTCTCAATGCCAGGGACACGCGCCCGCGTGGGAATAATCAATAAGATGATGAAAAAACCAGCACAGGCCGGCTCTGACGTCCATTTCCTCCTTGCCATCGCGGCGGCCCCGGCGGAAGATTTGGGTTCGTTTATGCCGAAAAAAGCACTCATTACAGGCATCACGGGCCAGGATGGCTCCTATTTGGCGGAATTTTTGCTGGCCAAGGGCTACGAGGTTCATGGCCTCATCCGCCGCGCCAGCACCTTTAACACCGGCCGCCTCGATACCATTTATTCCGATCCGCACGCGGTCAAGAGCCGCCTCTTTCTCCATTACGGCGATTTGAGCGACGCCAGCGGCTTGAGCCGGTTGGTGGGCAAAATCCAGCCTGACGAAGTTTACAATCTGGCCGCGCAAAGCCACGTGCGCGTCAGCTTCGACGGCCCGGAATATACGACCGACGTCTCGGCCACCGGCACGCTCCGGTTGCTGGAAGGGATTCGCGCCGCCGAGCTGCGCCCCCGTTTCTACCAGGCCTCCTCCAGCGAGATGTTCGGCAAGGTGCGGGAAATACCGCAGCGCGAAACGACGCCCTTTTACCCGCGCAGTCCTTACGGGTGCGCCAAGGTTTATTCCTACTGGATCACGGTCAATTACCGGGAGTCTTACGGTCTGCATGCCAGCAACGGCATCCTCTTCAACCACGAGTCGCCCCGCCGCGGCGAGACTTTCGTCACGCGAAAGATCACCCGCGCGGTGGCGCACATCCAGGCCGGCTTGCAGGACAAGCTCTACCTGGGCAACCTGGAGGCCCGGCGGGATTGGGGTTACGCCAAGGAATACATCGAGGCCATGTGGCTCATGTTGCAGCAGGAGCAGCCGGATGATTACGTGGTGGCCACCGGCGAAACGCATTCCATCCGCGAATTTTTGGAGCTGGCCTTCGACCACTTGAAGCTGGACTGGAGGAAATACGTGGAGATTGACGCGCGCTACTTCCGTCCGGCGGAGGTGGACGTGCTCATCGGCGACGCCAGCAAGGCCAAACGCCAACTCGGCTGGGAGCCGAAAACGAAGTTCGCCGATCTGGTGAAATTGATGGTCGAGGCCGACGTGAAACTGCTGCAAGACCACCGCGAGGGCCGCGTTAAAGTAACGCGATGAAGTGAGGTTTTTGGCTTGGTTTTTTGCGCGGCGCCTTTCACATTGTCACACAAATGCAATCCAATGACTCGATTTACGTGGCCGGCCACAGGGGCCTGGTGGGCAGCGCTATTTGGCGCGCGTTGCAGCGGCGCGGTTTCACCCGCCTGCTGGGCCGAAGCCATGCGGAAATGGACCTGCTGGACGGCCAGGCCGTGCGGAACTTTTACGAAAGTGAGAAGCCGGCGTATGTTTTTGTGGCGGCGGCCAAGGTGGGAGGCATCCTGGCCAATGACACCTATCCGGGGCAGTTCCTCTACGAGAATCTCCAGATTCAAAACAATCTCATTCACAGCGCGCATAAAGCCGGGGTGAAGAAACTGCTCTTCCTGGGCAGTTCGTGCATTTACCCCAAAATGGCGCCGCAGCCCTTGAAGGAGGAATACCTGCTGACCGGCCCGCTGGAGGCGACTAATCAATGGTATGCCATGGCCAAAATAGCCGGCATCAAACTCTGCCAGGCCTACCGCCGCCAATACGGGTGCGACTTTATCAGCGCCATGCCCACCAATCTTTACGGGCCGAACGACAGCTACGACCTGCGGCAGTCGCATGTTTTGCCGGCCCTCATCCGCAAATTTCACGAGGCCAAAACCGCGGGCGCGGCCAGCGTCACCTGCTGGGGCACGGGGGCGCCGCGGCGGGAGTTTCTTTACGCCGACGACCTGGCCGAGGCGTGCGTTTTTCTGATGGAGCATTACAGCGAGGAACAATTCATCAATGTCGGCTTCGGTTCCGACCTGGACATCAAGACGCTGGCGGAATTGGTGCGGCGCGTCATCGGCTTCCAGGGCCAAATCGTTTGGGACGCCTCCAAACCCGACGGCACGCCCCGCAAATGGATGGACAGCTCGCGCATCCTGGCGCTGGGCTGGAAGCCGCGCGTCGAATTGGAGGCCGGCATCGGCCTGGCGTACGAAGATTACCTGAAACAACCCGGCGCGGCCGGAAGTTGATCCGATGGGTTCAACTGAGCACGCCGCCGTGGCTGGCATTGCCAACCATCTTCTGGTAGCGCGCGAGCCATCCGCTCAGTTCGCGCTTGACAGGCTGGAAGGTTTTCCTGCGCTCGGCCAACTCGCTTTCCGGCACGCCGATGTCAATGCGGCGGTTCGGAAAATCAATGTGGATGCGGTCGCCCGCTCTGAGCAAGCCGATGGGGCCGCCTTCGGCCGCCTCCGGCGAGACGTGCCCAATGCAGGCCCCGGCGGTGCCGCCGCTAAAGCGGCCATCGGTGATGAGAGCGACTTTGTCGCCCAGCCCCATGCCGACGATGTAGCTTGTGGGCGAAAGCATTTCCTGCATTCCCGGCCCGCCCCGCGGACCTTCATTGCGGATGACCACCACGTCGCCCTCTTTGACTTTCCCGGCCAGGATGCCTTCGCAAGCGTCCTCCTGGCTCTCGAAAATCACGCACGGCCCTTCAAACACAAAACCGGGGCCGCAATTCTTCTTGAACTCGGCGCTGATGCCGGCCGTTTTGACGACACTGCCTTCCGGCGCAAGCTGGCCGTAGAGAATGGCCAGGCCCCCTTCCGGCGAATAAGCCGTCGCCAGGGTGCGGATGCAGTCCTGCGCGTCAAACCTAAATGCTGAATCATACGGAACCAGTCCCGATGGTTGCGCGGCGTGCAAGCGGTCGGGCCGGACTTCAAAATAGGCCCGGTGAATCCGGCCGTTTTTAAATTTGGCGACGCGCAGCAAGCAGAACCGCGTCTTGGAACCGCCCTTGGCGTATTGCCAAAAGAGAAGCACGGGCGTGCCTTTGAGGGAGGCCAGTTCGGCGCGCACCAGTCCTTTGCTCTCCGCCAGCTTTTGCGCCAACCCCGCGCGAATGGCCTCGCGTCCCTTGAGCACGGTCTCTGGCGCCACCACCAATTCGGCATCGTCAGTGAAAAGCACCGACTGTGTTTCGGCGTCGCCCGCGTTCCAGGCGGCGGCGTTGCGCCAAAGCGTGATGGCGTGGGCATCGGCGGGCAGGAACAACATCGGCTTGGGCGCCAGATTGCCGCTGGCGGTGCGGGCGGCGGGGCCAAGTTTGTCCGCCGGGTCCAGCACGATGGCGGAGGCGCCCGAGACGCGCGCGGCTTTGGCCTCCGGCAGGCAAGTGGCTGACCGCGCGTCCCACTCGTCAATGTTCTCCCCCAGCGTCCTGCCGGTCACGGTTTTGCACGAGTTGTTCAGAACCCCGGCCCGTTTCAACTCGCCAAGAATGGTGTGAATGCCGCCCGCGCGATGAATGTCTTGCAAGTGGTAACTCGCCGAAGGCGAAACCTTGCACAGGCAGGGGATGCGCCGGGAAATGGCGTCAATGCGGGCGATGTCATACTGGAGGCCCGCCTCGCGCGCGATGGCCAGGGTGTGAAGAATGGTGTTGGTGGAACCTCCCATGGCCACGTCCAGACTCAGGGCGTTGTCGAAGGCCTCGACGGTGGCGATGTCGCGCGGCTTCAAGTCCAACTCCACCAGCTTGAGAATCTGGCGGGCGGCCCAGCGGTAAAGGTTTTCGCGCTCTTTCGAGACGGCCAATATGCTGCCGTTGCCGGGCAAGGCCATGCCGAGCGCCTCGCACAAACAGTTCATGGAGTTGGCGGTGAACATGCCGGAGCAGGAACCGCAGGTCGGGCAGGCGCTTTGTTCGAGTTTCGTCAAGTCCGCTTCGGTGATTTTGCCCGTCTGCAACTGGCCGACGGCTTGAAAGACCGAGATGAGATCGGATGTCTTCGCCGCCGGTTGCAGATGCGCCGGCAGATCGCCCTGTTCGGCGGCGGGTTCAACGATGCCAGCCGCCATCGGCCCGCCACTGACAAAAACCGTGGGGATGTTCACGCGCATGGCGCCCATCAACATGCCCGGCACGATCTTGTCGCAGTTAGGGATGCACACCATCCCGTCGAAACAATGCGCCCGGAGCATGGTTTCGACGCAATCGGCAATAAGTTCGCGCGAGGGCAGCGAATACTTCATGCCGCCGTGGCCCATGGCGATGCCGTCATCCACGCCGATGGTGTTAAAGATGAACGGCACGCCGCCCGCTTCGCGCACGAGGCGCTTGACCAACAGGCCGACCTCGTTCAAGTGGGCGTGGCCGGGGATGCAATCGGTGTAACTGTTGCATACGGCGATGAACGGCTTGTTAAAGTCCTCTTCCGACTCAATGGAGCCGGTGGCCCGCAGCAGGCTGCGATGGGGCGCGCGTTCGGCGCCTTTTTTGATCATGTCAGAGCGCATACAATTCCCATGTTGCGCGGGTAGCGCGGATAAATCAAGGTTCAAGTCCGCCCCATGTGATCCCGCGAATCGTTATCAAGGGGTTCCGACGACTCAATTAGAAAATCGCCTTGCGATTGTAACGGCCGGCCCGTTGAACATCCAAGGGGCGGGCGCTATAGTGGGCATTCAGTTACAGCACGAAAGGTTTTTTGATGATGAAAACGATGGCCCGCAAGTCTCCAGTCGTAAACGGCCTGAAAGACATATCCGCCGGGGAGTTTTGGCGCAATCCTCTCCTGCCGGCCGAATCCCTCCAAAAGAAGCTCAATGGCATTCCAGTGGATGGGAAGCTGTTCCCCCAATTGTCCGAAGAAATTCAAGTGGTGCAGGAGTTGTTGTTTGCCTTCGGCTCGCGGCGGTACGGCGCCATTTCCATGCTGGCGATGGCGGATATTCTTCAAGCCACGGATTATTTTCTGGTCTTGAACGATAGCAATCCAGACAGCCGGCAGGACGGCTACGCCGATGACGCCGAAGTTGTCCACCGCGCCTTTGCCAAGCACCAAGGCGAAATGCTCGCCTTCAAGGAATGGCTCCGCGCGCAATGAAGCGGTGAAGGTTGTCAACCCTTGCTATTCCATCAGGCCAACCGGCGCAAGGATTCCCGCGCGGCAGCCACGGTTTTGGCGATGTCCTCCATCGTGTGCGCGGTGGAAATGAAGCCGGCCTCAAATTGGGAAGGCGCGAGGTAAACGCCGCGTTCCAACATGCCGTGAAAGTACTTGGCGAAACGAGCGCGGTCGCTCTTCATCGCGCCGGCCAGATTGTGGACCGGCTCGGCGGCAAAGTAGGCGCAGAACATCGAGCCGAGGCGGTTGAATTGAACGGCCACGCCCGCCGATTTGGCTGCTTCCTTCATCCCGCTTTCCAGGGTCGCGCCGAGTTCTTCCAGTTTCGCGTAGGCCCGGCCGTCGGCCAATTCTTCCAGCACGGCGATGCCGGCGGCCATGGCCAGCGGATTGCCGCTTAAGGTGCCCGCCTGATAAACCGGCCCCACCGGCGCAAGGCAATCCATGATTTCCGCCCGCCCGCCAAAGGCGCCCACGGGCAAGCCGCCGCCGATGATCTTGCCGAAGCAGGTCAAGTCCGGCCGCAGTCCGAATCGCTCCTGCGCGCCGCCGAACGCCAGGCGGAATCCGGTCATCACCTCGTCGAAAATCAGCAACGCGCCGTGTTGGGCCGTGATCTCGCGCAGGAATTCCAGGTAGCCCGGCTTGGGCACATACAAACCGGCGTTGCCAGGCACCGGTTCGACTATCAGGCCGGCGATTTGCCCGGCGTTGGCCGCGAAAGCCGCCCGCACCGGCTCGATTTCGTTAAACGGCAGGACAATCGTGTGCCGCGTAAACGCCGCCGGAACGCCGGCGCTGTCGGGCTGGCCAAACGTCAACGCGCCGGAACCGGCCTTGACCAGCAGAGAATCGGCGTGGCCGTGATAACAGCCGTCGAACTTGATGATGTTGTCGCGGCCCGTAAACCCGCGCGCCAGCCGGATGGCCGACATGCAGGCCTCCGTGCCGGAATTGCACATCCGCACCTTCTCCACACTCGGGGCCGCGCGGCACACCAGCCGCGCCATGGTCACCTCCAGCGGGTTGGGAATGCCGAAGCTGGTCCCCTGCTCCGCCGCCGCCTGCACCGCGCGCACGACTTTGGCCGGCGCGTGGCCCAGGATGGCCGGCCCCCAGGTGCCGACGTAATCAATGTACTCCCGGCCATCCACGTCAAACACGTGCGCGCCCGCCGCCTTGTTGACAAATATCGGCCGGCCGCCCACGGCGCGAAAAGCGCGCACGGGCGAATTGACGCCGCCCGGAATGTAGCGCAGCGCCTCGGCGAAAAGCTCTTCGGATTTTGTTGGCATATAAAAACTCAGACCCCGCGGTATCGTTGCGCGATGGGGAAGCGGCGTCCGAGGCCGAAGGCCTTGCTGGTCACCTTCAATCCCGGCGCGGCCTGGCGTCGTTTGTATTCGTTGACGTCAATTAAACGAATGACCTGCCGGACCGTTTCCGGCGCGAAACCCAGCCGCGCGATTTCCGCCGGCGAGCGGCCGCAGACGACGTAATGTTCCAGAATGGCGTCCAGCGTCTCGTAGGGCGGCAGCGAATCCTGGTCGGTCTGGTTGGGCCGCAACTCGGCCGAGGGTGGCTTGGTGATGGAGGCGGCGGGGATGATTTCGCGGTCACGGTTGATCCATCGGGCGAGGCGATAGACCATCGTTTTGGGCACGTCGCTGATGACCGCCAGGCCGCCGCACATGTCGCCATAGAGTGTGCAATAGCCCACCGCCAGCTCGCTTTTGTTGCCGGTGGTCAACAAGAGGGAACCAAATTTGTTGGACAACGCCATCAGGATGACCCCGCGCAAGCGCGCCTGGATGTTCTCCTCCGCCGTGTCTTCGGGCCGCGCGCCAAAAACCGGTTTGACTTGTTGTTTGACAGCCTCAAAACAGGGCTGGATCGGAATCACGTCGTAGCGCAGGCCCAGTCGTTGCGCCAACAGCCGGGCGTCGTCCAGGCTGCCCTGGGACGAGAATTGCGAAGGCAGGGAAACGCCCTGCACGTGATCCGGCCCCAAAGCGGCCACCGCCAGGCACGCCACCAAAGCCGAATCAATTCCCCCGCTCAATCCCAGCACGGCGGATTGAAAGCCGCACTTGTGAAAATAATCGCGCAAGCCCAACACCAGCGCCTTATAAACGCATTCCTCCTCCGGCGGCGCGCGCGGGGAAATCGGCGGGCTGCTCCCGGTATCCACCACCACAAAATCCTCCTCGAAGGCCCTGCCTTGGGCGATCAATTCTCCCGCCCCGTTGAACACCAGACTGTTGCCGTCGAAGACCAACTCGTCGTTGCCGCCGACCAGGTTGCACAAGGCCACCGGGCAGCCGGCCTTGCGCGCCAGGCTGGCCAGCATTTGAGCGCGCAGTTTTTCCTTGCCGACCATCCAGGGCGAAGCGGAGATGTTGAAGAGGCAGCGCGCCCCCGCCGCCAGCACCTTGCCCACGGGGTTGACACGATAGCGGCGGTGGGGCCAGAAATCCTCGTCGTTCCAGACGTCCTCGCAAATCGTCACGCCGCAAGTTTGGCCGGCGATGGAGACGGGGTCGTTGCCCGCCGCCGGCTCAAAGTAACGGTCTTCGTCAAACACGTCGTAGGTCGGCAGGAGGGTTTTGGCGCGGGTGGCCACGATGCGTCCGTTTTGCAGCAAGGCGGCTTGGTTGGCCACGTCGCGGCCCGGGTTGTTTTTATTTTCGCCGACGTAGCCGACGAGCAGGGCCGTCGGGCCGCTGGCGGAGGCCAGGCGTTGCAACACGGCCAGATTGCCGGCGATGAAATCCTTCTTGAGCAGGAGGTCCCGCGGCGGATAGCCGGTGATGGTCAATTCGGGAAACAACACCAGGTCCGCGCCGGCGGATTGGCCGCGGGCGGCGGCGGCCAGAATCCTGGCTTCATTGCCCGCGAGGTCCCCCACGGTGGTGTTGATTTGAGCCAGGGCGATCTTCACTAGTCTCGACGGATGAAGGTTTCCTCCAAGGTTCCCCTCTCGGTGCGCACGATCGTGCCAGGCTCGATGTGATGGCGGGCAAACCAGCCCTGATTCATTTCCAGGACGTAGAAAATGTTCGGGGAACCAGCCACCACGCCATTCGTATCGTTGGCGCGCAGTTCGTGAATTTCCAGAATCTGCCCCTGCGGATCAATATAGGCGGCCGTCAAGGGCAGCGGACAATGCAACATCCAGAAATTCGCCCGTTGCAGGTGTGGCAAAGGAAAGATCATCCCGCTGTTCTCATCCAGGTTGGTGCGGAACATCATGCCGGTTTCCTGTTGAAGGGGTGTCAGCGCCATTTCCGCCGTCACCTCGGCCGCGCCCAGCCAGAGGCGAAGGGCCGGCAGTTTGGCTTGGGCGTGAGCCGGGTACACGTGCGCGGGCTTGGCCACAGGCGGCGGAGCCGCCGGTTTCTGTCCGCAACCCGCCAGCGCCAGCCAGCAGATCAGCTCAAGACCAAAGGCGCTTTTCCAAAAGGCTCCAAAGCATTTCATGCCGCCAAGATGCGCGGAGCGGACGGGAATTTCAACCACGCTCTTGCGCCCGGGCGCGGAAGGCTGCGGGACAAGCGACCGTTTTGACGATGAGGCGCTTGTCGTCAGTCATTGGGCAGCCCTTCCGTCACAATCGCCGCGATGGCGTCAAGCTTCGACGTGACCTCTGGATGGATTTCATCAGGCTTCATTTGCCCGGCGATTTGGAAATAGTCCTTTTTAGAAAGTTTGGTATCGGCCTTCTCGAAGAATCCAGGCAAAATAGATTTGCTCGCAGCAGTAGCAACGAGATAGTCGCTGTCCTTGAGCGGGTCCGTGAACGCGGGCGGGGGAAAGTTTTCTTTTAGAAACGCCTCACCGTTCTTCCGCCGGATGTTCGACAGGAGGTCAGGTTCCGGGCCTTCCACAAAGCGCAATAGGGCATTGGGATGCAATAGGTAATTTTCAATTTCGTAGCGTTTCCATCGCAAAATAGTGAGGTTATCGGCGCTGATTTCGCGTTCAGACAGGTTCCTATTGTCACCGTCCAACAGCAAAACGCCTTTGACTTGAGGTCGGATGGCCTTGAGACCGAAGAAATGCGCGCGGGCTTCGCTTACATTGCGTCCGTGCATAGGGCAGAAAAACGGAGTGGTGGCAAACTTGACGAATTTGTGGGTACAAACGCGGGCAAATTCAGCCAGAATCTTGAAGTCCGACTCATCCTCAACGTAGAGAATATTTTGGTTGTTTTCGGCGGCCAGAATATCAAGGGATGAAAGTCGTTTGAGCGCCTCTCGAACCTGGTCGCGGTGTGTGTCAATTGTCAGGCGATGAGGCGGACCGTAAAATGAGAGAATTTGCTCGGCGCCCGTGTCCTCAAGGATGATCTCGGAATGAGTTGAGACGAGCAACTGGCATTTACGCCGTCGTGCTACTGATCTGATCAAATCATAGACTTGGCGTTGGAGAATGACGTGGAGGTGGGCGTCAGGTTCATCCAGCAAGAGCACGGAGGCGGGACGGGCGTAAAAGAAACCAAGCAACGTCAACACCTGATGAAACCCGCTGCCTGCTGAGGCGACATCGAATGCGGTTCGCTCCGTCCCATGAGTGTATTCGATCCGAATGAAGGGATCAGTAGCCTCAGAGTACTGCGGCTCTTTCAAACGATAACCGAACAGATTCCAAACATCATCCGCCAACGCCCGCCAAAGGCCCGAACTCATCTCTTTGTCGGCGCGATAGACTTCCAACAGAAGATTTCGTAAAATATCACCTGGTTTGCCCTGCCCGACCACTCGGTTTTGATAACCCAATTGAAGACCCGTTTCCTCGGCTCCGATACCTGAGAATGGAGGGACATGGACAATAACAACGTCCTTCGCTCCAGGAGGGATTTCGGTGACGGGATTTCCCTGGTCATCAGCCAGCTTGACATAGATTTGCTCTTTGTTGGCATAGCGGATCGTCACGGTCAGGTTCCATTCGCGGCCTTGATCGCCTCTTCCATAGAGAGTAACAGCAACCAACTTAGGTTGGCCGGCCTTCGCTCCTTCCTTCTCGCCCTCGCTATATCCGGTGTCCCTTCCAAACCAGAGAAGATTCATCTCGCGTAAGGGAACTGCCGTAAAATCGTTCCGCGAAACAGGCACGCCCGTCCTTTGCTTGGCCTTCGAGGACTCGGCGTGTTCCGCCTGCCAGCGTTGGAGGGCCAAGTTCCAAACAACGACAGCTTGGAGAAGCGTTGTTTTCCCGGAGTTGTTTGGGCCTGCAAGCACTATGTCGTCACCCAACTCGAAGCTTGTTGTTTGGAATTTCTTAAAGAATTCGACTTTGACTTTGGTAATCATGTTCGCACTGTTTCGCGTTTATTCGCGGTTAAGCCATTCCTTTTATGCTTCATCCTTCATCCTTCCTTATGGCTTCCATCCGCCGCCCAGGGCCTTGTAGATCTGGACGGTGGCCAGCAGTTGATTCAGGAGGGTCTGCGTGAGCGCGTTTTGCGCGGGGAAAAGCTGCTGCTGCTCTTGCAGCAGTTCGTAGTAATTGGCCCGGCCGCCCAGGTAACGTTGATTGGCCACTTGCACCGCGTCCTGGTAAGCCGCCACGGCCCGGCTTTGTTCCAGTCGCTCGCGCGCCAATTCCTGGCGGGAGACCAAAGCGTCGGACACTTCCTGCAAGGCGTTGAGAACAGCGGCCTGGTATTGAAAGCGCGCTTCGTCCCAGGCGGCCCGCGCCTGGCGCAATTGGCCTTTGAGGAGGCCGCCCCGGAAGATCGGCCCGGCCAGATTCGCGCCCGCGCTCCAGGCGTTGGCGGCGCCGGCGCTGAAGGCGGTCAATTCCGGGCTGACTTCGCCAAAAAGCCCTGTCAAGGAAATACGGGGATAGAAATCGGCCTTGGCCACGCCGACGCGCGCGTTGGCCGCGCGCATCCATTGCTCGGCCTGGCGAATGTCCGGCCGCCGTTGCAACAGCGCCGAGGGCAGGCCGGCCGGGATGTCCGGCAGCAAGGCCGTCTGGAGCGCCCCCGCGGGACGCGCCACGGGGCCGGGATTGAAACCGAGCGCGACGCGGAGCAGATTCTCCTGCAAGGCCGTCTGGCGCCGCAATTCCGGGATGGTCGCGGCGGCGGAGGCCAGCGCGGCCTCGGCGGCGTCGGTTTCCAATTTGGACGACACGCCGCCGCGCAGGCGGTCGCTGAAAATCTTGAGGCTTTGCGCGAAGGAATTGGTGGTGTCCCGCGCGATGGCCATGTCCTGATCCAGGGCCAGCAACTGGAAGTACGATTGCGCGACGGTGGCAATCAAGCTGATGGTGACGTTGCGCCGCGCCTCCTCGGTTGCCAAATAATCCGCGCGGGCGGATTCATTGAGGCGGCGGACGCGGCCCCAAAAGTCAATTTCCCAGGAGACGCTGCCGGCCAGGTCGCTGCCTTTGGCGGAGGGGCCGCCGAGGTCATAAGGGGCGCCCCCCACGACATTGCGCCCGCCCCCGGAGGCGCCTTGGTAGCTGACTTGGGGATAGAACTGGGACCGGCTTTGGGCCAGCAAGGCGCGGGACTCCTCGACCCTGGCGGCGGCCACGCGCAAATCGTAGTTATTGGTCAGGGCGGTGTGGATGAGGGCCTGCAACGCGGGGTCCTGAAACAATTGCCACCAAGCCAAGTCGCCCAGGGAATTGGTGAGGGAGCTTTCCTCATGGCGGAAGGCGGCGGGCGGATGGGCGTCAGGGCGGGCGAAGTTGGGGCCAACGGCGCAGCCTGCAAGAAACAGGAAGCAGGAGACGCAGAGGATGGATGGGGCGCAACGCGGTCTCATGGCTTTTTGTTGCGATGGGAGAGGCGCTCAATGACGTAAAAGTTCACCGGAATGATGAAGATGCCCAGCAAAGTCGAACCGAGCATGCCGCCGATGACCACCGTGCCCAGCACCCGGCGCGAAATGCCGCCCGCGCCGCCGGCCACCCAGAGCGGAACACACCCTAAAATAAAAGCGAAGGAAGTCATCAGGATGGGCCGCAAACGAATGCGCGCGCCGATGAGGGCGGCCTCGGCCAGGGATTTGCCCTTTTCAAATTCGGTCTTGGCATATTCCACAATCAGGATCGCGTTCTTGGCCGAAAGCCCGATCAACATGATCAAACCGATCTGGACATAGACGTTGTTCTCGAATCGGCGCGCCCACAAGGCCAGAAAGGCGCCCAGCACGGCCACGGGCGTGCTGATGCACACGCTGATGGGCAAAGACCAGCTTTCATAGAGCGCGGCCAGAATGAGAAACACAAAAATCAGGGACAAGCCGAAAACGGCGATGCGCGGCACCCCGCGGGCCGCCTGCTGTTCCTGAAAGGACATGCCGTAGTAATCGAAGCCCATGCCGCGGGGCATCACCTTGTCAAACACTTCTTCCAGCGCCTTGGTCGCCTGGGCGGAACTGTAGCCGGGGGCGGCATTGCCATTGATCTGCGCCGACCGGTATTCGTTGTAGTGCAGGACGAATTCGGGGCCGACGCGGCGTTCCACTTTGGCCAGGGCCGACAACGGCACGTTTTGGCCCAGCTGGTTGCGCACGTAAAACAAGCCGAGACTGTCCACGCTCGAACGATACTTGTCCTCGGCCTCGACATACACCTGCCACTGGCGGCCAAAGCGGTTGAAGTAGTTGACAAAATAGCCGCCCAAGTACGTTTGCAGCGTCTGATAGACCAGGCCAATATCCACCCCCTGCTTGAGGACTTTGTCGCGGTCCACGTCAATGAAAACCTGCGGCACGTTGGGCAAATAGGTGGTGCTCAAGCCCGCCAATTCCTTTCGCTTGGAGGCGGCGCTGAGGAACGTGTTCAGGTTGCTGCTCAGAAAACTGGCGTCCCGGCCCAGCCGGTCTTCGAGCATGAAGGTGAACCCGCCCACCGCGCCGACGCCTGGGATGGCCGGGGGCGGGAGGCAGAAGACATTGGCCTCAGGCAGGGCGGCAAACTCTTTGTTGAGGCGCTGGCGGAGAGCGCCGGCTTTTTCCTCCTTTTTGGTTCGTTCGTCCCACGGTTTGAGGGTGACGAAGAACAGGGCGTTGTAGGTCGTTTGCGCCTGGCTCAAGAGGCTGAAACCCAGCACCGTCGAATAATACTTGACTCCGGGCGTCCTGCCCAAAATGGCCTCGATCTTCCGGCACACGGCGTCCGTGCGCGGCATGGACGCGGCGTTGGGAAGCTGGACGTTGATGTACATGTAGCCCTGATCCTCCTCCGGCAGAAAGGACGACGGCAACTGGCGTCCGGCCAGCACCGCCAGCACGGTCACCCCCGCCAGGAGCACCAGGCTCAACACACTCCGCCGAATGAGCAGGCCGCTCCAATGGACATAGCCGTTGGTGGCCCGCCCAAAGACGCGGTTGAACCAATCAAAGAATCGCCGCAGCGGACTATGCGACTCCCCTTTGGGTTTGAGCAGCAGGGCGGCCAGGGCCGGGCTGAGCGAAAGGGCGTTAAAGGCGGAGAAAATCACCGAGATGGCAATGGTCAGCGCGAATTGCTGATAAAGCCGGCCCGTGATGCCCGGAATAAAAACCGTCGGCACAAACACAGCCGACAAAATCAAGGCGATCGCCACCACCGGCCCAGCCACTTCCGACATGGCTTTGATGGCCGCGTCCTTGGGCGCCAAGCCTTCCTCGATGTGCCGCTCGACCGCTTCGACCACGACGATGGCGTCATCCACCACCAGGCCGATGGCCAGCACCAGGCCGAAGAGGGAAAGGGTGTTGATGGAGAACCCAAAGACCGGAAACAGCATGAAGGTGCCGATGAGGGAAACGGGCACGGCCAGCAACGGAATCAAGGTGGCCCGCCAGCCTTGCAGAAAAATATAAACGACAATGACCACCAGTAGCAGCGCCTGCCACAACGTGGTCACCATTTCCGACACGCCGTGGCTGACGGCCAGAGTCGTGTCCAGGGACACGGCGTAATCCAGGTCATGCGGGAACTGTTTCTTGAGTTCCTCCATCAGGGCCTTGACGTCGCGGGCGGCGTCCAGGGCGTTGGAGCCGGGCAGTTGGTAAATGGCCATGACGGCGGCGGGACGGCCATTGAGGCGGCCCGCGATGCTATAGACCTGCGCGCCCAACTCGATGCGCGCCACGTCCGAGAGCCGCACGACCGAGCCGTCCGGATTTTCGCGCACCACGATGCGCCCAAAATCCTTTTCGTTGACCAATCGCCCTTGCGCGGTGACGGCGTAGGTGAACTCCTGGTCGGGGGCCGACGGCGTGCCGCCAATCTGCCCGGCGGGATTGACCGTGTTCTGGCTGTTGACGGCGGCGATCACGTCGCTGACGGTCAGGTTGAGTTTGGCCAATTGGTCCGGCTTGACCCAAAAGCGCATGGCGTATTGGCCCGCGCCAAAGACGTTGATGTTGGAGATGCCTTTGATGCGCGTGATCTGATCCACCAGATTGATGTAGGCGTAATTGGCCAGGAAGGTGTTGTTGTAGGTGCCCTTGGGCGAATTGAGCGCCACCAGCATCATGGGCGTGGTGGGCGACTTTAAGATCGTCACCCCGTAATTTTGCACCGCCGCCGGCAATTGGGGCGCGGCCTGCTGCTCGCGCAATTGCGCCAGCATCTGGTCTATGTTCGGGTCGGTTTTGACATTGAAGTTGACGCCCATGCGCATGACGCCGTTGTTGGCGTTGATGGAATACATGTAGTTCATGTCGTCCACCCCGCTCATTTGCTCTTCGATGGGCGTGGCAATGGATTGCTGCACCGTTTCGGCATCCGCGCCGACAAAGGTCGTTTGAATGCGGATTTCCGGCGGCACCACGCTGGGGAACTGGGCGATGGGCAGCGTGAGCATGGAGACGGCCCCGACCAACACCATGAGAATGGCGATGACCATGGCCACGATGGGACGGTTGATAAAGAAGCGGTACATGATGCCAAGGGTTCAAACGCGCCGGCTCATGGCTGCCTGCCTCCGGCGGGCGGAGCCGCCTGGGCGGACACGAACGGCTCCGCGTCCACCTCCACCACCATGCCATCCTTGATCTTCTGGACGCCCTCGGCAATCACCCGGTCGCCGGATGCCAGGCCGCTCTCAATGAGCCAGTCCGGGCCGATTTGTTCGCCCACTTGCACGGTTTTAATATGGACCTTGTTCTGTGGATCCACCGTGGCGACCTGGTAGGCGCCTTGCAGTTCGGTCACCGCCCTTTGCGGCGCCAGCAGCGCGCCCTTGCGCGTCTCGGTTTTGGCCCGCACCAGCGCGTACTGCCCGGGGCGCAAAATGTAATCGGGATTCGGAAACAAGCCCGCCACTTGGAGTGTGCCGGTGTTGACATCTACCTGCCTGCTGGTGAAGAACCACTTGCCTGGCAAAGAGTAAGTCGAGCCGTCCGAAAGAATCAGTTGCAATTTCATCTCCTCCCGATACGCGGCCCTTTCCGCCCCATTGGTGAATTGCTGGCAAAAGGCCAGATAAAACTGCTCGTTGATATTGAAGTAGGCGCGGATGGGGTCCACCGTGGAAACAGTCGTCAAAGTGGCCCCGCCGGGTCCGAGCAAGTCACCAATTTGCGCCTGGGCGCGCCCCGCAATCCCGTCCACGGGCGAAGCAATCGTGGTGAAACTGAGATTCAGCCGGGCGCTCTCCACCGCGGCCTTGTCCGCCACCACCGCCGCCTTGGCCATGAGATTGGATTGCACGGCGTCATCCAATTCCTGCTGGCTGACGGCATGTTCGCTGGCCAGAGGCATGTAACGCTTCACGTCCAACTCCGTTTTGCCGACCATCGCCTCATCCTGCTCCTGCTTGGCCAGGGCCTGGTCCAGCACCGCCTGAAATGGCCGCGCATCAATCTCAAACAACAAATCCCCTTGCTTGACTCTGCCGCCTTCGACGTAATCCTGTTTCAACAGGTAGCCGGTGACTTGGGCGCGAATATTGGCGTTGGGATAGCCGTCGAGGGTTCCGATCCACTGCTGATAAATCGGGACATCCCGGGGAAAAACAGTGACGACCCGCACCTTCAGCGGCGGCGGCGCGACCGGCGCCTCGGGCTTGCAGCCCGCGGCCGCCAGAAGCAACAGACACCCCCCAAAAAAAATCTGTTTCTTGATCATTCCAAATGCCTTGCAAGAAATAAGGCGCGGACAAGATAGTGGAAATCCGTTGCGAATCAAGCCTTAATGGATTTTTGCCTGGGAATGTCAGGCGATGGGCGGCTGGCTGGCGGTCCGCTTGATCCATTTGTAGCACTGGACCGAATTTCGCCAGAAGTAATTCTCGGCCGCCTGCCGCCCTTGGCCCATGAAGTATTCCCGGACGATCTTCATTCCAACCGGGACGGGCAGCCACTGGTCGCCGTTCGGCCAGTCGCTTCCGTAGAGCACGCGGCCGCTTCCGAACACGTCCAGAATTTCGTCCAGCCTGGGGCGGTAGAATTCCAGGTCCGTGGGGATGGCGCCCTCCACCCGGCGCAGCACCTCCGACACCTTGGCGTAAATCTGCGGCCGGCGGCGCAACGCCTTCATGCTGGCGTTGTAGGACGCCCGCGCGGCGGGTTCGGCGGGCGGCGTCATCTGCGGCAGGTGATCAATGACCACCCGCAAACCGGGCACGCGGTCGCTCACGCGCACCACGTCGGCCAGCAACGGCGCGCTCGGATTGGCCGTGTCCAGCGCCAAATCCGCGTCGGCCAGCGCCTTAAGGTCGGCCACAAACTCCGGGCGGTCGAATTCCCCGCCGGCGCGCGTGCCCAACCCGTAACGAATCCCGCGCAAGAGCGGGTTCCGGCGAAGCCTGTCGAGATTGGGCCTGAATTCGGGTGTGCCGGGGGTTAGGTGGGCGACGGTGCCCACGATGATGTCCTCCTTGGCCGCCAGGTCCAGCACCCATTGGTTGTCCTGCAGCCAACTGCTGCACTCGACTTCGATCGCGCCCACGATGCCCAGCGGCTGGGCGATGGGGCGGTAGCGCGCGGGCAGGGAGGTCTGGTAGAGTATCTTGTTGTCCTTGCCGGGCCAGGGCGCGCCTTGCGGGCGAAACGGATCATACAGATGAATGTGGGTGTCAATAATGGGGATGGCATTCGGCGGCGCGGCGGCGGAAGTCGGAACATCGGCCGCCAGCGCAGCCCCGGCGAGGGCGGCGCTGCCAAGGAACCTGCGGCGCGAAATTTTATGGTCCATCATAGGATCCTAATTATGGATGGATGTTGGACATACGTGGGCGCAAGGGCAATGGGCTTTTTTGAGGCGGGCCGCTACGCGTCAGAACTGGTCAGAATCTGGCAACATCCTCTTGCGCCGAACGGAGGAAAAGCGCATCTTGCATCGTATGAAAAAAGCTGTTTGGTTAACATTCGACTTGGGAATACAAGGGGATTACCAGAGTCTATACGAGTGGCTGGATGCTCAACAGGCCATAGAATGTGGCGACAATGTTGCTTTTTTTAATTTTGAGCATGACGGAACGCGGGATCTTGCAGATCAAATAAAGGAAAGCCTTAAAAATACGATTCAAGAAGATTCCAAAACAAGAATCTACATGATTTGGCGTCACTCGGATAAAGGTGTCAAAGGCCGTTTTATATTTGGTCAACGCAAGGCTCCAGCTTGGGCTGGTTATGCGCCAAAACCTGCTACAGAGGAAAAAGCATAAGATTCTCCCATGGCTAGAACCGTTGTCGTTGATTCCGGGTACTGGCTCGCTCTATTCGACGCAAGGGACCAATATCATCCTCAAGCTCAAACGAAGGTTCATTACATCGAATCTCTGATTGTCGCATTCCCTTGGCCAATCCTGTACGAGACGCTCGGCACGCGATTTGTTAAAAACCGGTTGGGCATGGCCAGCTTTGAGAGGATTCTTAAGCGACAAAACATCCATTTTATTGATGATCATGTTTACCGCCATTCCGCTCTTGAGAGCACGCTGCAAGAGTCGCAGCGGGGTGCGCGTTCCATCAGCTTGTGCGATATGTTGACACGGATGCTGCTGCAAGATGAAGGATTGCGCATAGACTCGCTTTTGACGTTCAACGTCAAAGACTTTGCGGACGTTTGCCGCAGGGCAAAAGTCCAAATCTTATAATGTGTGCCGCGGCGCGTCTTGGCATCGTGCATACTGTCGCATGAAGAATCTGACCAGGGCACTGATCCTGATGCCGGCGTTGTTCGGGGCCGTCTTGGAGGAAAGACCGGCTTGCGCCCAGAATAATCCCGTGGCCACCGCGCCGATGCGGTTGCGGATTGAGAGAATCGCCGGCACAGACTGGCCGGCCAAAGTGGGCGTGGTGGAGATTGCGCCTTGCCTGGGTTCGCCGGGCGGTCTCGGTGTCTTCGATGCGGCGGGCAAACCGCTGGCGTTCCAAATCTTCTGGTCCGCCCAAGGCGAGGCGACCAAGGTTCGTTTCGATGCCTCCGGCGGAGACTCCGCGCGTTATGTCTGCTTCGGACCCGATCTGCCGGCGGCTGGCGGCAGTTGGAAACCGGCGGCGGGCGTCTTTCTGGAAACGCGCCCGTGCCGGGCGGACCTGCCGATTGAGACCGCGCCGCAAGTGACGCGGCTGCTCAATGCCGCCGGCGGCGTGGCCGGCTGCGATTATGTTCCCAACGTTTTTCTGGGGGCCAATCCGTTTGGGCCGAGCACGTATTATACAGCCACCTTCAACGGGTGGTTCATCGTGCCCTCCGCGGCCCCTTACACTTTTGCGACGGCTTCGGACGATGCGTCCTTCCTGGAGGTGGACAACCGAACCGTCGCGTCATGGCTTGGCGTTCATGGCGCGCAAGACGGCGCGCGCGGCGAACACAGTGGAACAGTGGCGCTCTCCGCCGGCCCGCATTTGTTGAGCTACGTTCAAATTCAGCGCGACGGCGCCTCGGCCGCGGTCGCCGCCTGGAAACCGCCGGGGCGCGGGCGCATTGAAGTGATGCCGCCGTCGGCCTTTGAGCCGGTCGCGCGCTTCGAGGCGGCGGGCTTCGAGTGCGCGGCGGGCGGGGCGGAGCGGATTTACTTCGATTGGCGGGCGGAGGATCACTGCGCGATGGGCCGCGCTGTGTTCGTGCGGGTTCAATTTCGCGTGGTGGACAATGGCCAGGGTCGCGACTATCGCTGGCATTTCGACGATGGCTCCGAGGCCGCTGGCGCCCATCCCCGCCATTTCTTTCCCCAACCGGGCCTGCGACAGGTCACCCTCGAAGCGCGGCAGAAGGGCGTGGTGGTGGCTGCCAATTCGGTGCGGGTGCGCATTGACCCAGTCTGGCAACAACTCGACTGGTGGCGCGAGGACGTCTTCAATCAGGCCAAAAACGATTTTCTCCGCCGCGACCCGGCTCTGATGCCCGCGCATGATCTGCTCGACGTGCTGGATTTGGCCGGCCGCGTGGAGGACATGGAACTGCTCATGCGCTACGGCGAAACGCTGATCCAGCGGCAGGAGGAATTCAATACCCCGGCTTATGACGCGATTTTTTACAAGCTGGGAACGGTCTTTCAGCACCAGGGCGACGCGGGGGATGCGCTGGCGGAGAAAGCCTTTCGACTCGCGCTTGCGCCGGAACGCTTCGTGCCTGCCAACAGCGACCCGGCCAAACTCCGTATGGCCGCCCTTTTGATTCATTGCTCCGGCGAATTGGATGAGGCCGGCAAGGTGCTGGGCGGCATTTCCGGCGGCTTGCTCAACGCGGAGGAAAAAAAGCTCTGGCGATTGCTGCAAGGGGACCTGTTGCTGGCGCGCGGAAAGAACGATCTGGCGCGCACGCAGTACGCCGCCCTGAGCGAAAAGCAGCCGGCCGGGCCTTGGGACGCCGCGCGCGCGGCCCGCCTGGAGAGCGCCGCCATTTTGCTCGAACACGGCCGATGGGAGGACGCGCAGACGGCCTTGGACCGGCTGCAACTGGACATGCCGCTGGAGCGCATGTCGCTCGACACCGGCTTGCTGGCGCTCAACCTCAAATTGGGCCGCAAGGAGTTCCGGCGCGCGTTCGCGGATGGCCAAACGCTGCTTTCGGTCGCGGGCGAGGACCCGCGCCAGTCGGAAATTCTTTATGCGCTGGTCGAGTCCGGCCTGGCTTTAGGCAAGCAGGAAGCGGCGCAAAAGGCCCTGGGCCGCCTGCTCAAGGAATTTCCCTACAGCGAAGCCGCCGCCAAGGCCAAGGGCCGATGGGTCAAGAAATGACGTTACGGGGCGGGGCGCCACGGACGCAGGCGCGGGATGAATCGCCGCACGTGCCGGCAGTAGCCTAGTACCCCTTGCAATTCCACACCAAATTACCAAAAGCCGTACTGGTTTTAGGGTCACAATGTATGTCAACTCCAGTGAATTCCGCCTGAATTGCGCGGTTCCTATTTCCGAGCCTGGATGTCGTAAAATCGGACATCTCAGAAACCGACTTTCTTGTTTTGCCAGCATTTTCCGTTGCCTTATTCGAAAATTCGATTTGAAATGACAGCCATGTCGAAATCGCTTTCAGTTCCCGCCCGCTACGACGGACTACTGGTTGGCATCGCCGAGACGCTGGATGTCGCGCGCCATGTCTCCGCACGAACCGTGAATGCGTTGATGACCGCTGCCTACTGGGAAATCGGACGGCGCATCGTCGAGTTCGAGCAGGGCGGCAAAGAGCGTGCCGTGTATGGTGAAGAACTCTTGAAGCGTCTTTCGGCTGATCTTGCCAAGCGTTTTGGGCGCGGGTTTTCTGTGCAAAACCTCGAAAACATGAGGTTGTTCTATCAAGCGTATGTCGCAAAACAGAAATCACAGACACTGTCTGGGATTTCTGCCACCACGATTTCCCAGGCGCTTCATCCTCCAGGATTTTCGGGACTGGATTCTGGATTTTGATCAGGCCGCCGCCAGAGAATTCGGGCGCTATGGGGCCGAGTACGAAGCGGCACGAGGCGCCGATGGCCTGCCAGACGCCGATGTGCGCGATTTGCAAATTGCCGCCATTGCCCGCAGCCAAGGCTGGACAGTCGCGACACGCAACTCCAAGGATTATCCGTTCGTGGACACGGTCAACCCGTTTGCGACCTAAGCAGGCGGTGAAAACTCAGGACAAGGCCCACATCAGAATGGCTGAGGCGGCGCCGTCCATTTCAGTGCATTGGGGTCGTTTGACCCCAATGGCTCATCGCCGAAATGCCTCGGCCGTCAAGGACTTCAGATTGGCTCATTTGGGCCGGAAAGCAGGGCCTTTGGCCGGCCCAACGGGCGTGCCGGCCAATAAAAACGCCATTTTATTTCGCGCCCCGACACGTTTTCGTGTTTTGTAAGGCGGCAACCCGTTGCCATTCCGTTATTTACGCATAAGAAAGATTTTACACAAATAAATGTAAATAAAGCTTGACCGCGTTCCGGCCCGGTGATAGATTGCCCGCATGAATACTGAAAATAACATGATAATTGGTAATGAGAGCCACGGCCCGGACGGGGCCGTCGCGGCCCTCTCCACGTCCGACCCCGGCCTGCCCGCCTGCTTCTACAAGGGCGTCGGCAAAGTCGCCCGGCTGCCCGTGGCCCTCCGCCAGGAATTGAACCGGCGCCTGCTCAACGGGGAGGAGGGCCGGCAATTGGTGGCCTGGCTCAACGGGCTGCCGGAAGTCCAAGCCATGCTGGCCGCTCATTTCCACGGGCAACCCATCGGGGAAATGAACCTGTCGCGCTGGAAAAATGGCGGATTCATGGCGTGGTGCGAGCAACAGGGGGCCCTGATGTCGGTGGCCACGGTCTTCGAGCACTCCCACGACCTGCAACAAGCGGCCAGGAACGGCCTGATCGCCCGCATGAACATGGTTCTGACCGCCCGCTTGGCGCGGGAACTCCAAAGGCTGGATGCCATGCGTGAAGGAGATGACAAGACCAAGGCTTGCCGTGAACTCGTCGGCACTCTGTCGGTGTTGAAGCGCGGGGAAGTCCAGGACGAGCGGCTGCGCCTGGAGCGGGAAAAACTGGCTCTGCGCCGGCAGGCGCGCGAGGAAGAAGTCTGGAAGTGGAGCCAGCGGGAGCGCATTCAAACCACGTCGCGCGAGCGTTCGCCCGCGGCGGACGAGCGGGGGCGGGAGGTGGAGGAACTCATGGAAGCCAAGGCCGAGCACCAAAAGAGCATCCGACGAACCCTTGGCCGCCCTGCGGAATCCGCTGCCGATCCGATCGGCGCTAACGCCAAATAACGCCAAATAACGCCAAAAATAAAAAAATGAATGCCGTTGGGCGCAAATCCGCTTTTGGCAAGGTTGGCCGAGGAACTGAACAAAAGCTGATCCCAAATCCTCGCCTAACGCGCCCGTTTTCAATTCTGGGGGGCACGCGCGCCCTCGCGTGTGGCAGTCGGCGCCCCCGCCGACTGCTTCCCCTCGTGCCATAGGAAGTGGAGAGGATGCAAAGATGTGGTCGGCGAGGGCGCCGACCACGACACGCGAGGGCG
>Ga0224555_1001266_pt1 | contig 35988 bp, 24 predicted proteins | sample 714S23034metaG_FD_180687 | JGI IMG/M metagenome (GOLD analysis project Ga0224555, IMG submission 180687) | Peat soil microbial communities from Stordalen Mire, Sweden - 717 S2 30-34 | ecosystem: Environmental > Terrestrial > Soil > Wetlands > Peat | place: Sweden: Norrbotten County, Stordalen... | reverse complement strand
TCCCCCCCTATACCCCCCTGGGGTATAAATCACTCCAAAAACTTTGCAGATTATTTGTAACCCATTTGTAATCAATGCCTGTGGAAATTTTCCAGCCCCAATTTCTCCCATATCGTGAGATTTGGCCTCTGAAAATCACCCGAAAAATCCGGTTTTTAGCCGAAAATTGCCCCAAAAAAGTTTTTTATCGATGAGCCTTGGGTTTGGTCGGATCTTGCATCAGCCCAATCCGGTAACCTTGAACCTATGGAACGGATTTGCAGCCAGTGCCGTGCGGTGCTCGGCGAAAAAACTGTGGCGGATTGGTGCCCGGCCTGCGGCGGGGCGCTGGTCGAGCGGGCCACTCTCCCCATCGAGGATCATCAAACGTTGGCCCCACCGCAAGTAGTCGATCATCGCGGCATCGTCCTGCCTCGGCGTCACGCGCTGGGCGGGATTATTACGCCGCAGTAAGGTTTGCCATCGCTTGACTGGCTATTCTTTGCCTTTCTTCTTCGGCTCGTAATCCTCGTCGGGAAACGGCCATGGACGGACAGGAATAAAGTCCGCGATTACGCGCTTGCGTTCGCGCAGTTCGATCGTCTCTCCGGCCTTAAGCAAATCCCATATCAGGCGTGTGTTGCGCAACTGGCTGAGAGTGATCGACGGCATGGTTATAATTTGACACAGAATGTACTGGGAGTCAGAAGTTTTTCGTCGTTGGTAGTTAGCTTTTTTCCCGATTTGACGAATAACCAAGACTGGAACGGAGTGCCCAATATGCAATTGACTACGGAACCAAAGTATGAAGAACAATTCACTGCGTTTATTGATTTCCTCGGATTCAGTGAAGTCAGTACCAGCACAGATGACAGTACCAGATTGAAGATTCTGAATCTTCTGTTATCGTTATCTGCGCTGCGCGGCGAGTTTGATGTGCAATCGACGCCCCAAGAAACAGGCAAAATGCACCAAATCAAACCGGCGATCAGCACCTTTTCAGACCATATTGTAATTAGCTACCCGTTGGGGCCAATTTCTGTCGATACTGGACATGATGAACACGGTACAGCGGTTCTTGTAATGGTTATGTTCAACAAACTGCTCACTAGTATAGCGGCAGCGGCACTTCGTATTGGATTCTTGGTACGGGGTGGAGCAACGATAGGCAAGCTCTATCATGCGCATGGAGTTGTATTCGGTGAAGCGCTAGTCGATGCATACCAGATCGAATCAAGGACATCCATCTATCCCAGAGTGGTCCTATCGCGCCAAATCACAGGTCGGCGACCTTGGATTGAGAACCAAGTTTGTATTATGAAGGGCGTTGATGGGTTATATGAAATAGACTACTTCAAAATGCTTGTGCTCAGCGCATCAATGCCGGGCGATAGCTACATTGCAAATTTAAAAGCGTGGCTTGAGGATGTCATAGGCATTATTACAAGAAATTTGGCTGGATTAGAAGAACAAGGCAGACTAAACGAATTCGCCAAGTGGGCGTGGTTCGCTCATGAATTCCGTAGCGGTATGGAGAGATTGGGTCCAGGACTTTTACAGGCATTCGGGGTGTCGTTGGACGCAATTCCCTGGCCAATATAGCAGATTGTCCCGAACGCGCCGATTCATTTCCAATTACTCATACCTTAGCGCCTCAGCCGGCAGAATGCGCGAGGCAGCCGAAGACGGATAGAGCGTAGCCAGCAGTGATATCCCTATGGAGACTACGGAGACGATCAGCCCATCGAGTGGTCTCGGTGCGAAGGGCAGCGTGTCAATCGAATAAACTTCGGCGGATAAGTGGATGAAGTGGTAGTGTCCGCCGGCCCAGGCGGCGAGATAGCCGAGCACCAATCCAAGAGCCGTCCCGATCACGCTGATGAGGAAGCCTTGCAGTAGGAAGATGCGCCGCACCTGCGCTGGCTGGACGCCGAAGCTCATCATCACGGCAATGTCGCGAGTCTTCTCCATCACCATCATGGTGAGGGCGATAAGAATGTTGAGCGCGGCGACAATGACGATGAGCGCGATGACGATGAAGGTGACCACCTGCTCCAGCTTGAGGGCGCGGAAGAGCTCGCGGTTCTGCTCCATCCAGTTGGAGGTCATGAAGCCGCGCCCGGCCTCGTGCTCGATGGCGCGGCCGATGGCGGGAGCGCGGTCCAGGTCGTCCACCTTGAAGCTGATGACGGAGAGCAGGTCGGGCTCGCTGAAGAGGCGCTGAGCTTCCGAGAGCCGCATGAAGGCCATGGCCGAGTCGTACTGATAAAAACCCGACTGAAAGATGGCTGCGACGCGGAAGCGCTGGTATTTTGGCGTGAGGCCGAGCGGGGTCAGTTCGCCCTGCGGGCTGGTGACAAGAACGCTGTCGCCCACCTGTGCGCCGATGGTTTCAGCAAGATTCTTGCCCAGCACCAGGGCCGGATAAGGCGCGTTGATCCAGCCTTCACCGGGAACCGGTTGCGCGACCTTGCTGCGCGCTTCCGGTTCAAGATCCTGGGCCGAGCCGGAGACGATGGTGCCGAGCAGGCTGCTGACCGTCCGCTCCTGGTCGGGGATGATGCCCTTGATGAGCGCGAAGCCGGCGCGGGGACCACGCGAGACCAGCACTTGTCCGTAGATTCCCGGCGCGGCGGCGGTGACGTGAGGAACGCGGCGCAGGCGGTCGAGCAGAGGCTGCCAGTCGCGAATGCCGTCCGCCTCGACGCGCATCAGGTCCACGTGGGCCGAGACGCCGAGCAGACGCCCCTGGAGGTCTTGCCTCATGCCGTTGGTGATGGCCAGGGCGATGATGAGCGCAGCCACACCCGCGGCCACGCCGGCGATGGAGATGATGGTGACCACGCCCACAACGGCTTGCCGCCGCTTGGCCTTCAGATACCGGGATGCTACGTACAGCTCGAATCGCATTGAATCTATTTTACTTGCGTGCCTGCTTCTTCTGCCTTATTTCTATATGGTCCACTCTTGCGTCGACGAGAACGTTGATGGCGCATGGAAGTAATCTGCACCACCTGCGGTGGGGCAGCCGCTCGCTTTTCGCTCGCCTTGGGGTTCGTGGTATCCCCGGTCCCTAAAGGCGAGGGACCGGGGGCACCCGGCACCCGGCCTCCAGGCCCGTCGCTGTCTATTGACAGCAAAGCCGGCACCTCGGGTACCCCCATCCGTACTTTGGATGCAAAGTCGTTGTTTTCTTGAGGTTACAGAAGGGGTTGCGCTGTAAGATCGTCAAAACAAAGGAGTTCCCTGCAAAGTCGTCCAGGATAAGGAGTTACGGGACGTTTCGGCCTCTGTTGGCCGCTTTCGACCGAAAGGCGGCGCGAGGAGGACGTGCCGGGACGATGTTTGAAGGAAGACTTCTGGAATGATTGTGCGACAAGGTGGGGAAATAATCTGCAAGCACCTGCGGTTCGGCCAGAGGCTCGCTCGTCGCTCGCATGGGGTTCGTGTATTCCCAGCAGACAGTTTACGGCTTGAAACGGCCCGAGAGCGCCGCAGCTAAAACGGTCGCCTGGACCCAGCCAAAGAGGATGAGAAGCCAGCGAGACCACATGAGAAACCAATAGTTTGTATACCATTTTGTTCCTGGGTACCTCCGGTCTGGCGCCCACTTCTCGTCTTGACCCAGCTTCACCAGCGGCACAGCGTTTTCCAGCGTGTAGACGAAAGGATTCAGTGTCGGATAGGCAGCGGGCATTGGTCTTTTCGACGTGAACGCCTTGTAGGCTTCAGGTTCAGTCGGAGCTATTGCCCCTTTCACACCAGCAAAGCCAAAAATGAGCCAGCCTAGTAGTAAAAAGAAGACAATTGTGCGCCAGATACGCAAAGGCGCTTCTTCCATCCATGCGAAGAAGATCGCCCACCTGCGGGAAATCCACCACTTCTTCTGCACGTGAGCACGCAAACAACGGAACTTGTAAATGACGTGCTTGGCGTCTTTGTGATCCCCTTTGGTTTCCAGATGCTTGGCAAGCTGCATCCAGGGCTGCGGCTCGGTGCGGCGCTCCTCTGGTTGAAGCATGATCCAATCAATCCGATCCTTGGCGACTAAAGGAAGTTCTCGTGAATTCGTACCGGCTTTGATCTGCTCAATCGAGGAGGGCTCATGGAGGGTCAATTCCTCATAAACCAACCCGTCAAGGTCAAGGTTCCCCTCTTCAGGCCAACTCGCTCGGTCGTCACGCAGGTTCTTCACCTTCGCGCCAATCAGATAAAGTTTTGTTTCCTTAGATTTCTCTACATTCTGCCAGATCAGATCGTTCGAAACCACCATGTTCTGACAGAGAACCCCGGCAACCTTCGCACCTCTGACTGTTAGGTCCCCGCCGATCCGCGCGCCGGACAGGCGAATCGCGCCGGAGCACCTGAAGCCGTCCCGCAGAAAGACACTGCTGCCGACCTGGGCGCCATCCAGGGAGAGCGCGTTGCCCTTCGCTGTAAGCTTCGCGCTGGAGCAATCGAGGGTTCCCTCAATCTGCGCGCCATGCAGTCGAATCGCGCCGGAGCACCCAAAGCCGTCCCGCAGAAAGACGCCGCCGCCGATCTGGATGCCATCCAATGAGAGCGTGTAACCCTCCGCCGTCAGTCTTGCACTGGAGCAGTCGAATACGCCGACGACCCGTGCACCGAGCAGGCGAATTTCGCCGGAGCACTCGAAGCCAGCGCGCAGAAAGATATCGCCGCCGATCTGGACACCATCCATGAAGAGCGCGTTGCCGGTCCCAGTCAATTTCGCGCCGTCGCACTCCAGATTACCCTTGATCTCCGCGCCGAGCAGACGAATCGTGCCGGAGCACTCAAAGGTGTCTCGCAGGAGGACGCCACCATCGATCTTCGCGCCATCCGCTTGTAGCGCATTGCCTGTGGGCTTCAGTTTCGCGCCATTGCAGACGAGTGGTCCTGTAATCTCCGCGCCGTGCAGGCGAATCGTTCCCTCGGATTCGAAGCCGTCCGTCAGGAAGACGCCGTTGCTGATCTTCGCGCCGTCCGCGATGAGCGCATTAACCGCGGCCCTAAGCTTCGCGCCATTGCAGGCGAGTTGTCCCATGATCCTCGCGCCCAGCAGTCGAATCTCGCCCTTGGACTCGATGCGCTGGAAAAAGAGCGGGCCGTGAACAATAACCCAATCGGCGCGAATGCCCACAGCCAGCGAAGAACCAAAGAAGAAGAGGCCTTGTGTCTCCGCGAAGCGGAGGTTGATCTCGCCCTGAAAGTCACAGCGGAAAAACGTCAGCGCCGGGTTAACATGACATTTCTCGAGATCGAGCTTGCCGGGGATGGTCGCGGCATAGACGCGCAGGCCCTTGGGGTCGATATTGAGTGCGGCCTCCGGATCGGTGGCCAGCCAGCGGAGGAAATCCGCGCGAACCTCGGGACGCGGGGCCTTTTCATCCGGCTCGGGCAGGTCTTCAGAGCTGGCCGAGTCGTGCAGAACCTTATTCTCGGCATCCCAGAGATCGGGGTCGAAGCGTTTCTTTGCCAGTTCAATGAGCTTTTCTTCGCGGATTTGGTCGATCAGGGGCATGGGGGCATCCGTCTTTCAAAGGGGGCTTTGCCGATAATGTACACCCTGGAGCCTCTTACAAAATTACCAAGAAACCAGCACAAAAGATTCGGGCGCCCCTCCGGGGCTTTGGTTCGTTCTGACGGCCTTTCCCAGGATTCCCCCTTCGCTGCGCTCAGGGTCCATCCTGGGCTATTATCGATGGCCCCTCCGGGGCCAAATCATCGCCCTCGCAATAGAGTTTTGCAAGAGGCTCCTTTGTCTGTCATAACGGACAATACCTCAATGCCGGAAGTGGCGCATGCCGGTGAAGACCATGGCCATGCCCAGTTTGTCGGCGGCGGCGATGACTTCTTCGTCGCGGACCGAACCGCCGGGCTGGATGACGGCGGTGGCTCCGGCGGCGGCTACGGCTTCCAGGCCATCGGGGAAGGGGAAGAAGGCGTCGGAGGCGGCGACGCAGTCCTTGAGCGGTAGCACGGCCTTCATCGCGCCGAAGCGGGCGGCGTCCACGCGGCTCATCTGGCCGGCGCCGACGCCGAGGGTCTGGCCGTCACGCGCATAGACGATGGCGTTTGATTTTACGTGCTTGCAAACGCGCCAGGCGAAGAGCAGGCTGCGCAACTCCTCGGCGGTGGGCGGACGCCAGGTGACCACCTTCAGGCCAGGATCGAGCGCGGCGGCGTTGATGCGGCCGGTGTCGGCGTCCTGAAGCAACAGCCCGCCCGACACGTGCTTGACGACGGGACGCGGAGGCGCGGATTGCACTTCAACCAGGCGCAAATTCTTCTTCGCGGCGAAGCGCTCGCGGGCCTCGGCGGTGAAGCTAGGCGCGGCGATGGCTTCGACGAAGAGCTTGGCGATCTCCGCAGCGGCGTCGCCGTCGACTGCGCGATTGATGCCGATGACGCCGCCGAAGGCCGAGACCGGGTCGCAGGCCAGCGCCTTGAGGTAGGCTTCTAGAACTGTGGAGCCGGTGGCCGCGCCGCAGGGGTTGGTGTGCTTGACGATGATGACTGCGGGCTCGTCAAACTCCTGCGCCAGTTCCCAGCAGGCGTCGAGATCGACGAGATTGTTGAAGCTGAGTTCCTTGCCCTGAAGTTGCCGAGCGCCGGCGATTCCCTGCCCTGTTCCGTCGGCGTAAAGCGCGGCGCGCTGATGAGGATTTTCGCCGTAGCGCAACGCCTGCGCCAGCGGAAGGTTGATGCGCAGAGTCGAAGGCAAACTGGTCGCATCAAATTCGGCAGTCGATGACGGCGCGGGAGCCTCCGCAATTCTGTCGAGCGTGTTGGCGATGGCGGTGTCGTAGGCTGCGGTCATGGCGAAGGCTTGACGCGCCAGCCGCCAGCGCGTTTCACGGCTCAAAGCACCGTCGTTGGCCTTCAGTTCCTCGATGAGGCCGGAGTAATCGGCGACGCGGGTCACGATGGCCACGTCCTCAAAGTTTTTGGCGGCTGAGCGGACCATCGACGGGCCACCGATGTCGATGTTCTCGATGAGATGGCCGAAGGCGACGCCGGGCTGAGCTGCGGTCTTCTCGAAGGCATAGAGGTTGACCACCACCATGTCGATGGGCACGATGCCATGCGCAGCGACGGCGGCTTCGTGCTCGGCATTGCCGCGAATGTAGAGCAGGCCGCCATGAACGCGCGGATGCAGAGTCTTGACGCGGCCGTCGAGCATTTCAGGAAAGCCGGTCAGCTCGCTGATGTCCTTGACGGCGAGGCCTGCCTCGCGCAGAGCCCGCGCCGTTCCGCCGGTGGAGACCAGTTCCACGCCAAAGCCTTCCAGCGCCTGGGCAAACTCCACCAGGCCGGTCTTGTCCGTCACGCTGAGCAACGCCCGCCGAATCCGCTTTTCCATAATCACAGTCGCACTCCTATTTGAGGTTTCACCAAGGGAAGCTCTGATTAAGTCTGTATTGCGAGTCAGCATTCCCTCAGGGGCTAAAGCCCGACGTTGTTTTATTGCATTTGCGGCACGACTAAAGAGGCTGCGGAAAAAGTCGGAGTTTCGGGCGAAATCGGCAAAAAACATCCCTCAGGGGCTAAAGCCCTGCTTTGTTATGAATCATTTACGGCACGACTGAAGTCGTGCCCTTTCAAAACAATGTGTTTTTCCGCAGCCTCTAAAGTCGTGCCCTTTCAAAACATCGACTTAATCAGAGGTTCCCAAACTCCAGATTACAACGATTCGCGTGGCGGGGGAGCAGAATCCATGAGGCCACAGCGGCTCGCTGCTGTCAGAGTGGCGAGCTACCGCCTGCGAGGTTGACTGAAATGCATTAAAGTTAAGATATGGGCAATTCCCCTCCCATTCCTCCCAATCCGGATTATCTCCCTCCCCAGGCCGGTTTCAATCCGCCACCGCCTCCCCCGGTTCGCCGGGAGCGCCCCTCATGGTCTTACGCGCCTGCCACCTATGCGCTAGTGGCCATCAATTGCCTGGTTTTTCTGGCCATGGTGGCGCACCACGTCAGCGCGTTCAGCCCCACCACCGACCAGCTAATGTTCTTCGGAGCCGACAACGCCCGCGCCGTGCTGGTCAATGGCGAGTGGTGGCGCATCGTCACGGCCATGTTCGTGCATGTAGGCTTCCTTCACCTGGTGGTGAATATGTGGTGCCTGTGGAACCTGGGATTGCTGGCCGAGCCGCTGATGGGTTCGGCGGGGGTGCTGGCGGTCTACATCCTCACCGGCGCGGCGGGCAACCTGCTGTCCACACTGGTCAACTGGCTGTGGCCATTGCATGAAGCCGGAGTGGCCGTGTTCCCAGTGGGGGCCGGAGCATCGGGCGCAGTCTTCGGCATCGCCGGGGCGCTGATTATCCTGCTCAAATCGCATCTGCTGCCTGTGCCTCCATTGGAGTTGCACAAGCTGCGCAGGTCGGTGATCTACTTTGCCGTCATCAATCTGGTGCTTGGCCTCACGATCGGCTTTGGCACCCATGTCATTGGCTCAGGGGTGAGCATCGACAATTCGGCCCATCTGGGGGGCGTTCTGTGCGGATTGCTCTTCGCGGCCCCGATGGTGCCCCGGATTGGCTCGTCCAGGACGCTCTTCACGCGGCGTCTGCGCTACGCTGTGGGCCTGGTGGCAGGTTTTCTAGTGCTATTCGGATTCTATCTTGCCCATGTTCCGCGACCGAACTGATGCGTCAGGACTTTGTCGCTGGAATAGAAAGCAAAAACTAATTGTCCTGACGATGATTACCGCTAAGGAACCTCTGATTAACTCTCTATTGCCAGTCAGCATTCCCTCAGGGGCTAAAGCCTGACTATTGTTTTGTACATTTGCGGCACGACTAAAGTCGTGCCCTGACAAAACAATGTGTTTTTCCGCAGCCTCTAAAGTCGTGCCCTGACGCTTCTTGCTACTCCGTTTGCATTTTTCCGCAAGCTGTAAAGGCGTGCCCTTTCAAAACCTCGACTTAATCAGAGTTTCCCTACCTCGTCGCCGCGGCGGCGAACTTCTTCACCATGGCCAGCAGCAGCTTGCGGTCGCTCTCGTTCAGGTTGGTGGAATAGCGGCGGATCTGGTTGAGAAAGCGCAGCTCCTCGTCGGAGAGCTTTTGCAGGTTAAGCTGCTTGCATTGTGAGTCGTCGGCAAAGAACTGGGTGATAGGCAGGTCGAGGGCTCGCGCAATCTTCGACAGCGTGTCCAGCGAAGGAACTGTATGGCCATTCTCCACGCGCGAGAGATAGCATCGCAACAGGCCAGTCTTTTTTTCGATGTCTCCCTGGGAAAGCCCCTTCTGCAGGCGGAAAGCGCGGATGGATGTGCCGATCTTCAACATGGAGAATATCCTGTTCCATTGCCGCCGGGGTTACTATCGCGGTAGCAATCGATAAACTATTAACATAACAGTTAACATAGGCCGCGGGGGAATGCAAGGGATTTTATCGCGCTTGATTACCATGGTTTCCGGGGGCGCGGGGCTGACAATTCCGGGCAAAAGGGCGCAGTCGTAAACCTTCGCGGCGCGTGAGCCGTCTGAATGAGTACGAGCGCGAAATGGCAGGGAGCGTCCATGCGTCGAAAAGCATTGCGGTGGGCAGTTATGACGGGAATCTTTGTGGCCGGCAGCGTTGCCTCCTTGACCCAGCTGCCTGCCACCCAACCCGTTGCGCCCGTGAGCACGCTTGGCAGCAGTGAACCGGCTGCGCAGAGTCCATCAGCAGCGGTGATTACGGGTGGAAAACTGCACGGCATGGTCAAGAGCGGGAACATTCCCCTGCCCGGCGTAACCGTAACCGCCCAGAACACGCTAACCGGCAAGCGCTTTTCCACCACTACCGACATCACCGGCACCTGGGTTCTGAGCATTCCACAAAATGGCCGCTACGTTCTCCGCACCCAGTTCGCGGGCTTTGCGCCCGGCTCGCAGGAGGCGGTACTCAACGCCGCCAGTCGCGATCAGACGGTGAGCTTTGATCTGGTGCTGGCTTCGCGGGCGGCCCAGCAGCAGGAGAACGAGGCCGCGAATCAGAAAGCTATTCAGTCGACTGTCCAGCAACTTACGGCCAACGGCGCGCAGAGCCTGAGCCTGATAAGCGCGCTGGGCACCGACACCGATAGCCAGGGAGGGCCATCCGGCGCGACCGGCGCGGCGCTGCCCTCGATTGCCGGCAACTCCGACTTTGGCGACGATTCGGTGGCCATCAGCGGACAGACTGGAGCGGTGAGTCCGCTGGCTGGCCTGGACCCTGATCGCGTCCGCGATGCGGTGGAGACGCTGCGCGCGCAGGGCGTCTTGCCGGGTGGGCAAGGCGGCGGTAACTTCGGTGGAGGAGAAAGCCTCTTCGGCGGAGGCGGCGGAATGGGCGGCGGTTTCGGGGGAGGTGGAGGCGGACGCGGGAACTTTCGCGGCTTCAACCCCGGCCAGCCGCATGGCGCCATCTTCTGGATGGGCAGCAACTCGGAGCTTAACGCGGAACCGTTTAACATTGGCGGCCAGTCGAAGCTACAACAGCCGCCTTCCGGCTCGAACCGTTTCGGAATTACGTTTATGAGCGCGCCTTATCTGCCGGGGTTGACCAAGCCCAGCGGCAAAGACATGATGTTCCTGACTCTCAGCGGCACGCGCAGTTCGAGTCCGCTGACACAGTTAGCCAGTGTACCCACGGACGGCAGCTTTGGGACGGTCGACGAGCGGGCGGGTTACTTCAACGCTGCGGGCTTGCCGACGATCTACGACCCTAATACGAACCAGCCCTTCGCTAACAACACGATTCCCGGCGGATTGGGCGGTAGAATTGCGCAGTCGGCAACCTGGCTTTTGACTTGCCCGAATCCCTATTCCAGCGGAACGAGTTGCCAGCCGTTTTTTCCAGCGCCGAATCTGCCGGGCTACTCACAAAACTATCAACTGCTTACTACCGCGCAGACCAACACCACGCAGGCTGGCGCGCGTTATATGCGCAGCCTGGGCAAGAACGCCACGCAACCCAGTGGCGGCCACGGCGGCTTCGGCGGCGGCCGGCGCTCGCAACAAAACCAGGGCCTGCGCCAGAGCATCAACTTCAACTACAACTGGATAGGCACGGCCGCGGACAACGTGAATATCTTCCCGCAGTTGGGCGGCAAGAGCTCAACGAATTCGAATAGCGTGCAGGCCGGCTACACAGTGGGCTATCACAAGATCACCAACATCTTCAACGCCAATTGGAATCGCGCCACAAGCCAGGCTACTAACTTCTTTACTAATAGGACCGACATCGCCAGCCAACTCGGAATCTATGGCCCACCGCCGACAGGCTGCACCGGGACAGGCTGCTTACCGGCGCTAAATTCAAGCCCGCTCAACTACGGCCTGCCCGATATTGTGCTCAACAGCATTCAGGGGCTCAGCGAGCAGCAACCTAGCTTCTCGCTCTCGCAAACCATCTCGCTCTCCGAGACATTGAGCTGGATTTACGGCAAGCACAATCTGCGCTTCGGCGGCGACTACCGCCGCGTGCACCGCGACTTTCTGGGCGGCTCGAACTCCACCGGAACATTCACCTTTACCGGCTTGTTCACCGAGGACGCCGCGCACGACGCAACCACCGGCTCGTCGCTGGCGGATTTTCTGCTCGGACTGCCGCAGGAGACCACCATCGACGCCTCAGCGGGCAAGAGCTACCTGCGCGAAAACGTGTGGGATGCCTTTGCGATGGACGACTGGCGGGTGCGGACCAACCTCACGCTGAATTACGGCATTCGCTATGAGTTCTTCGCACCCTACACTGAGAAATATGATCGCCTGGGCATGGTCTACACCGATCCCGGTGCGGCGTTTAACCTGAATCCGCCCGTTGAAGTTGGGCCGGGAGGATCATCAGCAATCGGCAGTTTGCCTTCCTCGCTGGTCTTTCCCTTCCGCACAGCCTTTGCGCCGCGCGTGGGTTTTGCGCTGCGGCTGCCCAAGCAAATCGTGCTGCGGGCCGGCTACGGCGTCAACTATACCGTCAGCCAGTACGCCACCTTCGCCACGACCATGGCGCACCAGCCGATTGCCAATCAGCCGTCGTTCGTCAATGAGCAAACCAACGAATCGACCACAGCCGGAGAATTTACGCTGGCAGATGGATTTTCCACGGGGAATACAACCGGCAATTATGCTCTCGACCCGCACTATCACGTGCCCTACGTGCAGGCGTGGAACCTGGACGTGCAGAAGACACTGCCTTGGGGCGTCGTCTTGAATATTGGCTACAACGGCTCAAGAGGCAATCATCTGGACATCACCAGCGCGCCGCGCGCAACTGCTAGCAGTTCCGGCACAGATCCTAAGGATCTGATCTTCAACTATGAGCAGTCCGCGGCTTACTCGAAGTTCAATGCTGGCCAGCTGAGGCTTAACAAGCGGCTGAGCAAAGGGATTTCCTTCGGCGCCAACTACCAGTACTCGCACTCCATCGACAACGCCGGATCGGTGGGCGGCACGTCGCCGGTGGTGGCGCAGAACTGGCAGGACCTCGCCGCCGAAGAAGGTAACTCCAGCTTCGACGTGCGCCACAAGGTCAGCGGCACTTATCTCTACGAACTGCCCTTCGGAAAAGATAAATTCTGGGTTACAAGCGGCGTTGGCTCGCATATTCTGGAAGGATTCTCCGTCTCCGGCAGCTTTACCTTCACCACAGGAACGCCGCTCACGCCGGGCTATCAGGCTACCGTGACCGACGTGGCAAACGGCACCGCCGGCACGCAGCGCCCCAATCACGTGCCAGGCATTTCTCCCACCGCCGGTGGCGGATCAAAGCAGGAGTGGTTCAATACCGCGGCTTTTGCGCAACCTCCCACCAATTCGACCAATCCAGCTTATCCCAACTACGGCAATGTTTCTCGCAACTCGATCACCGGGCCGGGAACCATCCAAAACAATATGGCGCTCTCGAAGACCATGCAGATGGGCGGCATGCGCAGCATGGAGTTTCGCGCTACGGCCAACAACGTCTTCAACACCGTGCAGTACGCGGGCGTCGATACTAACCTGGCCTCACCCTCTGCCGGACAAGTCATTTCAGCCGCCGCCATGCGTTCGTTCCAGTTTACGGCGAGGCTCAGGTTTTAAAAGAGCGGCGAGTTAGCCGCGCTGCGCGCGTGTTAGCAAGTTAGCAAGTCAGTATGGAAGGTCGTTCATGATAGGTTGGGCGCAAAGGATCGGAACAGGATTTGCAACGCTGGCGCTGATGCTGGCGGGCGCGCGGCTGGGGCTGAGCTTTGCGCAGGATGCGCCTGAAGGCTATGTATTCAAGGTCAACGACGAGCTGGTGCTGACCAACGTGGTGGCGCGCGACGCGAAGACCGGCGAGCTGGTGCGCGGACTCAAGCAGAGCGACTTCAGCGTCTACGAGAACGGCAAACAGGAGCGCATTTCGACCTTCGATTTTGAAACCGTGGAGATGGCCACGCCGCTGAATGAGGCCACCATCAGCGGACTGGCTGTGGGAAGCAGCGCGAACAAGGCCGCTGTCGTTGCGAGGCCCGAGGATTTGCGCAATCACCGGCTGATCGTGATGTTCTTCGACCTGACCTCGATGCAGCCTGAGGACCTGGACCGCAGCGTGGCGGCGGCGCAGGAGTTTCTACGCAACAAAATGCAGCCGGCTGATCTGGTGGCGCTGGTCTCGCTGGGAAACACGCTCAAGACGGATCAGGATTTTACCGCCGACAAGCAGGCGCTCATCAAAGAGGTCGCCGTCTACAACGGGACTGAAGGTCAGGGCTTCGCCGAGGGCGCAACGGCGAACACCAATCAGACGGAAGACGCAAGCGGCTACACGCCCGACGAAAGCGAATACAACGACCTGAACACCGACCGCGAGCTCTTCGCGCTGAAAGCCGTCGCCAAGTCGCTGGAAAAGATTACGGAGAAGAAATCGCTGCTGTATTTTTCCGGCGGCATTCAGCGCGACGGCATCGAGAATCAAGCTTCGTTGCGGGCAGCCATCAACGCGGCGGTGCGCGCCAACCTGGCCATTTATAGCGTGGACACGCGCGGCTTGCAGGCTGTTACGCCGTTGGGCGACGCCTCCACCGGCAGCCTGCGCGGGACAGGCGCTTTCAACGGCGGCTCGCTCACCAACAACATGAACGCCAACTTCGCCACGCAGGAAGTGATGGGCACGCTCTCTACGGACACGGGCGGCAAAGCGTTTCTTGATTCCAATGATTTTGCTCCCGCTTTTGCGCAGGTGCAGCGCGACACTTCGGCTTACTACGCCATCGGTTTCCGCAGCTCGAATCCGGCGCGCGACGGCCGCTATCGCAAGCTGACGATCAAGGTGAACCGGCCCGGAGTGAAGCTGGAATATCGGCCCGGCTACTATGCTCCGGCCGACTTCCAGCACGCCGGCAAGGAGGACCGCGAGCGCGACTTGGAAGAGCAGTTAGCCAGCGATTTGCCGGCCACCGACATGGCCGTTTATCTGGACGCACTGTACTTCCGCCTCGACGAAAACCGTTTCTTTGTGCCGGTTTCGCTGATCGTTCCTGGCTCGCAGATTCCTTTTGTGAAAGGCAGCGACAAGGACAAGGCCACGCTGGACATCATCGGCACAGTGATCGACGAGGCCAAGCGGCCCATCGGCCAGGCGCGCGAGACGGTCAAGCTGAATCTTGATCCGGCTTTGCAGGCGCGGCAGAAAAATATTCAGTACACCACCAGCTTCAACCTGCCGCCGGGAAAGTATCGCCTCAAATTTGTTGTCCGCGAGAATCAGACCGGGCAAATGGGTTCCTTCGAGGCCGAGATCACTTTGCCGGAGATGAAAAAGGCTTCGCTGAAAATGAGTTCGATTGTGCTGGCGTCGATGCGCCAGCCGAGCAAAAAGACGAGTCCTCTGGTACGCGGCGGCGAAGAGTACGTGCCCAACATCAGCCACGTCTTCCGCCGGGACCAGCACCTTTACCTGCTGTACGAAATCTACTCACCGGCGCGCGAAAAGCCGGCTGAAAACCAGCCCAAAGGAACAAAAGCGGGAATCAATTTGCTCAGCAGCCTGGAACTGATTCAAGGTTCGACAAAAGTTTATGAAACGCCGCTGGTGCAGGCGCGGGCCATCAATGTGGAGGGGCGCGACGCGGTGGCCGTGGAACTCGATGTGCCTCTCAGCGGGCTCAAGCCGGGCCAGTATGTGTGCCAGTTGAATGTGATCGACGATGCTGCCGGCAGCTTTGCCTTTCCTCGCTTTGCGGTGCTGGTGAAGGAGGCACTGGTCGCGCCGGCTGCGGCTGTTGCACCCCAATAAGGAAGCGCATCCCCGGGATTCGGTAAAATCATATGCATGACACTCACAGCGCAGGATCGCGCACGGCGCATCAAAATTATTCTCTTTGACGTGGACGGAGTTCTTACTAACGGCAACATCTGGATTATTCCGGTTCCGGTCGTCGCGCCGGATGGAACCATCACCTCCAAGATGGTGGAGGCCAAGGGCTACAGCGCGCACGACGGCGCGGGAGTAACGCTGGCGCGGCTGGGCGGCATGAAGCTGGGTATTATTACCAAGCGCATTTCGGAGACGGTGGCCCTGCGCGCGCGTGACCTGAAACTGGAATTTGTTTACCAGGGCGAAGCCTTCAAGATGCGGCCGGTGCGCGAGATCATGGCCAAGGAAGGCGTGACGCTGGAGGAGATCGCCTTCGTGGGTGACGACGTGATCGATCTGGCTGTGATGCGGGAGTGCGGATTTGCCGTGGCCTCGGCGAATGCGCGGGAGCAAGTGAAGGCCGAAGCGCATTACGTGACCCCGCACCGGGGGGGCGAGGGCGCAGGACGCGATGCGATTGAATTTATCCTCGAAGCCAAGGGCCTGCTGGAGAAGTGCATCGAGGCATCCATCGATGAGAGCAATCCCCTTCCGCCCTCGATCGATATTGGCAAGGGCGGAGATTTGAAGTAAATGCGAGGCAGAATCCCGCCCGAGCCGCAAAACGCAATGAGGCTGCAAGGATGGGTGCTCGAGGTTTCCTCAGGGGCTAAAGCCCAGCGGTTTGTTTTGGCTCATACGGCACGACTGAAGTCGTGCCCTGACACTTCTTGCAGATGGGATGAGTATTTCAGCACCTGCATAGCCCGTACTTCAACGACCATGTCTTATGAAGAGGTTTCCTTGAATTCCAATTGCTTGCAACCCGGAGAAAGCCAGTGAAATTTTGGGATGTGGTGATCGTCACGGCCTCTTCGGCGCGTCAGGCGGGGTTCTACCGCGATGAGATCGAGCGGCGGAGACTCTCCGGGACGCTGCCGGAGGAGACGGATTTCCTGGTGGTCCCCGATCCGGACGACCGCAGGGTGGGCAGCGGCGGCGCGACGATTCACGCGCTGGGCGTACTGGGCAAAGACCGGGAGTGGTGGGGCTGCCATCGGGTTCTGCTGGTTCACTCGGGCGGCGATTCGCGCCGGCTGCCGCAGTACTCGCCGGGGGGCAAGCTCTTCGGCGTGCTGCCTTCGCGCACGCAGCCGCGCGGGACGACGACGGTCTTCGACGAGACGCTGGCGCTCTCGGCGGCGTGGGCAGAGAGAATTCCCAACGGCCTGCTGGTGGCCTCCGGCGACGTGGTGTTGCGCTTTGACGCGAGCCAGGTGGAGTGGGACCGTCCGGGGGCAACCGGCGTCGCGATGCGGCTGGATGCGGAGACGGGAAGCCATCACGGCGTTTATGTGGTGGGAGCCGGAGAGCAGGTTTATACCTTTCTGCAAAAGCCCACGCCGGCAGAGGTGAAGGCCGCGGGTGGAATGCTGGAAGATGGGCGGGTTGCCGTCGATATTGGATTGCTGCGCTTTGACGCTGATTTGACCGCGGCGCTGACGGGTTTGGCGCGATTCAGAAGGCTGCCGGCGGTTGATCTTTACGATGAAATCACGCGCGGACTGACGGGCGAGTGGAAGCCGGCGAGCGGCGCGGGAATCTTCTGGAAGAAGCTGGAGAGAATTCTGCGCGGCCCGGAGCGGTCGGCGGCCTTTCACTGCGCGGTGGTGGAGGGCGAGTTCATTCATGCGGGGACGACGCGCAACTTCCGCTCTCTGGCGGCGGCCTCGGGCGGAGTGCTGGACAGCGTGATCGGCGGCGCGTGCAAGGCCGGTCATGAAGCCGTGATTCTGGAATGCGACCTGGAGGGGGATGTGCGCGCCGGCCGCGGCGCCATCCTGCATGGACTGACGGGGTTGAGCGGGGCGGTGGAGGTTCCCGAAGAGACCGTGGTTCATCAGTTGCCGGTGGAAGCGGAGGGCGGCAACGGCTGGGTGATTCGCGTCTATGGCGTCGAGGACGATGCGAAGCAGGCGCTGGAGAACGCCACGTGGTTCAACCGGCCGATTCTGGAAACGCTAGCTCTGCTGGGGTTGACGAGCGAAGAGGTTTGGGGCGCGGAGGAAGCGCCGACGCTGTGGAATGCACGGCTTTTTCCGGTGGCGACGCCGGCCGAGGCCTGGGCCTGCGCGCGGTGGATGATGGGCTACGCGAGCGGGTACGGAGTTGCCCAGTGGCGCTCGGCGCGGCGGCTCTCGCTGGCGGAGAGCGCGCAGTGCGCCGATGGGAAGGCTCTGGCCGAGGCGCGCAACCGCCGTATGCAGGGGATTTGGCAGGAGACGGCCGTGGAGTTGGCGGAGTCAGGCACGGACCTGCGGCCGCTGCTGGCCAACCTGCCCGGATTGGCGCCAGCCGCCGCCGCGGGACGCTTGCTGAGAGCGCGCGCCAACGAGTTGCGCAAGGGGCGCGCAGAAGAGTTGACTCATGCGGCCAGCCTGCTGATGCAGGCCGAGCGCTTGCTGGAGCGCGCGGGCTTTGAGCAGGAGGCGTGGTTGGCGCGGGCCGAGGCCTTCACCTGCATTCAGGATGCGGTGCGCGAAGGGACAGCCGAGGATGCGAAGGCCGTGCCGTCTGCCTGGCGCTTCGAGCGGGTTCACGTCTCCGCGCCGCCGCGCATCGACCTGGGCGGAGGCTGGAGCGACACGCCGCCTTTCTGCTTCGACTGGGGCGGCACGGTGCTGAATTGCGCGCTGGAGATCGATGGCGCTTATCCGATTGAAACGGAGATCCGGCGCATCGACGAGCCGGTGATCCGCTGCCTCGCCGACGGTCTTGGGGCGATGGCCGAATTTCGTACTGCTGAAGAGCTGCTGGAGCCGTGCGGGCCGGGAAGCGTCTTTTCGATTCCGCGGGCCGCGCTGGGGCTGCATGGACTTCCGGTGAAGGGGCAGCCGCTGCCCAAGACTCTTGCGGAGTTGGGCGGGGGGCTGGAGATTCGCTGCCGCGTAGGGTTGCCGATCGGCTCGGGGCTGGGAACGAGCAGCATTCTGGCGGCAACGGTGATCCGCGCGCTGGCGGTGATGTCGGGGCGCGAAGTGGGCGATCACGCTCTTTCGCAGGCGGTTATGCAACTGGAGCAGCGCATGACCACCGGCGGCGGCTGGCAGGATCAGGCGGGCGGCATCTTTCCCGGCACCAAGCTGCTGATTACCGGGCCCGGATTGCGGCAGAGGATTCGCGTGCAGCCGGTGACCTGGACGGAAGCCCGGAGAGCCGAGTTCCGCCAGCACATGGTGCTTTACAATACCGGCATTCAAAGGGTCGCCAAGGACCTGTTGCGCCAGGTGGTCTCGCGCTATCTGGCGCGGGAGACGGCAACGATTCAGGTGCTGCACAGCATCAAGACACTGGCGGTTGAAATGTCCTACGCGATGGCCGAAGGCGACTGGAAGCATCTGGGCGAGTTGCTGGACCGGCACTGGCAACTGAATCAGGTGCTTGATCCGCATACCACCAATGCGCCGATCCATGCGATTCTCGAACGCGCCCGGCCGTTTATTTACGGCGCCAAGCTGGCTGGGGCGGGCGGAGGCGGCTTTCTGATGCTGCTGGCGCGCGACGTGGAGGCGGCGGTGAAGTTACGGGCGGCGCTGGCGCGGGAGGCGGGCGCGGTGGTGGCTTACCGGATTGCCGAGGAGGGGTTGCGGGTACAGAGCTATGGCGAATGAGCGGAAACGCGCGGTGGTGTTGTTGAGCGGGGGGCTGGACTCGGCCACGGTGCTGGCGATTGCCCGCGGCGAGGGCTATGAGCTGTACGCGCTTTCGTTCTCCTACGGGCAGCGGCATGTGATTGAACTCGATGCGGCGCGGCGTGTGGCCGCCGCGGTCGGCGTGGCAGACCATCGCATTGCGAAGATCGATCTAAGAGTCTTCGGCGGCTCGGCGCTGACTGCGGAGATCGATGTTCCCAAGGGTCGCGACGCGGAGGCGATGAGCCACGGCATTCCCATCACATACGTTCCGGCGCGCAACACGATTTTTTTGTCGTTTGCGCTGGCCTGGGCGGAGGTGCTGGGGTCGAGCGACATTTTCATTGGCGTGAATGCGCTGGATTACTCGGGCTATCCCGATTGCCGTCCGGAGTTTATCGCGGCTTTTGAGAAGATGGCGAACCTGGCTACGAAGGCCGGGGTTGAGGGGCGACTGGCGCTGCGGGTTCATACGCCGCTGATCGCGCTGACCAAGGCGGAGATTATCGCCAAGGGGATTGAGTTGGGCGTGGATTACGGGCTGACTAGCAGTTGCTATGATCCGGGGTCCACGGGTGAGCCGTGCGGAGAGTGCGATTCCTGCCTGCTCAGGCGGAAGGGATTCCGGGAGAATGGGATTGAAGATTCTCTGGCGTATAAGAGGGGACCGGCTTCTTCATGACCGAATGATTGAGATTTGTGGTTTCCTACCCTAGCCGCAAGAACAAGTACGCGGCGAGGGTGGGGCACCCATTTGGATGGTTCACACAGGAATTTTGACAAGAGCAGCAAGTTAGCCCCGCTTCGCGGGTAGCAAGTTAGCGAGTTAGCGGAGTTTCCGGGGTAGGCCGATTCCAGCCTACCGCACATTCCTGCTGAATCTCGCGATTATGAGTGCGCATGAGCTACGCGGTCAAGGAAATTTTCTATACGTTGCAGGGCGAGGGGGCGCAGACGGGGCGCGCGGCGGTCTTCTGCCGCTTTGCCGGCTGCAACCTCTGGTCGGGGAACGAAGTTGACCGGGCGGAAGCGGTCTGCAAATTCTGTGATACGGATTTCGTGGGCGTGGCAGGCAAGGGCGGCGGCAGATTCGAGGCCGCAGAGGAGTTGGCGGAGGCCATCGGGCAGAAGTGGCCCGCGGACTCCGGGCAGCCAAGCTCTGGACTGGGCAAGCGGTTCGTGGTCTGCACGGGCGGCGAGCCTCTGCTGCAACTGGACGCAAAGCTGATTGCCGCGCTGCATGGGCGGGATTTTGAGATTGCCGTGGAGAGCAACGGAACGATTGCCGCGCCGAAGGGGTTGGACTGGCTCTGCGTCAGCCCCAAAGCCGGAGCCGAGCTCAAGCAGCGCAGCGGGGACGAGTTGAAGCTGGTTTTTCCCCAATTGGGCGTCGATCCGGCGAAGTTTGAGGCGCTTGCCTTCCGGCATTTTTTCATGCAGCCGATGGACGGGCCCAGCCGCGAGGCCTATACCGAGCTTGCGCTGCGCTATTGCCTCGACCATCCGCAGTGGCGGCTGAGCCTGCAAACCCACAAGATTCTGGGGATTCCGTAGAGTGATGAGATCGAGCGGAATCCGCGAAAAGCATCCCTCCGGGCCTAAAGGCCCGCAAATTCGCCTTCTTTCCTTGCGCCGTCCCTACGGGACTCCAGAGAGCATTTGTGGAAATCACTTTCCCCACGCTAAAGCGCGGGGCTAACAAACACTGCGCCTACGGCGCGACTGCCAGAACATTCCTTATCCAGTTCTCAATCAAGCCCCTGCTCCCTCCGACGCTTTCTGCGGTCTGAAAGCCACCTTTCTGCGGTCTGAAAGCCACCTACACCCTCCGGCGACATCGATTTAGGCTGGCGGAAGGAAAATGCATCAATCTATCGCGCCGCGCAAGCCCAATGCAGTTTAGAATCGTCTTTACAGTAGGCAGAGCTTCTCCCACCGGCTGCCTGCACTGCCTCGCGGCCCCTGATGACTGAAATTTGGCAGACGGCCCGGCTGAAAAGGTTTGGAATCCCCAGGATGATGATAAGAAAAATCCGTTTACTGCCCCAATTGCTTATGTTTGCCGCCGCAATCTCCTTCGTGCTGCCGGCCAGGCCCACCTGCGCCCAAACCAGTCCCGATCAGATCGTTCCGGGACTCATAGCTCCGTCCAAGCCGGAAACAGCAGCTCCGGCCCAGGGCAGCCCGGAGCAGGCGCCGTCGGCGAGCCCTATCCAGATTGCTCCGGAAAAACCGGCTCCTGCCGAGCCAAAGCGATTTGGACGAATTGAGCTAGCGGCAGGGCCGATCGCACCTCCGACGACGGCGCCGGACCGCGCCCAGGCGTATTATCACATGGCGCTGGCCAGCGGCTATGAAGAGGAGGCTGTCACCCAGGGGCGCCCGGAGTTGGCGACGCGGGCCATCGAAGAGTACAAGCTGGCGCTGAACGCCGACCCCTCCTCGCCGCAGTTGAACCTGGCGCTGGCCAACCTGTACTTCCGCAGCGGCCACTCGCGCGAGGCGGAGAACACGGTGCGGGGGCTGCTCAAGAGCGCGCCCGAGGACATCGAGGCACACAAGCTGCTGGGGCGCATCTACCTTCGCACGCTGAGCGAAGGGCAAAACGCGCCGTCCACCTCCTCTCCCAGCGGCAACGTGCTGAACCTGGCAATCACGGAATTCGAAAAGATTGTCGCGTTGCAGCCGAAGGACGTTGAAAACCGCATGGTTCTGGGCCAGCTCTACACCGTCAAGCACGACCAGAAGAAGGCCGAGGAGCAGTTCAAGACGGCGCAAGCCATGGAGCCGGATTCCGAGGAAGTGGTGCTGAACCTGGCCCGGTTGTATGCCGAAAGCGGCGATATGGACCAAGCCGTCAAGGCAATCGAGACGGTTCCGGCAGACGACCGGACGGCCAAGATGGAGGATGCGCTGGGCGCGTCCTATGAGCAGTTGAAGCGGACCAAGGATGCCATCGCCGCCTATCAGCGCGCCAACGACCTGGAGCCGGGAGACGTGCGCACACTGGATGCGCTGGCTCATGCACTGCTGAACGACAACCAGCTCGACGAGGCGCTCAAGCAATACCGGAATCTGGCCGAGGCCGACCCGGAGAACGCCGGAGCGCAGGTGCGCATCGGCGAGATTCTGCGCCGCCAGGGGAAATATGAAGATGCGCTGGCCACCATTCGCAAAGCGCGCAAGATGGACTCCAGCAGTCTGGAAGCCGGCTTCAACGAGGGGCTGCTGCTGGACGTGCTGGGCCGTTACGACGAGGCCGCGCAAACCTACGAGAAGATGGTGGACCTGACCTCGCACGCCAACGGCGCTTACACCACCGAGGAAAAGGGCAATCGCGGCATCTTCCTGGAGCGGCTGGGAGCGATCTATCACGAGCAGAACAAGACGGTCGAAGCCGTCGCTGCCTATCAGAAACTTATCGACATGGGCGGCGATTCGGCGGTGCGCGGCTACCAGTCCCAGGTGGACACCTGGCGTGACGCCAAACAGTTCGACAAGGCCATCGAAGTGGCGCGCAAGGCGGTTGAGGCCAACCCGAAGAATCGCGAGTTGAAGCTGATGCTGGCCGCGGAGATGGGCGACCTGAGCAAGACCGATGAAGGGCTGGCGCAGGCCAAGGAGCTGCTGGCCAACAACGCCGATGATCGCCAGGTGTGGCTGGCAATGGGCCAGATGTGTGTGCGCGCACACCGCTGGAAAGAGGCCGAGGATGCCTTCAACAAGGCCGAGCCGCTGACCACCAAGAAGGAAGACCGCGCCTACCTGATCTTTCTACGGGGCGAACTGGCGGAGCGGCAGAAACACTACGAGCCGGCCGAGCAGCTCTTCCGCCAGGCGCTGGAGATGGAACCTGACAACGCCATGGTTCTCAACTACCTGGGCTACATGATGGCGGACAAAGGCAAACAGTTGCCCGAAGCTCTCAAGATGATTCGCAAGGCCGTGGAGCTGGAGCCGATGAGCGGCGCCTACCTGGACTCGCTTGGCTGGGTGTACTTCAGAATGGGTGAGTACGAACTGGCCGAGCAGAACCTGCGCCAGGCCGTGGAGCGCGATGCTACCGATCCCACAGTTCATGACCACCTGGGCGAGCTCTACGAGAAGACCGGCCGCTCCCGTTTGGCGGCGGCACAGTGGGAGCTTTCGCTGGCGGAGTACGCCAAGTCGGCCCCGGTGGATGTGGAGCCAGCCGAAGTGGCCAAGGTGCAAAAGAAGCTGGACTCGGCTCGCGTCAAGCTGGCCCGGCAGGAGAGCGCCACCGGCGAGAAGGACAGGGAATAGGGACTAAGGGACTAGGGAATAGGGATTAAGGGACTAGCGTGAGTCCCAGTGAACTTCACAGCCTTTGCGTGATTTATTGCTGCCTATGCGTGTTGTCTACTGATCGTTTCGCTATACCGCCGGGAACTAGTCCCTATTCCCTATTCCCTATTCCCTAGTCCCTAGTCCCTTAGTCCCTGCTTTCCGAGCGTCCTATTTCCCTTTCGCGTCCATACGTTGTAGGATTTTCTCGGATGGGCCGGAAAGTTTTGGCCGCTCACAGAGGAATGGAAACCGTATGAACCGCAAGAACCCGAAGTGTCTCGCGCAACGCTCCATGAAGCGCAACGGCTTTACGCTGATGGAATTGCTAATCGTCATGGCCATCATCACCGTGCTAATGCTGATCGGCTTTCCGACCTACCGCAGCGTCATGAAGCACTCCCGCGAACTTTCCGCGAAGAAGTCGATGCAGTCCATTCAGGAAGCGGAGATGATGTACTCGACGAACTACTCGAGCAAGGGATATGCCTGCAACCTGCAGTACCTGGGCGGCGATGCGGGCAAGCCACCCGCCTCCACGGCCGCCGAGATGCTGCCCGATGAGCTGGCCAGGGGCAACAAAGACGGCTACATCTTCACCATCACCAATTGCGTGAAGAATGCGCTGAATGGCTCAGAACGGGTGGATGGGTATACGCTCACAGCGGTTCCCGAGGTGGTGGGCAAGACCGGGGATCTGGGCTACTGCAGCGACGAAGGCGGCATACTCAAACAGGATCCAGCCGGCGGCGTCAACTGCGCCGAGCTGGTCCAATGACCGGGACGGACTCATCTGGCACGGGTAATCCGGAGCCCGGCTTTCAGGGCCCGGCTCCCGCGCCCGCTTCTGGCGGCCGGAGAGTTCCCATTTTCGTTTGGGTTCTTGTAGGGTGTGCCGCGTTCTTTTTCCTTTGCATCATTCCCATCCTTGCACTCATTGCGATTCCTACCCTCGGCAGCGTGAAGAAACATGCCAATGAGATCGCGGCGATGAAGTCCATCCAGACCATCGAGCAAGCGGAGTTGATGTACTCAGAAACTTATCCCTCCCACGGCTACGCCTGCTCGCTGCGTGCGTTGGTAGGCGACCCGAGTGCAGGGCCGCCATCAGCGGACGCGGCGCAGGTTTTGCCGAATGATCTGGCAACGGGCAGCAGAGACGGCTACATTTTTACTATCAACAATTGCGCAAAGGTGAGCCTGCACGGCACGGACCGCGTCACCGGCTACACGGTCACCGCTGTTCCCGTAACCCCCGGCAATACCGGCCACCGCGGCTTCTGCAGCGACGAGTCCGGGGCCATCAAGTACGACCCCATGGGCGGTACCAACTGCATACAGCCGATGGAGTCGCGATGAGCATACTCTTTAAGCGTTTTTCCTATTTGTATAAAGTATGGCGTGGACCGGGAGGTCCACACAACAGCCGGCCAGGAGGCCGGCGCTACCTGTTCTTTCAGCGACGGGCAACCTTGAGTCAAGCAGGAGATCCACTCTATATCATCAGGCAAAATGCTCTAAGGAGCAGTGGCTGGATTGTGGCCGTTGCACTGATCTCGATTTGCCTTCATGCTCAGGTACGCCCGCCGTCCGCACAGGACTCCACGAAGAGCCCGGCGCAGGAGATGGCGCAAAAGGTCGATCTCCACTACAACCAGTTGCACTCGCTCAAGTCCAGCTTTACGGAGAGCTACGAGGGGCTGGGGATGCGGCGCACGGAGAGCGGGACGCTGCTGTTGCTGAAACCCGGCCGCATGAAGTGGGAGTACAGCGAACCGGCCGGCAAGGTATTCCTGCTCGACGGCACTTTTGCCTGGTTCTACTCGCCAGGCGACTCTCAAGTCCAGCGCATTCTGGCCAAACAACTGAACGATTTGCGCTCGCCGCTGCGCTTTCTGCTGGGCCGCACAAAGCTGGAGAAGGAACTGAGCAACCTTACCCTGCGTCCCGCCGCGAACGGCCAGTTCACGCTGACCGGACAGCCCGTGGGCCAGGAAAAACGCTTGTCGCGGCTCACGCTGACCGTGACCGCGGATGGAACGATTACAGGAATCGAGATGGAAGAGGCAGACGGCGCGCTGACCCGCTTTACTTTCGCGGGCGAGCAGCCTAATGTGACGTTTCCTGCCGGGACCTTCCGCTTTACGCCGCCCAAAGGCGTGCCGGTGGTGGACGCGCTGTCGCCGGTCTAACTCTCGTAAGTGTAGAAGCCATGCCCGGATTTGCGGCCCAGCCAGCCGGCGTCCACCATCCGCACCAGCAACGGACAGGGACGGTACTTGGGGTCGCCGAAGCCTTCCTGAAGCGTGCGCAGAATATCCACGCAGACATCGAGGCCGATGAAGTCTGCCAGGGTGAGCGGCCCCATGGGGTGGTTCATGCCCAGCTTGAAGACCTGATCGACGGCCTCCGGCGTGGCCACGCCTTCCATGACGGCAAAGGCGGCTTCATTGATGAGCGGCATCAGCACGCGGTTGGAGACAAAGCCGGGCGCGTCGTTGACCTCGACCGGCGACTTGCCCAGCCGGCGAGCCAGCGCATGGACTGTAGCGAAGGTCTCATCGCTGGTGGCCAGGCCGCGGACAATTTCCACCAGCGCCATCACCGGCGCGGGATTGAAGAAGTGCATGCCGATGACCTGCTGGGGACGGCGGGTTTGGGCGGCCAGTTTGGTGATGGAGATGGAGGAGGTGTTGGTGGCCAGGATGGCGCTCTCCGGCAGAATGCGGTCGAGCGAGGCAAAGAGGTCGGTTTTCAGGTCGAAGCGCTCCGAGGCGGCTTCAATAGCGAAATCCGCCAAGCTGAGCGCCTCATGGTTCAGGGTAGGCTCAATGCGGTCCAGGGCCGGCTCAATCTCCGCCTCGGCCAGCTTGCCTTTGACGGCCTCGCGGCCCAGGTTGGCGCGAATCCGCAGTAGCGCCCGGTCAAGGAAACGCTGGTCTACATCGCACAAAAGTACGCGAAAGCCCGCGCGGGCAAAAACATGGGCGATGCCGGAGCCCATGGTCCCGGCGCCCACTACCCCAACCATCTGAATTTCGGCCATGGAAAAGCCCTCCCTAACACATGACGGAGTGTAGCAGGGCGAGGGAAAGGAGTGAAGAGCAGACGATACAGGCCGTGAAAAGAACTCATCGTATAGAAAGGGCACGGCCAAAGAGGTTGCGGAAAAACTCTAAATTTCAGGAGAAATTGACGAGAAACTTCCCGCAGGGGCTAAAGCCCACATTGATTTTGCGGCACTGACGGCACGACTAAAGTCGTGCCCTGACGCTTCTTGCGACTCCGAATGAATTTTTCCGCAAGCTGCAACGACGTGCCCTTTCATAGAAGTACGTGAACGAGCCCTAGCGAAGTATGCAAATGGACACTAGTTTTCGCTGGTTGCCACGGCGCTTGGCTTGGTCATTTGCAGCGGATATGTCAGGGTAAAAATCATCGCCGTGCCCGGTTCCAAGGTGGCCTGGGGGTGGCTGATCAGCAGGTGGGCCGTGACGACGCCTGCTCCCACCATGCTGCCGGCTAAAGCGCCGACCGGGCCGCCCACGATGGCTCCGGTGGTTGCTCCGGTTCCCACTGCCCCGCCGTATTCGATGCCGTCGCGCTTCAGACGCGAGGCTGGCAGAATCGTGCCTTCTGAGCCGACTTTGGATTTGGCGCCGGGGGTTCCGGTGATAACGGCGCGCAGTTGGTAACGCGTGCCATCGGCGAGTATGACCGTCTCCGGCAGCAGGTGCATAGAGCCGTGACCGCCCGGATGGCCGCTGGAAACCCCTACTACGCGACCGTCAATCTCCGCGCCGGCGGGAATCAGCACCTGTTCGCCCTGCAACACGTCGGAGGCCACGCGGCTGCGAAAGCTCTCGCCCTGCTCGCTGCTCGCGGACGAAAGCCGATCCAGCAGGCGGACGCGGATGGTGGTCCCTTCCGGGAGTTCGCCGGGGCGCAGCGGATGCGGATGCACGATGTCGCCGTCCGGATCGGCAACGTAGTTGCGCTGGGTCAAGACGGGCTGTCGGGACGCTGGAACGCTCCTCTGGACGGCAACGGTTCCGCTATCCGGGTCAGGATCGTTCACGGCGGGATTGACGTAAGCGGATTGGGTCTGGACTGGCGCCTGATTTTGCGTTTGAGTCCGCGTCTGATACTGGCCTGGCGAGGCTGTCCGCCCAGCCGGTGGCTTGGCCTGGGGCGTACTGGTGGTCACGATGGTGTCGTCCGGCGGGGGCGTCGAGGTTCCCTGATAGGGGTCGCTTGCTTCCTGCGCTCCCAGAGCGGCAGTGACCATCAACGACAATGCGCACACAAGAATCAGACGATTCATCCAAGTCTCCTTTTCCCAAGCGCGGGCAGAAACCCACCTGTGAGTTCAAACCCCGCCGGAGGGGAAGAGTTGCGCGCGGCTCCCAAGTCCCCATGGGTCAATGCGCCAGCTCACTCCCAGTTCACTCAAGGTAAGGCTAACGCAGGTGGGCAGCCGTTGAACCGCGAGCCGGGGGGCAAGTGCCTTGGGCGATACGAATCAACCTAGGCAACCCACAACGGCACGCTTCCCACGCTGGTAACGGTTGAATCCCTGTGACCGCAATTACATCAACTGTGAGGGTCTGATTTGCTAGAATTCTTATGAGACATGTGCCTTTTTCGCCTCGGACGGAGAGGAAATTGTGAGCGCGCAGGAGCTTCTGAGCACCATTCAAAGCGCCGCCGGAGAAACTCTTGCCGTGGATCGCCGTCCGCAACTGCCTAATCTGAACGCCCGGCTGCAGCACCGCATCATGAGGACCGATATGACTGAGATTGTTGCCATCCGCGCCCGCGAGGTACTGGACTCGCGCGGCAATCCCACAGTGGAAGCGGACGTCATCCTGGAAAGCGGCGCACTTGGCCGCGCCATCGTGCCCTCGGGCGCTTCCACCGGCGAGCATGAGGCCGTGGAACTGCGCGACGGCGACAAGAGCCACTATCTTGGCAAGGGCGTCTTGCAGGCCGTGGCCAACGTGGAAACCGTGATTGCGCCGGAGCTGGAGGGCATGGACGCCATGAACCAGCGGCTGCTGGACCAGACCATGATTGCGCTGGACGGCACGCCGAACAAGGCCAAGCTGGGCGCCAACGCCATTCTGGCCGTCTCCATGGCCGCCGCGCGCGCCGTGGCTCAGACGCTGGAGGTTCCGCTCTACCGATACCTGGGCGGCGTGAATGCATCGGTGCTTCCCACGCCGATGCTGAACGTGCTCAACGGCGGAGCGCACGCCGACAGCAATGTGGACTTCCAGGAGTTTATGATCATGCCGGTGGGCGCAGAGAACTTCTCCGAGGCGCTGCGCTGGTCGGCGGAGACCTTCCACACGCTGAAGAGCGTGCTGAAGAAGAAGGGCTACAACACCGCTGTCGGCGACGAGGGCGGCTTTGCTCCTTCGCTCAAGTCCAACGCAGAGGCCATCGAACTGATTCTGGAAGCTATCGAGGCCGCCGGCTACAAGCCGGGCGAGCAGATTGCCATCGCGCTCGATCCCGCATCGAGTGAGTTTTACGACAAGGAAACGAAGAAGTACGTCTTCAAGAAGAGCGACAAGCGCGAGCTGACGAGCGAAGAAATGGTGGCCTTCTACGACAATTGGGTGCGCCAGTATCCCATCGTGTCCATCGAGGACGGGCTGGCCGAGGACGACTGGGCGGGTTGGAGAATTCTGACCGACAAGCTGGGCAGCCGCATTCAGTTAGTCGGCGATGATATTTTCGTCACCAACGTCAAGCGGTTGCAGCGCGGCATCGAAGAAGGCGTGGCCAACTCCATCCTCATCAAGTTGAACCAGATCGGCACCATTACCGAGACGCTGGAAGCCATCGACCTGGGGCGCCGCTACGGCTACACCTCGGTGATCTCGCACCGTTCGGGCGAAACCGAGGACAGCTTCATCGCGGATCTCGCCGTGGCCACCGGTGTGGGCCAGATCAAGACCGGCTCAGTGAGCCGCACCGACCGCATCTGCAAGTACAACCAACTCCTCCGCATTGAAGAAGAGTTGGGCGGCGGCGCGGTCTTTCTTGGGCTGGAAGGGCTGAACTACAACGACTAACCACCTGCGGTGGGGCAGACGCTCGCTATTCGCTCGCACAGGCTTTGTCGCATCCCAGGTCCCAAATGCGGGATCTCCACCCCACGGATAAAGACCTATCCGTGGGGACCCCGGACCTGGGGCATCTTTCACACCGCAAATACCCTCAACCCTAGCATCCAAGGAAATCTACCGTGCCCAAGCGTCCTCTCTTACTGACCATCCTCGACGGATGGGGCTATCGCGCCGAAACCGCCAACAACGCCATTGCGCTGGCTAAGAAGCCCACCTACGACAAGCTGCTCGCCGAGTATCCCAACACGCTGATTCAGGCCTCGGACCACTTTGTGGGGCTGCCCGACGGGCAGATGGGCAACAGCGAGGTCGGCCACCTGAACATCGGCGCGGGGCGCATTGTGCAGATGGACATTACGCGCATCGACGCGCAGATTGCGGCCGGCACATTTCAGAAGGACCCGGCTATTGCGCGGGCCATGAAACAGGCACAAGTGGGCGGACGGCAACTGCATCTCTTCGGACTGGTTTCGGATGGCGGCGTTCACTCACACCAGGAGCACCTCTACGCGCTGCTGCGCACGGCGCGCGAGCACGGCTTGACTCGGGTCTTCGTGCACGCCTTCATGGATGGCCGCGACACGCCTCCCACGTCCGGCGCGGGCTACATCGCCCAGCTCGAACAAAAAATGCGCGAGTACGGCGTGGGCAAGGTGGCTACCATCAACGGCCGCTACTACGCCATGGACCGCGACAAGCGCTGGGAGCGTGAGCGCAAGGCCTTCGATGCCATGGTCACGGGCAAAGCGGAGGGCGGCGCGTACCCCGATGCGGTTGCGCGCATCAAGGAAAATTACAACAACGGCATCACCGACGAGTTTCTCATCCCATTTGTCGTGGTGGACGGCGCGGGCCGGCCGGTGGCGCAGATTCGCGACGAAGACGTGTGCATCAACTTCAACTTCCGCGCCGACCGCGCCCGCGAGATTACCCGCGTGCTGGCGCGCGAGAGCGGATTGAACAAGCAGGGCGGCCGCGACCTGGACGGCTGGGAGGCGCTCGACGCGACGATTCCCCGCAGCGAGATTCCGAAGAACCTTTATTACCTGTGCATGACGCAGTACGACAAGCTCTACGATTTGCCGGTCATTATTCCGCCGGAGTCGCTGGATAACATTTTGGCCAACGTGCTGGCCGCACATCATCTGCGCAACCTGCGCATTGCCGAGACGGAAAAATTCGCCCACGTGACGTATTTTTTCAACGGCGGCGTGGAGACGCCCTTCCCCGGCGAGGATCGCGTGCTGATTCCGTCGCTGAAGGTGGCCACGTATGATCTGGCGCCGGAGATGAAGGCCGAGGCCATCGGCGACGCTATTGTGAAGGCAATCAACGACGGTAGTTTTGATTTGATTGTCGCCAACTTCGCCAACGCGGACATGGTGGGCCACAGCGGCAAGCTGGAGCCGACTATCCGGGCCATCGAGTTCATCGATGCGCAACTGACCCGCATTTACAAGGCCATCCGCGAAAAGAACGGCAGTTGGCTGATTACCGCCGACCACGGCAACGCCGAGCAGATGGTGGACCTGGTGACCGGCAACCCGCACACCGCGCACACCACCAACCCGGTGCCGCTGATTTACGTTGCCGAGGAGGCAAAGAATTTCCGCCTGCGCCCGGACGGCTCGCTGCGCGACATCTCGCCCACGCTGCTGAATATTCTCGACCTGGGCCTGCCGAAGGAGATGACCGGCGGGGATTTAAGAGTGCCGCTGGCGAAGTAGCTCAGAAACACAACAAAGGCGAAGCCATTGCGGCTTCGCCTTTGTTGTTTGCAATTGAATAAGTTTCGAAAAAAGCAAAGGCCCGGGCCTGAAGGCCCTTCAAATTTGCTCTTTTTCAGGGGCCTAAAGGCCCCTGCTCCCTCCGTTACCTTACATCTACATCTGTCGTACTAGAACATGTTCCAAAGCGACTGGTTGTAGACTTCGTGATGGAATTGCACCTCGGAGCCCTTGACGAAGGTGCCCAGCTCGCGCGGGCTGCGGTTGGCGACAGCCTGCTTCAGTTCGGCGTAGCGGCCCTGCACATCGCCGCCGAGAATCTTCTTGATCCACTCCGAAGATTCAAAGTCCGTGATGGCCTTCTGGATGTTGTCCGGCAGGTAGCGTCCGCCGGCGCGCAGATTCTTATCCTTCGAAATTTCGCCGTCGAGGCCGGTCTTGAAGATGCCGTAGAGGGCGAGATAGGGGTTGGCGTCGGGGGCCACGGCGCGCACTTCGGTCCTCATGGAGCGGTGGTTGCCGATGGGCACGCGCACCATGGCGCCGCGGTCAACGGCCGAAGCGCGAATCTGGTTGGGCGCTTCAAAGTGCGGATCCAGGCGGCGATAGGCGTTCACGCTGGAGTTGAAGACCAGGCACAGGTCCAGCGCACTGGTCAGGATGCGGTCCAGGAACTTCCAGCCGAAGGTGTCCAACTGCTCTTCGCCCTTCTCGTTCCAGAAGAGATTGGTCTTGCCCTTGGAGACGGAGACGTTGGTGTGCATGCCGCTGCCGTTGACGCCGACCACCGGCTTGGGCAGATAGCTGGCCGTGTAGCCCATGTTGTTGGCAATCTGGCGTGTGAGCAGCTTGTAGAGTTGAATCTGATCTGCCGCGCCCACCACTTCGGAGTAGCTGTAGTTGATCTCGTACTGGCTGGGGGCGACTTCCGGGTGGTCCTTCTCGTTCTGGAAGCCCATGGCGCGCTGCACTTCGGCCGAGGTGTCGATGAACTGGCGCAGCGGGTCCAGAGGCAGCGAGTGATAGTAGCCGCCGGTGGAGATGAAGTCGAACTTGCCGGTCTGGTGATAGGTGCGTTCGGCGTCCTTGCCGGCAAACAGAAAGCCCTCGATCTCGGTGGCCGCGTTCAGCGTGTAGTTGTTCTTCTTGTGCTGCTCGTCGGCGTAGTGCTTGAGCACGCCGCGCAGATCGCCGGAGTAGGCAGTTCCGTCCTTGTCGATGACGTTGCCGAAGACCAGCACCTTGCCGTTGCCGAAAATATCGGAGGGCACCCAGTAGAAGGCGCCCCAGTCGATGCCCAACCGCAGATCGCTCTCCTTCTGCGCGGTGAAGCCGCGGATCGAGGAGCCGTCGAAGGTGAGGTTTTCGTGGGCACCAAGCAGAAACTTCTTGTCGTAGTCGAGCAGGTGCAGGCGGCCTTCCAGGTCGGTGAACAGCACGGTTACGGCCTTGATCCGCTTCTCATCGGTCAGGTACTTCAACCGCTTCTCGCGAATCTCGCCGGCCGCAACGCGATTGGCGCGGTCAGCTTTGGCTTCCAGGTTCTTCTCTTCCAGCTCCTCGTACGAGAGAGCAAGAAAATTGCGGTAGTCTGTGGACATGGTTCTCCTTTATGTCAACGATGAGGGTATAGGGCTTTCGATTGAATTATAGGATCAGCGTATAAGGATTCCATGAAGATTTGGCACGGAGCAGTGGAAAATCAGGCATTTACCGGTGATGGGCTGTGAGTGGCGACATGGGCAAAGCTGTGACAAATTCCAGCCATATAGAACATATGCGGCCACTTCGCTCACCGATCCGATTACACCAAGTCCAATTCGCGCAGCAGAAAGGCATAATCGAGCGCGATCTCTTTCAGGTAATCGTAGCGGCCGCTGGAGCCGCCGTGGCCGGCCTGCATATTGGTGACCAGTAGTAGTGAATTGTTGTCCGTCTTGAGCGTGCGCAGTTTGGCCACATATTTGGCCGGCTCCCAGAACATCACCTGGCTGTCATTCAACGAGGTCTTCACCAGCATGGCCGGGTAACTTGCCGCCTGGAGATTGTCATAGGGCGAGTAACTCAGCATATAAGAAAAATATGCAGAATCGTTAGGGTTTCCCCACTCCTCGTACTCCGGAACAGTGAGCGGCAGCGAGGCGTCGAGCATGGTGTTCATCACGTCCACAAAGGGCACGTGGGAGAGGACAGCGCGGAAGAGTTCCGGCCTGAGGTTCACCACCGCGCCCATCAGCAGGCCGCCGGCCGACCCGCCCTCGATGGCCACGCGCGCGGGATCGCCGTAGCAGGCCGCGGTCAGATGTTCGACGGCGGCGATAAAATCCGTGAAGGTATTGCGCTTGACGAACATCTTGCCGGCGTCGTGCCAGGGCTTGCCCAGGTCGCCGCCGCCGCGAATGTGCGCATAGGCCATCACCACGCCGCGATCCAGCAAGCTCAACCGGTTGGAACTGAAGCCCAACGGCAAAGAATATCCATAAGACCCGTAGCCATAGACGTACAGCGGATTAAGCCCAGGCTCGCGTTTGTCTTTGCGATAAACCAGCGAGATTGGCACCTCGACCCCGTCTGTCGCGGTGGCATAGATGCGCTCGCTGGCGTACTGAATGCGGTCGAAGCCGCCGGGAATCTCCAGTTGCTTGAGAAGGTTCGAAGCGCCGGTGGCCACGTCGTACTCGTAAACCGAAGCCGGCGTCACCAGCGACTGGTATGCGTAGCGGAAGGTGGGCGAATCAAAAATGCGATTGACGTGTGGCTGCGCGCTATAGGCCGGCTCGGGGAAGCTGATCTCTCCGGACGGCGTGAATGTGGAGCCATCGCCCCGGAAGCGACCCACGCGCAGGCGGGGCAGGCCGTCTTCGCGCTCGCAGGCGATAAAGTAATCGGCGAAGAGATCGATCTCCTCGATCATCACACTGTCGCGGTGCGGAATCAGCTCGGTCCAGTGTTCGCGGCCCGGCGTGGCCACCGGAGCGGTGACCAGTCGGAAGTTGCGCCCGCGATCGTTGGTGCGAATGAACCACAGGCCGTTGCGATGGTCGATGGAGTACTCGTGCTCGCCGTCGCGCGGGGTGATGAGCGTGAACTGGCCCTCAGGCTCGGCGGCTGCGAGCACCCACGATTCGGTGGTGATGTGGCTGGCTGATTCCAGCACAATGAACTTGCCATCGCGCGTGCGTCCCGCGCCCAGGTTGAAGCGTTCGTCATCGTCCTGATAGACCAGCACGTCGGCCGAGTGCGGAGTGCCGCCGTTCTTATCTTGCCCACCGCAGGTGTGACGCCAGAGCTGGTACTGGCGCTTCTGCTCCTCGTCCTCGACGGTGTAAAAAAGCGTTCGGCTGTCGGCAGCCCAAGTGACGGAGCCAACGCGCTCAACCTCACCGGGAAGCGTCTCGCCCGTTTCCAGGTCTTTGATGCGCAGCGTGTATTGGCGAAAGCCGGTGGTGTCGGTAGTGTAGGCCAGCCAGCGGCCATCATCGGTGATGCTGGTGGCGCCGATGTCGAAGAAGGCGTGGCCCTCGGCCAGTTGGTTGCCGTCGAGAATAACCCGCTCCGGCGCGTCCGCATCCGGCCCGGAAGCCGTGCCCCGCTGACGACTGTGAATGGCGTACTGCTTGCCCTCCTCCGTGCGCGTCAAATACCACCAATTGCCATCGCGAAAGGGGACAGAGACGTCGGTCTGCTTCATGTGCGTGAGCATCTCCTGGTAGAGGCTGTCACGCAGGCCGTCGAGCGGCTTCATGACCGCCTCGGCATAGGCGTTTTCGGCCTCCAGATACGCTGTGACCTCAGGGTTGTCCTTGTCGCGCAGCCAGGCGTAGTCGTCCTTGAGGACGGCGCCGTGCAGAGCGGTCTCTTTGTGGTCCTTGCGGGCGATGGGCGGCGTGGGGAGCAGATTCTCGTTCATTTCTATTTAGTGTAGTGCAAAGGCAGCTTTTAGCTATTAGCCTGAAGCCATTGCGAGCGAATAGCGAGCGGCTGCCGCACCGCAGGTGCCGTACAATAGAAAGCGATGAAAGTCTTTCGCCGCGCAAATTCCGCCGTCCTCCCGCTGCTCGTGGCAGCTTGCATTTCCGTCTTTGGCCTTTCTGGCCAAACCGTACAAGCCGAGCGGGTTGAGGACTTGCCCAAACCCACCGATTACGTCAGCGACTTTGCCCACGTTCTATCGCCAGCGGCCATCGCCCGGCTGGACTCGCTCTGCACTCAACTCGACCACTCAAAGACCAATGCGCAGGTAGCCGTGGTTACCATCCGCACGCTGGATGGCGTGGACCCGGCCGAATTTACGAGTGCGCTTGAAGACAAATGGAAGATGGGCAAGAAGGGCTCAGGCCGCGACATTCTGGTTTTTTTGGCCGTGGACGACCACAAGAGACGGATCGATGTCGGCTACGACCTGGAAGGGATTCTGCCCGACGGGAAAGTCGGCGATATTGGCCGGGAGATGGTTCCCGATTTGCGCGCCAACGATTATGACGGCGCTGTGACACTGGCCGTGGGCGAGGTGGCGCAGGTCATTGCCGCCGACGCCAATGTCACGCTATCGGGGGACGAGGAGGCTGCTCCGGTTCAACGCAGGAGTTCTACTCATGTGACTTCGGGCCTTGTGAAATTGATCTTCTATCTTCTTTTTTTCGGCGTATTCGGCATCGTGCGCCTCTTGTCGCACATTGGGATACTTCCGCGCAGTTGGAGCCACAGAGGAGTGTGGATCGGCGGCGGCGGCTTTGGTGGAGGCGGCTTCGGCGGCGGCGGTGGCGGCGGGGGCGGTGGTTTTGGCGGCTTCGGCGGCTCTGGAGGCGGCTTTGGCGGCGGCGGCGCAGGCGGAAGCTGGTAGGTTTTTCAA
>Ga0224555_1001265_pt1 | contig 35990 bp, 35 predicted proteins | sample 714S23034metaG_FD_180687 | JGI IMG/M metagenome (GOLD analysis project Ga0224555, IMG submission 180687) | Peat soil microbial communities from Stordalen Mire, Sweden - 717 S2 30-34 | ecosystem: Environmental > Terrestrial > Soil > Wetlands > Peat | place: Sweden: Norrbotten County, Stordalen... | reverse complement strand
GTGCCAATTCGATCAAGAATGGACAGTAAATTCAGACCAAATCTTGATCAGAAATGGACAGTAAGGTGGACAGTAAGCAGTCTAAGTGATTGAAAATTATGGGAATTTATTGCGAGGGCAGCGCTCTGACCAACTGAGCTACGTCCCCAGATTGTTTTTCAACAACTTAGGTTTATGTCACATAGAATCAATCGTTTCGCGGCTTTCGCCGTTTTCGCTTCATTCTACCTTTTCGCTGCTGTGGACTCGATTTCGGGCTTTGGTGGACACCAAGGTGGACACCAAAACCGCCACCGCAACGACAAGATCAAGTCTATCAGACGAAACGAGGTCTTGGTGTCCGCTCGCCTCTCGCAGAACTAAAAAAATGCGACCGATGGGCGGCCCAAGATGATGTACTTCCCTCACTTCGCTGCTGATGGCAACTCAAAGCCGGACAACTGCTCAACCTGTCGAAGAAAGACGGAAGGTTTCATCCCGAGCGAACCGCAGATGTCGAAGATGCTTCGCAAGGATGGGTTGGTCTTTCCCAACTCAATGAGACTGATGAAGGCGCGCTCGTAGCCCGACCTTGCCGCCAAAGCCTCTTGGCTCATCTTTTGCCGCAAACGATTCTTCCGCAGCAATTGTCCGAAAGCTGCGGACGGATCGAGTTTGGGCTTTTGCCTACCGGAAGAGGCCACACTTCAATGTGGCATCGCAAGTATATTACGCGCCGCTTATAATACTTGCGGAGGGGTTCTGAGACTTCCCTTCACCGACCGCCCAAACTTCAATATGCTGTTGATTACGAGTCCGGGCGGATGCGGTTACGATGATTCGGTAGTCAGATTCCGGAATCCCGGGCAATACTCAGATGCCTGGAGGCACACCTGATGACAGCGAAGTTGATCATCTTTCCTTATGAAGGCGGCTTCAACGTGGCCGTTTGGGGAGCGTGGACCGAGGGTTCGATGCGGGTACGCAGTTTCGACAACCGCACCACAATGATTGCACTCCTGGAAAATCTTCAACTGATCGGGGCGGGAGAGGCGCAAGAACTGGAGAAGTTCACTTTCCTGAGTTCCTGCCCGCTCTATTCCGCCGATATCGATGAAGAGACATTGGAAGCGCACGGATTCCGGAGAGCGTAAGCCCGCTGGCACACTATTCCGCCAACTTTCCGTTCTGTGCCAGAAATGATCGAAATCCATCGATCAGAACTTGCCCATCTTTCGTCATCTCGACATGATCGTCCTTTTCTTGAAACAACGAACATTCCAGGCGTGTGGCAAGCTCCCCAATCAGGGCATGTAACGTCGCGGGGCGTGTACCGAGCCTTTTCGCAGCCGCAGAAAAGTCCAATTCTTCAGCCAAAACAACGGCCGCAAGCTGTAGTTCAATTGATATGAATTCGGACATTCGATTGATCCCAAGCCCTTCGATGTTGACTTCAACAAAACCGACGGATAAATCAGGGACCCACGGTTAAGAGACGAGTAGAGTCGCATTTGGGGCAGATAATGATTACGGTTGCGGTCGTCCTGAGATCCATTTTGTTTAGGTTGACGACATGTCCACACTGTGGGCAGACGTGTACATTCCCCCATTGACTTTTTGCGTTTGCGTCTTGCGGTTGTCTTGGTTACCTAGCCGACCGCAATGTATCCACTTATCCAGATGACGGACGCGATACTGTCAAGGACCAGAAAACGGCCACGCGTTAACCCCGAAACTCCAGCTAACGGCGAGACGAGGTTTGGGCCAGGGAGGAACTTAGCCAAGAGGATGGTTCCAAGACCGCAACGATCTGAACCTGAAGGAAGTCGTGTCCATAAGGACATATGAATGTTTGGCTTACTACATTGCTTCACCATGGATTCCCACTTCGTTTGCATCTAAATGGCACATCACTGAACAACCCGGGCGCGCTCGATCTGGGGCTAGCAACGCGCCCGGGAGGTCGCCATTACTCTTCCCGTACACATGAGAAGGTAACGACATTTTCTCGGTCTCCTTCTACTTCGCGACACGGCGCCCCGACCGAGAAAGGAGCCGCGTAATCGAAATGGTTCTGCTCAGCGCGAGCCCGCTCCATTGTGAATCGTTGCGCGAATTCTGCTGAGCGCCTCGGATAGAAGCTCTACCACTTTCCATTGGTACAGATCTGCAACTTCGGCGATCTCGCTCGACGTCATTTCGTCGACGCAATGAAGCAGAAAGACTATTTTTTGCTCGTTACTTAATCCGCATATCGCGCACCAGACACATTTGATCTTTTCCCGTGCCCCAATCTGGTCCTCTATCGATCGCTGATCATTTGGTAGCCAGTTGTTCAGGTGAGCGAACCCCGCGGTCTTCACCTCCGTCTTTCGCCATAAGCAGAGTTGTTGTTTCCGCCAATGGCGCCTCTCCAAATTGACAGCCACGCGCATCAACGATTTTCTGGAGAGTGATTGGTCATCGCCTGCCGTCCACTTGCAAAATGCGATTTCCGTACAACGCTGCGTAAGAGTTCTAGCCAGCTCGGGATCGCCGAACGAAGCCAAGAGAAACCGAAAGACATAGGGCCGATAGCCGCGAAGAATGGCCAACAGTTCGTGCATGTATACCCTTTCATCGTTGTCATTGGTATCGCGTTTCCCACGTCCACTGTCGCTTAATGAGCCAATTTCCATGCAAATCATCCGTGAATCAAACGAATTGAGTGTGAAGGTCGTCGTAGTCAATGCCCGTGGGACTTCTGCCCCGATTGCACGGTCAGTGAAAGCGCCTTGAGGGGACCCTTCTCTCGGCGCTTCCACTTGCTTCGGGAACCTCTCTCCTCCACGCAAGAGTCCCCGATCTCACGCATTCACAGGAGTTCCGCATTCGACTTCATCAACCGTTAGCGTGAAGGTTGTGGAGTCGCTGATGCTCGGATTCGATGTGTCCACTCCGCCTCGTTGCATCCGAATACCAAGGTTGGCTGACTTGCTGGGACGGAGGGCCCCGTTCCCTCGATTACAAGCCCGACAGGTTAGTCGATAACAAGGGTCATCGTGGTGGTGGCGGTGAGACTTGAGTTCGAGCTGTCTTCACCGTCGATCTCCAATGTGTAACTTCCCGTCGGAATCCCCGACGTCCCGGCGGAAACGGTAACGCTCGAAGGAGAGACGGACAGCGAAAAGCTCTTGGAGGACGAACCGGAGCTCGAGGTGCCGCAACCAGAGAGGACAAGTCCCAAAACCGCGAGAGCAAGCACGCGGGAGAGGATGCGGGTCCGACGGAAACGCCAGCCGACCAGGCCTGCGAGGAGCAGTCCGACCGAACCAAAACCCGGCGCCGTGAAGGGAACCATGGTGCTGGAGGAGATTTTGGTGGTTTTCGCGCTATGGAAAGCGTGGACCCTTCCGCTCTGGACCGAAGCACTGGAGCAGTTAGCCGTGCCCGTGTAGAGCGTCAACGTTTCCTTCACTGCACTGGTGCCACTCACCGTAGCGTTCGAGATGTCATAACAGGCGTAATCCTGAAGATATGTGCTGGAGGTGGACAGCGACAAGTCCACGGTTCCGGCATAGCCGCCCGACGGGGTCACGTTCACGGTGGCTGAGCCCGAGCCGCCGGAGCCGGTACCAGAGGACGAGCCGATCGTGACTGTAGTGGCGCCAGTAGACGGCGCAAAGGTCGAGTTGCCCGAGTATGTCGCCGTGATGACGTGGGCTCCGGACGTGGTCGAAGAAAAGCTGTAGGTAGCCGAGCCGCTTGACAAGGCAAGAGAGGAGGTCTTGGTCGTGCCGTCCACCGTGATCGTCAGCGTGCCCGTTGGCGCGGCGGTGATTGAACTCGATTGTGGAGATACCGTGATGGTGATCGTGTCGCTGGCTCCGGAGGATGGCGTGCTCGTAGCTGCGGAGAGAGTAGTGGTGGTGGCATCGAGAGAGGCCGAACTTCCGGCGGTCCAGGCGGTCATCAGGTTATAGAGATCGACCGACCCGAGACCACTAGCCTCATCGTATCCCGTGCCCGCATAATATTTCGATTCGCCGGCCGAGGAGCAGTAGCTCGATCCCGCAGTACACTCATTACCGCCGCTCGTGATGTCGTGAAATGCAGAAGAGTATGTGTTGGAATTGGCAGCCAGCGTATACAGGCTCGAATTAATCAGGCCCTGCCCGGTCGAATTTTCCTTTTGATTGATGATGGCCAACATTCCAGCGAAAATGGGAGCCGCAAAGCTGGTGCCGCCGGCGACCGTGAGGTATTGATCGTTCGAATCGCGAAAGCCGTTGGAGCAACTACCGGTAATGCCGGTCGATGTTGAGTCGCTTGAGCAAAAGAGGTAGCCCGCGTTGCTTGGCGAGGAATCAAGCGAAATATCAGGCACCAGGCGATAACTTCCAGAAGGGATCCCGGTAACGCCGCTCTGCCAGCTTGGCCGTGTTGTCAGCGTGCTTGTTCCTCCGCCTCCCGCCGAAAGCGCATACTCTGCACCATCCGCCGATCCGACCGTGGAGGAGTCATCATTCCATACCTGTTCCGGAATATAGGATTTCGCCGAAGTAACTATGTCGCTGCCGCTCGTTGATTCCCAGTAAGTGGTATTCGACGATTCAACATCTGTGGAGAGGAATTCCGTGCCGCCGATGGCCGTGACGTATGCGCTGCTGGCTGGATAATTAACAGCCAATTCTTCTTCAGCTGCAGTTGGGGTAGTATTGCTGGTCAGGTCGGCATAGCACGCCGAAGAACCTGTGTCACCCGTGGTCACAATGATACTTTGGCCCTGGCTGGTACCTTGCTCCATGATGGATTCGAGCGTCGAGTAGTCACTGGAACTGAGATCGGGTTCACAGCTTCCGTAGCTCATGCTGATGATCGGCGCGATGTCAGTATCGATCGCATATTGGAGCGAATCCCATACGCTGTAGTTCTGGCTATTTCCAACGTAGACCAGGTAAATCGTGGCGTCTTTGGCGATACCGCCTGAATACTCAAGATCAAGATCCGATTCGGCCTCGTCTCCCGAAGAAATAGCAGCGCTTCCTGAGTCAGGCACCAGCACGAGCGTAGGATCTTTGACGGACAACCCGGCTGCACTCTGAAACTTCTCGATGTCCGAGACGCTGATTTCGGATTGACCGACGACAGCGATTGCCTGACCGATTCCGGTGTACCCGGCGCTGTACGCAGCCTTGATGTCGTAAATCACCGAAATATCGCCGGGTTGAAGATAATGATCACCGCTCTGGCTCGATGTAAATGCTGGATTTACCGCACGGGCGCTAGGCGTATGGAAGCGGACGAACGGTTTAGGACGAAAGTCATCGAGATTGCGAATTGATTGGACCACCCCAGACAACGCGGAAGGAATCATGAGCTGTGTCGCATTGGCGAAATGCGTTTCGTTCCCGACTTTGTAATCGTGGATTTCGGTCTGAAAGGCCGACTCGGCTTGGCCAACGGTTCCGGAAAAGCTGACACTGTTGTGGCTCCGAGCCAACCGATCAAAAGTAAAGCCCTGTTGTTCGAGCCAGCTCTGCACCTTGGCGAGATCGTTGCCACTCAAGCCAAAACGGCTGGCATACTCTTCTGGCGTGAGCCATTTGTGGTAAGTCGCTGAACCCGGTGTTTGCTGCGCCTTCACGAGGGCGTCGAGTTCCGCTTGCTGTTCTGCGGACGGCTTGAAGTACATCGTGACGCCGTTGATTTTTGTGCCTGAGGGAACACGGCCAATTTCGTTCTGCTCTGCGGCCTGCGGATTTACCGAATAACGTAGGGCTACGACGGAATTGGAATTTACATCCGTTGTTAGGCGGTCGGAAGTCGTTTGCGCCAGGACCAGAAAGGGGCCCAGAGAAAAGCTCAGAATTGCAATGGTGCTGCGGACGCAGAGGGTCTTCATAGGCACCGTCTCTTTTGCCTTAAAAAGCGCAATCAGGAAAGGAACACTATAAAGACGCGCGTAGTCCCAAGTAGCGCTTACAAAGAAATGTAAAGGTTTGTAAAGGCTGCTCTATTCATTGGCAGCAATTGACGAACACGGTCTGGGAAGACGGAATCCCAAAGGACAGCAAAGTTGTATGTGCCTCACGTTCTATATGCACAAAGAACAATGGAGGGATAAAGAGGATCAATTTCTAGCGAGTTCAATGTACCGGCAGTAGCCACATTCCTCCAGCAGGTCCGGGGTGGGAAATGTTAAGCAGATGCGGAGTCACAAGAACAACGAGGTCAACATCGGTCGCGTCATTCTTCCTGTCTGATGCGCCGAGTCCAGGATATCCGCTGATCGCTCGCACATCCTGACGAGAGACCGCACTGGTGATCAGCGCACTGTTTCCGAACCGAACGATGATATCTCCAGAGTACTGCCGATTGGCAAGCACTGGGACATTGTTGATCGAAGAGCCGGCGAGCGAAGATACTTTAAGATCGACACTCAGTGCGACTTCATTCTGGCTTTCGATTGAGGGCTTCACCTTCAGTGTCAAGCCTAGATCTTGATATTGAATCTGGGGAACCGTCGCAGCAGAGGAACTGGAGGAGCCTGCACCCAGAGTCGTATAACTCGATGAAATGATCGGGTAACGCTCTCCGCAACGAAATGTAGCCTCTTCATGGTCGAGAACACGGAGCTGCATCCGGTTCAAGGTTCGGACATCCGAGGAGTTCAGCAGCATATTAGCGCTTGTGGTATTCCACTCGACTCCCGTTTCTGTTAGGCCGCCGCCGAACAGGACAAAGGGATTATTGAACACCGTGCCTGAGATCTCGCCCGAAGCAAGCAGCGCCGCAAGAATCGCCGTATAGTCTCCTGCACTTGCCAGGCCGCTCGATATGATTTCCTGTACGAGCGTCGAGTTGTTGGCGATGAGGGAGTTAATCTCCGACCGGACATTAAATAATGTGACGGAATTTGGGGGCGTTATGCCGGCATTGGTGTCTTTGGTCCGATCGATTTCATAGACATGCACCTCGATCCATAACTCGCTGTGTCCAGTGAATAGTTCCTCGTATACTCCGTTCATCGCCGTCAGTTCGGCTTCCGGGGCTCGTACAACTGTTCTCCCCTGATTGTCCTGGCTTATCCCGTGCTCAATTCCAAAGATAGTCCTCGCAGCGCCTTGCATCTCGGTCAATTCGGCACTGGTAAGGCCCGGTACGGAAATCTGTTCCTCAAGCAGCCTTTCATATTTGACGCGATCTTCCTTTGTATCGAGCAATACCAGAACCTGTCTTGGACTGAGCGCAACAAAGAACGTTCCTGTGGTGAGTTTCAGGAGGTTGGCGGCGTCGGCAAAGGTCAACTGGGCGGCGTCAAAGCGAATCTGCCTACTGGTTACCGATGAGTCAATGGTTGGCTGAATACCATATGCGTTCAGGACTTGGTCGATCACGCTCCGTTCGTCGATGTGGAGGTTGAAGTCACAGAGCACGCTTTGTGGTTTCAGCACGACAAGTTTATTCGGTGCCCCGTTCTCCTGGGCAGGGGCGATGTCTGCAGAGGTCTCTGACTTATGGGGAGCGGGGCCTTCACCAGAGCAGTAACTCTGCTGCGCAGATGCTTCAATAGCGGCAAAGAACACCAAGAGAATGCAAATTCTGATTAGTCGCGAGATCACAAATACATTCGTACAGGTTGCGTGGTTCGTCTTCATTTGTTTGTGTACTTCGAAGGCTGAGCGCATCAGGGATGAGGTCCGGCTATGGGTTGAGTGGGTGGTGCAGAAACTTCATGGATCTGGACTCCGTTCTCAGTTCCTGTGTCAATCGGACCTGTATTACCATCCGATGCGGGCGCGCGAACGATATGCGGCACGATCATGAAGATCAGTTCGTCGGATGTTACTTCATGCTTCTGTGTGGAGAAGAAATACTTCATCCACGGGATCTCGCCGACTCCAGGCCATCCGCTGACGGTCCGAGCGTCCGATTGCTTGACCAAACCAGCCAGGATAGTGGTTTCCCCATCCTTCAGACGGATCACCTGATCAGCCTTCTCCTGACTGATGATGGGCTCGTCCACATCGTCGATTGTCTCCGTTCCTGATTCAGACGAGACCTCAACACTCAGCTTCAAGGTCACATCCTGGTCACTGTGGATCGATGGGGTCATCTCGACATTTACGCCCACATCCAGATATTGAAACTGGGTCTCCGCCGACGCCGAGGTAGAACCCGTGGCGACGGTATACGTTCCCGTAGCTACCGGAAGCCTCTCGCCAAGTTTCAGTGTCGCCTTCTGCCCGTCCACAGCGCGCAGCCGGGGATTCTGAAGAACACGAGTATCGGAGTCAGTAAGCAGAAACTCTGCTGCCGCGTTGCCGATTGTGATGCTATAGGAAGAGGTGTGCCCAATCTGATTCAAAGTCTGCGAGGACCCGGAACTGACGGTGAATGAAGTTGGTGGTGAAAGGCCTATTTCGCGCAGCTTGTCTCGGCTGACCTCCATCACCGTAATATCCACCAGGACCTCAGCTTTGGGCTGATCTAATTTGGAGACGACTAATTGCGCCAGTTGTAACTCGTCCGGAGTGCCGCGCATCATAATAGCGTTTTCACTTGCCACGCCGTAAATCTTCGCATTCGGAAGAAGATTCCTGATGGCCGTCTGTACGTCGTTTAAATCATTCTGCTGGGTAACATTTTTGAGATAAAAGATCTGGACCGCTTGCTGGCTCAATGCCGCCCGTTTAATGCGTGTGTCCTGCGCTATAAACATCGTATTGTGCGTGACCGGCTTCCAAAATGTATTCGAAAGTTCTCCAACAATTCGCAATGCTTCGAGTGGAGTGACGTCTTTCAGATCGACTTGAATGCGTTTCGAGTTGTAATCGGGGTCGAACAGCACGTTGAGTCCTACTGCCTTACCAATGGCCTCATAAATGTTCCGGCTATCTTCCGCCATGTGCAGCGAAAACGCTTCCTCCGGAAGTGCTTCGAGCGTCGGCGGAGGCGCCATGTTCTGGGTCGGAGCAATCGACTTCTGCTCGGTCAAGTCTTCCTGATGAAGCTGTTTTTGCAACTTGCGCATCTCTGTGGCCGCGATGTCGCTTCCGGGATCAATATCGAGAGCTTTCAGGAAAGCAGCCAGGGCCCCCACCACGTTATCTGATTGAGCGAATTTTTCACCCTCCTTTACATACGCGGCTGTGGCAGAGGTACGGAGTCGTTCGTAGGCAACGCGATATTTGATCTCCTTGGGGTCCAAATCGAACGCCGCTTTATAAGCGTGATACGCAGCGATTACGTCGTCCTTCTCTTCAGCAGCCTGCCCATGGCTGTAGTAGGTCTTTGCCGACTCGGCGTGTGCTTCGAGAGCGGACCAGGCAAAGAGATAAACTGCAAACAACAGGCCAGTCGATAGTAGAAATAGGTGCTTTATACGCGAAATGGGGAACATCTTCTGTCTCTGCCCTCCGGCCCATTACCCTTGCTGCGAATTGCGACGAGGCGATTTTAGCGATGATTGTCGAGTAGAAATGGTCGAGCGAATCGCAGTGACGGGCAAAGAGATCACTCTCTCACCTGTAAGAAGCTGTGCCTGTCTTGTATTGAAAGAAGCAGGCAAAAACTTCCCGATCGCGCCAACGAAAAGATCTAATGAGATGGACGAGGAGCTGATAACGACATTGATGGTGCTGGAGGTGCTGGAGGCGTAATCGGTATCGCCGGTGGTGTAGATTGCCTCGATCACATGGGTTTCGGCGGCGCTCAGGCTGGTGGTCAGTGTGGCGACGCCGGAATTGATGCTGACCGTGCCGAGGTCGGTCGAGGTGGTCGCGTCGTAGAACTCGATGGTGCCGGTGGCCGCGGTGGCGGTGGCGCTGCTCGATACGATTTCAACGGTGCCGGTCAGTGTGAAATCGGTACTCGCGGTCGTCGAATAACTCGTCGAGGTCAGCACGGTGGTGGTCGCGCTGTCGCTGCCGCTCGACGAATTGATTACAACCGAAATGGTGCTCGATGTGCTGGAGGCGTAGGTCGAGTCTCCGCTGTAAATGGCTTCGATCACGTGAGTCTCGACCGCGCTGAAGCTGGTCGTCACTGAGGCGCTGCCGGAACTGATGCTTACCGTGCCCAGGTCGGTCGAGGTGGTCTTGTCGTAGAACTCGATGGTGCCCGTGGCCGCGGTGGCGGTGTCGCCGCTCGATGAGATTTCGACAGTACCTGTCAGCGTGAAGCTGTTGCCCGCGGTCATCGAGTAGCTCGTCGAGGTCAGCGTGCTGGTGGTGGCGGTGACGGGCAGCGCCCAAAAGTCGCCACAACCAACCAAGAGGGGCGCGAGTCCAAGCAGGACCGACATCAACGCGATTCCACTGCCGAGGCGCTTGTTCTTCATGGAGCCTCTTTGCGCGAGAAGTTCGCGTGAGTTTAGAGTCCGGACTCCCGCTCGCTTTTGCATTTGCCTCAAGAAAACTCCTTCGCCTTCTTAACGCGTGGCAAAGGGCTTCATGCATGTATCTGAAGCACAAGACGGGAAGCGTATTCGTGGCGCTCGTAAAGAAATGTAAAGAGCCCTTTTTCCAGATGAACCTTTCGACTGCGCGCCGCGAGTGCCATGACGGCGCAATGAAGGGCGAGGCCCTTGAGCGATACTCGACGGAACGATGAAGTGTCGCGACTTTGAAGTGGAGCGTGATTTGTGTTGAGTGTGAGGGACACTCAAGCAAGCTATGCCGTCTTGGGAATTCCGAGCGGTACTCTGTCGTGCACCTGCCGTGGTCCCAAAGATGGAGATCACACGTCAGGGCTCATTTCAGGTCTTTAGTTCCCGCTGGGAGGGTAATCGTCAACTGCAATCCCGGGCAGAGATTTTTGGCGCTGATGGCGCCATGGTGCAGAAGGACAGCTCGGCGCGCAATCGAAAGACCGAGCCCAACTCCTCCTGACTCGCTGTTCCGGGATTGGTCAACCCGTACGAAAGGATCGAAGATTTGGGTCAACAATTCTTCTGGCACGCCCGGTCCCGAATCGCTGATTGTGACGGTGATGCCGGTAGGATCCCGGGCCACCTCCACTGAGATGCTGGACTCTTCCGGGGAAAACCGGATTGCATTCCGCAGCACGTTTTCCACCGCGCGACGCACCAGTTCGGGGTTTCCATCGATCTGCAGCGCATCGTCGATCTGACCAACGATGGCAACTTTGCGCGCTTCCGCCTCAAAGACACAATCTCTCATGACTTCTCGCATCAGCGCCGTCAACGAGAACCGTCTCGTTTCTCGCGACGAAGGATCTCCTTCCACGCGAGTCACCTCGATAAGGTTGTCAATGAGTTGCGAGAGTCGAACGATTTCCCGGCGCATGCGGTCAAGAGCCTCGTCCTGGTTTGCAGCGCCTTTCATCAGTTCAGCGGCGAAACTTAGTCGCGCAAGCGGTGACCGGAGCTCATGGGAAACATCCTGCAGCAGTCGTCTCTCTGCCGTGAGCAGTGTCTCTATGTGATCAGCCATGCTGTCAAATGAACGTCCCAGATCGCCAATTTCATCTTTTCGTTGCGCTCGGACCCTCGCCCTGAGTTCCCCTTTGCCAAATCTCTCGACAATGGCGGCAACGCGGTGCAAAGGCACCACAATGCCAATCGATAGAAACCAGCCGAGCAGCGCGATCGCGAGCGTCAATAGAGCAAAAAATGGCATGAAACGCCAAGGGGCAACAGGAGGAGGCGGAGGAGGAGCAATGATAAGGAGATGATATTTGTGGTCCAGGGACGCCTTCACAATGAGGGCCTGACCATCAACAAAGTAAGGACGGCCCGTGGGAGCGGACTCTGCCGATAGTGCACGGCTATGGTCCACCCCGGACACCAGGTCCCGTCCACGAGCGTCCAGTAGGTAGTGGGTTCCTGGCAGCGCCGAATCCATCTCGGAAAGACATTGCCTCAGTGCGGGAATGCCGCCTGTTTCAAAGGCTATGCGAGCTTGATCCAGTTCCAACCGCAGTTGGCCTTCAAAGACGTCGCCAGACATCTGATGGGCGATATAATCCGATATTGTCCATGTGGCGAATGACGCTCCCACAAAGACAATCGTGAAAATGACCAGGATTCGAAAGCGCAGCGACTTCATTGCTGATCCGTTCCTTCGGTAAGAATGTAGCCGGCCCCTCTGATGGTGACGATTTGAGCTAGACCCTTGCTATCGAGTTTCTTGCGTAGGTGGCTCACATGCACATCGACACCTCGCTCAAACGGGCTCGATTCACGCTGATAGAGGACGGCCGATATCTCGTCGCGTGAAACCACACGTTCGCGGGCGCGCACCAGAAGTTCAAGAATCTGAAATTCGGTACCTGTCACATCGAGCGGCTCGCCGCCGTACTGCACACTTTGCGCTGCCACATTCAATTCGAGAAATCCAGAACGATACGACTCGGACTGTGTGAGCGCGCCGCCTCGCCATCGGCGCATGACAGTACGAATGCGGGCAAATAGCTCTTCGGGCAGGAAAGGCTTAGGCAGATAATCGTCCGCCCCGCTGTCAAGGCCGGTGACGCGATCTTTCCCCTGAGTGCGGGCCGTCAGCATGATGACGGGAACGGCACTACGCCGCCGCAACTGCCGCAAGACGTCAAATCCGTCCAATGCCGGCAACATTCCGTCCAAGATGATGAGGTCGTAATTTCCACCAAGAGCCCGATGCAAGCCACTTCGTCCATCGTGGGTGAATTCTACGTGGTAGCCGACCCGCGTAAAATATTCCTTCATCAGCCGGCACAACTCGACATCGTCATCTACGACCAGGACTCTCAAGCTGTCCCCAGTTTCCACCGTTTTCGAGTAATGAGGTGTGTCATTCATGCTGAACCCAAGTAACGCGTATTCGACCGATACATGACTCCGTTAGTCAATATCTGCAAAGTATGACTCCGGCTCGATTTCAATGTCTGCAATTGAAAAGACGTGCACCGTCATTCTCACAACCCTCACCGCTATCGATGATTCCCGTTGGACGTCGGGATCGCCACTGATCGAGTCAAAAACTGAACATCATTTGAAGATCGATGCTCCGATTGGCTGCCGAGGAGGAAAAGAATCCTCCCGAGAGCGAAGTTGACTTGCCAAACAAAGGTGATTCCAAAACTCCAACGGGCTGGCCAAGACTCACGTTGTTAAATACGTTCCTGCCCATCGCTGCAAAGGTAAGGGTGTAGCGCCGCGGTAGCTCCTGGTCAAGGCGAGGCGGACCATTATTCCCGCTGAGCCCGCCAGGGCCCAGTCCTCCACCCGGACCACCACCAGGCGGTGGTCCGCCCCCGGGTCCACTCCCAGGTCCGCCAAAGGAGCTTTGCGCACCACTTCTCCCCACCCGCGGCCCGATTCCGAAGGATTTGCCGATGCGCATGTTCATGCTGAACTGGTTTGGGCCGTTGCCATAATTATAGGGAATACGCTGCTGGTTCCAGGTGGGGTCGAGATCGAACGTGCCATAGCCAGTCGTAATCGTATCTGTGCTTGTTGAAGTTGCGAATGCCGGCCGGTCGTTGTATTGATTGTTGCCGCTCAAATCTTGCCCAATGGTGATATTGAAGGGCTGTCCGGAATCGGTAACCAGAAAGGGACTCGCCGAAATTCCGTAGGGAAGTTGCAAATTTCCGCCCAGCAGGAAGCGATTTCGAACATCGAAGTTTGACCGGCCATAGTCTTCTCCCGGATCGAACTGATTGGAAGGAAAATAGGTGGCTCCGGAGGAATCGGCCTTGGCGAAATTCAGCGTATAGAAGCCAAACAGGGTTACGCGGCGCGCGCGGACGCTGTAATTCACGATGAGCTGATTCTGGTTGTAAACGGCCCCCGACTGAAATTGATAGATGTTCTCGTTTATTCCATTTGGTCGGGTTCCCGTCCCTGTGGCCACATTATAAGTGCCAGGAAGATAGGCGTTGATGTTGTCGCTCAGATATTGATGCACACCGCGAGAGTTGACGTATGTCGCCGATATGGTCGCCACTTTGCCAAATTGATGCTCGCCCCCAACAGCAGCCTGCATGTTGACAGACGTTTTTATGTGGGGAGAAACCTCATAAATCGTGGGCGCACTAACGCTACTGGATGCGAGTTGGGAAGGTGACGGTGCGTTCTCGTAGAAAGTAGGATTATTCACAACGTACTGTACCTGATTCACTCCGTTCTGCCGGATCGCGTCGAGCACGTAGGTCGAGCTGAAACGGTCGTAGAACCATCCGTAACCGCCACGGATGACGGTCTTCGGCTGCGCATTGCTCCGACCGGCAGGAGCCCATGCAAAGGAAAAGCGTGGCGCCCAGTCGGCGTGATCTCTAACACGATTCTGCCCTTCGTATCGCAAGCCATAGCTGACAGTCAAGTTCGTTCGCACGCGGAAATCGTCCTGGAAAAATAGGCCCGCATCGAAGATATCCACGACCGCACCCGACTTCCCGCTGGTGACAGCATATTCCGATGGGGTATGAGCAGCGTACGCATTGAGCGAAGAGTAGATGAAATCGCCGTTGAATCCAGAGGTCGAAGAGTCCGAATCTCGCGTAAGACGTAAGCGGAGGCCAAAATTCAGCGCGTGGCGTCCCACGCTGCCAGTCATATAATCTTGGAGTTCATAATGATCTTGGTTATCACGCACTACACCTTGATTGTTTCCTCCAGCAGTGAAAGCTCCTTGGACCGTGATCGTCGGCGTGCTTTCCTGCGCACTCTGATTGTCACGATCCCGCATATATTGAAAGCGGGTCTCATTGATCCAGTTGGCGCTTAGCACTTGTGTATCACCAATCTGGATGGTGTTCTCGTAATTGAGTACGTTGTAGGCCTGGCTTTCCAACGCCGATTGAGAGACACCGCTATTGGTCTCTTTCTGACGATCCAGCATGTAGCGCACGGTGAGCGTGTTGTTCGCTCCCAGTTGGAAATCGAAGCGCGGACTTACGTCAAGCCGGGACTGCGGATTGGCGACCGCCTCAGTGAAGTTGTAGGCGTTGCCGCTCGAATCGAGAAGCTCCGCGTTCACGATGGAATTGGAATTGTTGTCGCGGCGAAAGGCATTGACGAACCACGATCTGGTTTTACCGAGCGATCCACTCGCGTTGCCATTGAAAAAGGCCGTGTAGTACGGAGGCTCGTTCGTCACAAAGGGATTCAGTGAGTTGAATGCTGAATCATTGCCGTTGGCCATCGCCATTCCGTGAAATTGGTCAGTTCCAGGTTTGGTCAATATCTCAATCCGGCCGTAGCCGAGCTTGTCGTACTGCGCCGAGAATGGATTTTGGTTGATACGAATCTCACGTATGGAGGATTTAGGAGGCAGTTGGCCACCCGTGAAGCCGTCGATGTAAATCTGGCCACCATTTGGTCCCGCAGAGGGTCCAGCGAGCGCATTCAATTCGTTCTGCAACTCGTCCGGGTCATCCGATAGCGCGTCGAGGTCCTTGCCCTTGATCACAATAGAATTTGCATTATTATCCGGAGACGTATTTATGTCCCGCGACTCCGAATTGACCCGGACGGACTGTTTCTCAACCGGCAATTGCAGTGCAACATTTTCAACGGTGGATTTTGCTCCGTATACCAGCACATCCTGCTGGCTGAAGGGAGCAAAGCCCTCCGCGGTAACATCAATAACGTACCGGTCGGGAATGAGATTATCGAATTCAAACTCGCCATCATGACCAGTTGTTGCTGAACGGGAGGGACCACTCCGGTTGGAAGCCTCCACCTTAGCTGATCGGACACGTGCGCCGGATGGATCGGTCACAATCCCGTGAATGCTTCCGGTTGACGATTGGGAATTTGCGACAGCGACGCAAACAAGCACGGCGAGAAGAAGCAGAATACCCCTCGCTTCAAGCTGAAGACATTCACAAAGGGATCTGCGCCCCACGGCTGCTTGGCTTGTTGGATAACTTTCCGGTAAATGCCCTGTGATTAGTCTCAGCATGTGTGCCTTAGCATGGCGAATGGGTCTACATGGAGTAGACGACATCGGATAGAGGCATGAATTTAAGATTTGTAAAGGCCGGTTCTTCAGGATGCTCGCTACTCATCCTGAGTCGTCTGGACCTCAGCGAGTGAGGTGCGCTCAATTTCGAAACGCTTCTGCCACTTCTCCGATTTGGGACTTTCAGGAACTATGCGCATTGCAAAGACAACAAGACATCTTGACGCTTCAATGTTTGCTGCGAGCAGATTCAGTTTCGGCTGTCATGAAGATGTACAACAGCGACCATCTCCAAGATTCAACCGGGGCCGGAAGGCTTACCTTGGGGAATGTTTCGTTGAAGAGATTGCGATTTCCACCAACTCAATCGATGTTTTTTACTGAGGAAAAGCCGTCTGAAGAAATAGGCGATCGTAATTTTGGCGTATGCCGAGTTCTTAAGGCGTCGCCTTTGCCGGATTGCGCGCTCAAGAATACGCAAAGTGTGAAGGGCCCGTTCGGCAACCGTTCCGTATATGTCCCAATATGCGCCTTCTGCCGCAAGGAAGTTTGAATGGCGTTCGGGTGACATCGAGTTCTTGAAATCCAGCACCGTAAATTTGTGCTTCAGCAGTAAATCGCCTGCAATGTAGACCTGCTTGCCATCCTGGTGCAGTAGGTGAAACACCACTACATCGGAGAAATCCAGCCAGAAATCTTCATTGAAGCCACCGATCCGCTCTAAGGCATCGATCCTCATCAACGTCCCGCTGTTGGCTGCTGACACCTCTCCAGGGTATATACCTTCGAACCGGATGGGCAGCGGTTTAAGACGTTTAGAAAGCACCTTGAACGGCGAAAGGATGCGATCACTTTCCTCCAGAAACGGAACGACTGCGGCGATCTCGGGTTTGTTCAGAAATCTGCAGCCAAGCTTTAACATCCGCGGCAAGAAATCGACAGGCATGGCCGTGTCATGATCGAGTAGCAACAGCCACTGGCAGTCCCACGCGTCTGCAATTCTCATCGCTCGGTTATACGCGCCGGACAAGCCGAGATTTTTCTGCGAATGCTCGTAGGCAAATGAAGACAGAAGCTCGGGATCTGTGACTGGTGTTGGGCTGTTATCCCAGATTAGAACACTCACTAAATCGTGCAGCTCTGGATGACAGGCGAAAGTCTGCAAAAGCCCCTGAATAGTTGGAGACTCAGATAACGACAGTTTATAAAGGACCACAATGGCCAGAACTCGTGCTTTGGGCATTCCATCAGTGGAGCAATTTTCATCCATGCAAAATCCCTCAGTACAGTAAGTGCACGATTGAAGGGAGCAAAAAGCCCTGGCATTTCTCCACAGCGTTCGCAGCTTACAGTTGCCATCGGGCATTCCCGTGTTCTGAACAATGCCTCTCCATCAAAGGCCATCAGGCGGTGGTCCACCAGGGGGAGGACCATCGGGCGGAGGGCCGTCCGGCTCGTTATCATTTGGCTCGGCCATGTGTTCCTGATCTTTCTGATATTTCTCTCTCTGATCGTCATTGAGAATTGCAGAGATTTTGGAAACTTCATCGTCGTGGATGGCCCGCATAGAGGCGAAGCGATCTTCTGGAGAAAGGGATGAGTCCTGGAACAGAGCATCCATCTTCTTCTTCTCTTCAACCAGGATGGGGCGAATTTGTTTTTGTTGTGCGTCCGACAATCCATATCGCTTGGTCATTTTAGTTAGCTGCTTATCGACGTTGATCGAAGGCGCAGTTTCCATGGGGCCTGGCGGTGGTGGTCCCGGTTCTTGGCACGACGCGGTTTGGCACATTGCGATGAACATGGCGCCTGCAAGCGCACACACGGCAATCTGAATTTTGCGGATCACTTGCTCCATAAGAATCTCCTCTCGCTACCGCTAACTTCCGGACAATTGCCCTGCGTGGTCACAGTGTCAAATGCGGGTTACTTCAAACGCGGTCTCATCAGAAGCATCCTAGTCAAAGGGCCACGAGAAAAATGTAAGGAATTGTAAACGTGTGAATCTCTCCGTGTTAAAGCCGCCAAAATATCTCAAAGAAGTATTAGCGCGCGCTGGAAGGAGACGTAAACTGCGGCGCAAATCTGTTGCATGACAACGCCGCCGGAAACGGCGACGCTGCCCGTCGGGCGGGTGAGACATGCCGCTCCTGTCGGATGGCAGGAGCCACGCAAGAGGGCGGGCAGACGGGCAGGCACACAAAGCGATGCGGGGCCCCTGGTTTGTGTCTTTTCGGCAAGTGTGCGTGACGCCGTAGCGCCAGGTTGGTAGTGTCGGGTTGGAAGCCCGAACAGGGCGAGGAGAGCCGACATGGCCAAGGTTACGGAAGTCGAGATACCTGTCGGGTTGCGGCGGGTTCATCGGAAGCTGGAGCGATGGAGGAGTACGCGACCCGGCCGGTCGCCACTGCCGGATGCGTTGTGGCGGGCAGCGGGCGAGGCGGCGCGAGAGCACGGCGTATTTCGCACCGGCCAGGTTTTGCATTTGGAGTATGGCAAGCTCAAGCGGATGATGGCCGCCACGGCTAGTGGGTCAGTCTCGCGAACCGCTCTTGTTCCCAAGCCTGTTCCGAGGAAGCCGGCGTCGCGGACCGCGTTTGTGGAGTTGGCGCCGTTGGCGGCTGTGGGCGGAGATGAGTGCGTGATGGAGTTGGAAGGCGCGCGGGGCAAGCTGCGCCTGCGTCTGCGCGGCAGCGCGGCCGAGGATCTGGCCAACCTAAGCCGCGCGTTGTGGGAGGTCGTCCGCTGATTCAGATCACGCCACAGATGCGCATTCTGGTGGCCATCGAGGCGATCGACGGACGAAAGGGTATCGATTCGCTGGCGCAGTTGTGCCGCGAGAAGTTACGCTCAGATCCTTTTTCCGGCTGCCTGTTCATCTTTCGCAACCGCAGCGCGAAGGCCATCCGCATTCTTGCGTATGATGGGCAAGGATTTTGGCTGGCGACCAAGCGGTTGTCGAAGGGACGCTTCCGGTGGTGGCCGTTGAGTACGGAAGCCGGCAAGCCGCTGCTCGCTCATCAGGCGCAGTTGCTGCTGGCCGCGGGCAACCCGGACACGGAGGCCGCGCCGCTGTGGCGGCGGGTGAACGGATAAATACACAACACCCCAAAAAACACTTGCGTTCCACTTTTTACTCTGTCACACTGATCGGCGATGACAGACGAGTGGCGGTACCGGGGCCGGACGATCAGCGCGGAAGATGTAACCTTCATCCGCGAGTTGATCGCGCAGCACTCTGATCTGAGCCGGCGCAAGCTGTCGGTCAAGCTGTGCGAGGCCTGGCAGTGGCGGCAAGCCAACGGCGCCCTGCGCGACATGGTCTGCCGGGGATTGCTTCTGATGCTTCATCGGGCCGGAGCCATCGAGCTTCCCGCCGTGCGTCAGGTTTCGCAGAACCCGCTAGCGCGACGCGAGCGGCCGCCGGCGATGCTGGTCGACCAGACGCCGGTAGCAGATCCTTTCCAGCAGCTTCAGCCGATCAAGATCGAACAGGTGCGGCGCACTGGCAACGAACCGCTGTTCAACAGCCTCATCGAGCATCATCACTATCTTGGCTATGAGCAGCCGGTGGGCGAGCACCTGAAGTATCTGGCTTGGGCGAATGGCCGACCGATCGCCTGCCTGGCATGGAGTTCAGCGCCGCGCCATCTGGGCAGCCGCGACCGCTACATCGGCTGGAGCGCAGCAGCACGACGGGCCAACATCCGTTTCATTGCCTACAACACGCGCTTTCTGATTTTGCCCTGGGTGCGGGTTCCGCATCTGGCTTCGCATCTATTGGGCCGCGTCACGGCGCGCCTCAAGCGGGACTGGGAGCAGATGTACAGCCATCCGGTTTACTTCGCCGAGACTTTCATCGACCCCGGGCGTTTTCGCGGCACATGCTATCGCGCCGCTAACTGGAAGCTGCTGGGCGTGACCACCGGCCGCGGCAAGAACGACCACACCAATCGCCCCAACCGCCCCATCAAGGAAGTGTTCGGTTACGCACTCGATCCGCGTTTCCGCCAGTTACTCAGTCAGTGATGAAGATATGAAGAACGCATGGCGCCAACGTATCGAGGTCAACGTGGACGAACTGGACCGCGTGCTCGATGGGGCGCGGCAGGCGCCGCTGAGCGAAGCCGACTACCGGACGCTCAAGACCACGATTCATGCGCTGATCGACAGACTGAGGCCCAACTCTCCGCAATCAGAAAAGATGAGCGCACTGCTCGAAGGCCAGCCGCAGCCGGCCTCGCAGCCGGAACCCGACGGCAGGAGGCCGACGAAGCCCGCCGGCCATGGCCGCAACGGTGCGGAAGCCTTCACCGGCGCCCGCCAGGTGAAGATCGCACACGAGAAGCTCAACCATGGCGATCGCTGCCCGGAGTGCGACCGGGGCCACGTCTACGAACAGAAGAAGCCGCGGGTGCTGGTGCGCATCGTGGGCCAAGCGCCGGTGGCGGCCACGGTGTATTCGCTCGAACAGTTGCGCTGTAATGCCTGCGGACAGATCTACACCGCCCAGGCGCCCGAAGGCGTGGGTGAAGAGAAGTATGACGCGACGGCCGCAGCCATGATCGCACAGATGAAGTACGGCTCGGGCGTACCCTTTCATCGCCTAGAGCGGCTGGAACAAAACCTGGGCATTCCGCTTCCCGCAGCCACGCAGTGGGAGATCGCAAAAGAGTCCGCGGAGAAGATCCGCCCGGCCCATGAGGAGTTGATCTGCCAGGCGGCGCGGGGCGAGGTGCTGCATAACGACGACACCAGCATGCGAGTGCTGCATCTGGCACGTGCACCGGACGACGAGAGAACCGGTGTGTTCACCTCCGGCGTCGTTTCGGTCGCCGAAGGACGCCGCATCGCGCTCTTCTTCACAGGTCGCCAGCATGCCGGCGAAAACATCGCCGATGTGCTCAAGCGGCGCTCGGCCGCGTTGCCCGCGCCGGTGCAGATGTGCGACGGCTCGTCGTCGAACACCTCGGCGTATCCGGAAGGCGTCAAGGTGCTGCTGGCCAACTGCCTGGCGCACGGACGCAGGCAGTTCGTGGAGGTGATGGCGAACTTCCCCACCGAATGCCGCTTCGTGCTAGAGCAACTGGGCTGCGTTTACCATAACGACGCCCTGGCGCGGCGCGGCAAGATGCCGGCCAGCGAGCGGTTGCGCTTCCATCAGGAGCATAGCGGTCCGATCATGGAAGCGCTGCACGCGTGGATGATGGCGCAGTTGGATGAGCACAGAGTCGAGCCCAACTCCGGCCTCGGACATGCCTTCCGCTATATGCATAACCACTGGGAAGCGTTGACGCTGTTCCTGCGTCAGCCCGGTGCTCCGCTGGATAATACGTTGGTCGAACGAGCTCTGAAAAAGGCGATCTTGCACAGGAAAAATGCGCTCTTTTATAAAACCAAAAACGGCGCGCAGGTTGGCGACCTGTTCATGAGCCTGATCCATACCTGCGAGTTGAACGGCGTCCCATCGCTCGGCTATCTGATCGCGTTGCAGAAGCACGCCCGCGAGGTGGCCGAACAACCGTCGGCCTGGATGCCATGGAACTATCGCGAGACTCTCGCACACCCCGAATCCGTTTAGCGCTATGATGAATCCCAACATGGCTGAAAAGGATAGTCTGCGGCCATGTACAGGGAGCCTCACGGAATGCCCATAAAACAAGGGTCCGGCATCAGAAAATCCGGGAAGGTTTTTGGCCAGGGTCCAAAGACCGCCAAAACGATCCGCGTCGGCCTTTATGCCCGCGTCTCCACTCAAGATCAGCAAACGCTGCCGATGCAGAATCGAGCTATGCGCGAGTATGCCTCCCGGCGCGGCTGGACCATCGCCATGCAGGTGAAGGAAGTCGGCTCCGGTGCAATCCAGAGGCAACTGCGGGAGAAGTTGATCGAAGCGGCGCGGCGACGGGAGATCGACGTAGTGCTGGTCTGGCGGCTGGATCGCTGGGGAAGATCAGTCACCGACTTGCTCGCGACGCTACAAGAGTTAGAGCATCTTGGAGTCGGCTTCGTATCGTTGACCGAGGCGCTTGATCTGACCACGCCGGCCGGTCGTGCAATGGCTGGGCTGTTGGCTGTCTTCGCAGCGTTCGAGCGCGAGATCCTCGGTGAACGCGTACGTGCTGGACTCGCTCATGCCCGGCAAAACGGCAAGCGCCTTGGCCGGCCCGCAACCGCAGTACAGCACACCAATCAAATCCGCAAACTACGCCACTCCGGCCTCAGCAAATCTGAGATCGCCCGCCAACTCAACATCGGTCGCACTTCAGTGCGCCGTATCCTCGCGGCTCCGATCAAGAAAAAATAGGCCGGTCTTTTCAATTACGCAGCTCTGCCGAAAACACACAAAGCAACTACGGGGCCTCGGGGTTCTAATGGAAACGGACCGTTCCAGGCCAGCGATGTAGGGAAACAGGACGGTCTCTTCCTTGGCAAGATGTTGGGTAAGCTCCTCATCCAATTGCATGAGCGTGCTGGCGATCGCTGGCAACTCCGGCTTGGTGGAGCCGTGACGATTCACGACCTTCTGAGCGAGCTGGGCCAGCCGCGGCAGTTCGCGTTTCACGTATGCATGATGTTTGACTACGATGTACGAGCTCAAGCTCTCCAACGATTTCTCGGCCCAATTCTCAACTTCAGCCCCAGGCTTTTGTTCCGCCTCTTCCAATGCAGCAAGAACCGAATCAATTTCCAGGTTCCTGGCAGCGCATGCCTCTGCTAGAGGCTTGCGGCCCCCGCAACAGTAGTCGATTCCAAATTGTTCAAAGACACGTATTGCAGTGGGTTGTTCCAGTGCGATTTCGCGGACAGTTTGTGTGGTTGCGGCCATTTCGATCTCCTTGAACCCCAACATACAGGGATTGCAATGTCCGCCACAGCGACTTTGGTCACTCGACGGCTCAATATGCGCAAGAATTGTTGGAGGCTTCGGTGTGACCAAAGTCGCTGAGATCTCCGTTCAGTTCGCCTAAGCTTGCGCTCAGACTGAAGGTCAACTCGATATGGGCACCGCAACCACCCCGTCAATCCACAAGCAGGAAGGGAAAAAGAAACTTGTCCGCAGGTCCAGCTCCGATGGTTCGCAAGGGATCAGGCGAATCGTTCAGTGGTTGTTCGTAGCCCTGAATGGCTGGCTGGGAATCCAATTCCTTCTCTGGGTTCGCTTTTGCGAGCGCGGTGGCACGGGGTTAAGCGTGCCACGACCCGCGGGGGCCGAAGGCTGGCTGCCCATCGCGGGCTTAATGAATACGAAATATTTCCTGCTCACGGGACGCGTGCCTGCAATCCACCCCGCGGCCATGGTCCTGTTTATTGCCTTTATGCTGATGAGCCTGCTGCTCAAGAAAGCCTTCTGTTCCTGGCTTTGCCCCGTTGGAACGCTGTCGGAGCATCTCTGGAAGCTTGGAAGACGCGCATTCGGCCGTAATCTGCATCCACCAAAATGGTTGGATATCCCATTACGAGGGCTTAAGTACCTGCTTCTTGGCTTCTTTGTCTTCGTGATCGGCGCCATGTCCGCCGAGGCAATCCACGATTTCATGTCCACACCCTACGGTCTGGTCGCCGATGTCAAGATGCTGAATTTCTTCCGCGATATCGGGCAAACAGCGGCAATCGTCATCGGTTTGCTGGTGCTGCTCTCTATGCTGATCCAGAACTTCTGGTGCCGGTATCTCTGTCCCTATGGTGCGTTGCTGGGAATCGCATCGCTGCTCAGTCCGGTAAAGATCCGCCGCGACGTCGAGGCTTGCATCGATTGCGGGAAATGCGCGCGAGCCTGTCCTTCCAGCGTGGCCGTTGATCAACTCGAACAAATCCGATCCGTTGAATGCACGGCGTGCATGGCGTGTGTGGCCGCGTGCCCGGTTGAGAGCGCTCTGCAATTCTCGTTGGTACCGAGAAAGGCAGCAACACCGGCGGAGAGATGGCGTCGTCGTGCACTCTCACCCATTGCCGTTGCAGCAGTTCTAGCTTGCGTCTTCCTGGGCCTGGTCGTGGTGGCGAAGGCTACTGGGCATTGGCAGACGAATCTGCCACGCGACGTGTATATGGATCTGGTTTCCCATGCAAGAGAGGCCAGTCACCCCGGCATGTAAAGAGCCAAACGAACGAAAAGTGGATTGCAGGAAACTGCCGACAGGCTCGCGGAACCAGGCGGCATAACATATATGCCGGAGAGAGCTACTTCCGTCGGAAACGAAACTCGGTCCCGATCGCCGCGATGGCGTGGCTGTCCAGCACCTGGATCGCCCGAGCGAAGACAATCGTTTCCTCGACTTGGATATGATCGGAATAGAGTTGCTTGAGACGCGCGGTTTGGGAGAGCAACTGCAGTGTTTCCTCAAACCCTAAGCCTGCCGACTCAATCCAGGTTGAAAAAAGCCGCTCGACCGATCCATGCAAATCGTTTGCCTCGTGATGATCGTCTTCAAGCCGGTCGATCTCTTCGAAGGATTTCGCATTAGACTTGCGCAGTCGTGGAAAGAGTGATTCTTCCTCATCCGCCGTGTGGCGTTGTCCGCCAGTTCGGAAGTACTGCAGCGCAGCCTTGACAGCATCGCGTTCCTCGTCGGTAAGACTCCTGCCTTGTGCTCGATCAACCACCACACAAAGAATTCCGAGGAAACTCTCTATCCGCCTGTGGCAGTCTTTGAGCATGCCGATCGGGTCGTCAAAATCGCTGTCGGGCTTTGCGCCAATCTGAATTGCCATGATGCTCCCCCGTTTACTTCTTTCGTCCTTTTGATTGTTGCCCATTCGACGGCGATTGCGGCACTCATGCGCCCTGAAGAACATGGAGCGTTGTTGCTGTTTTCAGCGGCGGTGCCGGCTGCGCGTAGCCCTTTGGAACATAAGAGCAGCATGGCTCTTCAGCGTGTGGGTTTCCCGTCAGAGCGTATGCGCGGGCGCGTGATCCTCCGCAGATTTCTTTGAACTCGCAGGCGCCGCACTTTCCCTCGAGCCTTGATGTGTCGCGCAAATCGCGGAACAGGGGCGAGTCGCAATAGATCGTGGCCAATTCCCGATCGCGGATACTGCCAGCAGAGAGAGGAAGGAAACCGCTTGGGAACACTTCCCCTTTGTGCGAGATGAAGGCAAATCCCTTACCGTCGTTGAGACCGCGCGGTGCGCGTCCAATTGCGTCAACGGCTCTCTCGTGCTGTGAGGCGACGTCGATTCCCAACTTGCGTTCTGCGACCCGTTGCTGCAAAAGATAGCGCCTGTAATGCTGCGCCTCGGTTGTTTTGATGTCGAAGCTTGCGGTCTTGGACAGACTGTAGACCTTCGCAAAGACGGATTCGAACTCCTCCGCGTTCAGTAGATCGTTCAGCTTTCCACGTCCGGTAGGAACGAGGAAGAAAACACTCCAAAGCGTGATCATCAGCTTTTCCATCAACGCAACGATGTTGTCGATCTCGTTGATATTCCTGCGGCTGAAGGTGGTATTGATCTGCACAGGTAATCCAATTTGATTTGCCCAGCGCACTACATCGAGCGTTCGCGCGAATGACCCGCTCATCCCGCGGAATGCGTCGTGAGTTTCGGCGCTGGCGCCATCCATGCTCACGGCCAACCTGGCGAGACCAACCTGTTTGAGCCTGACAACGATGTCCTTCGTGAGCAATGGCGTAGCGCTTGGCGTCAGAGAAACTCTGACTCCGACCGAGCGGGCATGAGCAATCAATTCAAAAAGATCAGGCCGTTTAATCGGGTCGCCACCCGTCAGCACAAAGACCGGAACCTTTAAGTCCGCGATCTGGTCGATCAGATGTTTGCCTTCATCCGTGCTCAGTTCCATGGGGCTGCGGCCCGGCTGGGCGGATGCGCGGCAGTGCACACAGGCGAGGTCGCATGCCTGGGTCACTTCCCAAATGGCGATGAAGGGACGTTCGTTGAAGTCGGTCGTGTTGACTTGCTGGTTCATGAATCAATAAGACAGCCGCACGCCGGCTTAACGCAGTGACCAAAGTCCCAGGCTGCTAGAATTTCCGAGTGACTGCTGAACGCACCGATCTTGCCACGGCCCTCGGGAAAACCGCACTCTTGTCGAGCCTCACGCCGACAGAACTGAAAACACTCGCTGCGCGAACAGTTCGCAAGCTATTCAGTGCGGGAGAGTTACTCTTCTCAGAGGGCGAGCCTTGCAACGGCTTGCACATCATTGCACAAGGGAAAGTTCGCATCTTCAAGACGTCTGTGAGCGGTCGCGAGCAGGTTCTTGCTGTGAATGTTCCGGGCGAGTCTGTCGCGGAATTGCCGGTCTTCGATGGTGGGCCATTTCCCGCGTCTGCTGCGGCGATCGAGGATGCAGAAATTGCGTTCATTTCGCGCCGCGATTTTCAGGCGTACTGCATGGAACATCCGGAAGTCGCGCTCAAGGTGCTTCAGGTCGTAGGAGCGCGGTTGCGACGACTAGTGGGTATCATCGAGGAATTGTCATTCACGACAATCCGCCAGCGACTCATATCGGCACTGCTCAAACTCGCACAAAACGAGGGCAAGAAGAGCCCTCATGGAATTGAGTTTCAACTACCGGCAACCCATCAGGAACTCGCCAATCAGCTTGGAACGGTGCGCGAACTGGTCTCCCGCAATCTCATGCGCCTGCAGGCAGAAGGACTACTGGACGTAGACGCGCGGCAGATCGTCGTTAAGGATCTGGCCGGTCTAAAAGCACTTATTGAGACATCTACATAGATCTTTTCGGCTCCGAGTGACATAAGTTACTGCTCCACTCTTCCTTGACCGCTACGGTTGTAAGTGGAGAGTGCTTATGTGTACCGCAGCTCAGTCTATTCGCGAAATCGTAACCAGGCAGCCGTCCGCAGCCAAAATCTTCCATCGATTCGACATCGACCTCTGTTCGCGCGCCGACGAATCGCTCAAACAGGCTTGCGTGGAGCTGCAGCTCTCGGTCGACCAGGTGGTCGAAAAACTTTCCGACGCCGCAGCAAATGAACCTGGGGCCGAGCCCGCAGATCTCGCGAGCTATTCCATGAGCCGCCTGATCCAGCACATCGTTCGCACCCATCATCAGTACGTTCGTTGCGAGCTGCCGCGGCTGGTTGAGATGGCGCACAAGCTCACCGGCAAACATGGACCTCGTGCCCCCGAGTTGAAGGAGGTCGAAACCTTGCTGGACGCGCTTCACGCCGAAATGTTCGCTCACCTTCAGAAAGAAGAACAGGTTTTGTTCCCTTTCATTGCGCAAATGGAAGAAGAGACCGCCGGGTTCGCTTCATCGGCACGCGCCTGCTTCCAGACGGTCGCCCAACCGGTTTCCATGATGGTCCGGGAACACGAATCGACCGAAGGCCTCGTGGCCGAAATGCGCAGACTGACGAACGACTTCAAGACGCCCGCCTGGGCATGCCCCACGCACGTCGCGCTCTACGCCCGGCTCAATCAGTTCGAGCGCGATCTCAGGAAACATGTGCATCTTGAAAATGACATTCTGGTTCCGCGCGCAATCGAAATGGAATTCGCGTTGAACCAACGGAGGTAAATATGGCTGCCATCGCACAGGTCAACACGGCGCCTCAGCCGGACTCAACCGATTCCATGCAAGCCATCGTTGCTCGCGAGCGAATGAAGAGCCTGATGTTGCGGGCATGGATTCTGGCCGGCATTTTCTTCATGGCGTTGCCAGGAACACTGCTCGGATTTTCAAATTTGATGGCGATCAGTACTCATCGCGGACTGGGCGGTCTGCCGGCGGCGTGGATCCAGGGCCATGGCCACGCGCAGGCCTTCGGATGGATCGGCAGCTTCATTCTCGGAATCGGATTCTATTCGCAGCCATCGCATCGGCGTTCGGCTATCAGGATTCCGCTCACATGCTTTGTTCTGTGGACCTCAGGCGTTGCGATGCGATGGACAGCAAGCATTTACGGTTGGCATTGGCGCTCCCTTTTCCCAATGTCCGCCGGATTTGAAATGGTCGCAGTTCTCTTTTTTCTTTACTCCGCATTACAACATAAGCTTCCTGAGCCGGCGCAAGGCGCGCGTGCAAAGTCGCGAATGGAACTGTGGATGGTCTCAGTGTTGATGGGAACCGCCGGGCTCGCAGCTTTGGTCATCTTCAATTTCGTCGAATGCGTACGCCTGGCAGTCAATGGAACGCTTCTCGCCTTTCCGCACGCTCTCGACCAAAAGTACCTGATATTGCTTGCCTGGGGATTCCTCGTGCCAGTAGTCTGGGGGTTTTCCGCGCGTTGGCTGCCTACCTTCCTCGCGATTGCCCAGCCTAGCGCGCCAGTGTTTTGCACCGCTTTGATCTTGGACCTGATGGGCGTTTTTTTCGGCGTCTCCGGCTGGACCATCGCGGCAACGATTTTGCTCACCTCAGGCGCAGTCGCAATCGGGTTCGCATTGCATCTGACACAGCAGCCTCACGGAGCCCCAAAGGTCCAGGGAATTCATCCCAGCTTTCCGTCGTTCATTCGGCTTGCCTACGCATGGCTGGTGATCGCCGGCTCAATGAGTGTCTGGGCCGCCATTGCAGATCAGCATGGAGGTATCTGGGGCGCTTCTCGCCATGCCCTTACTGTCGGATTCGCCGCCACGATGGTCTTTGCGATCGGGCCTCGCATCCTTCCGCATTTTGCCGGCGTCTACTCGATCTTCAGCAAGCGCCTCATGTTTTATAGCCTGCTGTTTCTGCAGTTAGGCTGTGCTCTGCGCGTATGCTCCGAGCCGCTTGCCTACGAAGGCATACTGTCCTTTGCATGGAAGACGCTGCCCATCTCCGGAATGCTGGAGCTGATCGGCGTGCTGATGTTCGCCATCAACATCACGCTCACATTCCTGCTGGGCCGCTCTGCATTAGCGCACGCCCATGCATGAAATAGCTGCTGTCGGTCGAGCCCTTTCCGCTCATTGCCAGCACGACCTTCAAGCTTTTCCTCAAAAATGAGCCGAGCGTATCTTCCCTGTGACTAACGTCCCTGCATTGCGTTCTCATCCCACTTATGATCGGAAGTCAGAAACGGAATCTATGGAAGTATTCGGGAGGTATCCGTGGGAGACCGGGCAGAAAAGATTGGAATCGTGGGCGCGGGCAGTGTGGGGGCAACCATCGCCTACGCGTGCATAGTGCGCGGAGTAGGTAAGCATATCAGCCTCTTTGACCGGGTCAGGGCGAAGGTGGAGGCTGAGGTGCTGGATCTGAACCACGGACTAATGTTCGTTCCCATGGCGAAGTTGGACGGTTCGGACGACCTGAACGTGCTGGAGCACTCCCACGTGATCGTGGTAACCGCCGGCGCGAAGCAGAAGCCCGGGCAGACGCGCATCGATCTGGCGGAGGCGAATACGGCGATCTGCCGCGGATTGATTCCTGATCTGATGCGCGTTGCGCCGAATGCAACACTGCTGATGGTGACCAATCCGGTGGACGTACTCACTTACGTGGCGCTGAAGTTGAGCGGGCTCGAGAGCCGCCAGGTCCTGGGCAGCGGCACGGTGCTGGATAGCTCGCGCTTCCGCTTTCTGATCGCGCAACGCTGCGCGGTGGCCGTACAGAACGTGCATGCCTACATTGCCGGCGAACATGGCGACAGCGAGATTCCGCTCTGGTCCAGCGCCAGCATAGGCAACGTGCCCGTGCAAGGTTGGCGCATGCCGGGCCGCCCGGCGTTGAGCGCACAGGAAGAGAAGGAGATCTTTGAAAGCGTGCGCACCTCCGCCGAGAAGATCATCCAGGGTAAGGGCGCCACCAACTACGCCATCGGCCTGGCCGTGGCTGCGATTCTGGAAGCCATCTTGTGGAATGAGGGGCGCGTGTTGCCGGTAAGTTCGCTGCTCACGGACTATCGCGGCATTAGCGATGTCTGCCTCTCCATACCGTCCATTGTGGGCCGCAGAGGAGTGGAAGGATTGCTGCCAGTGTCGATGAATTCGGAGGAGGAGGCCGGTCTGCGCTCCAGCGCCGAGGCCATCCAGCGAGTGGTGCGAGCTCTGGGCTTCTAACGCGAATCCATGGTGGCTATGCCGATTCAGAGATTGCCATTCGACAGCATTGCTTGAGCAAAACGGAGGAATCTGCGGTATCTGATACCTGTTTCGACATCACAGTTGGCTTGGAAAGCCAGAAACTGCTCAATGAACAAGGAGATCAAAATGCATCGACACGAAGATGAAGACAGTAGCTTAACCAGACTCCCCGAGTTGGCTCAACCCATGCTGCAATTTGATCTTGCCGCAGAGATAGAGCATCTGCGGCGAGAGGAATCCTGGCAACGAGGGACAGGGCGGAGCTCGAGAACACTTGTGAAGCAGCCGGATTTTCGTATTGTCCTGGTTGCCATGAAGGCGGCCACAGAGATGAAAGAGCACAGGGCAGATGGAAGGATCTCGATCCAGACCATTATTGGCAATGTGCGGCTGAAGTTACCCCAGCAGACGGTTGAGGTACCGGCTGGCCATTTGCTGGTGCTCGATCGCTGCATTACGCACGACGTTGAGGCAGTGGAGGAGAGTGCATTCCTTCTCACAATCTGCTGGCCCGAGGACGCCGCCTGACCTGCCTCGAACCCTTGGCCTATACGAAGGATAGCTCCCAATCGTGTGGAAGCCGCTGCCCATCTCCGCAATCCTGAAGCCAGGTGGAGGGCTGCTCTTCGCAACCAACCTCGCTTTCACCTTCATGCTTAGCCGGTCCATGTTTGTTGTCCATGCGAACCGGACATATTACAGCATAAAGGGTCCGGTCAAAGGTCTGCGGGAACATAACCAACAGGCAAGCATCGAGGAGGCCGCGGATGACGGTGAGTACGAGCTGGTCTTTGAAACATAAGCCCTCGTTGGGTTAATTCAGCGGATGGCTCATGCGTCTGTGTACCCGCGTTATTCGTCTCGCTCCGGAATTTCCCTCCCTACCATATGATCCGTTTCCGTGGGTCTGTGGCTCCGCCAAAGAGGGTAGTGGATCCCCGCAAGCCGATTGATGACAAGGGCCTGTGCGACCAGCAAAAAGACCGCCACCTCAATAATGACCAACGCTTTGGGCTTCGAGATGATGCCCAGCGAGACGATGAGCGTGGTGGCTCCCGCGGGCGGATGGTCAGCGCGTAACAGGACCATGAGCGCGCCGGTGGCCGACAGCGAAAGCGCGGCGGCCAGAATTCTTGGCCAATAGACGCCGGGATGCACGCCAAAAGGCAGATTAGCGGCGCCGGTAACGGAATACGCAGCGTAGCCGCAGGCAAGGCCGATGGCGTGGCCCAGGATGGTGTTGCGCGGGCTGGAGTTCTGCTGGAGCGGCGCGATGAAGAGCAGATACGCCGTGGGGCCGAGCGACGGAAAGACGAATGGGCTGCCGGTTACGACCGCCAGCAGGGCCAGCAGGGCGATGGTGAGGAAGCCGTTCACACCGACATAGATCGACCAGACCACGCGGGGCGGAAAATGGTCGAGCAGCCACGCCAGCCGCAGCCGCTGGAGCAGCACGGCAACGTGCTCAGGTCCTGTATCGCTGGTGGTCATGCCGTCAACTCGCAAGGTGCGTCCTCAAGTTCCTCAGATGTTCGGCAGAAGATCGAAGTACTCGTCGTCCTCGTTCTTTCCGCCTTCTCCCGCGCCGAGCTTCCTTTCCGATTCGACGAACTCGATGCGCTCGATCCACTTGACCATTTTGTAGCCGAGTTGATTTTCGACGCGCAGCCGCAGCGGTGCGCCGTAGACCTCGGGCAGCGGCTGGCCGTTCATCTCGGAAGCGAGCAGGCATTGCGGCTTGAGCACGTTCTCAAGGCTCTGCGTATCGTAGTAGGGCCCTCCGTAGAGCGCTTCGCCAAAGGAAAAGAAGGCGACGGTGTGCGCTTCAGGCCTGGGGCGAACGAGATCGATCAGCGTCTTCATAGGGATGCCGCCCCACTTGGCAATGCCGCTCCAGCCCTGGATGCAATGATGCATGGCGATGTGCTCCAATTCGCCCAGATTGCGCAGGTCGGCCAGCGAAAGCTCGACGGGATTCTCGACCAGGCCACCGACCTTCAGCTTGAAATCGCGGAAGCGGCCCTCGGCCAGGTGCTTCCAGTCGTCGCGCACGGGCAGCTTGCCGTTGGGCCAGAAGTAGGGCGAGATGTCCTTCTCAGAATACGTCTGCTGCGGCATGAGCCGGTTCAGCGTGAGCAGTTGCATGGGATAGGTGACGACTTTGAGCGCATGTTGCAAAGCGCGCGGCTGAAACCAAGAGAGATAGTGCGCGGCGATCCAACAAAGCACCACGACGCCAATGCCCACGAAGCCCAGCCAGACGCCCAGGCGGCCCCGATCGTTGGTGCCCAGCACGATGTGGTTCATGTTGCGAGCGAACCCGGTCATGACGACGAGCGTGATGTGCACGATCAGAAACGCGAGAAAGCTGAGCATGGTGAGGAAGTGAATGGACCGCGCCGATTGCCGGCCGCCGAATAGCTTCGCGTACCAGGTGAAGTGATTTACTACCGCCGGCGACATGGCGATGCCGGTGAGAATCGCCAGGGGACCGAACACGAAGACGACGGTGAAGTAGGCGATCTGCTGTAAGGCGTTGTAGCCGTAAAAGCCGTTGGGCTCGGCAGGCAGATGAAAGGTGGCGTAGTGGACCCAGGTATTCCACGCCTGCAAGACGACCGTGGGCGAAGCGGGCACCAGGCGCTTCCATTGGTCGGTGGTGAAGAGCATGGTGACGAAGTACAACCCGCAGAGGATGAAGCCATGCACGTTGATGAAGTGCCACACGCGTGCGATACCGACGGTGTGCCGGTAGCCGGGGGTGCCGATGAGAGGAGTGAGGTAGCGGGCGTCGTCCTTCGCCGTCCACAGGCGGTCGCGCGGAACTCTCAAGGGCGTGAGGCGGATCCACTCGCTGTTCGGCGTGCAGTCGTCGTTGAAATAGAGCCGGGGATGATCGGCGAGGATGGAAAGGCCGCTGCGGATGAGCATGGTGACGAAGAGGAAGTTGAAGAAGTGGCAGTAGCGAACCCAGAGCGGGAAGCCGTGCGGCCCGGCGAAATCGCTGGGATAAACGAGCGGGACGGGCGGAATGTGCGGCAGGCCGGCCACGGCCATCTCAATCCACGCCGCGGCCACCAACGACGCGATTATAGCGGCAGTGCCGATCAGAATCGAAGGACGAATCCAGAGGCGATGGCGGCGATCCGGGGGATAATGAACGGCGCCGTGCTCCGCGTCAAACTTGATCATTCGATGTCTCCTTTGGCGGCTTGGGACTCTGATCACTCCGCACGTGCAAAACCAGATTTCTCCTTACCTTCGCCAGCATAAATGTGCCTACCGGCTCCCGAAATGACTTTTGTCACTGGAAATTCGCGTGCCGCCCTGCCGTTACAACGCAAGTGGCACGGGAAGAATCTGCACCTCCTGCCGGCGGCCCAGAAAAGAATGTGCAGCCATCATTCTCCCAGTGACTAAAGTCCCTGCAATCCACTTCTTCCCGTCTTAACTTTTCAACTAGCAGCAACTTTTTTGTGAATTCTTAAACGCGAATTGAAGCAAACCATGAACTACAAGCGTTTTTGGCTGGCGTTGGCCATCGTCATCATTGGATCTTTCGCAGTTTTAGGCGGGGTGCGGCGAAAAATGATCAGTCAGGCTCCGCCTATCCCGAATGTCTACACGACAAACGGACAACTCCTACTCACCGGCGCTTCCATCACTAATTGCCAGGGCGTTTGCCAATCCATCGGCGGCCAGGAGATCGGCATCGTCTGGGGCCACGGTGCATTCGCCGCACCCGACTAGCAATGGCGGGTTAATATCTGAACGAAGTCGGTGGCGCCTCTGATTGCGCGTTCCCTGTCGAAGGTGCCAGCGTACGTCCGCGTCAAGATAATCGGAAAGGGAGCATTGAACAGAGCAACGAGGTGACGCATGAATCACACATTCTTTGCAAATCTACAAGATGAGCTCACCATTCCAGAAAATGGAATCTTGAGCCGAGTCCTCCAAAAGGACAACAACGTGAACATCACTCTGTTCGGCTTCTCTGCAGGGGAGGAACTCTCTGCACATTCAGCCCCGACACCGGCAATTCTCTACTTCCTTGAAGGAGAGGCCGTCGTTCAACTCGGAGCCGATACAGTCTTCGCAAAGGCGGGATCATTTGTTCTCATGCCCCCGATGCTGTCCCACGGCATCTCCGCAAAGACTCCGCTCAAAATGTTGCTGGTTCAAGTTAAGCCCTCGGCCAGTTGATTTGATGCACGCTTAGATTCCCAAGCGAGTTCGCCAGCCAGATCGCGGCTAGCCGCGATCTGGCTGAAACCTAAACCGGCCGATGACTAACTCTGGACTTGGTACAGAAATACTGGTCCCTTCAATAACTGCGCTACACTAACCATCTCGCTGGTACAAACCATCGGGCAGTCCACGGGGGCTCTCTTTCAAGACACAGAAAGCGGAGACGAAAAGCTCGCCGACCAGACGTATCTCATGCGTGCGGTCGAATCAGGCGCGTGGTCCATGATCGACGACGCCCTTTCCCGCCCCCACGACATCCACGCCGTAGATCATGATGGCCGCTCCGCGCTCGCAATGGTCTCGTCCTTTTCACCGTGTTGGCTGTCGGCTCATATCGCCTGATCGGAGTACAAAGAGCTTCAGCCCAAACTGAGAATACTGGCGGATCGCCCTCGGGGCTCGCTGCGCTGCCTCCTGACAACTCAGAACGGATGCTGAAGGATGGACAACAGACATTTCGTTTCGACACCTTCGGAGACGAAGCTTGGTGGGGCGATACATTGCGCCTGCATGAAGCAATTGAAGGAGTCAAGTTCGGTGGAATCGGTCCAGGTATCAGCCCAGCCACAGCACTTTCTTTGGGTCTAAAGGTCGATTTGGACGCAATGCCTGCATCCCTGGTGCAACAGATCAAAATGGGCGAAGTAAACCTGAACGATCCTGCCGTAACCCTGGCGCTGCTGCAACTTAACGCCGTGGTGGGCGTGACCGGGCATTTCAATCCGAATGGCAGCTTGAAATCCGTGGGGATTCAGTGCGCCTTGTGTCATTCCACAGTCGACAACGCGCTCGCGCCTGGAATCGGTCACCGGCTGGATGGCTGGGCCAACCGCGACTTAAATGTCGGCGCGATTATTGCCGCCGCTCCCAACCTGCAACCGGTTGCCGACCTGCTCAGCACCGATCAAGCCACAGTGCGCAAGGTGCTGAATAGCTGGGGGCCTGGGAAGTTCGATGCTGAATTACTGTTGGACGGTAAGGCATCCCGTCCTAATGGCAAGCCGGCTGCAACTCTGATTCCGCCCGCTTTCGGGTTGGCAGGTGTCAACCTGCACACATGGACGGGATGGGGTTCGGTGCCACACTGGAACGCGCTGGTTGCGAATCTAGAAATGCGTGGCCAGGGAAACTTCTATGATTCGCGCCTGGACGACGCTGCTCAGTTTCCAATTGCAGCCACTAACCATTTCGGCCACGTCCAGAGCAGCCCGGATTTGATCACCGCCAAATTGCCTGCTTTGCACCTTTATCAACTCTCGATTTTGGCTCCGGAGCCGCTGTCCAGCAGTTTCGACCACACTGCTGCAGATCGTGGCCGTGAACTCTTTAGTGGCAAGGCGAAGTGCAGTACCTGTCACGCCGACCCTATCTTCACGGAACCAGGCTGGAACATACATAAAGCTTCAGAGGTCTGTCTCGATGATTTCCAAGCGAATCGTGCGCCCGATCATGCTTACAGGACCACACCTCTGAACGGTCTGGGGACCCACACCAAGGGTGGCTTCTATCACGATGGTCGCTTCGCCACACTAGGCGATGTCGTGAATCATTACGACACTTGCTTCAACCTTGGACTTACGGCACAAGAGAAAGGCGAGATTGTCGAATACCTCAAATCACTACCTGAGCGCAAATAACCGCATGCCGTTCTCAATCGCTGAAAACATCCTAAAGCGCTCATTCGATGCTGCTTAGATACGCCATTGTGAATTTGTACTGGTAAACGTTAGAACCCTATCGGGACCGCTCCGGCAGGCGAGGCAAGATTGAGTCCGGTTTTTTCGGGCGGGGCGGTTTCGATAGGGCCGTTTGGAGTAAGTCGCTGGCGTTTGCGACGGACGCGGTGATCCAGCTATGGGATTTCAATGAGCGCAA
>Ga0224555_1001264_pt1 | contig 35995 bp, 29 predicted proteins | sample 714S23034metaG_FD_180687 | JGI IMG/M metagenome (GOLD analysis project Ga0224555, IMG submission 180687) | Peat soil microbial communities from Stordalen Mire, Sweden - 717 S2 30-34 | ecosystem: Environmental > Terrestrial > Soil > Wetlands > Peat | place: Sweden: Norrbotten County, Stordalen... | reverse complement strand
TACAAGATCGCGGAGACTCAATGAAAAACCACAAACCCTATCTGCTGGCGTTCGGTTTTTTCTGGATGTCTGTTATCAACAGCGCATTCGCCACGAATCCTCTCATCATGGATCAGTTTACGGCCGATCCGACCGCGAGGGTGTTTGAAGGCAGAGTCTATGTTTATCCTTCTCATGATATTCCGGCCAGCCCGGGCAGGGGGAGGTCCAACTGGTTTGTGATGGAAGACTACCATGTGTTTTCGTCTGAAAATCTGACGGATTGGACGGATCATGGAGTCATTATAAACCAGACCAATGTGCCGTGGCTTGAGCGGATGTCATTCAACATGTGGGCGCCGGACTGCGTTTTCAAAAATGGAAAATACTATTTCTATTTTCCCACGGGGGGCAGAATCGGGGTTGCCATAGCGGACAAGCCCTACGGCCCGTTCAAGCCGGAGGAAAAGCCCATGGCGGGCGCGCGCGGAATCGATCCCGGATTGCTCATCGACAAGGATGGAAGCGCCTACATGTTCTGGGCGGGGGGCAGAATATCCGGGGCCAAGCTGAAAGATAACATGGTGGAGCTGGATTCGCCGCCGCGGATGATCACCAATCTTCCCACCGCCGGCCTTATTGAAGGCCCCTTTCCGTTTGAGCGGAATGGAATCTATTATCTGACCTATCCGCACGCGCAGGTCAAAACCGAGCGGCTTGAATATGCAATCAGCACCAACGCGCTGGGACCTTACCACCAGGCGGGAGTCATCCTGGATGAAGCCGCCAGCGGTTGCTGGACGGTTCATCAATCCATTGTTCAATACAAGGGCCAGTGGTATCTGTTTTATCATGACAAGGACTTGTCACCGGACTTTGACAAGAACAGGTCCATTCGTGCGGATTACATGTACTTCAATGAGGATGGAACCATAAAGAAAGTCATTCCAACCCTGCGCGGGGTCGGGATTGTTGATGCGAAAAGCAAAATACAAATTTCCCGGTACAGCGCCATCAGCGGCGAAGGGGTCTCCGTTTCATTTTTGGATGCGACGAATAAATTTGAAGGGTGGAAAATCTCGTACAATGGAACAAACGCGTGGTCTCAGTTCAACGACGTTGATTTCGGCGGGAAGGATCTTCATTCCGTGGATGTCAGGGCTGTTTCAGCGGCGGGTGGGCGGGTGGAAATCCGCCTGGACAAGGTGGACGGCCCTCTGCTGGCGCGGGTTGAAGTTGGAAGCGGTTCCGAATGGAAGGTTGTCACATCGAAGCTGGACAGCGTTCCCGCGGGCGTCCACAATTTGGTTGTTGTTCAAAAAGAAAACAACAGCGTTGATTTGAACTGGATTGGTTTTAAATGAGAAAAGGAAAAGGCGCGCGGCGGGGGTGTAAGACAGAGTTTTTTGGGGCTCGACCTCACCCCGGCCCTCTCCTTCCGCCGTCGCCTGGCGGCTATGGCGGGACAGGCCAGGAGAGGGAGAATTATTCATCGTCCCACCGCAAAAGCACGCGACTGGATTTGCCGGACGCTCATTCGCAAAACCAGAACCGTGTGCCTGCTGTTCCTTCTCCCAGGGGGAGAAGGTTAGGATGAGGGCGTTCCCCGAAGAATTCCGTCTTACGCCCGCGCGACGACCGCATCTCGGCGTTGCCGGGCTTGACAGATGCGTGGCGCAGACATCCAGGTCTGCCGTGTCGCGGGCTTCGAAGCCCGCTCCAGCGATGATGTTGAGCGGTGTGCCGATTTGGAAATCGGCGGCACAGCAGACTTGGAAGTCTGCGCCACAGATTAGCGCTTCGACCAAGGTGAGATGCGCCCGCGCCCGTCCGCCCGTTGTTTTTTTGTTTGACGTGGATAACACGCTGCTGGACAACGACGCGGTCGCCCTGGATTTGCAGAAGCATCTGGCGGAGGAAGTGGGCGCCGCCGGCGCCCGGCGTTACTGGGCGTTGTTCGAGGACCTGCGGCGCCAATTGGGCTATGCCGATTACCTGGGCGCCTTGCAGCGGTATCGCACCGGCTATCCGCGCGATTTGCGGCTGCTGACCGTTTCGCGTTTTTTGATCGATTACCCGTTTGCCAGCCGCCTCTATCCGAATTCCCTTAATGCCATCGCTCACGTCCAGCGCTGGGGACCGGCGGCATTGTTGAGCGATGGCGATGTCGTCTTCCAGCCGCGCAAGGTGGATCGCTCCGGCCTTTTCCAGGCGGTCGGGGGCCGGGTGATGATTTACGTCCATAAGGAACTCGAGCTGGCCGACGTGGCAAAGCGTTATCCGGCAGGGCATTATGTCATGTTGGACGACAAGTTGCGGCTTTTGGAGGCGATAAAAAAGGTCTGGCGGCGGCGTGTGACCACGGTGTTTGTGCGCCAGGGGCATTACGCCCTGGACCCGGCCCTGGCGGCCGCCTCCGCGCCCGCGGACAAGACAATCGACCGCATCGGCGACCTGCTCAAATACAAGATCGAAGACTTCGCAATAAGTCAATAATGTCCATTAGCTGGCCAATTTTAGCCATTCCAAAGGCATGGGCCGGGCGGTACTTTATCCAGCGAACTACTTATTGCCGTATGAACATGTCATTGTGCTGGCGAAGGATGGGGATGTGCATCGAAACGCACAGTGCAAAAGACTGGATGAGGAGTACGGTTGAAATTAATATGAACACGAAGACAAGAGCGCAGTCCCGAAAGGGAGCATTCACATTGATCGAATTGCTGGTGGTCATCGCGATCATCGCCATCCTGGCGTCGATGCTGCTGCCCGCGCTGGCCAGCGCCAAGAAGAGCGCCCAGGAAACCGCCTGCATCAACAATCTAAAACAGCAGAGTTTGGGTTATTTATTGTATCAGGACGATTATCGCGGCTCTTTTTTGCCGTTTGTCAACGGCTCGGTAACGTACCAGGCGGGTGGTTTTTACGTGCCGCCCACCCTTGATTCTGGCAATAACAGCTTTCAGGGCGCTTCGTATTCAGCAGCGCTGGAAAATGCCCAGGCAGCCCTGACAAACTCTCTCGTTTATACTTACGTCAGGAATGTGGGCAGCTTCCATTGCCCTGGCGATCCGCGTATTAACTTCCCTACTGGCAGCGGTTTTGCCTATTGCGGTTATTCCAAAGCACAGAACTTTGCCGGGGACCCTTATGACAATTATTGGGGGATGGGGAACACTTGCGCGAAGATTAGCGATGCCACCGCGGCGTCCCTGACATTCATGATTGTCGAAGACGTGGATTACCGCGGCTATGACGACGGCACTTGGGTGGTGCAATGGACTCTTGATGGGGCGGAACCCGGTTCGTTTACCTGGGTGGATCCGGTCGCCCAGTACCATAACCACGCGAATACTTGGTCTTTCATTGATGGCCATGCAGAGGTTCATAAATGGACAGATCAGGCTGTTATTGCCGCCGGGGTAGCCGAGGCCATGCCAGGAGATAATGGTTCACAGGAGTATTTTGGCGATTCCACCATTCCTGTGAGCAATGATTACCAATGGGCAAGGGCTCGCTTGCGGTTTCCCGGTTGGCATTAGTGAAATAAATAAAACGTCCTGCCGGGGCCGGAGCCGTCGGCAGGACGCGTGTGAGCAAACTAAAAACTGTTTGACTAGAACCGCTTGGTGAGCGTGAGGGTCACGGTGTGGCCTTGGAAGCGGTTGTCCGCCATGAACTCATAGTAATACCGGAGCGAGGCCGTCACGATCGGGAACTCGACGTTGACTTCGGGGCCGACGCCCGCCACCCGGCTGTAGGGAAATTCCTGCTGCGCCAACATTACCGCTCCTCCGCCCATCGGATAGTCTCCCTTGCTGGCCGTGACCCGCTGCTGATAGTAACCCACGAGACCGCAGTCAATGGTCTTGGTGACCGCCTTGCTGACGCCCCATTCCAGAGTCCAAGCCTGTCCGGGGGTGATGTGTGTGTCGCGGTCCTCGCTATTGAATTCATAGCGGTTGAGCGCCGAAATCGCCCAAGTCTTTGCCTCGTCGGGGTACCAAGTGACGCCCAGGGTCAGTTCTGGCGTCCAAAAGCCTTGTCCGACGCGCGTGGAGGGCGGAGCCGCTGAAGCGCCCGTGGGCAGCCAGAGGCCGACCGCCGAGCCGATGTCGAATTGCCCGGGGTGCCATGAGAGTGTGTTTTCGGCGTACATGTCGGCGAGTCCGAATGTGCTGCTTTTGAAGGGACCACCCGGTGTTGGGATGTTTTTCACGCTTTGGAATTCAACCGGGACCACGACATCTCCGCCGTAGTACCCGCCGAGCAGTTTTTTGTCGGTGATCCAGATCACGCGGGGCACGTTGGCATAGACAACCGCCTGCGGATCCCCTCCTGTACTCTTGCCCGCGCCGTTGTTGATCTGATCGGCGTAGTAGAACACATTATAGTCCCGGAAGTAAAAGCCGGGCGGTGGGAGCGTGGCGCATTTGATGCCTTCAACGCCGGGAACGTAATGGGCGTCCGCCTGGGCCTGGAGGGCGCTGGGAAGGGCCGCCAGCGCAACGGCGATGAGACAACGAACTGTTTGGGGTTTCATTTGATTTTGTTTTTTGTTGACTGTGACTTAAACATCCTGGATTTTGCCCTGGAGGTAAGTTTCGTAGGCGCTGAGGTCGAGCAACCCGTGCCCCGAAAGGTTGAAAAGGATGACGCGCTTCTTGCCCGCCTCGCGGGCCTGTTCCGCCTCCGTGATGACCGCCGCGATGGCGTGGGCCGATTCCGGCGCGGGCACGATTCCTTCCGTGCGCGCGAAGAGAGTCCCGGCCTCGAACACCCTGGTCTGGTGAATGGCCTGGGCTTCGATCAAACCGAGCTTGAGGGCGTGGCTGACCATGGGCGACATGCCGTGATAGCGCAGCCCGCCGGCATGGATGGACGGGGGCATGAACTTGTGCCCCAGCGTGTACATCATCACCAGCGGTGTCGTCTCCGCCGTGTCGCCAAAATCGTAGCGCAACTCTCCTTGCGTCAGGGATGGGCAGGCGGAAGGTTCGACGGCCACGATGCGATAATTCTTCTTTTTCTTTATCTTGAGTTGCAGGAACGGGAAGGCGATGCCGGCGAAATTGCTCCCGCCGCCCGCGCAGGCATAAATGGAATCCGGCTCCTCGCCCGCCATTTCCATCTGGCGGATGGCTTCCTGCCCGATAACCGTCTGGTGCAGGCAAACGTGGTTCAGCACGCTGCCCAGGGAGTACTTGGTGTTGGGATGGGTAACGGTGTCCTCGACGGCTTCGCTGATGGCGATGCCCAGGCTTCCGGGGCAATTGGGGTCCTCGGCCAGGAGCTTGCGTCCGAAGTTGGTCTGATCGCTGGGGCTGGCGTGAACGGTCGCCCCCCAGGTGTGCATGAGCATCCGGCGATAGGGCTTCTGCTGGTAGCTGACCTTGACCATATAGACGTTGCACTCCATGCCAAACAACTGGCAGGCCAGGGCGAGGGAGGAACCCCATTGGCCCGCGCCGGTCTCCGTCGCCAGGCGCTTGGTGCCGGCGGCCTTGTTAAAATAGGCCTGGGGAACGGAGGTGTTGACTTTGTGGCTGCCGGCAGGGCTGGCGCCTTCATACTTGTAATAGATGTGGGCGGGGGTATTGAGGGCGCGCTCCAGCCGCACCGCGCGCAGCAGCGGCGTCGGCCGCCAGAGCGAATAGACCTCGCGCACGGGTTCGGGTATCTCCACGTACTGATCGGGGCACATTTCCTGCCGGACGAGGTTTTCGGGGAAAATCTGGGTCAGCATCTCCGGCGGCACGGGCTGGCGCGTGCCTGGATGCAGGGGCGGGGGCAGCGGTTCGGGGAAATCGGCCAGCAGGTTGTACCATTGCTTGGGGATATCCGCTTGCGGCAAAGTGAATCGGATGTTCTGGCTCATAGGATCATGGACGGGCATTGGTTCTGATAGATCGCAATAAAAACATTGGTTTTGATAAATCGCAATGAAAACATTTTGAAATTCGTGCGAGATTGTCATTACGCGGACAATGCTGACTTCTCATAATTTGCTAATTCCTTTGCGGAAATTGCGATAAGACCGCAACCGGCTGGCCTGGCGACATTTCCCTATTGAACCTTGGCGCGCGATGCGTTACATATTAGTCAATGATACTTGTTGGCGTCATGCCAATAATTGGCGGCGAGGGTGTTTATTGTGGCAGAGAGATGGAGACGGGGGCGGAGCAAACAAAGGGAGATCGACATCTTGCGGGGCAGTGCCATGCCTGCGAAAGTTCACCCGCCGTCGCAAAGCTCGGAAGATCAGACACGCTGGAATTGAGACGCACCGCCACCCCCACCCCATGAAGATCGACCTGGCCGAGCGACGCGTCGTGATTACTGGAATGGGAGTCATTGCTCCAAGCGGCAAGGATTTGTCGGGCTTTTGGTCCAATGTCCGCGACGGCATAAGCGCCGCCGCGCCGGTGAGCCGCTTTGACACCAGCCGCCTGCCGGTCAAGATCGCCGCGGAGGTCAAGGACTTCGATGTCACCGATTACATCGCCAGCCGCAAGCCGGACCGGTTTGATTTGACAATTCAATATGGGTTGGCGGCCGCCTCGCTGGCGGTCAAGGACTCAGGCCTGGACGTGCGGGAGATCGAACCGGATCGCGTCGGCGTGGTCGAAGGCACGACCGTTAGCGGCGCGGAAAGCATGATCAAGTCGCGCGACAGCTATGTGGAGAGCGATGGAAATTTCCGCGCCTTGCATCCCTACAACTTGACGGCGTGCTATTGCGGGGAGGGCAGCAGCACGATCAGCCACCACTTGGGCATCCGCGGCCACGCTGTGACGTTTTGTTCGGGCTGCGCCTCCGGCAACGACGCCATCGGCTACGCCATGCGGATGATCGAATGCGACGACGTGGACGTGGTGTTGGCGGGGGGCGCCGAAGCAACGATAGAAATGTTGCATATCGGGTTTTGCCGGTTGCGCGTGATGACCGAGCAAAGCTGTGAGCCGGGCGAATCGATGAGGCCCTTCGACCGGACGCGGGACGGTTTTTTGCTGGGTGAAGGCTCGGCATTTTTTGTTCTCGAAGAGCTTTCGCACGCCTTGGGACGCGGTGCGCGCATCTACGCGGAAATCGCCGGGCACGGGCGCAGTTGCGAAGCCTATCACGCGACCGACCCGCATCCCGATGGTGTCGGTTACGCGCGTGCGCTGGAAAAGGCGCTGCGCGACGCGCGGGTGAATCCGACGGAGGTGGACTACATCAACGCCCACGGGTCCGCCACGCCGCTGAACGATCCGATTGAGACCAAGGCCATCAAGAAGGTGTTTCGGGAGCACGCCCGGCGTCTGGCGGTCAGCGCGACCAAGCCGGTGACGGGGCACCTGATGGGAGCGGCCGGGGCGATTGAAACCTTGATATGCGCGCTGGCCATCTCGCGGCAGGAGATACCGCCGACGATCAATTTGAACAAACCCGATCCCGGTTGCGACCTGGATTATGTCTCCGGCGCGGCCCGCTCCTACCCGGTGCGCGTGGCGGTCAACTTGAGCGCGGGATTCGGCGGGCGTTACGCCTGCCTGGTGTTGCGCAAGTATTGAGGCGCCATGAACACCCTGGAAGTCATTCAAATCACGGCGCTGGCGGCGACGTTTTTCAATATAGTTTTGACCCTGTTGGTGATGTCGCGGGATTACCGCTCGACCCTGCACCGGGTGTATCTGGCCTGGGGCGTGGCGGTGACGCTCTGGAATCTGGGTGTGTACCATTTGAGCCAGCCCATCGCCCCGGGCGAGGCCTTCGTCTGGGCCAAAGTCCTGCAGTTGGGGGTGATCTTCATGCCGGCGATTATGTTTCACTTGTTCACGGTCATGGCGCCGCTGAGGAGCAGGTGGTTCATGCCGACGTTGTATCTCATCCACACAGGCTTTGCCATCAGCCTGCTCCGCGACAAATTCATCGTCGGGGTGCGGCTGCTGGACGTGGGTTATTGGTCGGTGCCCGGTCCGGGATTCGTGGTTTTCAGTTATTATTACGCGTTCATCACCTCGGCGCAGGTGTGGATGTTATATCGCAAGCAGAAACTGGTGCCGCCGATGCAGCGGACGCGGTTAAGGGCGCTGTTGCTGGCCATTGTGGGGCTGTGGGTGTTCGGAACCAATGATTTGTTGCCGATCCTGGGTCACGACACCTATCCGCTTACGCACATCAAATTCTATCCGCTGGGGAGCTTGGCGGCGATTTTTTACGTGCTGGTGATCGGTTACAGCGTGCTGCAACACCGGCTGCTGGACATCCATGTGACACTCAGCCGGCTGGCGGCGCAACTGGTGAGGATGGTGTTTATGCTGGTGGTGGGTTTCGTGCTCTTGTTGCTGGTCTCGCGCCTGGGGCCGGAGAAGTCGTTCAGCAACTTCGCTTTTTGGGCGGACATGGCGGTGCTGCTGGCCAGCGGGCTGGTGGCGGGACTGTTCTTTCCCCAATTCTTTGGGCGCGGGAGCGACAAACTGGAGCGGAAGATACTGGGCGACCGATTTGAATACCACGCCCGCGTGCAGGCCCTGATCCAGACCATGCGCTCCTATCCCGAACCGGAGTACTTGATGCATGAACTGGAGGAGCTGCTGGTCAGCACAATGAAGGTGCGCAGCTACCAGATCATTTTGCGCGACGACACGACGCACGAGTTCCGGCTTTTCCACGCCCGGCCCGAACCGGCCGAGACCGCGCTGCCGGACATGCAGATGGATTCGCCCGTCTTCCGCTATTTTCAACAGACACGCGCCAAGTTCCTGTCGTGCAACCTGCTTTATGAAACGGACCGTGAGTCGCCGTTGCAGCGGCAGGCGCGGCAGCAACTGCGCTCGTTCGAGCCGGAATTCTGCTTCCCGTTTTTTGTGGGCGACGATCTCATCGGCTTGATGCTGCTGGGGTCCAAGGCCAGCGGGGACCTTTTCACCCCGCACGACCTTCGGCTGCTGGTGGAATTGTCCTCGAACCTGGGATTGTTGCTCAACCAAATCCGGCTGCGCCAGCAGTTGCAGGTGGTCCACGAGCAGGACCTGCTGGGGCGGATGTCGCGCGGCTTGGCGCACGATTTGAACAATTTGCTCACACCCGTCCAGACGTTGTTGCAGTTGTTTCGGGAATCAAACCTCAACCAGGAAACCATCGACGAATTGCTCCCGATGTGCCTGAACAACCTGGATACCGTCCGCTCCTACGTCAACGAGGCCCTCTTTTTCTCCCGCTCCGCCACCTTGCACGGGAAACCCGGCCTGCTGGATTCCACCGTGCTCGAGGCGATGTCGCTGGTGCAGCCCAACGCGGAAAACAAAGGCGTCAAGATCATTTTCCGCGGCCAAACTCAGGTGGAGATAGAAATGGACGCGGTTTTGATTAAAAGGCTGATATGCAACCTGCTCTCCAACGCGATTGACGCCTCCCCCGCCGGGGCGCGGATCGAAGTGGATCTGGCCGCGCTGCCGAACGGGGATTTGAGCCGCGAGTGGCACCGGCTTCGAGTGATCGATTTTGGGGAAGGCATCAGCGCCGAGAATTTGCAGCGCGTCTTCACACCCTACTTTACGACCAAGAACACGGGCGACGGCAAGCGCGGCTTTGGGCTGGGTTTGGCCATCGCTCGCAACATTGTCCACCTCCACGGCGGCAGCCTCAGCATTACGAGCAAAGAGAAGAAGGGGACCACGGTACAGGTTGATCTACCTAGTAAATTGAGCACTAACAAAGCCACGGCGCCCCCAGGCCCGGACCCGAGGCTGAAGATGGTGCTTGCATGAGAACATTGCTGGTTATCGCCCCCAACCCCGCCCTGGCGTCCGCCGTGCGCGCGGCCCTGGATTTGACGCGCTATCGCGTCGTCGAACACGGCGAGTTGCGCGAGGATGAATTGCGCCTGACGGCCGGATCGATAGACGCCTGCGTGTTCGACGTGGACCTCACGACGGTGGAGCCCATCCGCGAAATCGAACGGTTGCGCCGCGTGCTCCCGCTCTGCCCGATCATTCTCTACGCCTCGGAATCGAGTTGGACGTGGGAGGAGGACGCCTACCTCCTGGGAGTCAATTATATCCTTGGAAAACCGGTGCGGGGGCGGCTGCTCAATTCGTTGCTCGACCGGCTCTTCGCGGGCCGGTCGCCGGAGGCGGCTCCGCCCGCCGCGGCCCGGCGGCCGCGGATGGAACCGGCGCGGGCCCCCGAAGCGGGGCTGCTGGCCGGGCGGATGCTCGAATTGTTGCGCAATTATTCGTCGATCCTTTGCCACAGCCTGTGCGCGGAGGCGCTGCTCAAGGAGTTTCTCCTGCTGTTGCGCGAAATCCTCGGAATCAACCGCGCGGCGATTTTTCTGCGGCAGCCGCTGTCCTCCGGCGGCGATGCGGGAACCGCGGGCCGATCGGAGAAATTGTATCCGGGGTGCGCCATTGGGCTGTCGGCCGGAGTGGTGGAACATTTGGAATTGTCGTTGGACACGGGGCTGGGCGGCCATCTATTTCGCACGGGCCGGGTGTTGAGGAGGGAGAGCGATGAGGTGGAGCGGGACCCGCTCCTTCAACGCGAATTTGATTTGCTGGGCGCGCGCGTCGCCATCCCGGTGCTGGACCGGGAGTCGCTTGTGGGCGTGGCGGTGTTCGACGAGCGGCTGACGGGAGAGGCGATGACCAACGATGAATTGGCGCTGGTCTTCCATTTGCTCGAACAGTTGGGCCTGGCCGTCAAGAACATCTGGTGGCACGACCAGGTTTCGGCCCGGCACGAAATGATGTTTGACATATTGCGGCACATCAAGACCGGGTGCGTCGTCATAGGGCGGGACTTGAACGTGCTCCATGCCAACGACATGGCGCGGGGCTGTTTCCCGCGGCCCAACCGCCCGGCCGGCGCCTTCGATTTCAATGATTTCCCCCAGGTCGTTGGCAGCAAGGTTTTCGAGGTCCTCAAGACCGGCAAGCCGGTGTCCGATTACAAATTTCACCCCGTCGGGGAGCCGGACCGCTCCTATCAGATCGCCATCACCCCCTTCCACCGCGAAAAGGAGCCGGCCCCCACGGCTGTGCTCGTCCTGGTCGAAGACTGCACGGTCGCCGACCGCCTGCGCCATTTGGAGATCGAGACCGCCAATCTCCGACTGGTGCAGCAAATGGCCGAACGCCTCGCCCATGAGATCGGCAACGCCGTCGTCCCCATTTCAACGCATCAGCAGCTCTTGCCGGAAAGAGGCGCCGACCCGGACTTCCAACGCTCGCTGGCGGCGGCAATGGAAGACAGCGTCAAACGCGTCAGCCGGCTGGTCGATCAGATGCGGTTTCTGGCGCGCGACCACGTCAGCGAAGTCGAATCCGTTCCTGTCAAAGAGCTGATTGAAGAGGCCTTCCAGGAGGCGCGGGCCTGCCATCCCTCAGCCACCGTGCTCTTGCAGTATGAGTCTGCGGGGGAGCCGCTGAGCATCTCCTGCGACCGGCAGGGCCTTCAGCATGCTTTCGCCGAAATCATCCTCAACGCGCTTCAGGCCAACGTGTCTTCCTGCCAAGTGCAGGTGCGGACGCGGACCGAGACGGATTCCAGCGGCACACGCTGGGCGCAGATCGAGGTGCAGGACAGCGGGGCGGGATTCACCGCCGAGGCGGCCGTCAAGGCCGCCGAGCCGTTCTTTACCACGCGCAAAGTGGGACTGGGGCTGGGGCTGGCCGTGACCAGCAAGATTATCCAGACCCATTTGGGCAAGCTGGAAATTCCCCCGCCGCGCAGCGGCCACCCGGGCTTGGTGCGCGTCTCCATTCCTTTGGACCGCCGCCCGGCGGCCCCCTAGCCCGCATATTTCGCAGCGCGGCGAAAGCCGCTTCCAATTTGTCGGTAGGGCGGCGCTGCCGCGCCGCCCAAATATCAGGGCGAAGCGGCAGCTTCGCCCTACCAAGCGATGAAATATGCGGGTCAGTCCTCCGCCGACGCCAGCTTGGCCAGGAGGCCAAAATCCTCCAGCGTGGTGGTGTCGCCGTTGATGCTGCCACCGGCGGCGATCTCCTTGAGGAGGCGGCGCATGATCTTGCCGGAGCGTGTCTTGGGCAGGAACTCGGCAAAGCGAATGTCATCAGGCTTGGCCACAGAGCCGATTTCCCGCGCGACGTGGCCGCGCAATTCATCGCGCATCGAGGAGCCGGCGGCTATGCCGGTTTTCAACGTCACAAAGGCAACCAGCGCCTGGCCTTTGAGAGCATCGGGACGGCCCACGACCGCGGCCTCGGCGACGTTGCCATTGCTCACCAGCGCGCTTTCCACTTCGGCCGTGCCGATGCGATGTCCGGCCACATTGAGAACGTCATCAATCCGCCCGACAATCCAGAAATACCCGTCCTTGTCCTGCCGGCAGCCGTCGCCGGTGAAATAGCTGCCCGGAACTTCGCTCCAATACGTCAGGATGAATCGCTTGGGGTCGCCCCAGACGCCGCGCAACATCCCGGGCCAGGGTTGCCGGATGACCAGTTTGCCGCCCGAACCCTTCGGGACCGGTTTGCCCTGCTGATCCACCACTTCCGGCACGATTCCGAAGAAGGGCAGCGTCGCGGCGCCGGGTTTGGCGGGCGTCGCGCCAGGAAGCGGAGAAATCATGATGCCGCCCGTTTCCGTCTGCCACCAGGTATCGACAATCGGACAGCGTTTGTGGCCGATCACCTCGCGATACCACATCCAGGCCTCCGGGTTGATCGGTTCGCCGACGGTGCCCAAGAGCCGCAGCGAACTCAGGTCGTGTTTGGCGGGCCATTGCCGGCCCCATTTCATAAAGGCGCGGATGGCCGTGGGCGCCGTGTAAAAGATGGTCACGCCGTACTGGGCGACTATCCGCCAGAAACGGTCCGGCTCAGGGTAGTTGGGCGCACCCTCATACATGAAACTGGTCGCCCCGTTGGCCAGCGGGCCATAGACGACGTAGCTGTGCCCCGTCACCCAGCCGACGTCCGCGGTACACCAATACACGTCCTCGGGCCGCAGGTCGAAGACGTACTTGCTGGTGAGCTTGGCGTGCAGGAGGTAGCCGGCGGTCGTGTGGAGGATGCCCTTGGGCTTGCCCGTCGAGCCGCTTGTGTAAAGGATGAACAGCGGCGCTTCGCTGTCCAGCTTCTCCGCCGGGCAATCCGCCTTGGCGGCTTGCAGCTCCCGGTGCCACCAAACGTCGCGGCCTTCCTCCATTGGAATTTCCTGCCCGGTCCGCCGCACCACGACCACCTTCTCCACCGACTCCGCCAGGCGGCGGCCGGAGCCGTCCTTGAGAACCAGCGCCTCATCGACGCTCTTCTTCAAGGGCACCACGCCCCCCCGGCGAAATCCGCCGTCGGCGGTGACAACCATCCTGGCCTGACAATCAAAAACGCGGTCCGCCACCGATTGGGCGCTGAAGCCGGCAAAGACGACCGAATGCACGGCGCCAATGCGCGCGCAAGCCAGCATGGCGATGGCCGCTTCCGGGATCATCGGCAGATAGATGATGACGCGGTCGCCTTTCTTTAGGCCGTGGCCCTTGAGGACATTGGCGAAGAGGCAAACTTCGTGATGCAATTGTTTGTAGGTGTAGGTGCGCAACTCGCCCGGGATGCCCGGCGCGGCCGGTTCGCCTTCCCAGATCAGGGCGGCTTTGTTGGCCGTCGCGGTTCCCAAGTGGCGGTCCAGGCAGTTGTAACTCACGTTCAACCGCCCGCCCACAAACCATTGGGCGTTGGGAAGCTTCCAGCGCAGCACCTTCTTCCACGGCTTGAACCAGACCAATTCGTCGCTGGCCTGCCGGCCCCAGAATTCCTCCGGATGCCGGATCGATTCCCGGTACATTTTGCGGTATTGCGCCAGCGAATTGACGCGGGCGCGCCGGGCGAAGGCTTTTGAGGGTTTAAAAACGCGATCTTCGCGGAGCACGGACATGATATTCTCCGCGGCGGCTGTCGAAGTGGTCATGGTGACTTGTTCCTGAATGGAATTCATTCTAACATCGACGGCCCAAGTCGTCAACCCCGCGCAAATCGGCTTTTGGCCAAATCTATCCTTGCCGTGCCACCCTCACCCTCCGCCGTCGCAGGGCTATGGCGGACAGGCGGCCCTTTCCCACTGGCGCGGGAGGGGGAGAATCATTGGCCGTCCCACCGTAAAAGCAACGGACTGAATTGGCGGAACGCGCCCACGCAAAACCAGAGATTTGCGACAGATGTTCCTTCTCCCAGGGGGAGAAGGTTAGGATGAGGGCGAGCCATTCACAAAAGCTGATCTGCGCCCCCCCCGCCTCAAGGATCGGGCGGCACGCCGGACCAGAGGAAGGATTGAAGCTGGCCCAGTTGATGTTCGCCTTCCCAAATCGACACGCGCCAGGCGATCAATTGGCCGAAATTCCAGAAGTCGTCCCCCTCGAGTCGCACCTCCGTCCAACTGGCGAAGCGGCCGTGTTTTTGCAGAGGTTTGTCTATGGTGATCGTGCGCGTGACGTTGTTAGTCAAACCGCGCATCTCGGCGCGCAATTTGACCTGCGACCAATCGACGTTCCTGGCCTTCCACTCCACCGCCAGGCGCAAGGCGGCCCGTTGGGCCGGATGGACCAGCAGGTAATGCTGATAAGCGTCCCGCTCGTAGAGGCTGGGAGACAAAGCGTGCTCCCCCTTCTTGTCCAGAAACTGGGGCAGCACCTTGAGCACCGCGCCTTCGCCCGCTCGGACGACGGGCGCGACCATCAGGAAAACGACGATAAAAACCCGGCGCACGCCAGAGCCTACCCGCCCCAAGCCCCAAACTTCAAGATTCAAAGAGAAGGAACCCCGATCGTTAGCGACTTTATCGGGAGCGCGGTCGTCTCGACCGCAGCCGTCGGCGTCCCGCCGAGGGAATCCTCCGCACAAGACCTCTCCACCATTTTGGTGAGTTCGCAAGCGGGACGCCAAGCTTTTCCGATTGAATTTGGCAGGGGAATGGACCAATGATCGCAGCAGTGCGGCGTTGGATGGGCGTGCCGCGAAGATACCGGCGCCATTCGCGGCGCTCTAGCGATGTCGAACAGAACCAAGATGGCAGGAGATTCAAATATTGCATTGAACACAGCAGTCGGGCATCGTCCGGAATAGATCATTCAAATAATGAACTTGCCCACGATCCTAACTGGCGTTCGGAAGCAATTCTTTGGATGGGTGCCATCAGCAGCGCTTTGTCCATTGTTTGTAGTCGAACAACTCATTGGAGGGATCTGGTAATGGCATGGATTGCCGTGAGTTGTCCGCAATGTGGCACCCCATTGCCCCGGCTGGCTCTCTGGCGATCGGTCAAATGTGATTCTTGCGGTTCACTGATTACCAAAACGGAATCCGTCGTGACGCGCGACTTGTTCCATCAGGCGTTGAATCGGGCTCGCCGGGAATCTGCTGGTCTGGACGCGCTGCTTTGTGGTGGATGCCGCTATCATTTGATACAGATGTTGGGCATCGGTGAAATATCCCAAGTCTATTTGGCGCGTCGTATCGATTCGCTGCCTTTTCTGGCCACGATCAAACTTTCCACCGCAACTGCGGCGGCGTCGCTTTTTTCGCACGAGGCGCGGGTCTTGCGGGAGTTACAAGGCCTGGATGCCGATGGAGCCGGTGCTTATTTCTCACGACTCATGCCGGAGGTGATTTCGCAAGGAGTCGTGGAAGGAAACGATGGCAAGCAGGCTCTGGTGTTGCGGCATCCAAGCGGTTTTTGGGGTAGCCTGGATGCCCTGAATGAGCGATTCGCACCCGGTCTCGATCCGCGACATGCGGTCTGGATCTGGCGACGCATACTTGAGGTTTTGAATTTCATTCACAGCCACGGCTGGTCTCACGGCAATCTTCGGCCGGAACATGTGTTGGTTCATCCGCAAGATCATGGCGTCCGCCTCATCGGTTGGTCGTCTGCGAAGAAAGATGCTGGGGAAAACGACAAAGCTGCGGACCTGTGCCGAAGCGCGCGGGTAGTGCAGGTAATACTGTGTGGAGCCAGCGTGTCAGGTAATCTTCCGGACAGTGTCCCTGCTGGCTTGTCTCAATTGGTGACCAGGGCCACCATGGATGTGGACTTCTCCCGTACGCAAGGTGCGGAGGGTTTGGATGCGCTGCTGCGAGCCGAAGCCAAAGCGGCGTTCGGCCCGCCGTCGTTTGTGCCGCTTACAATTTGACGCTGTAACTCGAGAACTGAATCAACAACAAAAATATGGGCTACGGAAACTACTCGTCGGCGGCTCATGCCGCGCTCACCGCCAGTCGCGCTCACAAGAGCGGGTTGGAAGTCTTTGCTCAGAGAAATTGCCATCCTCTGATGAACCCCAAAGGGCTGAAGGTTCGGGAGTGTCGCGACAGCGCGGACCATCCCGATTCACTCGGAATCGCCTTCGCGCTCGATGTGACCGGCTCGATGGGCGATATACCGCACCTGTTGGCGACGAAGGAACTGCCGACGTTCATGAAGCTGCTCACGGCGTGCGGCGTGACCCACCCGCAGATCATGTTCATGGCAATTGGTGACGCAAATTCGGATCAGGCACCGTTGCAAGTCGGACAGTTCGAAAGCACGGCAGAGCTGATGGACCAATGGCTGACTTGGAGCTTTGTCGAGGGCCACGGCGGCGGCACAGGGGAAGAGAGTTACGATCTTGCCCTATACATCGCCGCCCAACACACCGACATGGATAACTTGGTGAAGCGGAAGAAGAAGGGGTATTTGTTCATGACGGGCGACGAACGCCCGTATCCTGCGGTGTCACGTCATCACATTGACGCGCTCATCGGCGAAAAACTGGATGAAGACATTCCGATGGAGGAGGTCGTCGCCGCGGCTGCCGAATCCTATCATATTTTCTTCCTAATCCCCGATTTGGCACGCCGTCAGCGGTGCGAAGCTCGGTGGCGAGAACTTCTTGGCAACCACACCATTTGCATGGAATCGCCGGCGGACACATGCGCCGTGTCGGCGGCCATCGTGGGATTGACTGAGAAACTTATTCCAGATCTCGATGCATTGGCCGGCATTCTGTCCAGCAACGGATTTGATGGCCAGCATGTCGGATCGACTATTCGCGCGTTACAGGACTACGCGGCCCTGCTTAAGCTGCCACAATCCAATTACTCCCGTTCAACCGCAACTCCAGTTGGCAAATGGTGGAAGCGGCTGTTTGAATAAAAATTCAGCCTAATGAGCACGACGCGTTATGCTTCGGTGCAGGGGCTAGGTTTTGGCGACTGTGGGAAAGGTCATTTCATTGACGCGCTGACACGCCGCTGGCAGGCGCATACGGTTATTCGCTTTAATGGCGGCGCGCAGGCCGGTCACAATGTGGTGACTCCCGGCCATGCGGACTCGCCTTCACGGCACCACACCTTTTCACAGTTCGGGGCAGGGACGTTTGTGCCGGGTGTGCGCACGTTATTGGTGGACCCGATGATCATTCACCCGACCGCTCTGCTGGCAGAGGCTGAGGTCCTGAGCAGGAGTGGTGTCAACGATGCGCTATCGCGCCTGACGATCGACGCACAGTGCCGAATTACCACTCCTTTTCATCAGGCTGCGGGGCGGTTACGCGAGTTGCTGCGGGGCGCCGCCGCACATGGCACTTGCGGTGTCGGCGTGGGTGAAACAGTCCGTCACGGACTGGAACATCCGGACCAGGAACTGCGTTATGCTGATCTTCCACAAAGCAATTCGACCAAAGCGCGAACGCTGCTCGACCGGCTGCAAGCGATCAGAGAAACGCTGTTGACTGAGTTCTTGCCGCAATCCCCGAACGGGAGCGTCGGAGCGCTGAGCGCTGAGTTTCAGACATTGAAGGATGAAACATTAGCAGAAAAATGGTCGGCAAGCGCTCGCGCTCTGGCTCGCCAGTGCCCACCAGGCTCGTTCGAAGCGATCCACAGCCAGCTACGGCAAGCCGGTTGTGCCTTGTTCGAAGGTGCACAAGGTGTGCTCCTTGATGAATGGCGCGGCTTTCATCCGCACACGACCTGGAGTTCGATCAATCCTGCGGTGGCCGATGATGTTGCCGCGCGTTTCGGGATTGAGGCATCAATCGAACACTATGGCGTCATACGCACGTATCTCACCCGACATGGAGCGGGCCCGTTGCCAACTCACGATAAATCGTTGGACGACCTTCTCCCCGAGCCACACAACAGCGGAGATGGCTGGCAGGGCACCTTCCGCCGCGGCCATCCCGACGCTGTACTGCTGCGATATGCGCTCCAAGCACCAGGCCGGTTGTCCGGCTTATTAATCAGCCATCTTGACGTTCTTCAGCGTGGCCTGTCGCTAAAGTGGTGTGAGCGCTATTCCGTCGAACCTCCGTTGCTGGAAGGGCCGCGATATATGGAGCGGTTTCCCTTGGGCCTCAGCGAGGATTTGGACCACCAACTTTCGCTGACTCACCTGCTCCAAAGCGCTCGCCCACTATACAACGTGGAACCGATTCGTTCTGTGCCGGATTTCTTAGAACGCATCACTGGGGTCACCTCATTACCGATAGCCTTTTGCTCCTACGGTGCGACTTGCGCCGACGTGCGTGAGAAGTGAGCGTCCGCGTCGGCGCGGAGGGCTTTGATGACGGCCTCAAGTTGCTGCTCAAACTTGGCGTTGTATTTGTCCCAGCCGGTGAAGGCGGGGGCCTTCCTCCAAGCGTGAACTTTGGGAGCAACGCTTTCCGAATGCCCATTTGATATTCAACCCTTTCAGGGTTGTTGAACTTAAACGCGACCACCCAGGGTAGTCCCTCTCAAAATCGGGCCAACCTTGGGCTGAATGATCCAATCCCTTTGGGATTGTCGAAGGTCGAAGTCGAAGGGGTCAAACCATAGCTTTGGTTTGACCCTTTGATCTAAATCCTCAAGTGTTCCGGGTTCGACATACGATTTTAAGAGTTCATTGTTTCAAATCTCGCCGATTGCCTTCCAGAACGGTTGCGGGTCCGGGTCGCGCAAAGCCATCTGCTTCAACTGCTTGGGGTCGCCCAAAACCAAAACCTGGCCAGCAACACTTCGGGATGAGAACGCAACGCCGGGGTGATCTTCTCCAATTCCTCCAGCGCCTCCTGCCAATTGCCCGGCCCCAGCCAGCCCATTGCGGCGGACAGATGGAAAGTGTCCGGTGGTTCCAGCGATTTCACGGGCCTACAGTCGCAAAGACCGCCGCGGAATGCTCAGTGAGCCGATGGGGGAAAGGGCCGCTTGACGTTATAACGAGCGTTGTTACATTGGTTTCATGGTCTTGGAACTAAAACTGCGCAAAGTCGGCAATTCGGTGGGACTTGTTCTGCCCAAACGGGCGCTCGCGCACCTCAAGGCGGGCGAAGGCGACACCGTTTGTCTCACCGACGCCGCGGACGGAAGCGTGCGGATGACCGCCAACCCCGAAGTCGCCCGCCAAATGGAAGTGGTCAAGGACGTCATGCACCGTTATCGCAACACGCTTCGCGAACTGGCGAAATGAGAACGCCGATCTGGGTTTTGCGTGAGACGGTGCTGACGCTGCATGAGCAATCGCTTGCTGAGTTCGGAGGTTCCGCCGACATCCGGGATGAGGGCCTGCTCGAATCGGCATTGAGCAAACCGGAGAATCTGCTGGCTTATGGCAAGCCGACTCTTTTCGATCTCGCCGCCAGCTACGCCTTCGGCCTTGTGAAGGACCGTCCGTTCATTGACGGCAACAAGCGGGCTGGTTTCATTGTGGCAGTCGTCTTTCTTGAACTGAACGGTTATCGCTTGGAAGCAACCGAAGTCGCCGCCGCGTTGCGCACCCTGGCGCTTGCCGCCGGTGAAATGTCCGAGGCGGAATACGCCGCCTGGTTGAAGTCGAACTCCCGGCGGGTGTGAGGCTGCGCGATCCGCGAATGCAACTGAATCGTTCCGGCCCAGGGAGGGGGAAAATTCTTCCCGGCGTCTTTGCAGCGCCATCTCAAAGAAGTCTTCATTTTCAGCAAAGTTTTTTCTCCGCGCGCTCTGCGCCTCCGTGCGAGTCCCGGGGCAGGGGGTTTTGGGTTGCGGCTTTCCGCGCTGCGACTTCGCCCTTGGCGTTTATCCTTGCGGTTTCTTTCCGTCGTGTTACATTTCATAAGCAGGCTTGTTCTTTGAAATGCTGATGGCGCGGCCCGTCTCCTGCGCCGGGCGGCGTGCGTGGCGTGAACCGCTGCACCCGCTTTGCGCCGTAAGCCATTAAAATGGGTTTAACCACGGATGGACACGGATAAAGACTTCCCATCCGTGTCCATCCGCGGTTAAAAATTTGCGGTAAATTGCCAGTAGTTTTGTTGCGGCGCAAGCGATCTTGCGGGCGCCGGGCCACCCCCTTTGGCTTCGTGAAAGTTGCTCTTTAATTATTCGCGGGGATTCCACGCTGGGTGCTGGATTTATGCAGGCTTATGCACCCTTGTGCAGGATAAAAAGGGCACGGGATGGAGTTCTCCCGTAGCGTAAGGCGGCGTTAATAAATAAAGTTGGCAACCTGCCTTGTTCTTTTTCCGCCCAGCTTCGTTGTTCACTCGTTACAGATCCATGCGGATATGCGCCTCGTTCACGCCTCGCTGGGCGGCAAAATCCCGGCGGCATCTTGCCACCTTTATTTATTAACGCCGCCTAAGCGAGCCTGCGGATGCGGGCGGCCCACAACAGGTTGTGGTTTTGAACGCTGACACCACTACAGGATGTGTAAAAAGCTTAACGCTGCTGTCGGCACGTGGTTACGTGCGTGTTTATTATATCGTAATCATCCCGGCAGCAGATTTGATGCTCCAAAAGGCGCGCCGCACCCGTCACCCCCGCTCTCCGGCATGTCCCCAGCGCAAAATCAGGTCTGTTTTCGACAAAAATGAGTTGGCAAATCCACGGGGTAATGGCAATAGTCGCTTCCCGAATTTTATGTTGAATAAAAAGATATGGTGTTGGGCGGCAGCCATGGCTGCCGCGTTTGGACTTCCCTCCCGCGCGCTGGCAGGAGACGCGGATATAAAAATCCCCGATCTGACCGGCGTGAAGTTTGACGGGTTGGGCGGGGTGAGCGGCGCGACGCTGATGTACGCCGGCTTGGTGGTCTGCCTGGTCGGCGCGGTCTTCGGCGTGGTGCAGTACTTTCAGACCAAGGCCCTGCCGGTGCATACCAGCATGGCCCAGGTTTCGGAGACGATCTGGGAAACGTGCAAGACCTACCTGTTCACCCAGGGCAAATTCCTGGCCATCCTCTGGGTATTGATCGCGGGCTGCATGCTCTATTATTTTCTCGGCCTGCAACAGAAGCCGGTGGGCGACGTGGTGCTCATTTTGCTGAGTTCCATACTGGGTATTCTTGGCTCTTACGGCGTGGCTTGGTTTGGCATCCGCATCAACACCGTCTCCAATTCGCGCACCGCCTTTTCCGCGCTTAAAGGCAACCCGCTCAACACGCTGGGCATCCCGTTGCGGTCTGGCATGAGCGTGGGCCTGCTGCTGGTGGCGGTGGAACTGTTCTTCATGATTTGCATCCTGATGTTTCTCAAAGAACTGGCCGGCCCCTGCTTCATCGGCTTCGCCATCGGCGAATCTCTGGGCGCTTCGGTGCTGCGCATCTGCGGCGGCATTTTCACCAAGATTGCCGACATCGGCTCCGATCTGATGAAGATCGTCTTCAAGCTCCCCGAAGATGATCCCAAGAACCCCGGCGTCATCGCCGACTGCACCGGCGACAATGCCGGCGACAGCGTGGGACCGACGGCGGACGGATTCGAGACTTATGGGGTGACCGGGGTGGCGCTGATCACGTTCATGGCCCTGGCCCTGGCCGACAAGAGCAACCAGCTCACCTGCGCGACGCTCATTATATGGATGTTCGTCATGCGGGCGTTGATGATTGTGACCTCCCTGTTTTCCTACTTTGCCAACGAGGTGTTGAGCAAGTCGATGTTCGGCGACAAGAAAGACTTCGATTTTGAAGCGCCATTGACCCATCTGGTATGGATGACTTCGATCGTGTCCATCGGCGTCACTTTCGTCGCCAGCAAACTGCTGCTGGGCGACTTCAAGGACAGCGCCGGATCGGCGCAGCCCAACTTATGGTTCGTGTTGTCGATGATCATCAGTTGCGGCACGGTGGCGGGGGCGTTGATCCCGGAATTCACCAAGGTCTTTGTCAGCACCAACTCGCGCCACGTCAAGGAAGTGACCAACTGCTCCCGGCATGGCGGAGCGTCGCTGAACATCCTTTCGGGCTTTGTGGCGGGGAATTTCTCGGCGTTCTGGATGGGGCTTTGCATCATGGTCCTCATGGCGACCTCGTATTACTTCTCCCAGAGTCCGGCTTTGCAGCATTTCCTGCCGGAGAAATTCGCGTTTGCGACGCCGATTTTTGCCTTTGGTCTGGTGGCCTTCGGATTCCTGGGCATGGGACCCGTCACGATCGCGGTGGACAGTTACGGCCCGGTCACGGACAACGCGCAATCGGTCTATGAACTGAGCCAGATAGAGGGGCGCAAAGACATCAAGGGAGAAATCAAGCGCGACTTTGGTTTCGACGCGGATTTTGAAAATGCCAAGTACCAGCTCGAAAAGGGCGACGGCGCTGGAAACACCTTTAAAGCGACGGCCAAGCCGGTGCTGATCGGAACGGCGGTCGTGGGCGCCACGACGATGGTGTTCGGCATTATCATGCTATTGCAGAAGATGTATGAGAATCAGGTGGCGTCCAATATCGCCGGCCCGTTCAAAGACGTCATCAAGGCTCTGAGCATCGTCCAACCTGAAATCATTTTGGGCCTGATCATGGGCGGCGCGGTCATTTACTGGTTCACCGGCGCATCCTGCCAGGCCGTCGTGACCGGCTCGTATCGCGCGGTGGTTTACATCAAGGAACACATGAACCTCTCGGCCACCACGGCCTCGCAAAAGGACAGCAAGGAAGTAGTCCGCATTTGCACGGTTTATGCGCAGAAAGGCATGTGGAACATCTTCATCGTCGTGTTCTGTTTCGCCCTCGCCCTGCCGTTCTTCAATGCGTACTTCTTCATCGGCTACCTTGTCGGCATCGCCTTCTTCGGCCTTTTTCAAGCCATCTTCATGGCCAATGCCGGCGGCGCCTGGGACAACGCCAAGAAAATCGTCGAGGTGGACTTGCGGGAAAAAGGCACCGAGCTTCACGCGGCCACCGTTGTGGGTGACACCGTGGGCGATCCCTTCAAGGACACCTCCTCGGTCGCAATGAACCCGGTCATCAAGTTCACCACCCTCTTTGGACTTCTGGCCACGGAGATCGCCGTGACGATGAAAGACCAGAGCATGAAGACGGGCATTGGCGCGTTCTTCTTTGTCGTCGCGCTGGTCTTCGTCTATCGCTCATTCTATTGCATGCGCATTCCCACGGAAACCGGCGGCGCCGCGCCGTCCGTGCCGGCGGGTGCCAAAGCCGCGGCCAGATAGCCGCCACAAAAAGCTGTTTTCCGCTCAGGAGCCGGAGTAATTCTGGCTCCTGATTTTTTTGCATGAGCCAGAAACGCATAGTGTCCCTGCTGCCCAGTTGCACGGAGATTGTCTGCGCCTTGGGATGCGGCAGCCATCTCGTCGGGCGGTCGCACGAGTGTGATTTCCCGCCGGAAATCCAGGCCCTTCCCGCCTGCACCGCGCCGCGCCTTGACGCCGGGACTGGCGGCGCCGGGATCGATGCCGTCCTCCTTCGGGAGTTGCGCCCAAGCCTGATTCTTGCCCAGTCCCAACCTGGCGGGTGCGCCGTGAGCCGGGAGGAATTGGAGAAGGCTCTCCCCGCGCCTCCCGCGCCACGGCCGGAAATCGTTTCCGTCGCGCCCGGGCGCCTGGAGGACGTGTGGAAGGACATTCAAACCATTGCCGACGCGGTGGGAGTGAGCGAAGAGGGCCGGGCGCTGCTCTGGCGCTTGAAGAACCGGGTCGTTGATATCATCGAAAAAACCTGCATGATGACGCGCCGGCCGGCGGTCGCGTGCCTTGAATGGCTCGATCCCCTGACGGCCGCCGGAAACTGGCTGCCGGAAATGGTGGAACTGGCCGGCGGCCGCAATCTCTTCGGCGAGCCGGGCCGGCCGGCCCCGCGCCTGGAATGGGAAAGTTTCGCGTCTTCTCAACCGGACGTGATCATCCTTGCGCCGCGGGGATGTGACATCGCGCGGGCGCGGCGGGAGTCGCAGTCATTGGAGAACCGGCCCGGCTGGGGGAAGCTGCATGCCGTCAAATCGAAAAATATATTCGTGGCGGACGGCGGCCAGTACTTCAACCGCCCCGGCCCGCGGATAGTGGATTCGGTCGAAATGCTCTCCGAGATGCTGCATCCGAAAGTGTTTTCCTTCGGCCACGAAGGCCGGGGCTGGGCCAGGCTGTAATCGGAACGCGGCCTACGGCTCGGATGCGGCGAGTTCTTCCTCGACGTCCACGATTTCCTTGAGCTGGACCAGGAACCAGCGGTCGATTTTTGTGAGTTGAAAAATCTCTTCGACGCCAAAGCCGGCCCGCAAGGCGTGGCGGATGAAGAAGATTCTCTCGGCGTTGGGGGAGGTGAGCCTCCGGCTGATCAACTCGCGGGGAAGGATGTCGCGATCCTGATAGACGTCGTTGCCGATGCGCCAGTGGCGGCCGTCGCCGCCCAAGCCGTGGCGCCCGATTTCCAGCGAGCGCAGGGCCTTCTGCAACGATTCCTTGAACGTCCGCCCGATGGCCATGGCCTCGCCGACCGATTTCATCTGGGTGTTCAGCGTGGGATCGGCCTGGGCGAATTTTTCAAACGCAAACCGCGGTATTTTCGTCACGACGTAATCCAGGGTCGGCTCGAAGCTGGCGGGGGTTTCGCGGGTGATGTCGTTCTTGATTTCGTCGAGCAAATAGCCGACGGCGAGTTTGGCGGCGATTTTGGCGATGGGAAAACCGGTGGCCTTGGAGGCCAGAGCGGAGGAGCGGGAGACGCGCGGGTTCATCTCGATGATGACCATGCGCCCGTTGTCGGGATGGACCGCGAATTGGATGTTGGAGCCGCCGGTTTCGACGCCGACAGCCCGGATGACGGCGAAGCTGGCATCGCGCATGATCTGGTATTCCTTGTCGGTCAAGGTCTGAATGGGAGCGACGGTGATGGAATCGCCGGTGTGGACGCCCATGGGATCGAAGTTTTCGATGGAGCAGATGATGACGCAGTTGTCGGCCTTGTCGCGCATGACCTCCATTTCGAATTCCTTCCAGCCCAGGAGGGATTCCTCGATGAGGATTTCGGAGACTGGGGAAAGCTCCAGGCCGCGGCGGGCCATGACCTCAAATTCCTCGCGATTGTAAGCGATGCCGCCGCCCGTGCCGCCCAGGGTGAAAGCGGGGCGGATGATGAGGGGAAAGCGGCCGATTTTTTCCGCGACGGCGCGGGATTCTTCCAGGGTGTCGGCGACGCCGCTGACGGGAACGTCCAGGCCGATGGAGAGCATGAGGTCCTTGAAGATGCGGCGGTCTTCGCCGCGCTGGATGGCGGCGGCGTTGGCGCCGATCATTTCGACGCCGTATTTATCGAGGGTGCCGCGTTTGACCAGGGCCATGGCGGTGTTGAGGGCGGTCTGGCCGCCCAGAGTGGGCAGCAGGACCAGGCGGCCTTTGGCGCCCAGCCGGCGCATTTCCTCCGTTTCGCGCGCGATGATTTTTTCGACGCACTCAGGGGTGATCGGCTCGATGTAGGTGCGATCGGCGAATTCCGGGTCGGTCATGATGGTGGCCGGATTGGAATTGACGAGGATGATGCGGTAGCCCTCTTCACGCAGGGCCTTGCAGGCCTGGGTGCCGGAATAGTCGAACTCGCAAGCCTGTCCGATAATGATCGGACCGGCGCCAATGATCAGAACGGAATGGATGTCAGTGCGCTTGGGCATATATCGCGGCCCGAAAATTAGCGGGGCGGCGGGCGGTTGTCCCGCCCAAAATTTCGCTTGCGCCGGAAATATGCCTTTCAAAAACGTCCGGACTGGCGGAATCTCCAATCATGACAGACGCAGGAGTTGGAAAATCGGCAGTTGAATTATTATCGGGGAAATCAATCCCCGTTCAGGAGCGGTTGATATTCGCGATGGACATTTCGACGCCCCAGGAGGCAAAAGACTGTGTCGAGCGCCTTGGTGACGCGGTCCGTTTTTACAAGCTGGGCCTCCAGATATTCATGGCGGGCGGCTATTACGAATTGATTGACTGGATGAAAGACCGGGGGAAGAAAGTCTTCGTTGATCTCAAGTTTTTTGACGTGCCGGAAACAGTGAAACGGGCTGTTTCCCAATTGAAAAACAGAGGCGTTTCCTTCGCGACGGTTCATGGAAATGACCAGATGCTGCGAGCCGCCGTCTCCGAGAAAAATGAAGTCAAAATCCTGGCGGTGACCGTCCTGACCAGTCTGGATGACAACGACCTCAAGGATCTGGGTTTCGCGTGTGACACCAAGACTTTGGTGTTGTCCAGGGCCAAACGGGCCTTGGAAATTGGCTGCGACGGCGTCATCTCGTCCGGATTGGAAGCCGGGGAGTTGCGAAAAACATACGGGGACAAGTTCTTGATAGTGTCGCCGGGAATCCGCCCGGTTTCAAACACGACGCTGGACGATCAGAAGAGGATCGTTACGGTGAGGGAGGCTTTTCTCAAGGGAGCCGATTACATAGTCGTGGGAAGACCGATCAGGAATGCGCCGGATCCCAGGGGGAAAGCGGAGGAAATCCAGCGGGAAATCGCGGGGTTGTTCAGCGCTCCGGCGTGATTTGACTGTCGTTTTTTAATGGACTGACAGCGGAGTCGATGCTCTGCTGTGACTACCATGAATAGCGAATCTGGCCAAAAGCTCACGCTCTGGTCTTTGCGTGTCCGGGGCCGTTTTGTGGTCGCTCTGGCGCTGGTGACGGCTTTGACGACGGGCGCGGCGCTGGAGCGGTGGGTGCTGAAGCTGGGGATTTCCGGTGACGCGCTGGATGAATTCCGGCTGATGGCGCAGGCGTGGGAAATAATAGACCTGAACTACGTGGACCGCGCGGCGGTGCGCCCGGGGGCGATGACTCAGGCGGCGATCAGCGGGATGACCGAAGCGCTGGGCGACACGGGCCATAGCATATATCTGACAGCGTCCCAGGCGCGGAAGGCGGGTTCGGCGGTGCAAGGGCGGCTGACGGGGGTGGGGATTGAAATCCACACGCTGGGGCGGCAGACGGTGGTGGTGGCGCCGATAGACGGTTCGCCGGCGCAACTGGCCGGCGTGAGGCCGGGCGACGTGATTGAGCAAGTGGACGGCCGGTCTGTGGCGGGACTGTCCATGCACCAGATTTCGGCGCGGATTGCCGGCGAAGCTGGGCAGGCGGTGGTGTTGACGGTGGTCAATCCTCAGGACGGGGTGGGGCGGGAAGTAAAGATCGTGAGGGCCTCGATGAAGCTCAATAATATGAGCTGGCAGTGGCTGCCGGGGACCAGGCTGGCGCATGTGCGCATCGCCATCTTCAGCGACGGGGAGTCGGCTGACCTGCGCAAGGCGCTGGTGGAGATCGCCCAGGGCGCGGGGGAAGGCGTGATACTTGACTTGCGGAACAATCCGGGCGGCGTATTGGAGGAAGCGGTCCTCACGGCGAGCCTCTTCCTCAAGGCGGGCACCGTCCTGTGGAAGAAGGACGCCCGGGGTATCATCACGCCGGTGCCGGTGCGGCCGGGAGCGGTGGCGGGGGAGATTCCGCTGGTGGTGCTGATCAACGGCGGTTCGGCCAGCGATTCCGAGATAGTCGCCGGGGCTTTGCGCGACAGCCACCGGGCCACGCTCGTGGGAGAAACGACTTTTGGCACCGGGACCGTGTTGAGCCAGTTCCCGCTCAATGACGGCTCGGCCCTGCTGCTGGCGGTGCAGGAATGGCTGACGCCGGACAAACATTCGATCTGGCACCGGGGGATCGAGCCGGACGTGAAGACGCCGGCGTCGGTGAGTATCCCGCCGCTGCGGCCGGCCTCGGAGCGGGAGATGACGGCGGAGCAGTTGCAGTCCTCCGGCGATGCGCAGTTGCTCAAGGCAATGGAAGTGCTGACCAATAGGTCCGGGAAGCTGCCAGCCGCAGCCGCCAATCGCCCCTGAAGGCTGGACGGAGACTGTGTTGCCATAAAGGTGGTGGACAATTGAATTCTTGTGGGATATGATAGAGTTATTGGCGGTTCGGCCAAGGCGGCGTAACTGATCGTTGCGGTTACGGCATACGCGCGTGGCGGCGGCCGGCCGCGAAGGTTGTCAAAAAGAAGATGAAAGCGACCCAAAATCAGGCCGGATTGTCTGTTGCCCGGAGAGACAAACACAAGGTGATGCTGGTGGAGGACCACCCGGTCATGCGCGAGGGATTATCGCAACTCATCAGCCACGAAGGGGACCTGAGCGTCTGCGGGGAGTTTGAAGACACGGCGCGGGCGTTCGACGCGATTCCGCGGCTGCTGCCGGATTTGGCCATAGTGGACCTGTCGCTCAAGGGGAGCAGCGGGCTGGAATTGGTCAAGAACGCGCGGGCCAATTATCCCAAGCTGCTGATGCTGGTGCTTTCGATGCACGATGAGTCGCTCTACGCGGAACGGTCGTTGCGGGCCGGGGCGTCCGGTTACATCATGAAGGCGGAGGCGGTGGAGAAGGTGCTGGGGGCGATCCGGCATGTGCTTAACGGAGGGATTTACCTGAGCGAGAACATGAGTTCCAAGTTGATGAGGCAACTGGCCGCGGGGAAGAATATGGCGGGCGGATCGCTTATGGAGCGGTTGAGCGACCGGGAGCTGGAAGTCTTTGGGTTGATCGGCCAGGGGCGCGGCACGCGGCAGATCGCGCAACAACTGCACTTGAGTGTCAAGACCATTGAATCCCACCGCGCGCACATCAAGGAAAAGCTGGATCTCAAGAGCGCCACCGAGTTGGTGCATTGCGCCATTGAGTTGAGGGCGAACTGACGAAGGTTCAGGCAAGAATAGTCTTTCTTTTAAGGGCGGGGCGTGCTTAAGTGGCGGGGAAATGAATGTTGGGCAGAGTATTTGGGACAGGCTTTTTCGCCTGGTCCTGGCGTTGTTGGTCGTCGCCGGAGTGCTGGGGATCGCGCTGTGGTATAAGCCGGTGATCCAGGAGAATCAGCGGATGAGGGAGGAGAAACTGGCGCTGGACGGGAAGATTGAGAAGGAGAACGAAACGGCGCGGAAATTGGACCTGGAATTGAGGGCGTTGCAGAATCCCGCGACGATCGAACGGCTGGCACGGGAGCGGTTGAGCTATGCCAAACCGGGCGAGAATGTGATCCACTTCGACCCGCCCGCGGCGGCGCGGACGGAATAGGAGGGATGAGTTAGACGGTCATGATTTCTTTTTCCTTGGCGGCAAGATGGGCTTCGAGCTTGGCGATGTATTGGTCGGTGAGTTTTTGAACTTCTTTTTCGGCGACTTCCTCCTGGTCCTCGGCGATGCCGCCGCCTTTGGTTTCCTTTTTGATGGCCTCGAGGGTGTCGCGGCGGACGTGGCGGATGGCGACGCGGCCGTCCTCGGTCATTCTGCGGGCGATCTTGACCATTTCGTGGCGGCGCTCTTCGCTGAGTTCGGGGAGGACCAGTCGGATGATTTTACCCTGGACGGCGGGAGTGACGCCGAGGCTGCTTTTGAGGATGGCCTTTTCGATTGGATGCACCGTGCCAGCGTCCCAAGGCTGGATGACCAGGACGCGGGGTTCCGGGGTGGTAATGCCCGCCAACTCGCGGATGCGCATCTGGGAGCCATAGACTTCGGCCACGATGTTTTCGACCAATCCCGGCACCGCGCGGCCGGTGCGCAGGCCGACAAATTCGTGCTGCACGACTTGTTCGGTTTTGGTCATTTTCTCTTCTGCTTCCAGGAGGATGTCGTCGAGTGTCATAGGGGTTGAGGGTTAAGGGTTAATTATTTTGAATCAGCCTGTCACCAAAGTTCCGACTGGATGGCCCAGAACAACGCGCTTGAGGTTGTGGGCCTTGAAGAAATCAAACACAATGATGGGCATTTTGTTGTCCATGCAGAGGGAAAAAGCGGTGGAATCCATGACCCTGAGGCGCTTCTGCAGGGCTTCCAAGTAGGTGATGTGGTCGTAGCGTTTGGCGGTGGGATTCTTGGCCGGGTCGCTGTCGTAAATGCCATCGACCTTTGTGGCCTTGAGGATGACTTCCGCGCCGATCTCGTTGGCCCGCAAGGCGGCCGCGGTGTCGGTGGAGAAGTAGGGGTTGCCCGTGCCGCCGCCAAAAATGACGACGCGGCCTTTTTCGAGGTGGCGCACGGCGCGGCGGCGGATGAAAGGCTCGGCGACCTGGGACATGGCGATGGCGCTTTGCATGCGGGTGGCAATGCCGAGCTTTTCCAATGCGTCCTGCAAAGCCAGGGCGTTAATGACGGTGGCGAGCATGCCCATGTAGTCCCCTGTGGCGCGCTCGATGCCATTCCCGCCGGCTTCGGCGCCGCGGAAGATATTGCCGCCGCCGGCGACGACGACGACTTGAACGCCCATTTGGCGGACTTCGGCGATCTGGCGGGCCATCTCACGGATGGCCGAGGAAGAGATGCCGACGCCGTTTTCGCCGCCGAGGGCCTCGCCGCTGACTTTGACGAGGATGCGGTGGTATTTGGATTTAGCGACTTTTTTCATTCGTGCCCCGCCTTTGTAGCAACGGCGCGTCCAGCCGTCAATCTGGACTGCGCCAAAATTTGAGCGCTAGGATTTGACAGGAACGCGCCTGACGCCGGACAGGGCGTCATTGACGCCGCGCAGTTTGACGGCGAGGTCCTGGGCGAGGTTGCGCATGACCGTCATTCCCAGGCCCGGCTCGCGGCGGACGAGGTCGGCAAAGCCGTTGCGTTTCATGACCAGGAGGATGCTGGGCTGGCTGGCGACGGCGTAGGCGACGCGGGGGGAACCGTCCAGGAAGGCCAGTTCGCCGAAGATTTTGCCGTCGCCCAATTGGGCGATGGGGGCGATGGCTTGATCAAGTTGAATGCTGATCTTGCCGCGCAGGACGACATAAGCCTCGTCGCCGGAATCGCCCTTGGCAAAAACCTGGTCGCCGGGGCGGTAGAGTTTCTGAACGAAGAGGCGCGCCATTTTGCGGAGTTCGCCGTCGCCCAAGCCGGAGAACATGGACAAAGGGCGCAAGAGGTTGATGATGGCGAGGCCCATTTTCTGGTCCTGGAAATTGTGGTCGATAATCTGGACGGTGCTCCTGGCATGGGCGGTGAAGTCGCCGTTTTCCAGGGAGTAGGCGACGTTGAGTTTGACCATCTTGACGACATCGGAATAGCGGCCGTTGCGGCAGAAGAAGGCCGGGAGATAGGCGACGGGGACAAAGCCCAGTTGTTCGGCGGTCTTGAGCAGGCGCGGGGCGCTGGCCAGAATGTCGATTTCGGTATAGACGGCGCCGAGTTGGTCCTGGAAGGCCTTGACCGCGTGGGCGAGCAGGGCGCCGATGGCGATGTCGTCGCTGCAAAAGGCATCTGTGACGCGGGCGCAACGGTCCTGTTCGTCAAAAAAGAAAGTAAGCCCGGCGACCATTTTATCATCGCGCTGGCCCAAGAACGCGCGGAGAGAATAGGGGGGAGGCAGGCGCAAGAGGCCAAAGCCGTGGTTGAAATGGCCGGAAATTTCGGTGGGCGGATTGGCGCTTTCCGCCTGCAAACGCCACAAGTCAAAATCGTCGGTGGTCGCCTCATGGAGGGTCAGGTCACATTGGAGCGGGTAACCGCTGGCGCCGTCCCGGACAACCATGGTGTTGGGGATTTGCAGTTTTTGAAGGACGTCCAGGGCCAATTCGCTGACTTGTGGTAGGGACTCGGAAAGGGGGTTGCGAGTGACCAGGACTGAGCTTGCGCCGTGAACGTAAAAGAGGATGCCAACGCGCTGTTGCATGAGGTGCTTGAGGGGCTGGAAACCGACGCACGAGTAACCCAGCTTCTCGAAGAGTGCCTGCTGGGTGTTGTCCATGGCGGAAACGCGGACGATAGCCATTTCGCCGCGTTGGATGGCCAGGTCGTTGACGGAGCGGAAGAGGGCGTCAGCAGCTCCGCTGGCCACCGTGCCAGGTCGAATGAGATTGCGTCCCAAGTTGGCTACGGGATTGACATTGGGGCCGTCGGGTTTGAGAAAGGAGATGGTGGCATCCAGGCGGCCGTCGAGGTCGGCGACCCAGGTTTCCTGGCCGGAGGCGGGATCGATTTGAGCGGCGACCCAGTTGACGTCGTAGATTTCTTTGGCCGGGTAATGGTCCCCAAGAGCGGCCCGGACTAAATCCAGCCACTGCGGGGCGTCTGAGGCGGTGGCGGGTCTGATGTTCAGCGACATGGGCGTGTTCCTTTATTGTTGTCTGTTGGCTCTCATGGCTTCGGGCGCGCGATAGAATGCGCCGGACGCAAAAGCGGTCAACAATTTCCGGTTGGCCGATTGCGCCCCCGCGCATGACGGCGCCTTCGACGGACGTTGGGATTGTGCCTTGCCCGCGCGCGGATTCAAGCGTTAAAATTGGTTTTCAGATCGTCGGAAGTCTTGAAGGCAGTGAACATTTTGGATGTCATTCAGCGGAGCGCCGATTTTCTGGCGAAGAAAGGGGTCGCATCGCCGCGGCTCCAGGTGGAGCTGCTGCTGGCGCACATGCTGGGGATGCCGCGGATGAAGCTGTACCTGAATTTTGAGCGGGTCCTCACGGCGATGGAGTTGGATACGCTGCGCGCGCTGGTGCGGCGGCGCGGCCAGCGGGAGCCATTGCAGTACATCGTCGGCTCGGCATCGTTCTGCGGGCTGGAGATGGCGCTGAACCAGCGGGTGCTCATCCCGCGGCCGGAGACGGAGTTGCTGGCGGAACGGGGTTGGAAATTCCTCCAGGGTTGCGGGGGGTGTCCAAGTGCGTTGGATGTGGGCACCGGCAGCGGTTGCGTGGCGATTGCGTTGGCGGCCAACGCGCCTGGGAGCCGGATACACGCGACGGATTTCTGCGGCGAAGCGCTGGAGGTGGCCCGCCAGAATGCCCGGCGCCACCAAGTCGCGGACCGAGTCCAATGGCACCAGGGCGATGTCTTCGCGGCGGTGCCGGTGGAATTGCGGTTCGATTTGATTGTCTCCAATCCACCTTACATACCCTCGGCGCGGATCGCGTCGCTGGAGCCGGAGGTGCGCGAGCACGAGCCGCGCGGCGCGTTGGACGGGGGAGCGGACGGGTTGGATTTTTACCGGCGTCTGGCAGCGGGCGGGGGCGCTTTTCTGCGGAGCGGGGGGCGTCTGATGGTTGAATTGGACGACGAAGGCGGGGCGGGGACGCGGGAGATTTTTGAGAGGGAGAAATGGAAGATCGAGGCGGTGGAATTGGATTACAACCGCACGCCAAGGATTTTAATTGCGCAACTTCCACCCAAGACACAGGATGAGGGCGGCCAAAACTGAACTGATTCATGGATAGCTTTCTGATCAAAGGCGGCACGCCTCTGCGGGGCGAGGTCGAGATTAGCGGCTCCAAAAACGCCGCGCTGCCGATCATGGCCGCCGCGCTCCTGACTCCCGATCCGTGCGTCATCCGGCGCGTCCCCAACCTGAGTGACGTTCATTTCATGGGCAGCATCCTGGAATCGGCTGGGGCGACGGTGAAATTCCAGGGGGACACCGTGACCATTGAGGCGGCCAGAGTCAAAGGAGTGGGCGATTACGAGTTGATCCGCAAAATGCGGGGTTCGATCTGCATCCTGGGTCCACTGCTCGGGCGCACCGGCAAGGCGCTGGTATCGTTGCCCGGCGGCTGTGTCATTGGCGCGCGGCCGATCGATTTGCATCTCAAAGGGCTGAGGGCGCTGGGCGCGAAAATCAGCATCGAAAACGGCTACGTCAATGCCACCGCCAGGAAGCTGCGCGGAGCGGAGTTGTTTCTGGGCGGGCGCGCCGGACCGACGGTGTTGGGGACGGCCAACGTCCTGATGGCGGCGGTGCTGGCCGATGGGGTGACGATCATCGAGAGCGCGGCGTGCGAGCCGGAAGTGATCGATTTGGCCAATTTCCTCAATGCCATGGGCGCGCGTGTTTCGGGCGCCGGCAGCCCCACGCTGACCGTTACGGGCGTCAGGAGTTTGCATGGGGCCGAGCATGAAGTCATACCCGACAGGATAGAGGCGGCGACGTTTGCCGTTGCGGCCGCCGCGACGGACGGGGATGTCACCATTCGCGGCGCGCGCGCCGATCATTTGCACGCCGTTCTCGACAAGTTGCGGGAAGCCGGCGTCAGCGTGGAGCGCAGCGGATCCGCGCTGAAGGTGTCACGGCCCGGACGCTTGAAGGCGATTGATATAACGACACTGCCCTACGCGGGTTTTCCGACCGACGTGCAGGCGCAAATGATGGTGTTAATGGCGTTGACACCAGGCATCAGCATCATCACGGAGCGCATTTTTGAGTCCCGCTTCATGCATGTGAGTGAATTGGCGCGCCTGGGGGCGGACATCGCCATTGAAGGGCCCAGCGCCATTATCAAGGGGGGCAAAGCGTTGAGCGGGGCGCCGGTCATGGCGAGCGATTTGCGCGCCTCGGCGGCGCTGGTCATTGCAGGACTGGCCGCCCGCGGGACGACGGAAGTCAGCCGGGTCTATCATATTGACCGCGGCTACGAAAACATCGACGGCAAGCTGCGCCAGTTGGGCGCCAAAATCGTGCGACAGGAGGCATCGTGAAATTCGTTATCAGCGCGGTCATCATCATTGGCCTGTTTCTGGGTGCCAGACAGTTTTACCAGTATTGGGGAACCTTCAAAACCCAGCCCGCCTCCCATGGCGCCGTCGCGCGCGTACAAGTGGCGGACGATCAACTGCCGGGTCTGCCCGCCGTGCTCCAGCCCGCGCTGGAGCAGGCCCGCCAGCACGGCGCCGCCGGTCTGCGCAGTTTCCTGGCAGCCCACGGCGACACGATTGACGACCCGCGCCGGGCGTCCCTTGAATTGGATTACGCGGTGCTCGTCACCGCCAGCAATCCCACCGAGGCCTGCCGGGTGTTTGCCAAAGTCAAAGAGAGGCTTGATCCCAACTCGCCCGTGTACGATCGCATGAAACGGCTTGAAAAAACCTACGAATAATCGCGCGCGATTTTTCTCGATCTTTGCGGAGGGAGGGTTATTCTGGCGTCAACAACCCGCGTCAAAGCGACATGATTATGGACATCGCCTTCAAATGCCCAGCTTGCAACCAGGAATTGGAGGTCGATGGCAGCGCCGCCGGCTCGACCATCGACTGTCCCTCTTGTTCCAATCCAGTAACAGTTCCCGCCCCCGAAACGGAGGAAGAGAACGCTCCCGCTTCCGCTCCGCCGCCCGCGCCGCCGCCGGCCGAAGAGAAGCACTTCAGTGTTCCCGTTCGTGAACACGCGTCCGACGAAGTGTTGATCAAGAAAACCAATCGCCCGCTTGAGGTCGCCGCCAAGGAGAGCGACAAGACCCTGCGGATCAAATCCTTTAAACGATCCGATTGCCAGGAGGTGGGCCGTGACCGATTCGATGAAATCGTCTCCATGTTTCTGGAGAAAGTCGGCCAGACCAACATCGTCAACGTCAGCCCCATCAACTACAGCTACCTGGACCTCAGCACCCGTACGCTGTTGACCGATTACGGCGTGATGGTTGTGTATAGAGGATAGCGCGGCGGCTCGCCCGCATCTCAGTATTTGGACACGCCCGGCTCGACATTGAGCCTCGCCCTGCCATAAATGCCCCGGTAGGGCCGCCTGTCCTCCGTGGCAGCACTACTGCGGAGGGAGGAACGCTCCTGAGGAGCCGCTTTCTTTTCCCCAAAAACCGCTTCCGTCGAGCCGTAAGCCTGGCATCGCTCAAAAACTTCCAAGCGCCGGGTTGTATGTCCTTGATTATCAAAGCCATCCAGCTCGCTCGGACTTCGGGAGCGCTCCAACCCCCGCGCCTTTTATCATGCACAAGGGTGCACAAGCCTGCATAAACCGCCCAAATCTCCGCGCCCCAGGGCGGAAAAGCACACGACTGGATTTGCCGGACGCTCCCTCGCAACACCAGAACCGTCCGACATCTGTCCCTTCTCC
>Ga0224555_1001263_pt1 | contig 36015 bp, 31 predicted proteins | sample 714S23034metaG_FD_180687 | JGI IMG/M metagenome (GOLD analysis project Ga0224555, IMG submission 180687) | Peat soil microbial communities from Stordalen Mire, Sweden - 717 S2 30-34 | ecosystem: Environmental > Terrestrial > Soil > Wetlands > Peat | place: Sweden: Norrbotten County, Stordalen... | reverse complement strand
TCACTGACAGTGACCCCTCTGTGGCGCCGGTCCCAGTTGGCTTGAAAACCACGCTGATCGTGCACTTTGTTTTCTTTGCCAGACTGCTGCCGCAGGTGGTGGTCGAAACAGCAAACACGCCGCTAGTCGAGATGCTGATGCTGTTCAAGGTTACGTTCAGATCGTTTGTCAAGGTAAATGTCTTGGGAGCACTGGTCGTGCCCACCTTCGTCTTGGCGAACGTTGCACTGGCAGGAGCTAGCTTCGCTTGAACAACGCCGGTACCGGAGAGCGATACCGTTTGCGGGCTGCCGGTAGCATTGTCCGTAAATGAGAGGGTTCCAGTCTGAGCACCCAGTGCCGTGGGGTTGAAGGTAAGACTCACCTTGCAGGTCTTACCGATTGCCAGTGTAGCTCCGCAAGTGGTAGAGGTAATCGCGAAACCAGTACTTGGGACAACGTTGGCGATATCCAGTGTGGCCGTGCCGGTGTTCTTCAGCGTCACCGACTTGGGGGTACTGATGGTATCCACGGCCACGCTACCAAAGGCAAGAGAGGCAGGTGTCAGGGTGACGGTGGTACCAGTGCCGCCTACAGTCACGCTCACCGCTTCCGAGGCGATGCCATTGGCGACAACCACCAGACTGCTGGCACCTGTCTCTATGCTCGCGGGAACGGTAAAGTTCACCGAGACCGAATTACCGGGAGCAACAGAGCTATTGCTGGGGTTGGTCGTTTTCGCATAAAAGACGTGACTGGTGGAATTGTTCGTGATGCGGACCAGCGGGTAGTTGGTCGCTCCCTGAACATCGTCTCCATAGTAGGCGCCTTGCGACAAGCCGTTGAACTGGGTCCCGGAAATGGAATACGTAGAGCTAGGGGTCACCGAGGACGGAGCCGAGGAGATCACCGGAGCCCAGCTGGAATTGGGCGAGCCGACCGGCGTATAGAACTCAGGGATAGAGCTGAAATCCGTAGCCATGATCTGGCCGTTCGGGAGCACCAGAAAGTTGTAGTAGTAGGCACCCGAGCTGCTGGCATAGTCGACTGTGTCGGTAACCTGGGCGATGGTATCGGTGACCGAGAACTCGAAGAAGTGCGTTGGGGACCCGCCGTATCCGGGGCTGGCTGCGAACAGGATGTTGCCATCGGGCAGCAATGCCGCGGGGGCATCGGCCAGGTCAAAATTTTGCCCGGAAATTGCCGGAACGTCAGGACCGGAACTCCAGCTGTTGCCGGAGGAATTGTAGATCGCGGTTGGGTCAGCAGGAGGGGAGGTGCAACCGGTATTTCCGCCGAATGCGACCACGGTCCCGTCGGGGCGAAGCACCGCTGGTCCTATTTCCCAATTCCCGCAGGCAGATGGGTCAGCCAGCGCAACTGGGGTGTTGCCTGCGCTGCTCCAGGTGCCCGACGAGGGGCTGTAGATCTCGGCATTGGTGGCGCCCCCGCTGGGGTATTTGGTCCAGATATCGATGGTCAGGACATCTCCGTTGGGTAGCAACTCGTAGCCTTGTTCGTCCTGGTAGTTAAATCCTGCGTTTGGAGCTCCGGTGCTGGTCCAAGTCAAGCTGGTGGCATCGAGCAGTGCGTCGACATCAGGGTCGGCGCAACAACCGGCCAGCATGAAAGTCCCGTCCGCCAGGACAGTGCTTTCCGCATCGCCGATCTGGGTCCAACTGGTTCCCGATGGAGCAGAAACCGTCTTCCAGGTATTGGCGACGGGATCGTAAATGGCCCCCAGATTCGTCCACACCTCAGTGCCGCTGCCGTTGTACTCCCCACCCATGATGATGACGCGGCCGTCCGGCAGGACAGCAGAGGCATGATAGAGGGGGGCATACTGAGTGCCCCCGATCACGGGCAGCGAAGCGATTTGAGTCCACGTGCCATTGACGTAGCTGCCGTTGATGTCAGGCGTGAGCTTGTACCAATAGGGGCTGTTACCTTCGGCAACGATCACCGTCCCATCGGTCAGCAGTAATGGGTTGGCAGCGCCTCCCGGGGGGAAAGAATTAACCGCGACTTGCCAGGCGCCGGAGGCAGGAGATACGAACCGGCGACTGGTCGGTTGAACTCGACCGGCAGCGTGGCGCGGCAACTGCGCTAGAAATTCAGCGCGGGCCGCGGGATTGTTTCTAAAGAATTGTGCTCTGTGGGTGGAGAGTGGTGGCGGAACTGGCGCCGCGGTCTGGGCGCGCGGCGAGCCGGTTGAGGAATCCTGGCCCGCTGCGATTTGGGTTTGGACGCTCACCGCTGCGAGAAGAAGAAACGCATACAGTGAAGAAGAACTTGGGTAGCGGAGACTAAACATTAAATCCTCCTAATGGAACGTGTAATGATTTCCGTGCGTCCAATAACGGCGGAATAACAGCTTTGGGTTGTACCTGTTGCTACGTCGGTCGTTGCTTAGTTCAAACCCCTTGCCTTCGGGGAGGAAGAAGTCCAGCTAGCTGGTGAGACAAGCCAGAAATTCTTCTCTGATCACCCCAAGAATCGAAAAACTATACACCGACTTTGTGGGATCGCAAAGAAGAATCCGCAGCAGGAGCCCGGGATCAATCGACGGCCGGCCACCTGAGTCTGTGATTCTGGTCTGGTCAGTTGGCGCAAAATCCCGATTGCACTCATCCAGTTTGGAAGTGGCGACTGCTAACCATCTTCGCTCTCACCCCAGCGGTAAACTAAAGTAAAAAACCGACCCGTGCCCTAACTGGCTGGTGACGCCGAGGTGACCGCCGTGGGCTTCTACTATGGCTTTGCAGATTGCCAGCCCCATGCCGGTGCCGTGGACTTGCACGCGCTGGTTTCGTCCGCGGTAGAATTTTTCGAAGACGAGAGATTGCTCGAAATCGTCGATGCCGGGGCCGCGATCGGCAATGTTGACGGTGAGGGTCTGATTCCTGGCTTCCGCAGTGATGCGGATCGGAGCGCCGGCGGGTGAATATTTGGCGGCGTTCTCGATCAGGTGCACCATGACTTCCTTGATGTGCGCGGTGTCCATGCGCGCGTTGGGAAGTTCGGCAGGGATTCTGACTTCAACGGGATGCTGGACCAGGAGTTGCTTCAGTTCGTCGAGCGCTTCCGCGATCGGGTTGCCGATGGGCGCGGATTCGAAGCGGAATTCCACTTTGTTGGCATCCAACTGGGCCATCTCGGCGGCTTCTCCGATCAACCGGTTCAGGCGATCGCTCTCCTCGTTGATGATGGTCAGCAGTTCCTGCCTCTCCTCGGGCGAATGACCGTCCGGGGAATGACCGTCCGGCGAATGACTCGAGCTGCCGAGAAGCGAGGTCACCGACGCTTTGATGGCGGTGAGCGGAGTGCGAAACTCATGGGTGACCGAATCGAGCAGGACGGAGCGCAATTGCTCGCTTTCGCGGGCGGCCTCGGCGCGGCTGAGTTTTTCGACGGCGCCCGCGCGTTCGATGGTGATGGCCACCAGACTGCCGATGGCCTCCAGGGTTTGCCGCGAAAGCAGCGAACCGGCGACGCCCATGCAGCCCACCACGCGCATGCCCATGCGGAGCGGCATAAAGGCCAGTTGATGGACAGCGTCGATCCGCGGTTCACCGCGCACGCAAATCAACTGGAGATCGCTCGATTCCAATCCGTCGATGGCGGGGCCGGAGCGATAAACGTCGGCACGGCTGGACAACCAAAGGGCCGCTGACCGGATGCCGAAGGAATCTACGATGTAGCGGGGAATCAGGTTCAGCAACTCCGCCGGGCTGTCGCTCGAAAGCAGCAACTGGCTGAAGGCGTAGAGGCGTTCCAGTTCCTGCCGGCGCTCGATAGCAGAGCGCGCGCCGCGCCGGGCACGCTCCGACAGTTCGCTGGCAGTGACGGCGGTGACCAGAAAGGCGAACAGTGCGATCCAGTTCTGCGGGTCGGCGATGGTAAAGGTGCCGATCGGAGGCAGGAAAAAATAATTAAATGCGAGGGTGGCGATCACCGACATGAAAACGGCTTGCCGCAAGCCCCAGGAAGCGGAGATCCCCAAGACGCCGAGCAAGTAAGCCAGCGCGAGAGTGGTCGGGTTTAGATGGAGCCAGCGGTAGCCGACGAGAGTAATTCCGGCGACACACAGCGCCGCGATCACGTATCCGGTTCCGGATCTGGCCGCAGCTTTCACGAGGCGATTGTATGACAAAGACAAGGTTTCAAGGTTTCAAAAGTTTCAAGGTTTCAAGGTTTCAAGGACGGCGGATTGCGAGCCGCTCGCCGACGGCCGGAGACCTTGAAACTCTGAAACCTTGAAACCTTGAAACCTTTCTTTTCACACATCGACAAAGTTCGACGTCTCAACGACAATAATCGCTGTGCCCAAGACCCCCGAGCAGTGGTTGGAGACAATTTCGCCGGCGAAGAAGGGAGGCAGGTTCAAGCTCTTTCTTGGATACGCTCCCGGTGTGGGCAAGACCCACACCATGCTGACGGAGGCGATCCGGCGGCACACCCGCGGCGAAGATGTGGTGATTGGAGTTGTGGAAACCCACGGACGGAAAACGGTGGCGGAGTTGGTCACGAATCTGGAAGCCGTGCCGCGCAAGCAGATCGAGTACAAAGGCGCGCTCTTCGAAGAAATGGATGTGGACGCCATTCTCGCGCGCCAGCCTCGCGTGGCGCTGGTGGACGAACTGGCGCACACCAACATTGAGGGCAGCAAGCATCGCAAGCGCTATGAGGACGTGCTGGAACTGCTGGATGCGGGGATCGACGTTCTCTCCACCATGAACATCCAGCACCTGGAGAGTGTGACCCCGACGGTGCAGGGAGTCACCGGGATAACGGTGAGGGAAACGGTTCCCGACTGGGTGCTGCAAAGAGTCAACGAAGTGGTGATGATCGATCTGACTCCGGAGGCGTTACAGAACCGGATGCGGCGCGGCGACGTCTATCCGCAGGAGCGCGTGGGACGGGCGCTGGAAAACTTTTTCCGCGAGACGAACCTGATCGCTTTGCGCGAGCTGGCATTGCGCCAGGTGGCGCAACAGGTGGACCTAAGCCTGGAACAGCACCGCGGAGAGGAAGAGAAAGATCGCGGAGCGGTCGCCATCCGGGAACGCATTGCGGTATGCATCAGCTCGAACCCGGCGGCGCAGTATCTGGTGGCGCGCGGGGCGCGTATGGCGCAGGCCATGAACGCCGAACTCTTCGTTGTTTATACCGATCTGGGGCAGGACGGCAGCGCAGCGAATCAGCGAACCCTGGCCGCGAATGTGCGCTTCGCGGAAAACGTCGGGGCGACGATCGTGCGGCTGAAGGGGAAGAGCGTGGCTGAGGCGGTCGCGGAATTCGTCAACGAGAAACACATCACGCAGGTTGTTTTTGGACGCTCCGCGACGCGGGGCTGGAAACGATATTTCTATCTTTCGGCGATCCATCAGTTTTTGCGCGACGCTCCGGCGGTGGACGTGCACATCGTGACGCAGGAACCCGGATGATTGAGCATCTTGGGGCGCAAACGCCGGAGCGTAAACGCCGGAGCATAACGTTGGAGCATAAACACATTCTGGTGGTGGACGACGAATCCCAGATCACGCGGGTGCTGCGGACTACTCTTTCCAGCCACGGATATGACATTCGCGTGGCCAACGACGGCGAGACCGCGCTGGAGATCATGAAAGACTGGTCGCCCGATCTGGTCATTACCGACCTGGCGATGCCCAACATGGACGGGCTGGAGTTGTGCCGGCGGCTGCGGGCGAAGACGCAGATTCCGATCATCGTGCTCTCGGTGCGGGGTGAGGAGCGGACCAAAGTGAAGGCTCTGGATGCGGGCGCGGATGACTACGTGACCAAGCCGTTCGGCATGGAGGAACTCCTGGCGCGGGTTCGCGCCAATCTTCGCCGCACGCGGACGGAAGCGTCGGAACTGGAGCCGATCGAGGCGGGCGATTTCAAGATCGATCCCGGAGCCCGCGCCGTTTTTGTAAAGGACCGCGCAGTCCACCTCACTCCGAAAGAATTTGACTTGCTCGCGTATCTGGCCCGCCACCCCGGCAAGGTGGTGACGCATCGCGCCCTGCTGGGCGCGGTCTGGGGTGGTGAAAACACAGAACAGGTCGAATACCTGCGCGTGTTCGTGGCGCAACTCCGCAAGAAGCTTGAGCCCTCGCCAAATTCTCCTCGCTACATTGTGACCGATCCCTGGGTCGGTTATCGCTTTGAGCCGGGAGACTGATCGATCAGCCCGCGCGCTTCCTTTATGACTTCTTTACGAACTGCTTACCTCACTTTTATGGGGAAACCTGTCTAATTTCGACGATGGCACAAGTGAGGCGATCAAGACATTGAGTCATTGAATCATTGACTCGTCAGTGATTCAATGACTCAATCATTCAATGTTTCAATGGATCCAGGAGGTTGTATGCAAGACCTGATCTTTGTCGTGGTCACGATAGCGTTCTTCCTGCTATCGCTGGGTTATGTGCAATTTTGCGATCGAATTCGCTGAGGACAAATCGCCTGAGGCAATCAACCGAGGCAAATCAATATGAATGCTGAATCGATCATCATGCTGATCGTAAGCGCAGGTTTGATGGTCTACCTGCTGTATGCGTTGCTGAGACCGGAGAAATTCTGAAATGACAACCAATGGCTGGATACAGATCGGCGTATTTCTAGCTCTGATTCTGGCGATCACCAAGCCGCTCGGCGTGTACATGGCAAAAGTGTTCAGCCGTGAGCGCACTTTTTTCGACCCCGTGGTTCGGCCGATCGAGCGGTTGCTCTATCGCGTGACCGGCGTCGATGAAGAGCACGAGATGCGCTGGACCGAATACGCTTTCTCCATGCTGCTGTTCAGCGGCGTCTCCATGCTGCTGCTTTACCTGATTGAGCGGGTGCAGCAGTTTCTGCCGTTGAATCCGCAGAAGTTCGGGGCAGTCGCTCAGGCACTGGCCTTTAACACCGCCGCGTCCTTCACCACCAACACGAATTGGCAGAACTATTCGGGCGAGTCCGCCATGAGCTATCTCACGCAAATGGCTGGCCTGGCCTACCACAACTTCGCATCGGCGGCGGTGGGCATTGCACTTGCGATCGCATTCGTTCGCGGCATCGCGCGCAAGGAGAAGGAGACCCTCGGCAATTTCTGGGTCGACATGACCCGCTCCATCCTGTGGGTGCTGCTGCCGGGCTGCATCGTCTATGCCCTGCTTCTGGTTTCGCAGGGAGCCGTGCAAAACCTCAGGCCGTATGACACGGCGAAGCTGATTGAGCCACAGCAAGTCCAGAAGACTGGAACGGACGGCAAACCCATGGTGGGGCAGGACGGCAAGCCGGTGATGGACACTGTGACCGACCAGACCATCGCGCAAGGGCCGGTTGCTTCTCAAGAAGCGATCAAGATGCTGGGCACGAACGGCGGCGGATTTTTCGGCGCCAACAGCGCCCATCCGTTTGAGAATCCCACACCACTTAGCAACCTTCTGCAGATACTTTCTATCTTCGCGATCCCGGCAGGGCTCACTTATACGCTGGGCCGAATGACTGGGTCGCCGCGTCACGGCTGGGCGGTGTGGGCGGCGATGGCGATTCTGTTTCTGTGCGGGGTTACGACGGCTTACTGGGCCGAGGCCCGAGGCAATCCCCTGCTGCACGGAGTTGAGCAACAGGCCACTGCGATGCAGCCGGGCGGCAACATGGAAGGCAAGGAAGTGCGCTTTGGCATAGCCAATTCTGCGCTGTTCGCCACGGTCACCACCGACGCGAGTTGTGGCGCCATCAACGGCCAACATGATTCGTTTACTCCGTTGGGCGGAATGGTGCCGCTGGTCAACATCATGCTCAGCGAGACCGTTTTTGGAGGAGTGGGCGCCGGCCTGTACGGCATCCTGATCTATGTGGTGCTGTCGGTGTTCATCGCCGGGCTTATGGTCGGGCGAACGCCAGAGTATCTGGGCAAGAAGATTGAAGCCTACGACGTGAAGATGGCGATGCTGGTCACGCTGGTTTTCCCGCTGATCATTCTTGTGCTCACGGGCATTTCATCGGTCGAGGGCTTTGGCACATCGAGCATCAACAATGCGGGGCCGCACGGGCTGACCCAAATCCTCTACTTGTTTACGTCGTCGGCAGGGAACAACGGTTCCGCGTTCGGCGGCTTTAACGGCAACACGCTTTGGTATAACAGCGCGGGCGCGATGACGATGCTGGTGGGACGATTCTTCATGATCATCCCCATGCTGGCGATTGCCGGCAACCTGGCGAAGAAGAAAACGGTGCCCGCTACGGCTGGCACGTTCCCGGTAACTACGCCCCTGTTTACGGTTCTGCTGGTGTCGGTGATTGTGATCGTGGGAGCGCTCACATTTTTCCCGGCCCTTAGTCTGGGACCTGTACTTGAACACCTGCTGATGATGGCAGGGAAAACTTTCTGAGGCAGGGCTTTCCGAGGTAAGACATGGCAGAAAAGAAAAGCAAGAGTTTGTGGGACGCAAAAATCATCCGGCGGGCGCTGGTCGATGCCCTGGTCAAACTCGATCCCCGCACCATGATGAAGAATCCGGTCATGTTCGTGGTCGAGGTTGGCAGCGTGGTAACGACCATCCTGTTATTCGGCGGGAAACAGAGCTTCGCCTTCAATCTGCAGATTACGCTGTGGCTTTGGTTCACGGTGCTGTTTGCGAATTTCGCGGAAGCCATGGCCGAAGGGCGCGGCAAAGCGCAAGCGGACACGCTGCGCAAAGCCCGGTCTGAAACCGAGGCCAAGCGCTTGCTGCCAAACGGTTCCACGGAAACGGTGGCGAGTGCGAAGCTGCGTTCGGGCGATGTCGTGATGGTGACCGCGAACGAACTCGTCCCGGGCGATGGCGAAGTCATCGAGGGCGTGGCCTCGGTGGATGAGTCTGCGATCACGGGAGAATCAGCGCCGGTGATTCGCGAAGCCGGAGGCGACCGATCGGCGGTCACCGGCGGCACGCGCGTGCTTTCCGACGTGATCAAAGTCCGCATTACTTCGAATCCGGGAGAAACCTTCCTCGACAGAATGATCGCGTTGGTCGAAGGCGCGGAGCGGCAGAAGACTCCGAACGAAATCGCGCTCAATATTCTGCTGGCGGGCCTGACCATCATTTTCCTGCTGGCTGTGATTACGCTGCAGCCTTTCGCGATTTACTCGGGATCGCCGCAGACGGTATTTGTGCTCGTCTCCCTGCTGGTCTGCCTGATTCCGACCACGATTGGCGGCCTGCTTTCCGCCATCGGCATTGCCGGCATGGACCGCCTGGTGCAGCACAACGTGTTGGCGATGTCCGGGCGCGCCGTGGAAGCGGCCGGGGACGTGAACACGTTGTTGCTCGATAAAACGGGAACGATCACGCTCGGGAACCGGCAGGCGGCGGAGTTCATCCCCGCACCGGGCATTACCACGGCCGAGATGGCCGACGCCTCTCAACTCGCTTCGCTTGCCGACGAAACGCCCGAAGGCCGCTCGATTGTTGTACTGGCAAAAGAGAAGTACAACCTGCGCGGCCGTGAACTGGCTTCGCATGAAGCGGTGTTCGTCCCATTTACCGCGCAAACCCGCATGTCGGGCGTGAACCTGGACGGCCGCGAGATTCGCAAAGGAGCGGTCGACGCCATCACCAAATACCTGCATCAGTTCGGCACATCGCTGCCGCGCGAGGTGCAGGCGAGCGTGGAACAGATCTCGCGCTCGGGAGGAACTCCGCTGGTGGTGGCGGAGAATCAGCGGGCGCTGGGCGTGATCTATCTGAAGGACATCGTCAAGGGCGGGATGCGCGAGCGCTTCAATCAACTGCGCGCCATGGGGATCAAGACCGTCATGATCACCGGCGACAATCCCCTGACGGCGGCGGCGATCGCGCGCGAGGCGGGGGTGGACGATTTTCTGGCGGAGGCGACTCCGAAAGACAAGATGGATCTGATTCGCCGCGAGCAGGCCGACGGCAAACTGGTCGCCATGACCGGCGACGGCACCAACGACGCGCCCGCCCTGGCTCAGGCCGATGTGGGCGTGGCCATGAATACCGGCACGCAAGCGGCGAAAGAAGCCGGAAACATGGTGGACCTGGATTCGAATCCCACCAAGCTGATCGAGGTGGTGGCGATTGGAAAACAACTATTGATGACGCGCGGAGCACTGACCACGTTCTCGATTGCGAACGACGTGGCCAAGTATTTCGCGATTATTCCGGCGATGTTTGCCGGAACATTTCCGGTGCTGAATGCGCTGAACATCATGCGGCTGCAGACGCCGCAGTCGGCAATACTTTCTGCCGTTATTTTTAACGCGCTCATTATTGTTGCGCTGATTCCACTGGCGCTGCGAGGGGTCGCGTATAAGCCGATGAGCGCCGAATCCCTGCTGCGGCAGAACCTGCTGGTGTATGGATTTGGCGGACTGGTGGTTCCGTTTATCGGCATCAAACTGATTGACATGTTCATCACCGGCATCAAGCTGGTGTAGGGTCGGTGGTCGGTGAATCGAGAATACGATGAAGAAAAATCTGATTACGGCAATATTGATGACAATCGCGACGACGGTGCTCTTGGGAATTCTGTATCCCCTGCTGGTGACCGGGCTCGCGCAGCTTATCTTCCCTAAGCAGGCCAATGGCGAACTTATCCACGGGAAGGATGAAGTGGTCATTGGTTCGCGGCTGATCGGGCAGCCATTTTCGGGGCCGGGCTACTTTCATTCGCGGCCATCCGCCGCGGGCGCCGCTGGCTACGATGCCAGCGCTTCCGGCGGCTCGAACCTGGGCCCGACCAACGCGCAGTTGATTACTCGCGTCAATGGAGACGTGGCCAAGCTGCAAGCCGAGAATCCCGGTGTTCCCATTCCGGTCGATCTGGTGACGACGTCGGCTTCAGGGCTCGATCCGGATATTTCGCCGGCGGCAGCGGAGTTCCAGATTCGGCGCGTGGCGGCGGAACGCAAGATTTCGGAAGCGGAAGTCGCCCGCCTAGTTCAAGAAAACTCTGAGAACCGGCAATGGGGATTCCTGGGCGAGCCCCGCGTTCACGTCCTCGAACTGAATATTGCGCTCGATGCGCGCTACGGGCGTTTAGCCAAAAAGTAGGTAGTGTGGAAGCGGGGCTTCGCCCCGCTTGGACGCGGCGAAGCCCTGTCCCCACACTGTCCCGCTCTAGCGCGGCGGATGAATCACTCGCAGCGCGCGCGCAGCAACTGAAATCTCGGCGGGCGTCTCGCACACAAACTCTCCGTCAGCGTAGATCTCGAGTGGAGTCTCGGTCTGCACTTGAATCCGCTCAGCTCGCGAGTATTCAACTTCGGGCAGGTTGAGATGGCGCCCGAAGTACACCGTCGGAAACATGCAGAACAGCTTGAAGGGATTCACTGTGCTGATGCGGCAGATGTCGAGCTTGCCATCGGCGAGATCTGCTTTCGGTGCGATGCGCATGCCGTCTCCATAGAACTGCGTGTTGGCGAAGGCGGCGAGCAAGGTGGGCTTTTCGGTTTCGGTATCATTCTTACCAGTGCCCTTACCAGTGCCGTTGAACGTGGTCAGCCGCATGGAATAGGCCGGAAGTTTGAGCAGCATGGGCAATAGCGCCAGGGCATAGCCACCGTGTCCGCGCAGCCAGCGCGGCATCTGATTGGCGCTCCGAGTGACGGCAGAGTCCAGACCGCACCCGGCGACGCAGCAGAAATAGTGGGTGCGCTCCGGCGAAGCGGATGGAACGATGACCCCGAGATCAATTGCCTGCACCTGAATTTTCCCCGATTCGAAATCATGCCAGACGCGCAAAGAGTCGCGCATCGAGCCCAGGTTCAGCGCGCGGGCAAAATCATTTCCACTGCCGGCAGGGACGATCAGTACCGGAAGTTGGAGACGCACCAGCGCCGGCAGATGACGATGAATTGTCCCGTCCCCGCCAAAAATTAAGATGGCGTCGGCGTCGCTGGAAGAGGTGGGCAGTCCCTGCAGCCACTCGGTTGGAGAGCTGCCTTGAAACGGCTTCAAGTCTGCCGGCGAAGTTCCCAACCCGAAGATGACCGCTGCGCGCATGGGCTAAGGGTTAAGCGTTGAACGTTAAACGTCAAGCGTCAAATGTCCAGCATTAGAACACACGCGCCGACCAGCGGACCACTGTGTCACACCGACGGCAACTCCAGACGTGCTAGAATTTGTTGCGCTGAGACGCTTCCTCCGAATTGGCGGCGCAGCAGACTTCTCCACCCTGGCAACAACGGACTGAAAAAAGTGGCCCAGAATCCCAACCCTCAAAGCGACTCCATCACCTACGCCGATGCCGGGGTCAGCATTGATCGTGGCAATCGCACCAAGCAGCGCATCAAGTATCTGGCCCACAAGACTTTTACCAAGGGAGTGCTGAGCGAGATTGGCGGATTCGGCGGCCTGTTCTCGGTCGATAAAAAGTATTTGGATCCGGTGCTGGTTTCGAGCGTGGATGGCGTGGGCACGAAGTTAAAAGTGGCCTTCGAAATGAAAATGCACCACACCGTCGGCGCCGACCTGGTGAATCACTGCGTGAACGACATCGCGGTGCAGGGTGCGGCGCCGTTGTTTTTTATGGACTACCTGGCGGTTGGCAAGCTGGAGCCGGAGGTCGCGGAAAAAATTGTTGCTGGGCTCGCCGATGCCTGCAAGCATAACGGCTGCGCCCTGATCGGAGGCGAGACCGCTGAAATGCCGGGGTTCTATCTCGAAGGCGAGTACGATCTAGCCGGATTCATTGTCGGAGTGGTCGAGCGCGACCGCATCATCAGCGGCAAAGACGTGCAGGTGGGAGATTGCGTCCTCGGCTTGCCGTCCAACGGCCTGCACACCAACGGATACTCGCTGGCTCGCAAACTGCTTTTTGAAATCGCGGGCTATTCCCCGGAAACTTTTGTCAGCGAGATCAAGAACAAGGTCGGCAACGAACTGATGCGAACCCATCGCAGCTACTGGTCGGTCATTCGGAAGATGATTGCGGGCGAGTGTGTCGTGGCGCTGGCGCATATCACCGGCGGCGGCATCACCGAAAACCTGCCCAGAGTGCTGCCCAAAGGCACGTCAGCCGTGATCGAACTCGGGACCTGGCCGGTTCTGCCCATCTTTGAACATCTGCAGAAACTCGGCAACGTTGCCGAGGAAGAAATGCTTCGCACCTTCAATATGGGCCTCGGTATGCTGATCGTGGTTCCCGCCAAGAAATTTAAAAAAGCGCAGACGCTGCTGGAGCGCGCCGGAGAAAAATTTTACTGCGTCGGCCGGATCGTCAAGGGCGATCGCAAAGTGATGTTCAGCTAGGAACGGGCTGCTGGCTTCTAGCTTCTAGCTCTTGGCGACCGAGGAGACGGGGCAAGCCCCGTCTCTACGGGTCAAGGTTCTTGCCGCTCTTCGATTTTCTCCGTGTCTCCGTGCCTCCGTGGTGAATAATGTTGTTCTATGAAAAACCTCGGCATTCTGCTTTCGGGGCGGGGCTCCAATTTTGTGGCTATCGCCGACAGCATCGCGGCGGGCACTGTTCCCGATGCGCGCATTGCGGTCGTGATCTCGAACCGCGCCGATGCACCCGGTCTTGAAATCGCCCGCCTGCGCGGCCTCAACGCGCTCGTCATTGCATCGAAAGGCAAGCCGCGCGAGGAGCACGACCGCGAAGTTGTGGCTGCGCTCCTCGACAACAAAGTCGATCTCGTCTGCCTCGCCGGTTACATGCGACTGCTCTCTCCGTGGTTTGTGCAGCAGTTTCCGGGAAGAATTCTCAACATCCATCCGTCGCTGCTCCCGTCCTTCCCGGGACTCGAAGCGCAGCAACAGGCGTTTGCCTACGGCGTGAAAGTGACCGGGTGCACGGTGCATTTCGTGGATGAGGAACTCGACCACGGCGCCATCATCGTGCAGAAAACCGTACCGGTGCTGGACTCCGACGATGAGCACACGCTGGCGGCACGAATTCTTGAGCAGGAGCACATCGCATATTCCGAAGCGATCAGGATGGTGCTGGAAGGGAAATTTGAGATTGCCGGCAGGCGAATGGTGAAAAGTCAGAAGTCAGAAGTCAGATTGAAGAAGTAAAACCGACCAATCTGAGTGTGAGAAGAGTCACTGCCAATTGAGCAGGCAGGCGGTAGATTTCAGGAGTGGAACAGTTTGAGAAACTGCAGGAGCGGACACGAAAGTTTGCGCTACGCATCGTCAAGCTATTTCGATCGCTTCCCAAGACCGATGACGCTCGAATATTAGGTAAGCAACTCCTTCGCTCGGATACGTCAATTGGGGCCAACTACCGTGCCGCTTGTCGTGCCCGCTGGCGTGCGGAATTCGTCGCCAAACTCGGTATTGTGCTGGAAGAAGCCGACGAAACAGCCTTCTGGCTGGAGTTGATGCGGGATGCTTGAATCTTTCCCGAGGCAAAGTTGCATGCGATAGTTCAGGAAGCCAAAGAACTCGTTGCTATCTTTGTCGCGTCCCTCCGAAAGGCGAAGGGTCTTACTTCTTCAATCTGACTTCTGACTTCTTACTTCTCCTACATAATGAGTTCGTTACTCATCCTCGCAATCGGGTGCTGCATCACTTCGAGCTCGTTCTTCACCAGGTTCAGCCCATACACGCACTGCTCAAACCTTTGCGAGAGCTGCGCAAACAGCGGCGCCACTTTGGCGTATTCGAAGTGCTCGAACTTGGAGACGATGTAATAGCTTTCCTTTCCCGCTTTCACCCAATCGACGAAGCCCTCGACCCGCTGACGGCGCAGGCGATAATGGTTGATGCTCTCTGGAAACATGCCGGCGTAAAAGAGCGTGTAGTCGCCAATGTGCTTGCGGACCTGACGCTCGCGGTCGAACGAGGGCGCGGGGCCGTAGATCGGGTCCGACTCGATCAGCATCTCGCCCACATCGTTCAACGGCTTCCCCGCGACATTGCGGATTTTCACCAACTGCTCGGCATCGCAAAACTCTGCCAGCAAATGTGCGACGTAGCTTACGACTTGCGGATCGCGAATTCCAATCTCCTCGGCATAATGACGACCGACCAGTTCACGAAACAGTTGCTGCAGCGGATGCGTCTCCGGAATTTCCATGGCCCCACTTCCCTTCCAAACCGGACCTCTATGGTTCCCATCGGAACAGAACCTTGTGCGGATTAGATACCCTGAATCCTGATCGAACGCAAGTACCCATTCGAGCCACTTGGGGTTAGAAACCCGCGTGGGGCGCGGCGTTTCGGCGTATCTGCTGGCAGCCGAAGCAGGCGGCTGCTAATTTCCGCATCGCGTGGATCGAAAGTTTGGTTCAATGAATCTATTCACACAAGAAAAGCAGGAAAACGGAGGCGGAGTGGAGCGAATCAACATTTCAAGCGGAACACGGTGGGAGCCGGTTGTCGGTTACTCTCGTGCGGTTCGCGTAGGCCCGTATGTCCACGTTGCGGGTACAACTGCAACGGGAGCCGATGGCAAAATCGTCGGCGCCGGCGATGCCTACGCGCAGGCGGTTCAGACCCTCAAGAACATTGAGCGCGCGCTGGAGCAGGCCGGAGCTTCACTGAAGGACGTGGTTCGCACGCGCGTGTTCCTTACCAACATTGCGGATTGGGAAAAGGTAAGAAAAGTCCACGGAGAGTTTTTCCGCGACATTCTTCCCGCGAGCACGATGATGGCGATCACGGCCCTGGTTTCTCCAGAAATGCTGCTGGAAATCGAAGCGGACGCAATCGTGCCCGAGGGAAAGTGAAGATGGCGGAAACCGGGAACGGAGCCGGGCTTCCGCCATCATTGCGATTTCCGCCAGTGCGAACCGCTAACGGCGGCCTTTCTTGCGGGCGACTTTTTTCTTTGCCGCCTTCTTGGCTGGCTTCTTTACTGCTTTCTTCTTCGCCGCTTTTTTGGGGGCCGGTTTCTTTGCGGCTTTCTTCACCGGCTTCTTGGCCGCCTTTTTCTTGGCAGGCGCCTTCTTGACTGGAGCTTTCTTGGCGGGCGCCTTCTTCTTCGGAGGCCGGCTCTGGCCGCCACCACCACCCGAAGGAGTTACGGGCGCTGGTGCCACGGGTGATGGCGACACGGCGATCTCGTCTTCCTCCACCACGATAACGGGTTCTTCTTCCTCTTCCTCCTCTTCTTCTAAATCCTCTTCCAGCGATTCGCCGTAGGCGCCGCTGTCACTGTACTCATCTGTCTCATCGTCCCGACCGTACAGAGTCGGATCATCGAAAGGCATATCTCCTCCTCCTGCGTATTTGAGAGGTCACTCGCACGCCTGCGCGCGCGGCGCCTCGGAATTAGGACAACCGCTGCGAAACTGCACTGCTGGTGCGCAACGGCGCGTGATTATAGCACGGCGCAGTTTCACCGGCAGTATCGTGCATTCTCAAGTGATTTGCGAGGAAATTATGCGGAAAATTATAAGCAAGGGAATAACCGGCAAATACAGGGCGAATTAAAAGCGAAATTGGAGAATGTCGCCTGCCCTATTCGTACGCCAGCGCGTCGATGGGATCTTTCTGCGCCGCCTTGAACGCCGGATACAGCGCGCCGGCAATCGCGCCGGCAATCGCAATCAGGGTCGCGCGCACGACCCAACTGCCAGCCACCACCACCTGCAGCAACGGGAACTTGTGGGCCAGGGCCGCCCGGGCCGCGAGACTCACCACGACGCCCAGCACGATGCCACCCAGCGCCAGCAGCACCGTCTCCCGCAGCACCACATTCACGATATACAGCTTCGACGCCCCCATCGACTTCAGAATGCCGATTTCGCGCGTCCGCTCCATCACCGCCGTGTACATGGCCTGAAAGATGACGATGAATCCGATGACCACCGAGATACCGACCACAACATCGATGAAAGTTGAAAGCCCCGGATAGTTGCTGGTGGTCATCATGGCCAGGTAGGATGCCATCGAATTCGCCATGTAGCGCTCCATGCCGGGCACATTCTTGATTTCATCGACCACCGCGTCCGCGTTCGCCGGGTCGTCCAGTTTGAGATAGAAGATCGTGGCCTTATCCTTGGCGCCGATCAGGTCCTGCATCGTGTTCAGCGGAATAAATTTGCGTCCGCCCTTGCCTCGTTCCACGATCCCGGAGATGCGGAACTTGTTGTTCAGAATTTCAATCGTGTCGCCCACTCGGGCGTGCTTGGACTTGGCAAAAAGATCGTCGACCAGCACGTCGTTCGGCCCCTGAAATGGGCCGCCTGCCAAATAGCGGAAGCCCGCCGACATGCTTTCATAGCTGGGCAAATCGATTCCCGCAATGATCTCGAGCGAACCCGTCGAAGAGACCTGCGTGATCACCGGGGCTACGCTCTTCACATGCGGCAGTTTGGCCAGCACCCCACCGATCTTGATCGGCATGGGCGCGCCCGTCAGCCCGGCGATGAACGAAGACCCCGGCGGCAGCACCAGCACGTCGGCCCCGATGCCGGCGGTTCGGGTGCGGGTATCCTGCAGCATCCCCAAGCAAAGCCCAACAATCAGCAGGATGAGCGTGACTTCGAGCGCCACGGCTACAACGCTGATCAGCGAGCGCAACGGGCGATGCACGAGATTCCCGATGACCATGCGATTCATCATGTCTTTTCCGGAGAACTACTTGTTTTGGCTATCCAACGTTTTCGCCGCGCTGGAATTGGACTGGTCGAGGTGCACCACTTCAGCCCCGGGTGGCTGGTCCAGGGCAAACTGGTCGTCGGTCAGCGCTTTATTAATTTCAAGTTTGACCATGCTCAGGGTGATGTCGTAATTCTCCCGCGGCCGCTCGATCTCAATCGTACTTGGGAATGTCGTCCCCGCGTAGTCTTTGTAACCCTGGTAGCGTGCGTCGGTCGCGACGTTTCCCTGCTGGTCGTAGATCCTTTGCCGGTGCGGCAGCAGGTCGGTTCGGCTGAACTCGATCTTGCGCGATAGAAACCAGCCCTGAGGGCCCTTCCGGATGACCGCCAGTGCGTAATCGGGCTGCTCGACCCGATGCCTCCTCGAGTCCAGGACGATTTCATAACCGTTTTCCAACACTGCAATCTCGTCCTGGCCGACCTCTGGTATCAATAGTGCGTCGTAAATGTACTGCGGCCGCATGTTCTCCAACCGCTTGTTGGGCTGGTAGTTGTCGGAATTGTTCAAGCCCACGACAAACTTATTCTGCGTAGGGAACCATACCTTGAATTCCTGCCCGTCGCTCACCATATCGAAGGCCGTGTTCCGCACCAGCGGCATCAGGCCTTTCATGCGCAGCATGGACGGCTTGCGCGCCAACACGTAGCCGCGAATCTCTTTATAATCGGTGATCCGGCCATTTTTCAGGTCTGCCGCCGAAGCGTCAATATCCACAGTCGCCTGCATGGACTGAATCTTGGCGGCTTGCGTGTTGACGTATTCGATCAACTGCTGCTGGGTCGCAGTTTTCAGCGGCCGGTCGGAAAACTGACGCTCCAGAGTCCGAGTCCGGAACAGACATCCGCTCAGCGGAAAGGTAGCCGCCGAGAGAAATAAAAGCAAAAAAAGGCGCAGATGAGGAGGATACATTCCTATGCCGGTACCCTGGAAGACTTTAGTTGCATGGCTATCTGATTAGTATAAGGCAGGGGAGGGTTCAGTGCTTAGCGCAAGCCGCCCCGCAGACCGATGGAGCGGCGATAGGCCGCGACGTTTCGATTGTGCTCTTCGAGGCTGCGGGCGAAGCGGTGATGCCCGTTGTCATCGCTAACAAAATAAAGGAAGTCCGTGCTGTCGGGATGCAAAGCCGCTTGCAGAGCGCTTCTACCCGGATTGCCGATTGGCCCCGGGGGCAATCCGGGGAAACGATACGTGTTATAGGGAGAGTCCACGGCCAGATCGTCGTGATGGAGGCTTCCCTGGTAGGTGCCGGCCAGCAACTCCGCGTAGATCACGCTCGGGTCGGCATCGAGCGCCATCTTTTGCGCCAGCCGGTTGTAGTAGACGCTGGCTACGCGGGCGCGTTCCTCCGGAGCCGCAGTCTCCTTTTCCACGATCGAGGCCATGGTCACGACGCTGGGCACGTCCGAGTTCGGACCGACGCCCAGCCCGATCTGTTGCGCCACTACCCGGAACTGATGGACCATCGCCGCCGCCATTTCCTCCAGGCTCTGGGTGCGCGTGAACTGGTAGGTGTTGGGGAAAAGATAGCCCTCGAGCGACGTGGCCTCCGGCGCCAGATCAGAGATGAGCTGGGTCTCGGTCTCGGCAACGTGCAGAAAATCGGCCGCCGAGCCAAGCCCCGCCTCTTCCATCACCTTCGCGATATCGAACATCGTGTAGCCTTCGGGGATCGTGACCACGTGGAAGTAGATATCGCCGCGCGCGATCCGCTCGTAAACCTGGGGAAGCGTCGCCGCGCGCTCGAAACGATACTCGCCCGCCTTCAAGGATGGCTTGGGGTGCAACTCGTGCCAGACCCGGAAAACGAGTTCGCTGCGGATCACTCCCGCCGCTTTCAGCTCCGCCGCGATCCTCCGCGTCGAATACCCGGAATGCAGCAGCAAAGAAGTATTGGCGGGAGGCGACATCGGGACATAGACCTGCCACGCCAGCCATCCGCCAACGGCGAGAACGACAACCAAGAACAGTGTGATCAGGGTGCGCACGGTTTTAGTGTAGAGGCTCTCCAAAGAATGCAACAGAGCTAGGCGGAGGGGAAGCTCCCGAGGGTAACGCTAAGGATTCTGCAGCATGGAACGCCCGGAGATAGTGCGGGGCGCTCTGTAATGAACCCGAGCGTGGCTTCTAGCCGGCTAGCGCGGGAGGGGATAGGGCTGGCTTGGAACCGGGGTCGGTGTTCTCAGTATAAGACGGGCGCTTGAATTGCTTGCTGAGTGCTAGCCCCTGCTGCTGGTATGAGGAGCCAATTGAGGTGCCGTACACCTTATCGGGGATAGCCGCCATCGGGTAGTAGTGGAGTCTCCCGACCTTATCATTGTCCTCCAAAAGAATGGGCACCTCATATGCCCTGACTTCGAGAACCGCCTTCGTGCCGCAGATGTCCCCCTTCTTTGAGCCGTAGCCAAAGCCCGGATCAAAGAACCCCGCGTAGTGAACGCGGAATTCCCCCATGCTTGGGTCATGGGCCATCATTTCTGCTGCGTGGCTCAACGGGACGCTCACTCTACCCTTCGACGCCAAGAGATAGAATCCTCCTTTGGCGAGAATGATGTGCCCTTGGCGGGGGCGCGGGATAGCCTCCCAGTAGTCAGCTGGATCGTAGTGATCGACCTTATCAAGCTCTATGGCTCTGGGGGAGTCTTTGGCTCTATAGGCAACAATGCTCGACCTATTGTCGCCCTCTAAATCCACTGTAAGCTCTATCCCCTCACCGATACGATCTGTCGTGGGGCGACTGGGGCGACCCTCGGAATCGTAGAGGAGGTTCTGCTCTTTCGCCAATTGTCTTAACTCGCCGTTGCGTATCGGATCAAGTGAATTGCCCCGCACAAACCGCAACTGATTGAGTTTCATCCCGTGCTTGACGCGGATTGGAAATGTTCTTGAAGACACTTCCACATATAGCAAGCCCTTGTAGCCTTTGGGGACGCGGTCGAACTGATCCCCGTGTTCTGTGATTAGGCGCGTGAAAACATCAAGACGGCCAGTCGTGCTCTTCGGATTGGCGACGCCCTGAACATCGTCTGGCAGTCTCAATCGCTCGAGCAAAGGGATTATGTACACCACGCCGGGCTCTAGCAAGGGTGGCGTGGCCTGGGTGAGGTCGATGGTGCTGTCCAGCAATTCTTGGACTTTAGTTAAGAGCGTTGCTGAACGCCCTCGTAGAAAGCTGGCTTGGACACGGTAGGCCTCTTTCCCCAGACGTAGGTCAATGCTTGCTGGCTGAATTTGGGATTCCGGCACCTCTGGAGTTGCGCTTATCTGGCCATTTGCGACCATCCGCTGTATCTCTTGCCATGGCAGAATCCCGTTCCCACCCTCTTTGTTGTATGCCTCTGGGAACAATGATCGTTCTACGTTATCCAATTCGAGCCCTGCCCTTCGCGTTCAATTATTACGACGCTGTTCTTCATCCATGAGATTCTTATGTTTTTCCATCAGCCTTTTCTTCTGGTACTCGCCGTAACAGTCAAGGGAGCAAAAACCACCATCGCTCTTCTTGCCACTGCCGACACGCTTGCCCTCTGGGATTTGCTTGGAACATTGTGGGCAGACATTCTGCGCCCAACATTCAAGCAGAAAACGCTCTTCCTCCGGGGTGCTCACTATCAGCCTCTTGAGTGCCGTCGCTGAGTCTGGCCTTTATCTCTTCCAAGTCTTCCGCCAAGGGCTTGCCAGTATGGAACACATACCCCGCTCGGCGCAGATAAAATTCTAACGTATCAATCGCACGCTCGAACCCACTGGATACCTCGACGTACACCGGTACCACGAAGACGCTAGGCATGTGGAGAGGACTCCTTCGACTCGAAAGTTGTGGGGTTTTTGATACGTGTACATATTTATCTACCATCCACACCATCGTCAAGGACCGAATACCAGCGTTATCAACAGGCGGTTTCCACAGTCCGTTGAAAACCCCGGCGAAACCCAGAACGCTGATTTAGAATCAGTGCTCCGTCATTGTTTTCCATCGAGATTCCAAATGGTCTTCTCGGCGCTCTCTGCGTCTCGGCGGTGAAATGGCTTCTACTCGCCCAGCCAATCCGCATATGGTTTCATCGACTCGACGTGGTCGAAGACAATCTTGATTGCGCCCGTGATCGGGATGGCGAGCACCAGTCCGACTGCGCCCCAGACCGCTCCCCAGAACAGCAGCGCGATCGTTACCGCCAGCGGATTGATTCTCAGGCGGCTCCCCAGCAGCTTCGGATAGAGAACATTCAGCGCAAAAAGATGCAGTCCGACCACGCAAAGCACCACGATCACCAGGTCTCCGGGCTCCAGTTGTCCGATGCCGACCAGGATCGGCGGAACCATCGCCAGCACAATTCCCAGGTATGGAACCAGGCTCAGAAAGCCGCTGAGAAAGCCGACGAAGTAGAAGAACGGAACGTGCAGCAGCCCGAAAATTGCCACGCTCACGGCCGAAATCAGCAGTCCGATCAGCAGGTTCCCTACTATGAAACTCTGCAACATTTTTCCGATCAGCCCCAGGGTCACGAATGCCGTGTTGCGGTGATGCAAAGGAAAGAGCATCACGGTGGCCGAACGCGCATGGTTCCGCCAGGTCAGCAAAAAATAGGCCAAAAACGGGACGAACGACGCCGCCAGCACAATGTCGGTCACCGTACCGGCGCCGTGAGTGAGCACCTCGGACCAGCTCTTCACCTGCCGCACCGGCACAACATTCTTGGCATCCGGCTCGCCGACCGCCTCGCCCGTCTTCTCGAGCTTTTCCGCGTCCTGCTGGAATGGGCGCAGAATAGAGCGGATCTTCTGCGAATACTTCGGAACGTTGTCGGCGAAAATGATGGCTTGGTTATACGACGCAACGGTGATGCCATAGAGCACCGCCAACAGCGCGACCACGCTGATCAGCGCCGCCATGGCTCGCGGAAGGTGCAGATACTCCAGCGCCTGCACCACTGGAGAGAGCATAAAGCTCAGCAGAATGGCAAAGAACAACACCGCCAGCACCGACTCGCCGTAGTACGCAAACATGACGACCAGGGCCATGCCCAGCAGCGTCAGCGACCAGTGATGCCCGTTTTGTGTTTCCGTGGTCTCCATACTTTGTGGTTGCTCACCTCGCTCCCGACTGGCCAACAATTCTGCCTTACTGCCGCGGGAATTGCACCACCAGAATTGCAGAAGCAGCACTCTTTTTCTGCCGCCGCAATCTACAATTGAGCGATGCACGCACCCGGGACGCCCGGCCACAGCCGCATCATGGCCCTCGATGTCGGCTCGAAAAGAATCGGAGTTGCGGTTTCCGACCCGCTGGGCATCACCGCTCAGGGATTGGAGACGATCCAGCGTCAGAACAAGCGTCGCGATCTGGAAGCCCTGGGACGAGTGCTGGAGAAATACGCTGTCCGGGAGATTGTGGTCGGCCTGCCCCTGCGCTTAAGCGGCGCGGAAGGAACTCAATCGGAGAAGATGCGCCGTTTCGCCGACGATCTGCACGCTCACTTCGGCTTGACCGTCCATCTGTGGGACGAGCGTTGGACCTCCACTGAAGCCAACCGCCTGCTGCGCGAAACCGATCTTTCGATCAAAAAGCGGGGACAAGCCGTCGACCGTATGGCCGCTATTTTAATTCTTCAATCGTGGATGGAAGCGCACGCCGCTCGCTAATAAGTCGTTGCTGTAGAGACGGGGCTTGCCCCGTCTCCGTGAAACGCGGCAAGTAAAGTAGCGGCAGGAGACGCGGCAAGCCGCGTCTCTACAGGAAATCAGGGGTGTTCGCAGGCCGTACTCAAGAGGCAAGTTCGCTAATTTCAGGGAAGCGGAGATTGCACTTCGTCAGAGCCTTGGTGAGGGCCTGTTCAATCAGACTCTCCTCGCAGTTGCGCGAAATGGCGATCTCGCTGACCAGTAAATACCGGGCGCGCTCCAGCATCTTTTTTTCGCGGAAGGAAAGCGACTTGCCCTGTCCGAGGATCAGCAGGCTCTTCAGCACCGCGGCCACATCCGTGAGCGCCCCGGTGCGCATGCGATCGGAATTCTCCTTGAACCGGTCTTTCCAGTCGGCCGCGTTAATACATTCGCCCGAGGAAAGGTAATCCACGATCTTCTGCACCTCGCCGTTGCGCACCACCGGACGCATCCCGACGCTGTCGACGTTGGCGAACGGCACCATCACCTTCAAACTGCTGGCTGGGATTTTCAGCAGGTAGAATTTCTCGACCGTGTTCCCCATGGTCCGGCTGCTGATTTGTTCAATAATGCCGACGCCGTGGTTGGGGTAAACGACCTTATCGCCAATGTGGAAAACGCTGCTACCGCTCATGGAGGGTCCCTCACCCGAGGGAAGAGAACTCGTCTTAGTCTAGCCGAGAGTAACTCCTTAGGCAACAAAGAAGCGATGATGCTCGGCGGCCCATCCGGTCACTGACCCAGCCAGCCCCAGCCTAAGTCGTTGCGGCTGAGTGGGTTGGACCTGAGTAGGTGGGGCCAGAACATTGGGCGGCCATCGGAACCCGAGTGCCACTTCGCGTGGCCGAGCGTTATAATGCCGAAAGCGATGACGGAGCAGATCAAAAAGAAGCTTCGGGATGAACTGAACACGCTCGAGTATGAGCTGGCCCACGATATCCCCCGCGAGCTCAAAAAGGCTGTCGCCATGGGCGACCTCAGCGAGAACGCCGAGTATCACATGGCCAAGCAGCGCCAGGAGTATTTGAAGGCGCGCGTCCGCCAACTAGGCAAGCGCCTGGCCGACCTGTCGCTGATCAACATGAACAATATCCCCAAGGATAAAGTTGGCCTCGGCTCGACCGTGACGATCTTCGACGGCACCAAGAATGAAGAAATGGAATATCAGCTCGTGACCAGCGAAGAGTCGGACGTGACCGCCGGCAAAATCTCGACCACTTCGCCGATCGGGCGCGCCCTGCTGAATAAGAAAGTTGGCGACATCGCCATGGTCGTCACCCCCGGCGGAAGCCGCGAAATGGAAGTCCTGAAGCTCTCCACCATGCACGACATCGCCGAAGCCAAGCTGGAAGCGGAACTGGACGCGCTGCCGGAACCGGAACGGGAAACGGAATGAGCGGGAGCCTCGTGAGCGCCACTACTATGAGGAGCACTACATGACGGGACGCTACATGAGTTGGACCAGCGGATTCGGTCGCGCCTGCGGCGTTCTGCTCGATGCCATCGTGCGCCTGCTCGCGCTCTCGCGCATCAACCCGAACGTGCTGACCCTGATGGGCCTCGTGGTCAACACCTACGCCGCGTTTTTGTTTGGCTATGCCAACGGCGACAATCAGCGCCGCATGTTTTTCTATGCCGGCCTAGTCATCATCGGGTCGGGATTCTTCGACCTGGTGGATGGCCGCGTCGCCCGCTTGTCGAATCAGGTCACGCGCTTCGGAGGGTTTTTCGATTCCATCGTCGACCGCTACAGCGATGCGTCGCTGTTCTTTGGATTACTGGTCTTCTACGCTCGTGGCAACCGATTCTTCTACGTCGTACTGGCCGCGCTGGCCATGATCAGCGCCATTATGGTGAGTTATGCCCGCGCCCGCGCCGAGTCGCTCATCGGCACCTGCCGCGTCGGTTTCATGGAACGCCCCGAGCGTCTGGTGCTGCTGATCATCGGCGCTCTGTTCAACGTGATGGCACCGGTGCTGTGGGTGATTGGCGTGCTTTCCACCATCACCGTAATCCACCGCGTCATTTACACCTGGCAACGGACAACGGAAATGGATACTCCCGCGCGGGCTGCGTGAGAGCATTCAAAAGGGAGCCGCTTTCGGCATCGCTAAAGCGATGCCCTGATACGAATCGTACTCTCCGAATCACACTTCTACGCACCACACTTCTACGCACCACACTTTTTCTGCCGCCTGCTAAACTAGTCCCCGCAACTTCCTGCAAGGACGAAAGTGCCAACCAATCCTGTTCTGGTCGTTCACGGCGGCGCCTGGGCCATTCCCGACGATATGGTCGAAGCTCATCTCAACGGTGTGAGCAATGCTGCTGCTGCCGGATGGCGCGTGCTGGAACGCGGCGGCTCCGCTCTCGACGCGGTCGAGGAAACTGTAGTCGTGATGGAAGACGACGAAACCTTCGACGCGGGCCGCGGCAGTTTCCTGAACCGCGATGGCAAGGTGCAACTCGACGCTTTCATTATGGACGGCGCGACGCTGCGCGGCGGCGGCGTCGGTTGCGTCGAGCGCCTGCGCAACCCGGTTCGCGTTGCCCGCAAAATTCTGAGCGACAGCACACACGTCTATTTCGTCGCTGAAGGCGCCGAGCGCTTTGCCGCCGAGCACGGCATCGTTCTCTGCCGCAACGAAGATCTCATCATCCCCAGGGAAGTCGAGCGCTTGCGCGAATATCAGGCGCAGGACTCGAATCACGCCAACGATCTGTTCGCGCCCGCCATTTCGCACGACACCGTCGGAGCCGTTGCCCTCGACTGCGACGGCAATATCGCCGCTTCAACCTCAACCGGCGGCACGCTCAATAAAGATCCCGGACGCCTCGGCGACTCTTCGCTGATCGGCTGCGGCTGCTACGCCGACAATCTCAGCGCGGCCGCTTCCACCACCGGATGGGGCGAACCGATCATGAAGCTGGTGCTGGCGAAGTGGGCGGCGGATCGCGTCGAATCCGGCAGCCTGCCGGAGTGGATCGCGAAGGAAGCGATGAACTATCTGAAGCAGCGCCTCAACGGCCACGGTGGAATCATTTTGCTCGATGCTCAGGGCCGCTTCGGAATTGCCCACAACACCCCGCGCATGGCCTGGGCGCTTCGTACGGTGCAAAAACAAGAAGCCGGAATCAAGCGCAACGGATGAAGGTATAAGTTCAGTCTTCTGCCCGGACTGATGCCAGACACCTCGCAATTCGGGCCCGCAGCGGGAGTTGTGCGCAAGACAGGGCTCTGATTTCTCTGGAGAGCTTCGACTAAGGCACGAGGATTTCAGTCAAGCGATGCGTCAGCGCAAGGGTTGCGCCGTAGTTGCTGGCAATACCGACGATCATTGTTGACAGAACAAGAAGAGTCCAAGGCCAAGTGCGTTGGAGGCGCCGGCCAGCCGTGCGCCACTCGAGCAGGCGCTTGACGCGCAGGCTAATCGAACATGAGCCACTGACCAGCCCACTGGCCAGCGCAGGCTCGGACCACTGCTTCGAGGATCTCGAAAGTTTGATCAACGCCGCCGCCAGATCCAGCGCATCCTGACGATTCGCCACGGCTGCATCGTCTGCCGCCAGTTCGGCCGCCTCCCGCCACGCATTTTCGAGGCTGCTCATCCCGGGAAATGGAGTCGCACTGATCAGAACCTTCTTCAGGTTATCGCAGGAGCGCTTGTGCCCGAGCTCGTGCCGGACCGCTACTTGCAGCTCGCGGTCGCTGAGCACAAGCGCTGCCATGTCGGAGACCAGCACGCTAGGCCTCCGAATACCGACCAGAATCAGCGCGGGCGCGCCGCTCGAAGCGCTCAGTGCGGGCTTGCTCGCATCGCTGCCGCTTCTCGCTCCCAACGACCACTGACTCACTGCGCGCGTCGTTCTCGCCTGAGCCGTAAGCACACGGAACAAACCAGCGCTCAGAATGAGCAGCGAACACGCGGCGAGCATAAACGTTCCGGCGTCCTCGTCTAGCGACGCCCTCTCCATCAACCAGAATGACGGGAAGGTGAAAAAAACGGCGATTACAGTGGCAACCGTAAAAGAAAAGATCCGTAGCCCGAACAGGAAATTGGCAGAGCCCACCGCAGACTCTTGGCCGATGCGGTTCATGCTCCGCCATGCCAACACGACCAACGACGACAGCGAGCAGTACACCACAGCGAAAAACGCCAGAGAAACGAGGAAGCCCCGCGCCGCGAAGATCACTTCTGCCCTCCCTTCTTGAGTCGCAGTTCTGCGCGCTGACGTTCCACCAAGGTCTGCAACTCATCGAGTAGTTTCTCGTTCTGCGCGCTGACCGCCTCCACCAAATACGAAAGGTGAAGCGAAGCATACTCCGACCCGAGAAGCTGCCGGATACCGTTCATGGCAGCCACGCGCTCCAGTTCTTCCGGACTATAGCGCGCCGAGTAGCGAAATGCTTTTCCTTCTTGAACGCGGCCGAGCAGTCCTTTGCGAAACAGACGGTCCATCGTCGTCATGATCGTGGTATAGGTTTGCCAGATCGTTCCATCCTCCAGCACTTCACGAACGGTGGCAGTTCCCCGCATCCACACCGCGCGGTGGATTTGCCGCTCCAGCGGTCCAAGCCGCGCGGCGGGGATACTTTCGAAGAATGAATGAAGCGGATCCATTTTCAATTAGTGCAGCGGATCGGGCTGATCCCAAAAGAAAACTTTAATGTCAGAGGTTCGGTGAGTCAATGAGGGAACACAGAATTCATCGTGTCTCAACAATTACCGCAAGTAGCAGATCTTGAACATATTATCGCTGCTAGTAGGCTTTTCTTACAGCGTTAACGCTTGTGTGACGTACTATTAATAACGCGCGATTATTGTCCTGTGTTTTGGCGCATCGAAGGGCCCCCCTGATCTGTGTTGCGAAGGATAACGAAGTTATGAAGCTAGATGAATGCCCTCCCACTCTGCTTTTCACACACGCCCTTAAAACCATCGTTCGACCAGGCGTGAGAGTTCCGGTGGTCACCCGGCTGGCGGTGTGGAGCGCTTTGCTCGTGTTGGCAAGCTGCGTATTGCTGACTGCCCAGAATGTGGTGTTGACGGGCTCGCTCGGCGGTCTGGTCACCGACCCGAGCGGGGCGATAGTACCGGGAGCGTCGGTGGTTGTGCGGAACCTCGCGACTGGCGTGCAGCAAACCACCGCGACAAACCACGCGGGACTTTACCGGTTTCCAGTGGTCACGCCGGGCTCCTATTCCATGGTGGCAAGTCTCCAAGGCTTTCGCGATGTCCAGGTCCTGGTGCAAGTGCGCGTAGGAAACACCACGTCGCAGGATATCAAGCTGCAGGTGGGAGCCAGCGACGACACGGTTAAAGTCATCGGGACGACGCCGCTGTTGCGGCCGGAGGATTCCTCCGCCAGCACTGTCATCGACCGTTCTCTTATCGAAGACTTGCCGCTCAACGGACGAAAATACAGCAACTTCATGGTGCTGACGCCGAATACCAGCTACGACGGCGACACCGGCTTGGTGAGCGTTGCCGGACAACAGGGTGGCGAAGATTCGGGATACGCCAACGGAAATGGCTCCACTTCGTTCACCGTCGATGGCTCCAATGCCACCAACAACTACTTCTCTGACATCGTCGGTCGTAACCGCATCCCTTACCTGTTCGGCGAAGACTCGATTCAGGAGTTCCAGGTCGCGGTCAGCCCCTACACCGCTATCTACGGCGGCGGAGCCGGCTTCGTGAATGCGATCACCCGGTCGGGTGGCAACGCGTTCCATGGCGCTGTGTTCTATTACAACCGCAACTCCGTGTTTGGAGCCAACGACGCCCTCGATAAAGCTGCCGGCAATCCGAAACCGGAAGATGATTTGCAGCAATTCGGCGCCGGACTAGGCGGCCCTCTCCTGCGCAACCGTTTATGGTTCTTCGCGGATTATGAGCAGCAACTGCACAACAATCCGATTTCGGTGATCAACTCGGCCCTGGCGACGAATCCGTCGAACTTGGATGCTTTTGTGCTTGCTAATTTTTTCCCGTCCTCGGTAACGACGGCCCCAGCGCTGCCTCCGCCGAACGGGCCCTTGCCAATACCGGGGAGTGATACCGTGCCTGACCCGACCAATTCGGTATATCTCCAGCAAGTGTCGAACACCATTAACGCGCTGAACTCCAATCTGGGCCTCAAAGCGAGAAAGGGCAACGATTGGGTGATTACTCCCCGCCTCGACTATCAGGCCAGTTCCCGTGATGGCCTGTTCCTCAGTTTCAATGTGAACCGATTCAACTCGCCCGGAGGAGTCATCCTTGACCCAACCGTGGCAAATTATGGGATGCAAACCCTGGCGAACGACTACGTGCATACCTTCCAGGCCACCCTGGGATGGACGCACACATTCTCACCCACCCTGCTGAACGAATTTCACGCCGGGACTTCGCAAGACAACGAAATCGCGACGCCAACTGGTTTGGCTCCGAACACGCCGACGGTGGTTCTAGATAATCCCGCTGCGTTTACTATGGGAAACGCCGCATTCTCCATCGGAAGAGTTTTTGAACGGCAGTACTCTCTGTCCGACCGTATTGACTACGTGATCGGCAAGCACACCTTGCAATTCGGTTTCGATATGGATCGCACCCGGGATGCGGACACCGATGATGGGGGCGCGGATCCGAACGAGGCTATTGACTTCGGGTCGCCGCTCGGCCTCTACGAATTTCCGAATCTGGAAGCCTTTGCTCTCGGAGAGTACAGCAATTTCAGCCAGGCTGCGGGAAATCCGACTTTGTCTTTTGCCGTGCCTTACTACGGCTTCTACGTGCAGGACACTTTCCGGGCTTTGCCGAAGCTAACGCTCGAAATGGGCTTGCGCGAGGACTTCCAGGTCTACCCGCAGCCGGCGGAAAATCCGTTGTTTCCGGCCACCGGGCAATATCCAAACCAGTTTCGACGCCTGGCGCCGCGCTTCGGATTTGCCTGGCAGCCCGAGTCGAAGACCGTGGTCCGCGGAGGATTCGGGCAGTTCTACACCAACATGAACGGGCTGAATTACCGCAACGCGGTGATCTCGAACGGGCTGGCTTCACAGCAGTCTGAGGTAAGTGGCAGTTACACTCCAACCTTGGGTTACCCGAGCCAACAGGTACCAACGTTCCCGAATATTCTCCCCGCCAATTCCCCCCTGTTCGGGGCTTCCTCGGATATTTCCCTCGTTTCTCCGCAGTTCAGGGTGCCCTACATTATGCAGGCGAGTTTGCAGCTTGAGCGCGAGATTTTCGAGAATACAACTCTAACCCTCGGCACCATGTGGAATCACGGTGTGCATATAATCTCGGGCAGCGCCTATGATGCAAACCTACAACCGTTGACCGGCACGACGACTTACACCGTCTGTCCTCCGGGCACAACGACGGCGCCCTGCAGTGGACCGGTCATCACCCGGCCGAACATGGACAATGGCCTGCTCACGGACGGCCTCGTCAGTACCCAGCTCGGCCAGATCCAGGAGCTCATCAGCCCGGCGCAAAACCATTACAACTCTTTGTTCGTGCAGGTGCAGCACCGCATGTCACAAGGCCTTTCGCTGCAATTTTCGTATACCTTCGCCAAGAGCATCATGCTCGATGGAATGGACTTCAGCAATCAGTTCGACTTCAGCAATACCCATGCTCCTTCGCTGCTCGACCAGCGCCACCGCCTTACCTTAGCCGCGGTTTACCGGCCCCGGCTGGAACAACTAACCACTTCCGATGCGGGCCGCAAAGTCCTCTCCGGCTGGACGCTGAGCAGCATAATGGAGTTCTCTTCCGGCCGTCCCTACGCCGGCTTGTTGAGTCCCGCCTGCACCAGTGCAACGCTGTCATTCAGCAATTGCGGCAACCCAACGCCTCCGCCGAACGCGCCGCCCGTCCCGCCGGGCAATGACAACCTGAACGACACCGCCTTTAACCAGGACACCGCAGCCACCGCCGGGGGCGTTAATGGCGCTGGCCCCACGCCTGGGATCGGCCTGAATTCTTTCTATGGCCCGTGGCTGGAGAGGATCGACGTTGGCTTGGCACGCAGTTTTGCGATTCGGGAAGGCAAGGAACTGCAATTTCAGGCGCAAGCCTTCAATCTGTTCAACCACGCCAACTACTACGTGCAGAACGGAGACGGCATCAACCAGTTGCAATACAACCCCATCGGGAGCAACTGCGGTGATGGCATGTCCACAAACCAGCAGTGTTATCTAGTGCCCAATTCGGGCCCGGGCAATTTCGGAACCTTTGGGGAAATCAGCCCCAACGGCCTTCCCCGCGTCTTGCAGTTTTCCGCAAGATTCACGTTCTAAGATTGTTTTGCTGAGAACTGAGAACCGGGACCTGGTTCTAGAACTCCACATGCGCCCGCAGGCCTGGCACCACGACTGGCCCGCGGTCGCGGTTATAGCCGGGGTTATCGATGTGCTGCACTCCGGGAGCGATGTAGATTCCCCGCCAAACGTGCGCCGTGTAATACGACTCGACGATGTTCTCCCGCCCGTAGTTCAGCCCTCCATCGCCCAGTAGGAAACCGAGCCCGCCATCTGCCAGGTACACCTGGTGATCCCTCTTGATGCCGTTCGACACGAAGGCAATGCCGGCACGGTCTTGCTTGCGATGCCACAGTGCGCCGTTCACACCGATGCCCTGGTTAAACGTCGAATCAATCTCCGTGTAGGCAAATGACTCCGTTCTTCCGTTGTCCCATCCCCAGCGGGCATACGCCGTGAAGTTCCGGGCGAGACTCTGTTCGAGGTTGATGCCAAAGCCATATTTGCGGGTGATGTGCCAGGGGTGGTTGGTGATGTCCGGGACCTTAAGCAGACCTTCTTGATACTGCGCAATCGCATCGCGGTAGATGCCCATATTGGCGTAGTTCGTGTACGCCAACAAGCGGACGACGCCCGCTTTTTTCGGTATGACGCCACGACGCAGTTCGTATTCCCAATTTTCCGCATGAACCTGCCACGGCCGCCACACCAGATCAATACCGTTCGCGACCTTCGGCATGAGACCTTCGACGAAACGGAAACCCCAGTTGCGGTCCTCGTAATCCGCCACTACGCCCACGGTGTAGCCGCGCGTGTCGGCCGCGTAGTCCCAGGCGCCGTTGTTGTCCACCGACCAGTTGCTGAATTGAAAATGAGTGTCGGAGCCCACCGAATTGAGGTCAAAGAAATCCGGCAGGCTGAACTTGCCGAAGCGAATTTCCAGGCGACGCCGCGGCAGCTCATCGAACAGCGACAGAAAGCTGCGCTGGTTCTCGACCTTATCCTTGCTCAACGCGAACACTTTGTGGATCATGCCGCGCCCGAGGTACGGTTCTTTGCTCAACAGCGGATTGCGCACGATGTCCAGATCCGTATTCCCGGCCAGGCCCAGGCCGGTGCTGAGCGCCTGGCCGCCAGCTTCTTCGATGTCCACCAGAAGCTCAGTGGAATGGTTGAGCCGCACGCCGGTATAGAGCGTCATCACTCGCGAAGTGGCTTTGTCATAGTCTGGACTGAGGCTGTGGGGTCCACTGTAGTCGGCGTGAAAGTCGGGATGAGTTTGGAAGATGAAGTTCGCCTGCCCGGAAAGCCAGAATCGCGTGCTCTTGAAATGCGGGAACATCGCTTCGGTATCGGCAATGGCATCGCTGGGCGGGCTGGGCGGATCGCCCGCATCTGGCGCGGCGGGCGCGGCGGTTTGAGTGGAAGCCGAGGCGGATTGCGCCTGCGCCCAGGCAGCGGGAGCGCCGAGCACGAAGGCGAGCGCCAGGGCCAGGGTCAACCCCGTCGCGGCACCGTGGCGTCCGCCGTTCCGGCAGCTGGTGATGCAGTAATCCATAATGAAAATGAATTTCACTTTCAATATCATGAGAACAAACTAGCGACTGGCTGCCGCGCTCCGCCGCGCCTCCGGTCACCCTTCATGGTGATTACAATCACGCTGGCATGCACAATTTACCAGTATGCGCTTCATCGGTTAAAAGAACGTTACAGTTGCGGCCCGAGTTGGAACGCGTCGGTCTCCCATGGCGAGACCACGTCCACATCCGTGCCCGGTTCTTCGCCCCTCCACCCGCGCGGTGCGCGCCCCACGCTGAATAATTAATGCCAGCATAGCACAGGCAGTTAACTATGGTTAATACCGGACGGGCTACGCACCCTCATGAGTAGTCCCGCGCATTTTTGTCTCAGTTTTTCGGAAATAGAAGAAGCAGAAGTGAACCGATGGGGAAAAGCAAAGCGGCTATCGTCTCACGTCTACTGCTTCCATCCAGCGGGCCGCTAACTTGGAGGCTCGCGATTTGGTTTCTCGAATGCCTCGTTTGCATCCTCACAGAGCAAATGCTGCTTCCCTGCTGACCTTGTTTCATATACCATAGGGGAGTATAGTACGGTCAAGGAAAAAATGCATACCGTCGAAGAAAAACCCAAGCTCATCCTCCGGATCAAACGGATCAAAGGCCAAATTGCTGCCATTGAGCGCGCGCTGGAAGCGGACGAAGACTGCTCCGATGTGCTGCAGCTCATCACGGCCGCGCGCGGCGCCATGAACGGATTAATGGCCGAATTGCTGGAAGGCCACATCCGCTTTCACGTCATCAACCCCAAGCAGCTCAGTTCCGAGCAGGCGCTCGCGACCGACGAACTCATTGAGATTGTGCGTTCGTATATGAAGTGATTGCTCGATCGCCGCTTGGTAGAAGAATGCGCGTGAGGGGAGACGTGCCGAAGAGCCTTCCAGAAATCAAAAAGGACAGCCCGGAGCCCCCCAAGGCCGTCCTGATAAACCCTCCCGGTTAGAAGGGCAACTGTGGTTAAGATAGCCGCGGCAGATTGCGGGAATATTGCAAATTCGTGAAAGTCCGGTGAATTTCATGCGGCGCCCAGGCGACTGCGCGCAATGATCCGCGAACAATGATCCGCGAACAATGGTCAGCTCCGCAGCGAACATTTGAGATACTGTAACGTGACATCACCTGCCAGCGTGAGACTCCAGCCCCCACTGCTCGATCTACGGAACGTGCGCGTGATGCGAGGTGGAAAGATCGTCCTCGACGACTTTAGCCTTCGCGTCCATGGGAACGAACATGTGGCGGTGCTGGGGCCGAACGGTTGCGGCAAATCCACCCTGATCAAAACCATCACCCGCGAATGTTATCCGATGGTCCGCGAAGGGTCGAGCATGACCATTCTCGGCGAGAAGAGTTGGAACGTTTTTGAGCTGCGATCGCTGCTGGGCATCGTGTCCAACGACCTGATGTCTTCGTGTACCGGTGACGCCAGCGGCCTGGACGTGGTGCTGTCCGGCTTCTTCAGCAGCACCCGCATCTTCCCGAATCACACCGTCGATCCCGAGCGCAAAAAACTGGCCGAGGCCGCGTTAGCCCAGCTCGGGGTCTCGCATCTGGCGGAGCGTGCCGTTGCGGAAATGTCGTCGGGCGAGGCCAAGCGCGTCTTGATCGCGCGAGCGCTGGTCCACAAGCCACGCGCGCTATTGTTCGACGAGCCCTGTAATTCTTTGGACATTCTGGCGCAGCACGGCTTGCGAGAAACGATGCGCTCCCTGGCCAACTCGGGAATTGGAATCATCCTGGTCACGCATGAACTCCCCGACGTCGTTCCCGAGATCGAACGAGTGGTGCTCATGTCGAACGGCCGCATCGTGGCCGACGGACGCAAGGAAGATGTTCTGCAGGCCAACAGCTTGGGCAAGCTGTTCGGACTTAAAGTCGAGCTCGGTCGCCGCGAAGGTTATTACCACATTTGGTGAGAGGTCAGAGGAGGTCAGAAGTCAGAAGTCAGATTGCAGAAGTAAGAAACCTCTGAAGGATGCGGGAACTTCGAGGTTCTTACTTCTGCAATCTGACTTCTGACCTCTGACTTCTGACCTTCCCTTGTGCCGCTGCTATATTGATCGGAGTGATGATCACTACGCTGGAGGAATGATGGCCCGCAAGACAGAGCAATCCCGCAAGCTGCAGAAACGCGCCGAACAGTTGATACCCGGCGGCGTGAACTCGCCGGTACGCGCTTTCCGGAGCGTGGGCTGCGACCCGCTGTACATTGTCCGCGGCCAGGGCTCGCACATTTGGGACGCGGACGGCAACGAGTATGTGGACTACATCGCCTCCTGGGGTCCGCTCATTCTCGGGCATGCAGCGCCCACAGTCGTCGAGGCCCTGATCGCGGCGACGCGCAGTGGCACCAGCTTCGGAGCTTCCACTCCCAGCGAAGCGAATCTCGCCGAGCTGGTAATTTCCGCTTTTCCGCACATGCAAAAAGTGCGCTTCGTCAGTTCGGGCACGGAAGCAACCATGTCGGCCATCCGCCTGGCGCGCGCGTATACGAAGCGTAAATACATTGTGAAGTTTGAAGGCTGCTATCACGGACACGCCGACGCGCTCTTGGTAAAAGCGGGATCGGGCGTTGCCACGCTCGGCATTCCGGGCTCGGCGGGCGTTCCGGAAGAATTCACGCAGTTCACGCTCGCGCTTCCATTCAACGACACTGGCGCTATCGAGCAAGCCTTCGAAAAATTCAAGCAGCAGATTGCCTGCGTGATCGTGGAGCCGGTCGTGGGCAACATGGGATGCGTGCCTCCGGCAAGCGGATACCTCGAAGCTCTGCGCGCCGTTACTTCGCGCGATCGGGCGCTGCTGATTTTCGACGAGGTCATGACCGGATTTCGCCTGGCCTACGGCGGCGCGCAGGAACTTTATGCGATCCAGCCCGATCTCACCACCATGGGCAAAATCATCGGCGGCGGGTTGCCCGTGGGCGCATACGGCGGCGCAAGCGAAATCATGGATCTGGTTGCTCCGCTTGGCCCGGTGTACCAGGGCG
>Ga0224555_1001262_pt1 | contig 36016 bp, 31 predicted proteins | sample 714S23034metaG_FD_180687 | JGI IMG/M metagenome (GOLD analysis project Ga0224555, IMG submission 180687) | Peat soil microbial communities from Stordalen Mire, Sweden - 717 S2 30-34 | ecosystem: Environmental > Terrestrial > Soil > Wetlands > Peat | place: Sweden: Norrbotten County, Stordalen... | reverse complement strand
GCACACTCGGCGGTAGCAAATACGCCTGATCCGGACTGTACAACTTGAATCGCGACATACTACTGTTGTCGCCCAAATCAACTGTGAAAATCAAGTGTTTTGTGAAGTTCTCACGCAGACACTAAAGGCCACTGCTCCCTCCATCTGCTCTTCCAAGGCTGTTTTCTGGGAACGCCATGGGCAATAAGGTTTGTTGCCCGACTCCCACACTTCAATGACAAGACTCTATGGCGCCCGGCGGAGCGAGGGATTGATGCAACGATATTGTGCAAAGTTGACCAGTCAGTCGCTATTGCCCACGGTAGATTCTTCTTAGGAATGTATTGGAGGATCTGCCATCATGAAGGGAAGCGAAAAGGTCATAGCCGCGCTGAATAAGACTCTGCAGGAAGAGTTCACAGCACTCAGCCAATATTTCATTCACTCCGAAATGTGCGAGAACTGGAAATACGATCTTCTTTCCAAGCACCTGAAGAAGGTATCGATTATGGAGATGAAACATGCGGAAAGACTGATCGAGCACATACTCTTTCTAGATGGAACACCGAAAATGACCGGACCCACGCAAATAAAGGTCGGGAAAACGGTGCAGGACCAGCTGGAGAATGACCTGAAATCTGAGCTTGATGCGGTAAAGTCTTACAACGACGCAGTGAAACTGGCACGGGCCGAGGGAGACAATGGAAGCGCCGAACTGTTCACCGCGAATCTAAGGGACGAGGAAGCGCATACCGACTGGCTGGAAGCGCAACTGAGCCAGATCAAGGAAATTGGCTACGAGCGCTACTTGAGCATGCAATTGCAAGCAGAGTAGACAGGCGTTACTGGAATGAGGTTCCGCGATTGATTCAGCGGGTGTGTGCATCTTCCGACCGACGATCAGGCCTGGAGGGCGGCACTCTCTCCAAACCAATTTCTCTTGAGCCACAGCGAAACCTGCACCAGCAGAATCAGCGCAGGAACCTCGACCAAGGGGCCAATGACCGCGGCAAAGGCTGCGCCGGAGTTGAGTCCGAAGACGGCAACCGCAACCGCGATGGCCAGCTCGAAGTTATTGCTGGCCGCGGTGAACGAGAGCGTAGCCGTCTTCGAGTAATCCGCGCCCACTTCGCGGCCCATCCAGAAACTGACAAAGAACATGACAACAAAGTAGATCAGCAGCGGCAAGGCGATGCGCAGCACGTCGAGCGGAAGCTGGACGATTAAATTTCCTTTCAAGCTGAACATCACCACGATGGTGAAGAGCAGGGCTGCGAGCGTGAGCGGGCTGATGGCCGGCACAAAGCGCGTCTGATACCAATCGCGGCCTTTGGCGCGAACCAATACAAAGCGAGTCAGCATTCCAGCCAGAAACGGAATGCCGAGATAGATGAAGACGCTCTGCGCGATCTGGCTCACGCGAATGTCAACCACGATGCCCTTCAGGCCAACCAGCGGCGGCAGCACGGCCAGAAAGAACCATGCGTAGACGCTGTAGAAGAGCACTTGGAAGACGCTGTTGAAGGCCACCAGGCCGGCGGCGTAATCGTTGTCTCCCTTCGCCAGCTCATTCCACACAATCACCATGGCGATGCAACGCGCCAGCCCAATCAGGATCAGCCCGGTTCGGTACTCCGGATAGCCGCGCAGAAAAATGACGGCCAGCGCAAACATCAACACCGGCCCGATCACCCAGTTCTGGATCAGCGAGAGGCCCAGCACCTTGCGATTGCCAAAGACCTCGCCCAGCCGCTCGTACTGCACCTTGGCCAGCGGCGGATACATCATCAGAATCAGGCCCACGGCGATGGGGATGTTGGTGGTGCCCGCCTGATAGCGTTGCAGCAGCGCGGGCACGCCCGGCACAAAGCGCCCCAGCGCGACGCCAACCGCCATAGCCAGAAAGATCCAGAGCGTCAGAAAGCGGTCGATGAACGATAGCTTTGAAGAGCCCGGCACAGGGCAGCAAAGTTGCGAGTCTGTCTGCATGTCATCTCTCCTCAGCGGCGATGCGCATAGTTATAGCGGTACATTTCCGATGTTGCGTACTTGTTTTTCGATTGCCATGCGGTCCAGTGTCTCCAGCGGCAGGCTGAGTAAGAGTTGAACACGATTGCGCATCTGATGAAAAACTCGCGTAAACGCCGCGCGTTTCTCTTCGTCGGTGCCTGCGACGGCCGCTGGGTCGGGAAAGCCCCAATGCGCCGTTACCGGCTGGCCGGGCCAAAATGGGCAGACTTCACCCGCGGCATTGTCGCAGACAGTAATGACGAAGTCGAGTTCCGGAGCGTTAGGTTCTGCAAACTCGTCCCAACTCTTGCTGCGCAGGCCATCTAGCGGATAACCCAGCCGCTGCACCTGTTCGATGGCGAAGGGATTGACCTTGCCCGTCGGGTGACTGCCCGCGCTGTAGGCTTTGAAGCGGCCCGCGCCCATGGTGTTGAAGAGCGCTTCCGCCATAATGCTACGCGCCGAGTTGCCGGTGCATAACACCAAAATGTTGTAGGGCTTTTGCATAAGTGAACTCCATAATGAATGGCTATAGGGTTCGTGGTCTCCCACCCATTCGCAAAGAGCGCGAATGGATGGGGCACGGAGCATTTGTGGCTCTATCAGCCGCAGCTGCCGGGAGCGCAGCCGCAGCCAGATGGTTTGGTTGACCCAGGTTTTGCAGCGCGGATAAAAGCGCTGATGAACTTGCCCTCGATCAGCGGTGCGACGGTCTTCACATCCAGGCCCGCTTCGGCCAGGAATCCCTTTGCATCTGCGACAGAGTAGACACGGGTGGGCTCGACGGAGACGCCGGTGAAGCCCGCGGCGGCCAACTTGGACGTGTACTCCTGCTCTTCGAGCGCGCCGGCGACGCAGCCTGCCCAGAGCAGCATGGACCTGCGCACCTCGTCGGGAACCTCGCCGCGCACGACAACATCGGAGACAGCAAAGCGACCGCCCGGCTTCAGCACCCTGAAGGCTTCGCTCAACACCTTGTCCTTGTCGGCGGAGAGATTAATGACGCAGTTGGAGATCACCACATCGACAGAATTATCTGGCAAAGGGATGCTTTCAATCTCGCCCTTGAGAAACTCGACGTTCTCCACGCCGGCCTGCCGCTGGTTTTCGCGGGCCAGAGCGAGCATGTCGTCGGTCATGTCCAGGCCGTAGGCCTTGCCGGTTGGGCCCACTCGTTTGGCGGAGAGCAGCACATCAATGCCGCCGCCTGAGCCCAGGTCGAGAACCGTCTCGCCGGCTTTGAGCTCAATCAGCGCCGTCGGATTGCCGCAGCCCAGCGAGGCCAGCACGGCGTTTGCCGGCAGCCCGCTCTTCTCAGCCTCATCGTAGAGGTTGGTAGTGATGGGGTCGCAACAGCGCAGCGCCGGGTCTCCGCAGGCCACCGAACCGCTCTTGCGCACCTCGCGCGCCGCTGCGCCATATTTCTCCTGCACTACTGTTTTCGTATCCATATCAAGCGCCTCACATTCGCTTAAGCAAATATATTCGCCTCCCTCATATTTGTCAATACGTATATAATAAATTTATGAGATGTTGTTCCAAACCGGACAGTCTGGCTCGCATTTTTGCTGCTCTGGCCGACAGCACCCGCCTGCGCCTGTTGAATCTGATGGCAGGCCGCGAGGTCTGCGTCTGCCATTTTGTGGAGATTCTCGGCCAGAGCCAGCCCAAAATCTCGCGGCACCTGGCCTACCTGCGCCAAGCCGGCATCGTGGCCGCGCGCCGCGAGGGCAAGTGGATGCACTACAGCATCTGCGCACCCGCCGATGCCGCGGCCGGCTCCATCCTCAGCGCCGCGCTTGCCGTGCTGGGCGATGACCGGCAGATGCGCGCTGACCGGCGCAAGCTGGACCGCACCTGCTGTGCCCCGCAAGAGCTAATTTCTCCCCCAGGCGCTCCTCGCCCGGTACTTCTTGCCCCGTTGCCGGAATCCTAGCCCCCGGATTGCGAAACCGTCAGTTCAGGATGCGATCCAGCCCACGAAGCCTCTTAGCGTTTTCAATCGCAAAAGGATGAGAATCGAGGCGATGTGCGTAATGCTCGGTTCCCTACCTGCCGATAAGTCCCTTATGCATTTGGCTTCGAGCGAAGACTCGCCGGAGGGAGCAAGGCTCAGCGGTTTGATACTTGAAAGGCTTGGGATGCCGATGGAATGAACAGTGGACGGTGCGATCGGATGAAGGGCGGGATTCAGCTTCGCGGGGAGGAGCAAGGGAAGGCCTGCCTCATGCCTGTCCGCGACACTCGCAGCAAAGTGCCGGTTGCCATGCTATCGGTCATTTTCTTAGCATGTCTCTTCTTCGCGTCTCCGGCAATAGGCCAATCGGCAAAGGAGCCAGCGGGTAAGCTGCGCACACTCACCACGGCGCGTGAGGCGCACGATCTCACCAGCGAAGAGGCGGCGCGCGGCTATCCGGTCCATTTGCGCGGAGTGGTGACCTACTACGATCCAAGCATTGGCTCCAAGCGCGCCGTATTGTTCGTTCACGATGCGACCGGAGGCATTTACGCCGAACTTGTCGAAGGTTCGATTGAGGATTTAACTCCGGGAACGCTTGTAGACGTGCGTGGCGTGAGCGGCGCTGGAGAATTTGCTCCCATCGTCAATCACCCCCAGATCAAGGTGATCGGCCACGCTCCTCTTCCTGCAAACGCAAGCCAGGAAAACCTCTCTCGCTTGAAAAGCGGCGCTTTAGATGGACAATGGATCGAGGCTGAGGGAGTAATCCGCTCTTTCGTCGAGTACAGACATATCGTCGCGTTGCAGTTGGTGATGGACGGCGGGACCGCTACGATTCTCATAGTCAGGGAGGCGGGCGCCGTCTATTCCGGCTTGGTCGATGCAAAAGTACGCGTCCGTGCCAATGCCGGCCCGACGTTCAACCGCACCCTGCAGATGATCGGCGTCCGCCTCTTCTGCCCAGGCCTTTCGGCAATCACAATTGTGGAGGCTCCACAAAACGATCCCTTCAATCTGCCCATTATTTCCGTCGATACGTTATTGCGCTGGGACCAGGTCAGTGATTCGCTGCATCGCGTTCATCTGCGCGGAACAGTAACCCTGCAATGGCCCGGCGCGTCGCTTTGCATCCACGACGCGACGCGCGGAATCTGCGCGCAAACGGCTCAGAACACTCCTGTCGCCGAGGGAGACGATGTAGACGTTGTTGGATTTGTCGCTGTCCAGGGCAGCGCGCCGGTTCTCACAGATGCCGTGTTCCGCTGGAGGAGCAACGGCAAGCCGGTTGCAGCCGAGTTTGTAACCGCCGAGCAGATTCTTCTCGGCAGATACGACTCCGAACCGGTCCAGATTGACGGCCAATTAGACGCTATAGATACGGCCACTTCCGACACCACCCTCCTGTTAGCTTCCGGAAAGAATATTTTCGCGGCGATTTTGCCCAAGGCTCTGGCGGGACGGGAAGCAGATGCATGGAAGATCGGAAGCGTTCTGCATGTGACGGGAATCTGCTCCGTGCAGCTTGATGAGCAGAGGAGCGCGATCGGCGAAGGAATGGCCGTGCCCAAGTCGTTTCGGATTCTCATGCGTACGCCCCAAGACGTCATTGTCCTCAAGAGGCCTTCCTGGTGGACGCCGGTTCATGCGCTTGTGCTGCTGGCATTGGCGCTGGCCGTCACACTGCTCGTGCTTGCCTGGGTGGTGGTGCTGCGCAAGCGCGTTGATGAGCAGACACATCTACTCCGCAAGAGCGAGGAGCTATTTCGCCACATGGCCCTGCACGACTCCCTGACGGGACTGGCAGCTCGTCCGCTGCTTCAGGATCGGCTGAATGTCGGAGTGGAAGCCGCCAAACGACATAAGACAGGCCTGGCCCTGCTCATGGTGGATATCGACAGGTTCAAGCAGACCAACGACACCTATGGACACCAGGCCGGCGACGAAGTCTTGCGCATGGCCGCCCAACACCTTTTACAGGCCGTGCGCAAGACCGATACTGTGGCCCGAATAGGCGGCGACGAGTTTGTCGTGCTTCTTTCCGACCTGAGCAACCCTCGGATGGCCGAGGAGATTGCCGCCAACATTGTTGCAACTCTGGCCGTGCCGGTTCATTTTGCGGGCGGCGAGGTGCCGGTCTCTGCCAGTGTCGGCGTCTGCACTGCACTCGCGGAGGATCTGGATGTGGACTTCCTGCTGAAGAATGCGGATGCAGCCCTTTACCAGGCCAAGGCAAAGGGGCGAAATTGCTTTTACGTATTCACACCCAGCCAGCATCGGACCAAAACGGAATCAATTGCATGACCCTCGCTTAAGCCATCGTCAATAGCCGTGACTCCCTCGCCGTTTGCACGGCAGGTTATTCTTCAATGAGGGTACTCTTGTGCGACAAACCGCGCTGGCGCCTGCCAACCCGATCGATGAGAAAGGCTAAATTCGCATGATGCGTTTGTTGATGATTTGGTTGGGGCGGGTGCTGGTGGTGCTGGCAGCGGTGTTTGTGGTGATTTACGCCGGCGACTGGGCCGTCTACAAGCTGCGCGGATCGCCCCAGTCCACGGTCACCGTCAACCGCTACATCACCATCCCGCTCAAGGGCAACAAGCAGGAGTTCGACTACCTGGGTTCGATGGATGTGCCCTGCTCGGTTTCTTTGTTCCCACAGGCAGGGCAAGCCCCCTGCTGGCAACTGCGCCGCAATCCCAACCAGGGAATATCCCAGTAGAGACTTTCCTGGGACGATGTACTCTGCCAGAGGACGGCGAACATACTCCAGTGACACAGGTCACGTCGAGGAAACAAAAGGGCATCTAACATCGTTCAATCTTTCTGCAACTCCCGAGGAACGATGTACAGCCGCACCCAAAACGAGAACGGGACCTACAACACCCGCTGCCTTTACTGCTTCATGACCATCGCCTCGTCTGTGGAATCGGACAAGGAGCTGGCGAGCGTGGAGGCACGGCACATCTGTCCGGAGCGGGCGCTGGCGGCGTTGCTGGAGCAGGAAAAGGCCATCGAATCCCAGAGCCATCCGAGCTAAAGAAACAGCCTAGACCAATCAGCTTTATTGCATGCGCGCCTGATCGCGCAGTTGACGTGCCGTGACCTCCAGAAATGTCTCTACGCTGGCTCCGTCGGGCGGCTCCAGTCCGGACTTTGCCTGGATGGCGGCGGCAATGCGCTCGGCCAGGGCTCGGCGCGTGGGCAGACTCAAGTCCAGCCGGCGCGCGAAAAATCCCTCCAGAACTTCCAAGTCGGTGGAAGAGAGCCGGGCAATGCCGGTGGCCGGAAGCGAATAGGCGTTGTGCGGTTCCGGAGACGGGGCGCTGGGGGCAAAGATGTGCGCGGTGAAGGTTCGCGCGCCCGATTCGCCCCACATAGGCGCCTCCTGCACACGGTCTCGCACGACCAGGGTGCCCGCTGCCATGTCGCCCAGCCGCTGGTGCTGGCGGCTGGCGAAGATTGCAATCACTCCTACGGCGTAGCAGAAGGGGAACTGATCCACATAGCGGACCAGGTTGCGGGCCATCGACTCGAAGAGGCCAATGGCGCGGCCAGAGCGTTGGATGACGCGAATTCGAGCCACGCGCTTACCCGGAGTGCGACCGTTCCAGAAGGCCTCAAAGAGCGTGAAATAGCCCCAGTTGAGCAGGAAAATAATGAAAATAACGAGGGCAACGGCCCATTGTTCAGGAATATCGGAGGAGGCGGGAGTGCTTGCGGGAGTGCTTGACTGAACGAAGATGGCGAGGAGCATTACAATCACGAGAAAGCCGGCCAGCCAGATCAGGGAATCGACCAGCAGCGCGATAAAACGGCTGCCGATGCCAGCCAGGGGCATCTCAATGTGCACCAGCTCCGGCGTATCAATGTTAAGCTCATCTGGTTTATTCTGATCTGTATTTAACTCCATGGCGCAAGTCCTCTCCAACCAGTGGATTCTCAAGCGCCGGCCCCACTGGGACCGGCTGGCCGCTCTGCTAGCCCAATCCGACGCGAGCGGGCTGGGCCAGCTCTCCCGCGCGGAGTTGCAGGAGCTGGCCCTGCTTTACAGGCAGGCAGCGGCAGACCTCTCCGTGCTGCGCCAGGACTCGACTTCGCGCACTTACTCGGAGCACGTGAATCATTTGCTGGCTCGCGCCCACCATATCATCTATTCGGGACGAAAGACCAATTTTCTCACCCTCTTGCGCTTTCTGCGCGACGAGTATCCGGTCATTTTTCAGCAGCAGATCGGTTCTGTGGCGGCTTCGGCGCTGGTCTTCTTGTTTTTTGGCTTGCTGGGCGCGGCGCTGACCAGCGCACGGCCGGAGTTCATGCGTCACTTCTTAGGCCCGAAGATGATCGCCACCATGGAGCGCCACACCATGTGGACCGAATCAGTGGTGAGCGTTGCGCCGATGGCCTCCAGCGCCATCATGACCAACAATCTCTCGGTTAGCTTTATCACCTTTGCCGGGGGTATCGTCTTTGGACTGGGAACCTTCCTGGCGCTCTTCCAGAACGGCATGATGCTGGGGGTAATCGGCGCGGCCTGTCACCATTACGAGATGTCGCAAGCGCTGTGGAGCTTTGTCGCTCCGCACGGGTCGCTGGAGCTGCCCGCAATTATCATCGCCGGCGGGGCTGGCTTCCGCCTGGGCCACGCCATGCTCTTCCCCGGCGCTCTGCGCTGGCGGGAGTCGGTAGCTCGCGGCGGCATCGAAGCCACACGGCTAGTCAGCGGCATCATTCCCCTGCTGGTGATCGCCGGGCTGCTGGAGGGCTTCTTTTCTCCGTCGCATGCTCCCGCCTGGTTCAAGTTCACCGTAGGCGCGCTGCTGTTTGCCATGCTCAATTTATGGCTCTTCCGGCCGGAGAATAAAACAGGGAACAGGGAATAGGGAACAGGGAAGGGCAAACGCATCTTCTTCCTTTGAGCCGGCCGCCGGCTTCGCCGGCCAACGGGGAATGAAACTTCCGCTAACTTGCTAACTCGCTCATCTCCGCGTAGCGAAAGCTAATTTATTAACTCGCTCATCTCCGTGCAGCGGAGGCTAACTTGCTAACTCGCTCAACTCCGCGCAGCGGAGGCTAACTTGTTAACTCGCTCATCTCCGCGCAGCGAAAGCTAACTTGCTAACTCGCTCAACTCCGCGCAGCGGAGGCTAACTTGCTGCTCGTGTTCAAAATAACTTTGGGTGCCCCGCCCTTGCCGCGTGATTGTTTCTTCTTAGTTCCCCACCGGCGTTACCGACCCGCGGTGCATGAAACTGTAGCGCCGGCTTCCCGTCCGGCTGTAGCGTGGACATCCCGGTCCACGCTTGTTTCTTCCCAGATTGCAGAAATTTACCAACCCCTGGCGCACAATCATCTTGGATGAAGAAAATGCTCAACCGGAAAGGGAAGGCCGTATGTACTCAAATGCCAACAAAGTGCCTCCAAATATTATTACCAGAATGGCACTCCCCCCCTCCCCCCCTATACTCCCCTGGGGTATAAATCCCTTCCATAACTTTGCAGATTATTTCTAACTCGTTTGAAATCAATACCTGTGGAAAAATTTTCTCCCTTAATTCTCCCACATCGTGAGATTCGACCTCTGAAAACCACCGGAAAATCTAGTTTTTAGCCGAAAATAGCCCCGAAAAAGTTTTTTTTGCCGGTTTTCCTATCTCCGGGTTCTCGGACTCGAGGTCGAAGCATTCAGCATTCTTGATGGGTTCATGGTCGTTGGTAGGCTAGTTCGTGGATCGGAGAGGGATAGAAACCTTACGGCTGCTGCACCGCTGGCCGCAAATCCGTATGCCCAAAATCATCATTCTTCCACAGCACTGGCTCGCACATCTCCCGCGCCAGCGCATAGGTAAAGCAGTCCTCTGGTAATCCACAACATTTAACTTCCCCATTTGCGGATAATAACCCTCAACCGGCGCACGATGTTCATGAGAGGTTCAGGCAGCCAATGAGGTCGAACTGAGTCAGAATGTCGGTAGAGGTCGATTGGGAAGGAATGCGCCGGTCCAAAATGTCAGCCATCTCCCCGGTCCGTACCATACTCGATGTTCGAGACATGAATGAATTCTAGCTCAAGATTGATGGCACGTACTTTGAATCCCGGGTGGTCGCCGATTCGGAAACTGCAACACTGCATAGAGACTGGTAATCCCAGTTGGCCGGAAGGGTCAGGGATTGCGACCGCACAGCAGATTTAGTAGGATGAGAATAGTTTTTGATGCGCGCAACATTTTCAAGGGCCGACTGCGCGCGAGCTGGAGGGTTGATGGGCGAGACGAAGCCGATTCGCAGCGACGAGACGCAAAAGTCACAGGTGGATACGGAGACCACCGCGCGGGTGATTGCGGAGAAGCGGATCGGCGAGCGGATCAAGCGTCTGCGGCTCAAAAAATCCATGGGCCTGGTGGAGCTGGGCAAGCTGACGGGGCTTTCGGCGAGCTTTCTGTCGCAGTTGGAGACGGGGCGGGTGGTGCCGACGCTGCGCAACCTGGCGCGGATCGCGATGGTATTTTCAAAAGACCTGGCCTATTTTTTTGAGAACGACGCGGCGGCGGTCTTCCGGATTCACCGGCGCAAAGACCGGGTGCGGATGCCTCAGACGGGGGTGGATGTTCCAACTTACTCTTTTGAGAGCCTGGGCTATATGGTTCCGGACCGGCAGATGGACCCATACTTTGCCGAGTTTTTCCCACTGACCAAGGAGATGGAGCCCAAGGCGCACATGCACCCAGGAAGCGAGTTTCTGTATGTACTGGAGGGGGAACTGGAAGTTCGCCACGGGGAACAGGGGTACATGCTGAAAGCGGGAGACGCGGTGTACTTCGACGCGAACTCGCCGCACGCCTACTTGTGCGTGGGCAAGAAGCCGGCTGGTGCGATCATCGTGACCCTGCACCAGAGTCCGGCGGCGGGGCCCGTAGCGCGGCCGCCGGAAAGATCGTCTCCTCAACCGCGGCCGGCGTAACCCATGCCAGTCAGTACGCCTCGCATGTAAGCAAAGCTGCTCACGACGCCGGGCATGGGATCGTCGGCGTGGATCTCATATTCGAGATCGACGAAGCCCTTGTAGTCGATGGCAATCAGCGCGGCAAACATTTCGCGCACCGGCATGATGCCCGCGCCCACGGCGACCTGACTCTCCTTGCTCTTGAAATCTGTCAGGTCCTTCATATGCACGTTGAAGAGGCGCGGCCCGACCTTGTGGATGGACTCGACGAGATCGGCGCCGGCGCGCACCGTGTGGCCGACATCGATGCAGCAGCCGATGCGCGGGTCGGTATTCTGGAGCGACTTCAGAACATCGAGCGGCGAGGGCCACAGCTTATCCTCCGGGCCGTGGTTATGGATGGCGATGCGAATGTCGTATTCCTTGACGAACTTTTCAATGCGGGGCAGCATATCCGGAGTGGGGTCGCCGGCGACGATGACGGAGATGCCGGCGCGCTTGCAGTAGTCGAATTTGGCGCGGATATCGGCGTCCTCATTGTTGCGAAAGTAGATGGCCCCGGCGGCGTGGAGCTTGATGCCCGCAGCGGCGTAGTCGGCGAGCGCCTTAGCTTCCTCCACCGGGTCCATGGGAAGGTGATCCTTGACATCCTTGACGTTCAGGTCGGCGATGTTGAGCTGCTTGAGGAAGCCGATCATCTGGGCGCGGGTGAAGTTGCGGAAGGTGTAGCTGGCCAGGCCAAGATGAATGGGAGACGGCTTTCCAGTGGCTGGCCGGGGCTCGGCGAGGGCGGCGTTCGGCGCGGCGCAGGCCATGGCGATAAGAGCTCCGGATTGGACGAAGTTGCGGCGTGAAAGGGTTTGCTTCATAGGTTTGCAGCTCCTCGCGTACTTCAGATTTTTACGTGCCTCAGAGATGCGGTTCCCAGCCCTTCTCGTATTCGCGGCCCCACAGCTTCATCGCTTCCGCATCGTTGAGAATCTTTCCGTCCGTTGTGTCAAGGCGCAGTTCACGGCTGACTTCCCATGCGATGTTCGAAAGTTGCAGGATGGTGACGTCAACATTGCCAATTTCGATGGGAGAATTGAGTTTCTCTCCCTTGCGGATCGCCGCGATGAAGTTGGCAAAGTGGGCATCGGTCATCGTGTCGCGGCCCATGAGGTCGGACGAGGAGATTACATTACCAGCCTTGATTTCGCTGAGCTTATTTCCCTTGAGATCGTAAACCTCATAGCCATTGCCGTCGATAAGAATTGAGCCGGTGGTTCCGAGGATCGTCGATCCGCGGTCGCGACCGTAGTATCGCATTCCGGAGCAGGAATTACCCTCCCACGAGATCATCTTGTCTCCGTAGTCGAAGCTGGTGACCAGGGTGTCATAGAACTGCCAATCGTCCTTGAAGTGGTATCTTCCGCCGGAGGATGTAATGCGTTGGGGATAATCGACGCCCATCGCCCAGCGGCAGACATCGATCTCATGGGTGCCGTTATTGAGAGCCTCGCCGGCGCCGTAGAGCCTGAACCAGTGCCAGTTATAGGGATGAATGTTGTCCGTATAGGGCCTGCGCGGCGCGGGACCCTGCCAAAGTTCCCAATCGAGCTGCGCCGGCACGGGAATTACCTTCCCGAATCCAATCGACTTTCTTGTATTGGCGTACCAGCCTTTGCCGAAGCAGGGCGTACCGATCAGTCCATTGTGAACTTTGTCAACGGCCTCGATGACCAGGGGATTTGACCGCCGCTGATTACCCATCTGTACGAGTTTTCCGTACTTCCGCTGAGCCTGAACCAGAAGTACGCCCTCGGCGGGATTGTGGCTGCATGGCTTTTCAATGTAGACATGCTTGCCCGCCCGCAGGCCGGCGATGGCCATGGGGGTGTGCCAGTGTTCGGGAGTGGCGATGGTGATGGCGTCCACGTCCTTCGATTGAAGGACATGGCGAAAGTCTCTGTCCGTGGCGGGGGCATAACCTAATTCCCGCTCGGCGTCGCCGGCAAATTTTTTCAGAATGTCGCCGTCCACGTCGCAAACATGCGAGATGCGGGCAGTGTCCTGATTTGCCTTGAGAGAGGCAAGATGAGCATAGCCTCGCCCATTGAGGCCGATAATTGCAAAGTTGAGGCGGTCATTGGCGCCGAGAATCTGGCTATAGCTCTTGGCGGTCGATGCAATCGCCAACCCGGCGGCGCCTACCACGAGTGTGTCAAGGAATTCACGTCGAGTCACCATCTTGTTTCTCCTGTTTGCCCCAAAAGGCAAGGTTGCTCCTTCGTTGACCAGATTGCAAGACATTCTGTCTTCGGTCTAGAGTGTTGCGGAATCCGTCAGCGCCTGTTTCATGTCCGCCCAACTGATACGGGATGACTCTTCCGGGCTGCCGCCGCCCTGCCAGTGCGTCTCCAGGCTGACGGCATCGCGAAAGCCGGAGTTTTTGAGCGCGCGGAACTGCGCTGCCCAGTCAATGAACCCCTTGCCGACCGGCGACCACTCGATCTTGCCGTCCGCGCCTTTGACGGCATTTTTGCAGTGGCAGTGGTGAATGCGCTTCTTGGGGATGGCATCCCAGCCGCCGGGAAAAGCGTCTAGTTCGCCGCGCATGACGGCATTGGCGGGATCCCAATTGAGCGCCAGATGCGGTGTCCGAATCGCATTCATGGTTCGCGCGGCCTCGCGTCCAGTCGCGGTGTTGCAGGCAAACTCATTTTCCAGCAAAAGCAGAATTCCCTGCTTGCCACAGACCTCGGCAGCCAAGCGGAGCTTTTCGTCGATGGCCTCGCGGTACGGCGCAACATCGTCCAGACGCCAGAAGTCGAAGCAGCGGACTTTGTCTGTCTTGAACTGTTTGGCCAAAGAAATTGACCGCTCCAGAATCTCATCCTGCTGTTTGAAAGTCGTTTCGGCCGCACCATGCAAGTCGGCCTTGGAGCTATAGGTTGATATTGGCGCGCCCGGCCAGTCGGTTTTGAAGAGCGGGCTGGCGATGTCGGTGACGCGGAGATTGTATTTGGCGAGTATCTTCTGCGCTTCGTTGATTTGAGCGTCACTCAAAGCGATGGTGTTCATGTTCCACATGGTGCGCAGTTCGATCCAGCTCAGGCCGAAATCGTGGGCGACAACATAGCAAACGTGGTCAAAATCCTGCGAGATTTCATCGTTGATAACGGAAATCCTGAAGGGCGACTTTGATTCGGAGGCCAGGCTGATCAACGGACGCGCGGCGCAGGCAGCAGCGGCTATAGTTGCATTTTTTAGAAAGCGCCGTCTCGATGGGTTTTCCATATTGCTCCTTTTCATGGGCCAGGAAAAAATAAATTGATCAATGCGGGATGGATTGGTGAATTGGCCGGTCATCCTATGCAAGCGATGACCGGCCGGTGAGGGTTAATGCGTGCGGGAATGGCCCTGAAATGTAACTCTACCAAACTCCGCACGCCTGGACACAGCGGTCAGATTCAGAAGGTATATTTGATAGCCGCCTGAAGGACACGAGGACCGCCGACGCCATTGACATTGCCGACGCCGCTGCCCAGGATGCCGGTGATCATGCCAAAGCTGCTCGACGTGGATGAAGCGGTCGGCAGACCGAAGGCCGGAGTGTTGGTCATGTTGAAGGCATCAAACCGCGCTTCGAGAGTGGATGCACGGTAGATGGGAAAGCTCTTGAAGAGCGACAGATTGTCGGAGAAGTACGCCGGCCCGCGGAATTGGTTGCGATTTGAAGTGCCGAGTACGCCGATAGTTGGGGCCGAAAAGGAGGCAGTATTGAACCATGGAGTTCGGCCTGCTGACTTTCCGCTGACATTGTGCGTGACCGTGAACGGGCCAGTGAAATTGGCCGTCGTGGTGGTTCCAGGCGTGACGGTGGAGGATGTGACCGTAAAAGGCAAACCCGAAACCATCCCGATGACCGTTGAGAGCTTCCACCCGCCAATAACCAGGTTGGCCGCGGAGTTGTCGTTGATCCACTTGTGGCCTTTGCCGAAAGGCAACTCGTAGGTAACCACTTCCTCGGCATTCAGCTTCCGGTCGAAGTCAAGCAGATTGTAGTTGCGGCGCCTGTTACCGCTAAAATACAGCAGTCCTCCGTCCTGAGCGCCGGTCACGTAGCCCTGCGCCTTGCCCCAGGTAAATGAGGAGGTGAAGGTAAGGCCGGCGGAAGCGCGCTTTGTGAGCGATGCCTGCAGCGACTCATAGTTGCTGGAGAAGCCCATGAAGTACTGTGTGACCGAAGCAGTCTTTCCGAAGGCGACGTAGAAAGGATCGGATGTTCCGCTTTGACCATAGACGCTTGGGTTGTTGATGTTCTGCGCAATGTCTTCTCGTGTGCCGTGATTCGCGACATAGGCAATCTGCAGGGCCATGTTATATGGCAGAGCCTGCTCAACCGCCACGTTCCACGAATCTACAGAGGCATTCTTGAAGTTGAGGGGGATATAGAGGTTACCCAGGGAGAGGGTGCCGTTGGCCGCAGTTTCCGTGAGTGTTCCGCCCGAGGTAAACGTGGCTGTCGGAGTAGCAGGAATTCCGGTCACGAAATTGACTGCGCCGCCTGTCGAGTTGAGTGCTGGTCCGTAAGTGGGGGTATTCAGGTAGTTGGTGCTGGTCTTGATGGGATAGTTATAGGCATAGCTGTTGTCTACAAAGGGAACAAAGCTGACGCCAAATCCGGCGCGGAGAACTGTCTTCTCCGACAGACGGTAAGACGCTCCTAGCCGCGGAGCTAAGTTTGCGTAGTCCATTTGCATCCCGATATTGCTGGGGTTTCCGTCTTCACCGGCGAGAACCAGTTGATTGTTGGCGGGGTTGTAGCTGACGAAGCCGCCCGCCTTGCGGGGCGTGGCCGGCGGATACAACTCATAGCGCACGCCGAGATCCACGGTCAGCTTATGAGAGACCTGCCACTTGTCAGAGACAAAGAAGAAGAGCCAGGTCTGCCGGTAGCACGGGAAGGTGCTGTTGGTGTCCTGCCCCACCCCAAAAGGAACGCCGAAGAGAACGCTGGCGACATCATTGGCTTGCCCAGTGACCGAGCCGTTGAATGCGGTGGCGCCCGGCGCCGAGGTCTGGTTCTCAGTGAAGTAGAAGGTTCCCGCGGCGGCGTTGATGTTTCCCTGCAGAAGATCGTCGCGCACACGACGGATGTCTGCGCCGGCCTTCAAGGTGTGATTGCCTTTGATCAAGGTCCAGTTATTGGCAAAGTCCACATTGGATTCGGCGCGCAGCCAGGGCAACGACTGCGAGTATCCGATCAGCGGAGAGGTTAGAGAGCTTGTGCTAGATGCCTGTGAATTGCCGGCGAACTGGCTCAACTGGAAAGCAACCTGGCCGCTGCTATTGGGAGACATATCTGTTCCGTTGGGGCCGTTGCCGGGAATGCCCAGCGTCGCGGCATCGTCTTTACCAAAGTCAGACTGCGTTGCCGCGTTGCGCAGATGGGCCACGCCAACGCGCGCTTCGGTGAACAGGGTAGGCGAGAAGACGTGATCGTAGTTGGCGCCGGTGCTATAGGCATTTGCCGTTCCGGTAGCTTCAAAGCCACTGCCCGCGGGGCCACCAAGGAACGAGCCGAAAAGCGGTGCCTGGAATGTGCTGATGTTCTGATGGCTGAAGCGGCCGCTCAGATGGTCCTTGGAAGACATCGTGTAGTCCGACTTGATGTCGTAGTTGATCATGTCTTTGTGGAAAGGCAGGTTCGCCGAAAAGTTGTTGCTGGTTGCACCAGCGATGTACGCCGCCGATGCAAGATTGGTTGCGGGATTTCTCGCCAGAGTGTCCAAGTCCGCGAGAACGGTCTTACCCACCGTGCTGATTGCCGCAGTCGTCGTGGGAATCAGGTTGCCGGCGAACGCCGTGCGACCGGTTCCGCAAGCGCTGTTTGCTGTGGCGCCCACGCAGTCCGCGGTATCACCCGTAGTTGGATCGTAAACCTGGCCCTTATAGCCGCTCAGGTTGATGTTGCCGCCCGTCACGTTATAGAACGGAATGGTAGTGGTGGTTGCGGTCTCTTCGTGATCGGAGACGCGAAGGAAGTCGCCAAAGATGAACAGCTTGTTCTTTATGACTGGCCCGCCGATTGAGGCTCCCGTGTAGTTGTAGACCAGGCGTCCATTCGGCGCCGCGGCACCAGAAGGAAGTATTGGGGCGAAGTAACTGCGGGCGTTGACGCCGTTGTTTTCCATATTCTGGAAGACCGATCCATGGAGCGAGTTTGTCCCCGACTTGAGCGTCACGTTGACGACGGTTCCCACCGCGCGGCCAAACTCCGCCTCGAAATTGTTGGTGGTGATGTCCACGTTCTGGATCGACGCCGCGGGTGGAACGAGGACGATGTGGATGCCGGTGCGCTGGTCGTCGTCGATACCCTCAATCTGGTAGAGATTGACGTAGGAGGACTGGCCGTTGGAGTTCGTGGACAGATCGTTGTTGGCGTTGTAGAACTGTGAGTTGTTGAAGACGACCGGCGCATTGCCCGGCACTATATTCAGCAGGGACTGGAAGCTGTTGCCGCTGCTGAGGGGAAGATTGGTGATCTGAGCCTGCTCGAGTGTGCTGGAGATGTCGGCCCGGTCGGTCTGGAGCTCTGGAGGAGCCGTCGTCACTGTGATCGACTCCGACGCGCTGCCCGTGACCAGGTTTACATCGACGCGCACGGTGGTGTTTGTCGCCAGAGTAATGTTCTCCCGGGTTTCTTTTTTGAAGCCCGGCGCGACGACCGTGATGGCATACGTTCCGGAAGGAAGATCGGGTACGATGAAGTCCCCGCTCCCGTTGGTGACGGTTGCATGTTCAACACTCTGACCCGTGAGAACAATCATAACCTTGGCATTGACAACGGCTGCGCCAGTGGCGTCGGTCACCGTTCCCAGCAGCGTGCCGTTCACGGCCTGGGCGAAAATGGTTTGCGACAAGCTCAGGAAGAGCAGCGCGACGAGAAATACTGACAGCTTTCGGAACATTGTGAAGCCTCCATAGAATTGAAATCCGTGCAATGCACTACCGATGCGCCCTTCTGGCTGGGAGTTTTGAGTCCCGGAGCATACGTGTCATCGATACGGCAACCACTCTCCGCTCTCGAGGGAGGACTTGACAAGGTGAATACCGTGTAAATACCGTAATACTACGAGTGTGTTACGCCCATAAGATATTGTAATGGCAGTGCTTAACAAGCTTGGCGCAAGCCGGTATTCCTCCTGCATGGAGGTCGCATGGCGGGTGACAATTGCGGTTGTGGAGGCGTACACTACTCCTGAATCGGGAGTTAAGCCCTTTCTCATGTCGAACACCACGCATGAATCCGCACGTTGGACGCCAGAGACTCCAGAAGATCGGGATCTGGTCACAAGAGAACTGAACGCGATTCTCTCCAGCAGCCATTTTAGCGGCAGCAAGCGCTACCCGGCGCTGCTGAAATACGTGGTCAGTAAGACCCTGGATGGTCATTCGGATGAGTTGAAAGAACGCACGCTCGGCGTGGAAGTCTTTGATCGCTCACCGGATTACGATACCAATGCCGATCCTGTCGTCCGTTTCAGCGCGAGCGAGGTCAGAAAGCGGCTGGCGCAATACTACAGCGAATGTGACGAGAGTTCGCAGCTTCTGATTCAACTGCCGTTGGGCTCCTATGTGCCGGAGTTCAAGCCGAAGGGCGCTGCGCCAAACGTTATGGTTCTGAGGCGCAGCCGTTCTTTGTGGTGGGTTGCCGCTGCCTTTCTGCTCACACTTGCTGTCTTCGGCGCATATTCATACCGCAAGGCGTCCGCGCCAAGAAGCACGGACAAGCTATGGGATCCACTCCTGCATTCGCCTGCTTCCGTTCTGATCGTCGTTGGCACCAGCGATTTTGTGCCTCCGAATGTGAAGCCCGTAGAGGCCGATGTGACAGACCACTTGAGGGGGCCGTTCCATCACATCACGATGTCCAGCGCGATTGCGCTCGCCCGCATGGCTGGTTTTCTGCAGGCGAACGGCAAAGCCTATGAGATCAAGGATGACCGTGAGGTCAGCCTGACGGACTTTCGTTCGCGTCCGGTCATTCTGATCGGCGCCCGAAATAATCCCTGGACGATGCGTCTGACCGATCCTCTGCGCTTCCGTTTTGATTTCGGCTCATTGTCGAGAATACAGGACAGAGAGAATCCCAATAGCAATGCGTGGAACGATCCCCATACTTATGAGAGCGCCGACAGCAGCACCAGCGATTACGCCCTGATTACGCGTTACCACGACTCGACTACCAACGGTACCGTCATGGTGGTTGCAGGTCTTGGCACATATGGCACGGAGGCAGCTAGCGAGTTTGCGGTCTCGCCGCAGTATATCGATCAGCTGCTCAGCAAGGCGCCAGCCAATTGGGGAAATAAGAATCTGGAGATCGTGATCAGGACCGATAAAATCAACGGCGAGGCCGGTCCACCCTACCTTGTGTCTTCTACGTCCTGGTAACAGCCTGTAATGTAGCGGGCCATTCTCAGCCCAGCGAGCAAGAAAATCCCCATCAGATTCTCTGCAGAATTGCGTTGGCCAGCATCCAGCAGGGCCAGGAAATCAAGCTTGAACAGAACTGAAGTATTGGACTACCTCTTCCCAGTTATTGACGCGGACAAAGCCTGTAGCGGCCAGGTTATGGGGAGCGGTGTAGAGCAGGCCCTGTCCATCAAAGCGGAGGATATTTTTAGGCAGGTCGTCGATGAGATAGTCGGCGCGGAGGATGGACTTGTCTCCGCAGAAGACGTAGTGGGTGGGCGGGATGAAGGGAAAGTGGCGCTGCAGCCAGCGGTACTTGGAGCCGAGGGAGTTGGGGACCGCCATGGCCTGGGTGGCGATGAAGATTTCAAAGCGGGCGGAGAGCTGCTGTAGCACGTCTTGAGCGCCGGGCATGAGGGCCAGGTCCTCGAAGAAGTCCTCGGCGTCGAGGAAGTCGCGCAGCTGCTGTTTGCGTTCGAGCGGCGCGATCTCCCACAGACCCTTGCCGGCCAGGTCCTGGGTGGTGACGTCTTCATCGAAGGTCTGGTTGTAGCGGCGAATGTGCTCGGCGAGGGTGTCCGCCATGACCTCATCCATGTCCACACAGATGCGCTGCACTGCTAGTCCTCCACGGGGGGATTGGAGATCTTGCGTTTTGGCTTCTTGGCGTCTGGCGGCGGAGGAGGAGGTGCCATGGCGGGGTCCCAGTAGAGGAGGCGGGCGCAACTGTCGCAGGTGAGCAGTTCTCCTTCGCGGAGCTGGTTCCACATCTGGGGACGGACGCCCATGCGGCATCCGGTGCATTGCTGATTTTCAACGCGGGCGATGCCGGTGCCGCGGGAGGCGCAGAGGCGGTCGAAGCGGGTGAGCCACTCCGGCTCGATGAGGGGGCGGAGGGCCTCGCGCTGGACAGCGAGGGCTGCTTGCTGGCGTTCGAGCTCGGCGTGGCGAAGGCGGACGCTCTCACGAACCTTGTCGAGGACTGCGGCGAGCGACTCAACCTGGGCGCGGGCTGCGGCAAGTGCGGCTTCCTGGGCTTCGGTGCGCTCCAGACTGGCGAAGGCCTCATTTTCCAGGCGCTCGGCCTCGGCCTCGGCAAAGTGGAGTTCGTGCTCGTTGGCCTTGGCCTGGTCGGTGGTGGTGAGGGTGTTCTGCTGTGCGCTGTAGCGAACGACCTTCTGACGGTGGGAAGTGATCTCGCGCTCCAGGCGGGTGCGGAGGGAGTCCTCGCGGCTGAGGGCGGAGGAGGCCTCGGCTGCCATGCGCTGAGCGGCGGCAAGGGCGGCCTGAGCCTGGGCGATTTCAGCCGGCAGGGCGCGCGCGGCCTGCGCTAGGCTGGTGCGTTCCAGCTCGACGGCTTGCAGCTTTACGAGATTTTCAATGTGCGCTTGCATCTATGTTATGAAGTCTACGGCATTGGCCGTGGATAAAGAAAATGAGGGCGGCGGAAAGGTGGGGGCACCTGCGCCCAATTCTTAACGTGGCTATGCTGCCGGTCGCGTATAATTCTTGGTTGCTTCAAAATGAAGCGACGGAGGAAGCTAATGGACTCGACCTATTTGATTTTTCTGGGAGCCGCGGCTCTCATCGTACTCATTTTCGTTCTCTCTATCGTTTTCGGCAGCTTCTTCACCGTGAACACTGCCGAAGTTGCCGTCGTAACGCGTTTTGGAAAGTTTCTGCGGGTCGCTGATCCGGGCCTGAACTGGAAGGTTCCGTTCTTCGACACCATCTCGGGCACCGTGAGCCTGCGGGTCAACCAGATTTCGCTGACCATGGAGACCAAGACCAAGGACAACGTCTTCGTGACCATTCCGATTTCCGTGCAGAATCGTGTGCGTCCGGAGAAGGTCTACGACGCCTTTTATAAGTTGTCCGACCCCACGGCGCAGATCAAATCTTACGTGGAGCAGGTGATTCTGGGCCATGTGCCCGGTATGACGCTGGATGAGGTCTTTGCCTCGCAATCGTCGATTGCCGCGGCGGTGAAGCAGGAGTTGGACGCAGACATGGCCACCTTCGGCTTCGAGATTGTGAATGTGCTGGTGACCGACATTATTCCCGACGCCAAGGTCAAGTCGGCGATGAACGACATCAACGCGGCGCAGCGCGAACAGGTGGCGGCCAACGCGCGCGGCGAGGCGGAGAAGATTCTGGTGGTGAAGAAGGCCGAGGCCGAGGCGGAGAGCAAGGCGCTGCAAGGCCAGGGCATCGCCAATCAGCGCAAGGCGATCATCGAGGGATTGCAGGTCTCCATCGAGCAGTTCCAGAAGGTGGTGGACGGAGCGTCTTCGCGCGACGTGATGCAATTGGTGATGGTGACGCAGTACTTCGACACGCTGAAGTCGATTGGCGAGAGCGACAAGACGAACACGCTCTTTTTGGCGCATACGCCCGGAGCGGTGAAGGAAGTCTCGGAGCAGATTCTTGATTCGATGCTGGTGGCGGGGCGCTCGAAGGAGTGATCCGCGGAGTTGGGTTGCCCATCCTTTCGCCGGTTTTTTCTCTAAAGGCTGGCGAAACGGATGGGAAGGCCGGCCGTAGTCCAATCTCATCCGTTTCAGATCAGAGCGGCTGGATCAACTGACTTGCGTATGAACAGAGCACATCGACTCCGCTATTGAGCGCGGAGTCCGCGGGAGAGTTGACCAGTGCGGGAAGTCCTATTTCAGGATGCCGTTTTGAGGGATGCGGCTTTGAGCAGTTCCTTTTCCGCACGCAACCAATCCTGCTCCGCGTGTCCATCTTTGCAACCGCGCGCCGCCCAATAACTTTTCGCAAGCCGCTCGATCTCCTCACGAGACGGTTTTGATTCTTTAGTGACTTTCTCTTTCTTTGTTGCGGCCTTGCGTAGCTTAGCGGTGGTCTTCGTCTTCTTCGTTGTATCTGCCATTCGAATTTCCTCCGTTAGATTCGCCGCAAACGTACGGGGCATCCACTTCAGAATACAAAAACACGTCATTGAAAGCGAATCAATTCGCTTCAGCGCACCTTATTGCTCAACATGCGCGCGGTTAAGCATCATCCAGTCCCTACGAGCGGACTTGTGGGCCTCAGCCAGAGAGATGCGCGCCTGTTCTAAAGTGGCAGAGGTGATCGGGCTGTGCAGTTGAACCAAAAGTTTACACACGCGGCTCCTTGCCCGCGCACGGCCCCGCGTGTTTGACTGGAGGTCGAAGAGGGACCGGCACAATGGCTTACATTCTTGCACTGGACCAGGGGACTACGAGTTCCCGCGCAATTCTTTTTAACCAGGCGGGCACGATTGCCGCCGTAGCGCAGCATGAGTTTGAGCAGTTCTTTCCGCAAGCTGGCTGGGTGGAACACGACGCTATGGAGATTCTGACCAGCCAGATGAGCTGCGCGGTGGAGGCGCTGGGAAAGGTGGGCGCGCGGCCGCGCGATGTGGCGGCCATCGGCATCACCAACCAGCGCGAGACGGTGGTTGTGTGGGAGCGGGCTACAGGCAAGCCGATTCATAAGGCCATTGTCTGGCAGGACCGGCGAACGGCTGCGCGCTGCTCGGAGCTGAAGGAGAGCGGCGCGGAGGAAACGGTTTCCTCGAAGACCGGGCTGGTGCTGGACCCGTATTTTTCCGCAACCAAGGTGGGCTGGATTCTGGACAATGTGCCGGGAGCGCGGGCGCGGGCCGAGCGCGGCGAGTTGGCCTTCGGTACGGTGGACAGTTGGCTGATCTGGCATTTGACAAGCGGGAAGCACCACGTGACGGACGTGACCAACGCCTCGCGGACGCTGCTCTTCAATATCGTCAAGGGCGAGTGGGATGAGGAACTGCTACGCATTTTTTGCGTTCCTCAGAGCATGTTGCCCGAGGTGGTGTGGTCGAGCCAGAACGTGGGCGAGGTGACCACCACGCTGGGCCTGGGCGGCGTGGCGATTGCGGGCATTGCCGGCGATCAGCAGGCGGCGCTCTTTGGCCAATTGTGCTGGAAGGCGGGCGAGGCCAAGAACACTTACGGGACGGGCTGCTTCCTGTTGCAGAATATCGGCACAGGACGCGACGGCAACGGAACGGGATTTGTGCGCTCCAAGCACCGGCTGATTACCACGCTGGCGGCCAGCGCCGAGAAGCGGCTGGAGTACGCGCTGGAGGGCAGCATCTTCATCGGCGGCGCGGTAGTGCAGTGGCTCAGGGACAATTTGAAGCTGATCGGCTCCTCGGCCGAGGTTGAAGAGCTGGCGGCCAGCGTGCCGGATTCCGGCGGTGTGGTTCTGGTGCCGGCGTTTGTGGGGCTGGGCGCGCCGCACTGGGATCCGCACGCCTCTGGAATGCTGATTGGCCTCGGCCGAGGGACGCAGCCGGGACACATTGCGCGGGCGGCGTTGGAGAGCATCGCCTTCCAGGTGGCCGACGTGCTGGAAGCCGTCGAGAGCGAGACAGGCACGCCGCTGGCGGCGCTGCGCGTGGATGGCGGCGCGGCGGTGAACAACCTGCTGATGCAGTTCCAGGCCGACGTGCTGAATGTTCCGGTGGTGCGGCCGCAAGTGACCGAGACAACTGCGCTGGGAGCGGCTTATCTCGCAGGGCTGGCTACGGGATTCTGGGCTGGGCCGGAGGATTTGCGGGCCAAGCGGATGGGCGACGTGCGCTTTGAGCCGAAGATGGCTGCGAACGAACGAGCCGAGCGGCGCGGGCGCTGGTCGCGGGCAGTGGAGCGAGCGAAGGGGTGGACGGAGTAAGGCATTCCGTCGATTAACCGAAGAGTTCGCTGTGAGAGCCGAGACGAGCCAGACGGACGGTTTCCGCGTCGGTTTTCCGGTAGATCAACAGCAGGTCCGGCTTGACGTGGCACTCACGATAACCCTGCCAATCGCCGCTCAGCTCGTGGTCGCGGTGTCGTGGCTCTAAAGGGTCGTCGTTTGCCAAAGCCAGCAATACGGGTAGCAGCGCGGCATAGAGAGCCGCGCCGTGCCGGCCTCGCGCCTCGCGCTTGCTGTCGCGTTTGAAGGCCGTAGAACGCTCAATCGTCCGCATGCAAATCCGCCATCAGCGCCTCGACGGTAGCAAAGTGCTTGCCTTTTCCAGCCTCCAATTCGGAGATCGCCTTGCGGGTGGTGGCGTTGGGAACCTTGACCTCGAAGGGCAGACGGCGCTCATCGGCAATGCGCAGCATCAGCAGACGGATGGCGTCGGAGATGGAAAGGCCCATCGCCTCCAGCGCGTCGGCGGCACGATCTTTGGTTTTGGTATCGATGCGTGCACGGACGTAGGTGTCGGCGGTGGGCATGGGGGCTCCTTGAAGTTCAGCGACCAGAATTAATTGTAGTCGCAATGGGACCACATGGCAAATTCTTTTCTTGATCGCCTCAACCAGGCCGAGCGGCGCGGGCGCTGGTCGCAGGCAGTGGAGCGAGCGAAGGGTTGGACAGACTGATGGTGACTCACCCATCTAACAACCGAGATGGGGGGGCACCCGGCCGTTGGTCTTGATGGGCCGGCAAAGCTGGACCATCTGATACCCCCACCCCTACTTTGGACGCAAAGTCGTTGTTTTGTTGAGGTTACAGACGGGGTTGCGCTGTAAAGTCGTCAAAACAAAGGAGTTCCATGCAAAGTCGTCCAGGATAAGGAGTTACGGGACGTTTCGGTCTCTGTTGGCGGCTTACGGCTGGAAGGCGGCGCGGAGAGGACATCCCGGACGGTGATTTGAAGGAAGACTTCTGGGATCATTGTGCGACGAAGTGGGGAAATAATCTGCAAACACCTGCGGCGGGGCGGATTCTGGTCGCGGGCCGTGGATCGGGCAAAAGGATGGACGGAATAGGGGGGCCAAATGAGGAACGAAGATTGGTTGAGATGCATGGATTTCTACCCTTTTCACGTAGAATTGATCAAAGGACAAGGCGCACGGCTCCGGCTCATTCTATGGGGATACATGCCTATTACCTGAGGTGAGACGTGCTCGGGAAATTTATTCTCCACAATATCGAGACAAAACACGCATCTGGGAACGAACGTCCGCCACGTGTCCACATCTACAGTGAGGCAATGGCCCCGACTCCAAATACTCACGGAGCTGGACTGTCCATCTACTCGCAAGTGCAGGCATTTCACGATCTCGGCTGCGAAGTGGAGTTTGTTTTTGTCCGAACAAGGGATAATGTTCCATCCTCGCAGTCCGCGTGTTTTAAGCAGTTGATCTATACGATTATTGATGCCAGACAGGAGCGGCCACCGCGCCATGCGCAATTGGCATACTGGGCAGGGTGGCCGCGGGAGTTGTCCATGTGGCAACTTTACCCTTCTCGAAATGTGCTGCTGCGTGAAGTCAAGACAAGAATGCTGCAAGATGATACCGCAATCCATGTCTTCCATTACTTGCGAACCGCGAATGTTATCCCGAGCCTGCCCAAGGCTCGGACGATCTGGTCATGCCACGAGATTGAGTCGGAATATTTTGCGCATAATTTCGCAGTCGATCAGGAACGCGAGAAGCGGCAGCCTCACGGTTGGGAGACTCGGCAGCTTAGACGAATGTCTGAGCTGGAGCGTGAGGTGGCGCGCTTGAGTGGGCTAGTGTTATGCGTGGCGCCGGAAGAAGCAAAGCGGATTGTCGAGGAGTGGTCGGTATATCATGCAGCCTATCTCCCACTAAGCATTGCAAACGGGGAGACGACGATTGTCTCCGGTAAATACAGAACGGCGGGAGAGTTGCGCCTGTTGCACATCGGCGCTTTTGACCATCTTCCGTCTTATACCTCGCTGGAGTTTCTTCTCACCAGAGTCTTTCCATTGCTTGACGCGAATACCCTATCGCGGTTGCAACTCGAGATTGCAGGCACATCGGAGCCGGACGGCGCACGGACCCGAGCGATTATGGAGATGGCTCGACCTTATCCCATGGTGCGATTTTCCGGCTTTGTGGAGGATATTCGCACTGCTTACCGCAGGAATGACCTGCAGATTGTCGCATCGACTCAGGCCACTGGCGTTCGCACTCGAATTGTCGAATCGTGGGCATTCGGCCTACCTGTTCTCAGCACTACAGTGGGCGCTGGCGGAATCAAAGACCTTGCGCCTGGACGAAACATACTCATTGCCGACGAGCCTCGAGATTTTGCGCGGATTCTTCAGGAATTGATTCACGCTCCTGAACGTCTGGATGAGATCGCTGTTGCCGCCCGGCAAACTTACGAAACAAAATATGGGCGTAGAGCCATCGCGGTTGCCCTGCAGGAAATATTGAACACGCACTTCGGCCTGCGGTTGACCTCTGCCTCTATCAGTCGATAATCCCGCAAACTCGCTAAGGAATCTCTGATTAAGTCTTGATTGCGAGTCAGCATTCCCTCAGGGGCTAAAGCCCGACTTTGTTTTGTTGCATTTGCGGCACGACTAAAGTCGTGCCCTTTCAAAACATCGACTTAATCAGAGGCTCGCTAACTGCTATGCTAACTCCACCTCGATTTTCTTGGCTTCCGCGTCGAGCTTGGTGATTTTGAAGGAGCGGATCTGGCCTTCGCTGAAGGCATCGGGTTTGGCGGAGGCGGCGGGGGCGTGGCCCTTCCAGCGACTCTTCAACTGCGAGGAGAGCGAGGAGAGATCGAGCTTGGCAGACCCCTGCGGTGCGGCTGGCGCGCCTGCGAACCCCTGCGGTGGGGCAGGCGCGCCTGCGGCGGGCGCCGATTCAGCGGCGATTGCGGCGGTGCTGCTGATGTGGCAGATGGCGCGGATGCCGTCGCCCAGCTCGACGTGGATAAGGCTGATGGATTGCTCGATGACGCGGCCGGAGACGATGTCGCCGACCTTGTGCTCGGCGATATATTCGTCAATCTCGGTGGGGATGAGTTGCTTCATGCTGAGCTTGATCTGGCGCTTTTCGGGGTCGATGGCGAGGATTTGTGCTTTGACGATCTGGCCCTCGCGCAACATTTCCGAGGGGTGGTTAAGGCGGCGTTCGGCGGTGATCTCGCTGATGTGGACCAGGCCTTCGATGCCGTCGGCGAGCTCGACGAAGGCTCCGAAGTTCATCAGCTTGGTGACGGGGCCGGTGATCTGCGAGCCGACGGGGAAGGTGCGAACGGCGTCGGTCCAGGGGTCGGCGAGGGTCTGCTTGAGGCCGAGGGAGATGCGTCGCTCCTCTGGCTTGATGCCGAGGATGACGACATCGACGCGGGCGCCCTGTTTGAGCAGGTCGGAGGGGTGGCGGAGCTTTTTGCCGTAGGACATTTCTGAAATATGAATGAGGCCTTCGATGCCGGGCTCGATCTCGACGAAGGCGCCGAAGTCGGTCAGGCGGGTGACCGTGCCGGTGACGCGTTGGTTGACGGCGAGGCTGACGGTTTGCCAGGGTTCGGGCTGCAGCTGCTTGAGGCCGAGGGAGATTTTCTGGGTTGCGGGGTCGATTTTGAGGATTTTGAGCTGAAGCTCCTGGCCCACGGTGAGGACGTCTTCGGGCTTGGAGACGCGGGCGTGGGAGATGTCGGAGACGTGCAGCAGGCCGTCGAAGCCGCCGATGTTGATGAAGGCTCCGTAGGGCATGAGGGTGCTGACGGTGCCGGTGACAATGGCGCCTTCCTTGAGCTCCTCGCGGCGGGCTGCGTTGAGGCCGCGGGCCTGCTCTTCAAGGACGACGCGGCGATCCACGACCACGTCCTCGTCCATCACATCGAGCTTGGTGATGCGGCAGGTGATCTCGGTGCCGATGAGCTTTTCCAGCTCGACGGCGTCCTTGGTTCCGCTGCGGCTGGCGGGCATGAAGGCGCGCACACCGACATCGACCGTGACGCCGCCCTTGCGGACTTCAGTGACGGTGCCGACAATGGCCAGCTTCTCGGCGAAGGCAGCTTCGAGGGCAGACCAGTCGCGGGGCTGAGCCACTTTGAAGCGCGAGAGCTCGTAGTAGTGCTCGGTGTTGCGGCCAGTGACGGAGACGGGGAAGGTGTCGCCTGGATGGACGTCTTCGGCGTTGTTCAAGAAGGCCGAACGGGGTAGGACACCCTCGGTTTTGTAGCCGATGTCGAGAAAGACCTGGTCGGCGGAGAGGGAGACGACGACGCCCTGAAGCTGGCGCTGTCCGGGCTGCTCGGATTTGTGCGAGTGGCTGCTCTCGAAGGCGTTGAGCAGGTCGGCAAAGGACTCCTGCGGCTCGGAGGGCTCATCAGACTCGGAGGGTTCGGGGGCGGCGGGCTCAGGCGCAGGGGCTGGTTCGACGGCGGCTTCGGCGGCAGGCGCAACGGGCTCGACGACCGGCTCGGGGATGGGTTCGGCGAGTGGCTCGGGCGTGATTTCGGGGGTGGGTAGGGATTCTTCGATATTTTCGTTGGTCATGATGGTCTACTTATTCATTTTCCCATGAATGGGCGGGGTGATGCGTACGCAGGATGCAATCGGTTAAACGAGCATTCCCTCGGGGGCTAAAACCCACGTCCGAATTTGCGGGATTGATGTACGGGCTAAAGCCCGTACACTTCAGGATACGGCACGCACGATTCATGCGTATGCCGCATTAGATACACTGAATACGCTATGGAAAATCGCCCAAAGAACGAAATGACGGGAAATGAGATTCGCGAAGCGTTTCTGCGCTTTTTTGAGTCGAAGGGGCACCGGCGGGTGCACTCTTCCTCGCTGGTGCCGGCCAACGACCCCACGCTGCTGTTTACCAACGCGGGGATGAACCAGTTCAAGGACCTGTTTCTGGGGGCCGAGCGCAGGGAGTACTCGCGGGCGACGACCTCGCAAAAGTGCGTGCGCGCCGGAGGGAAGCACAACGACCTGGAGAACGTGGGGTTTACACGGCGGCATCATACGTTTTTTGAGATGCTGGGGAATTTCAGCTTTGGAGACTACTTCAAGCATGAGGTGATCGGCTTTGCCTGGGAGCTGATTACGGGCAAGCGCGAGAATGGCTGCTTCGAGATTCCGGTGGAGCGGCTGTACGTGACGATCTTCGAGGGGGCGGATGGGGTTCCGCGCGATGATGAGGCGGAGAAGTACTGGATCGAAGTCGGCGTGGCCAAGGAGCGGATTTTCACGTACGGACTTAAAGATAATTTTTGGCAGATGGGCGAGACGGGGCCGTGCGGGCCGTGCTCGGAGATTTTTTACGACATGGGGCTGGAGGCGGCGGAGACGACGGGAGTGGACCTTCCGTTCGGCAAGGACGAGGCGCGGTACGTGGAGATTTGGAATTTGGTCTTCATGCAGTTTGATCGGTCGGCGGTGGTGGAACAGGGAACAGGGAACAGGGAACAGGGAACAGATGCGGCTGGCAAGGCTGCTCCGCGTGTGACGTATAAGCTGACGCCGTTGCCGAAGCCTTCGATTGATACCGGCGCGGGGCTGGAGCGGCTTGCGGCTGTGCTGCAAGGGAAGGTTTCGAACTTTGAGACGGATTTGTTTACGCCGCTGATTGAGAGTGCGGCGGAGTTGACGGGGTTGCGAGTTAGCGAGTCAGCAAGTCAGCAAGTTAGCAAGTTAGCGGGGCTTGTGGGCAATGCCAGCCTTAGAATCATAGCCGACCATGCTCGCGCGGCTACTTTTCTGATTAACGATGGTGTGCTGCCGTCGAATGAGGGGCGGGGCTATGTGCTGCGCAAGATTTTGCGGCGCGGGATTCGGCATGGGCGGCTGCTGGGGCAGGAGAAGCCGTTTTTGTTTGAGATGGTTTATGCGGTGCGGGATTTGATGCAGGGGGCTTACCCGGAGTTGGTTGATTCGGCGGCACGCGTGGCGAAGGTGGTTGAGGCGGAAGAAAAGCAGTTTGCTCGCGTGATCGAGGCTGGTTCTGTGAAGCTCGATTTCGCTATAGCGAATGCGAAGCTACGTTTTGGCGCATTTCCCGATGATCTGAGTTATCGAGCGGGCGTTGAGCCAAGGCTTCCTGGCGACGAGTGCTTCCATCTGTTCGAAACCTACGGCTTGCCAAAGGACTTCATTCAGGATGCTTGCCACGACGCAGGAGTCTCATTTGACGAGAGCGGCTTCGAAGCTGCCCGCGCCGAAGAGCAAGCGCGCGCGCGCGCCAGTTGGAAGGGCGGGAGCCAAAAATCTGCCAGTCCGGCTTATCGCGATTTGCAGAAGACGGAGTTTTTGGGTTACAAGACGCTTACCGCGAACGACGCGGAGGTTTTGGCTATTGTCAAAGACGGCGCGGGGGTTCCGGCGGCCAAAGCTGGCGAGTTGGTGGAGGTGGTGCTCAATCAAACGAGCTTTTATGGCGACTCGGGCGGGCAGGCGGGCGATACGGGGTGGTTTACGTCGACGGATGGAAATACGACTATCGCCGAGATTCAGGGTTGCGTGCTGCCGGTGCAGGGAGTGAGGGCGCACAAGGCTCTGCTCAAGGAGCCGCTTGCGGTTGGCGATCATGTGCGGACTGTCGTTGATCAAGAACGGCGCGACGCGATCCGGCGGAATCATACGGGGACGCATCTGCTGCACGCGGCGCTCAGACAGGTGCTGGGGACGCATGTGAAGCAGGCCGGGTCGGCGGTGCATCCGGATCGACTGCGCTTCGACTTCTCGCACTTTGCGCCGGTGGCCGATGAGGAGTTGGCCGAGATTGAGACGATTGTGAATCGGCAGGTGCTGGCGAACACGCCGGTCGAATCCATTGAGGATGTGCCCATCGACGTGGCCGTCAGCGAGTACCACGCCATGGCGCTGTTCGGGGAAAAATACGGCGACAAGGTGCGGGTGATCCGGGTGGGCGATTTCTCGACGGAGCTGTGCGGGGGAACGCACACGCGGGCTACGGGCGAGATTGGCCTGGTGAAGATTTTGAGCGAGGGATCGGTTTCGTCGGGCGTGCGGAGGCTGGAGGCGATTACCGGCTTTGGCTCTCTGGACGCCTTCCGGCAAGACTTTGCCGTGGCGCAGATTGCGGCGCAGATGGTTCCCTCGGTGGAGAACTTGCCGGAGGCCTTCCGAGGAAAGCTGGCCGCGCAGGAGGATGAGTTGAAGCGGCTGCGGCGGGAGTTGGACGAGGCGCGGATGAAAGGGGCTGCCGGGGCGCTGGATGAGGCGATGGGGCGTGCCGTTGAAGTCAAGGGCGTACGACTGGTGACGCTCCGGGCCGATGCGCTGGAGCGTGGGCAGTTGCGGACGCTGGTGGACAACCTGAAGCAGAAGCTGGGCGAGGGGGTGGTGGTGGTGGCCTCCGCTCAACCCGATGAAAAAGTCGCGCTGATCGCCGGTGTGACGGCGGGGCTGACCAAGCGGATTCAGGCGGGCAAGCTGGTGGGGGCGGTCGCGAAGCTTGTCGGCGGATCGGGCGGCGGAAAGCCGGAGATTGCCGAGGCCGGCGGGAAAGACCAGACACAGATTGATGCGGCGTTGAAGGCCGCGGCGGGGATTGTTGGGGAGTTGCTGGGATGAATTGAACCGCGCCTATTTGATTGGGAGAACTTCAGGCTTTGCCGGGGCGGCAATAGAAGTTTGACATTTACAGGAGTCGCTCCCGGTTTGTGTTTTTACCTTCTTCACGCAAAAACGTTAGAAGCGCACGGAGCATGAGCGCCGTCCCTACGGGACTCCGGATGAATTATTGGTTTCGCCAACCCCACGCTGAAGCGCGGGGCTAACAACTATTGCGCCTACGGCGCGGGGTACATGTCTTCCGCATCTTTCTTGTTGGCCGTATCGCCTAACAACCATTGCGCCTACGCCGCGGGGTACATGTCTTCCGCATCTTTCTTGTTGGCCGTATCGCCTAACAACCATTGCGCCTACGGCGCGTGCGATGGGCGGCTGCCGTAATAGAGCGTTTCTACTCGGGTCCCTTTGAGGGACTAACAACCATAAAGATTGAAGGGCTAACAACCATAAAGCCTCCGGCTCTGCCGGAGGATACTTATTTGTTGTCGTTGCCGATGAGGCGGAAGGTGATGGTGCCCCAGAAGAGGCGGGCGCGCATCTGGACGGGCAGGTGGCGCTCGTCGTCGGTGTACCAGATCCAGATGTTGCCGCGATTCTTTACTACGCCGGCGTCGGCGGTGGGCTGCACACGCAAGGTTTTGAAAACGCCGAGCGGGGTTTTGATCTCCTCGCGGCCTTCGATCTTCATGGTGACGGGGACGACGTGCATGGCGTCAAAGACCGGGATGACGAAGTTGTGTCCCAGGGCGATGGGCTGTGACGAGGCATAGTAGACGCCGGTCAGCAGGTCGGTGAGACAGGCGGGCGCGGCGGCTTCAACGTGCTTGGATTGCTTGGTGAGCAGGTTTTTCTCGTCCTGGAAGGCACGGTTTTTGGTGTAGTCGAGGTGGAGCGTCGATGTGATCTGGCGGCGGCCCTCGACGGTCTGCTTGTTGAAGTCATAGGTGCAGCCTTTGGCGCGGTCAAAGCTGGACTGAAAGCGGTCGCTGACGTGGAAGATCAGGTTGATGGCGCCGATGGTGTCGGCGCTGGCGGTGAGGTTTTCGCGGTCGCCGTCTGCTTCAAAGCGCAACACGGCTGTTCCGGCGGGAAAGACGCGCCAGTCCACCGAGTAGGTGAGGGTCTGCTTGAGCGGAAAGCTGTAGCCGGGGCGAGGGGGCGGAAGCGTGGGCGTTTGCTGGCCAGAAATCGGGAGGGGAGCCACGGCGGCCAGGGCGAGGACGCATAGTACGGCGGTCAGGGTTAAGCGCGTTTTCACCGAGGCGGGCTCCTTGCTGAATGGACTGCTTAAATGCTGAAACCGCTCATCGCGGCAGGTTTATAAAAGCGGCCAGCAGCGGCCGCAGCAGGAGCAGGCTGAGGTAAAGCAGCAGAACCCCTATGCCTGCATTGTACTCGCGATGCTGGAGATAAAGCGACAGGGAGAAACGGCCAGAGACGCCTTCATTGCCTGAGTGGCGGCCCGGGGTGAGCCGCGGGATCAGGCGCGGAACCAGTTGGCAATAGGGGTCGAAAGTGGGGAAAGTGGCGCGCAGGAAGCGTTCCTCGGAGGCGATGACCGGCACGTAGATAACCGCGAAGCCGAGCGCGAGCACCAACGCCACCGGCCAACTGAGCAGCGCCACGGCAAAGCCGGCGGCGATCAGCATGGAGCCCAGATAGAGCGGGTTGCGGGTGTGGGCGTAGGGACCGGTCACGGTGAGTTCGCGATTCTTTTTGACGTAGCCGGAGGCGTAGGCGCGCAACCAGAGGCCGGGCAGGACCAACGCAAGGCTCCAGGCCACGGCGGCTGGATGGGGGGCGTGGCGGAGTAGCTCGAAGAGATAGAGCGCCGCAGTGAGAAAGCCCAGCGGAACGCGGATGCGGCGGGCGATGCGCTGCCAGCGGGTGATCCAATCGGGTTGCGGCGGGGATGATGGTTGCGTCAACGGACAATCTCCTGAGAGCGGGCCGATTGAGTTTTGTGGTCTCCCACCCATTCCGCAAAAAGCGCGGAATGGATGGGGCACAGAGCAGTCGGGCGAGGTGCGGCGGGGTTGGTCATGAGGCTGATTCAGGATAAAGCAAGGCGTCGGTGGCGCGCAGCACGTCGGCAGGCTGGATGGTGAGCAGGCCGGACTCCGGCTCTTCGTGGCGGGTGTGGTCGCGGCGGCTTTCCGGGCTGCGCAGGACGATGAAGCGCGAGCCGAAGGGGCCGTTGCGGCTGGGGTCGGTGGGTCCGTAGATGCCCACCACCGGGCGGTCGAGGGCGCAGGCCAGGTGGAGCGGGCCGGTGTCTCCGGCGATGAGCAGAGCAATGCGGCGGGTGATGGCGATGAGTTGGGCGAGCGAGCAGGCGAGTGGAGTGGCCGCGCCGTTGGTTACACGGACGATGAGATCGGCCAACGGCTCCTCACCGGGACCGATGTTGACCAGGACGCGGCAGCCGAGAACGATGAGGCTCTGCGCCACGGCAGCATAACGCTCCGCGGGCCATCGCTTGGCTCCCCAGCCGGCGCCGGGATTGATGAGCACGGTGGTCTTGTTGGTGATGGGAGGCAGGATTTCGTCGGCCCAGGCCTCGGCGGCGGGGTCAACGGGCAGCCAGGGCTCGACGGGCGTGAGTTGATCGCCAGCGATGGCCGAGGCCAGCTCAATGTCCTGCTCGATGACGTGAACGCTTCGAGTGGCCACACGCTCAGAAAAGAGCCAGCGCGCGGCGCGCTCGCGTGGTTCGGCTTCGCCGATCAGACGGCGGCAACCGGCGAGGCGCGCTACCAAAGCCGAGCGGATGGCTCCTTGCAGGTCGATTACGGCGTCATATTTTCCGGAGCGGAGAGCAGAACGCAACGCATTGAATTCATGGAGGGTTTGGAGGCTGAAGGGAGATTTGCGCCACTGTTTCGTGGCGGCAAAATGCAGGCTATCGATGAGAGGCTGGGTGGAGTTCCGCGCGGTTTGGCGCGTCGGGGCCCATTCTGCGGAAAGCAGCGCTCGCCAGCGTGGCTCGACCACCCAGTCGATGACCCAATCGGGATGAGCCTGGCGCAGAGCCGTCACCGCAGGCAGGGCGTGGAGAATGTCGCCCATGGCGCCGAGGCGAACCACCAGCAAGCGAAAGTTGGAATGCGTCTGCAAACTTTGATTTTCTCACAGGGGAGGGTGAGACGGACTGGGCGTAAGCCTTTTCACCAGCCAATCGATAGCGGCGGTTTGGTCCTCAATCTCGATGTGAAGGCGGGCGGCTGCGATAGGCATGGATGCGGGGAAGGCAGAGGCGAGCTTTCCCAGGCGGACGAGGTCTTTTTCGGTGGTGAGGAGAGCTGTGGCTCCGGCAACGCTGGCGAAGGCAATGAGGCGTTCGAGATCGCGGGGGGTGTAGCGATGGTGGTCGGGAAAGGCTGCTCGGACGGCGAGATTCAGGCCGGCGGCTTCAAGACCGGCGAAGAACTGCTCCGGGCGGGCGATGCCGCAGAAGGCGCCGACCGGGCCGTTGACGGCAGGGATTTCCATGGTGCGGCGCAGGCGCCAGATTGGACCTATCCAGCGCGAAGTTTCTGAGTTTCTGTCGATGGGAATGATCTCGCGCAGGTATTGCTCGACTTCGGGTTCGTCGGCTGGAACAGCAAGGACCGTTGCCCGTTGGAAGGCGCGCAGCGGCTCGCGGAGATTGCCGGCCGGAAGCAAGCAATCCGTCAAGTCTTCGTGGTTCAGCAGCAAAATATCGACATCACGGTAGAGCTGGCGATGCTGGAAGCCGTCGTCGAGGAGGTGAACGATGGACTGGTGATTCTGCTCGGAGATTGGTTGCGCATCCTCCTCGGCCAGCAGCCCGGCGTCGTAGCGTTGCGTGGAGACGTAGACCGGAACGCCGGTCACGCGCGCAATCAGCAGCGGCTCGTCGCCGAAGTCCTCAGCGACCCCGTGCTCGTCGACGCGGTCAATCCATTGACTCTGGCGGCCGTAGCCTCGGCTGAGCACATCCACGCGAATACCGCGTTGGAGCAGAGCCCTGGCCAGCGCGATGGTCAGCGGCGTCTTGCCCGAGCCTCCGGTGGAGAGATTGCCGATGCTGACGACGGGATAGCGCAGCCGCCGCGCCGGCGCCGCAAGGAGCCGGAGTTCACGAATAGCGAGCGCCAGCCGGTAGAGCGGAACCAACGGCAGAAGCAGGCGGCGCGCAGAGAAGAGCAGCTTCCTTCGCAAGAATTATCCCTCAGGGGCTAAAGTGTCTGCGTGAAAACGCTCGCATTTCCGACTGAGCGAGGTGTTCTGGTTAAGGTTTTCCGGCAAGCGGTTGTTATTTGGCGGCGTGCCGGGGCGAATTTGCGGTTTCAGT
>Ga0224555_1001258_pt1 | contig 36073 bp, 29 predicted proteins | sample 714S23034metaG_FD_180687 | JGI IMG/M metagenome (GOLD analysis project Ga0224555, IMG submission 180687) | Peat soil microbial communities from Stordalen Mire, Sweden - 717 S2 30-34 | ecosystem: Environmental > Terrestrial > Soil > Wetlands > Peat | place: Sweden: Norrbotten County, Stordalen... | reverse complement strand
GGAGTCGGGTCGAACGGGGGCGTCGGTCGAGCCATCTCCCCATCATCGCTCAACAGCTACGAGGTCGTCGCGGTGAAGAACGTCCGTGTGTTTGATATCTCGACCCACGGATCCGTCAGGAGAGCCGTCTTTCCCCCGGCGAGACGGGCCGCGAGCGCGCTCAGCTGCCGGCAGGCTTTTGAAAGCGCCTGCTCGGAGCCCCGGTCCTGTTTGGCACGGAGGTTCTCCGAGTGGGTGACGACGATGCGGCGCTCGACACCGAACACGACTCTTCTCGTCTCGAAGGCCGTTAGCCCGGGAAAAGGTGTGGCATCGACGGCGCGGTAGCGATCCCTTTCGACAGCGAGCAGGTCTGGGTGGTCAGAGGGTGGCGGCGAGCCGACGAAATGGAGTGGCGAGTCTTCGATCAGCTCCTGGTTCGAGCCTGAGTCTTGGCTGGCGTCGTAGACGAGTGTGAGCGCTTCGGTGCCCTCGGCCAGGGCCCCGAAGCGAGCGACGAGCTCTTCGACGAGCGCTGCGAGCTGGGTGACGTCGGGGCGGTTGCCGCCATAGGCGTGGCTGACGAGCGGGATGCCGCCGTCTGTAGAGACGATAAGGCCGAGGCCGACGAGGCGAAGGTCGGTTCTCTTCTGCTTGGCGTGGCCGCGCTGGGCGATCGGGGCGCGGTCGTTCGAGGAGTCGACATAGGTGGCGAAGTTCGTCATGTCGAGCACGAGTCCCGAGAGGTCGACGGAGAACACTTCGAGCAGGCGAGCGACGACGCGACGCTCGATCTCTTGCAGCTGGTCTTTGCCGATGGCGTCCATCGCGTCCCAAGAGCGCCGGTGGTCGAGGGCAAAGGCAGGGAGGCGCGCGAGCCGGTCGCCGCTCGTGTTCTTCCACCAGCCAGAGAGCTTGCGCTTGGAGCAGCGGTCGACGACCCGGTTCGCCGTAGCGAGGGCGATGTAGGTCCCTTTCAAGGCTGCCGCGTCGGTACGCCGCAAGCCGACGATCTCGTCGATGATCTCGGCGACCTTGAGCCGCTCGAACATCGACCACACCGCAGCGAGGTCACCGAAGGCGAGGTGCCGGGTGCGGTCCGACATCACCGTCGCGCCGGCCATCGTCGCTTCGATGTCGGCCGCCTTACACAGGTAGCGTTGGGAGATCACCTTCGGCTTGCCGCCCACTCTGGCGACTTCTCGCACGTAGTAGCACGTGTGACCCTTGATCGTCTTGCCGATGATGGTGGAGAAGTGATCTCCGGCTGAGCCCATCCTGGCTCCAGCTACCTTGGCGTGTCACCGCTCGGCTTCGTAGTGTCTGCAGCTCTCTCGATGGTACCTGCGGCTGAGTCGCCACGACCGTACTCGGCAGCTACGACTCTGTTGGACCGTGGCCCCTGGTGAGATGTGCTCAAAAGCGCCTGTCGTGCTCCTCGATGACGACGCCGAAGCCTCGTTCTTGGAGCCGTTCTCTGCCTCGTCGTCGTGTTGGTCGTTCGGCATGGCAACCACATCCTGGTCTGTCTTGAAAGCCCCGAGCTGGGTGTCGAGCTCGGCACAGATGCGCGAGACTTCCGATTTCGAGATCCCCGACTCGGGACCGAGGGCCTGGACGAGGTCGTCCAGCTTTCGCGTCGAGACGCCGTGCGGGTACGCCTCCATGACGACGGCGAACAGCACCCGGTCGATCCGCCAGCGGCCCTCGAGGATGGAGGGGAAGAAGCTCCCGCCTCCCAGCTTCGGGGTCTTGAAGGTGACATCGTCGGTCTCGGTCGAGAGCAGTCGCTCACGGTTGCCGTTCTACTGGGTCGTTCGAGACTCAGCGCGTTCGGAGCGCATGGCTCCGATGCGCTCGGTCGCCTTGACCTCGATGAGCTCTCGGAGCACGAAGCAGACCGCCTCCCCAATAACGTCGATATCGTCGCCGGCGCGGATCGCGTCGAGCAGTTCGTCGAGGTCAGACTGGACACGGGTCCTTGGGGGTCTCCTCCGATGTGCTGGTGGTTCTTCACGCCAAAGGTCACCTGATGACCCAACCTCAGTGGTGGGTCCCGGCATCCACGGCACTTCAAGGGACATCGACCTCTTGAGGGCTTGACATCGGACTGCAACCGTGGTACACGATTACCGCAAGACCCACAACGACACACGCTGGCGGCGGCTCTTGGCCGCGAGCATTGACCCAAAGGCTATAGCTATTAGGGCCTAAAGTCCCTACACCGGGCGTTCTAACCTCTTGGAATCTTAGGAAGCAGCAGGTAAATCGTTTTCTAGAAAGGGCCAGTGTCTTGCGTCGGAATCCTTACTTTCACCGATGGTCGTGACTTCGTTCAGCAAGGCGTTGTCAGGTTCGCGGCAGATGCGGAAGGAGGCATCGCTGCCGCCAACGAGGTGTTCGGCCACGAGCTGCTACGGGAGACCGTGCCCATCAACTCGAGCGAGGCACCGGTACGTCTCTCGTCGTGCGGCAGCGGGTTGGCAACGCCTCTGGAGAGGAGAGACGGTGGACAATGGCGCGCTAACCTCGGCGCACCCCGGGTAACCTCCTGGCGACAGGAGCTGAGGTAGGAAAGAGAGGCGGACAGCACTGTCATGGGCATGGGAAAGTCGCGAGCGGGAGGTGCACCACCCTCACAGAGAGAGGCACAAGTGCCAAAGGTCGCAACTCTCGGTGAGATCCTGGTGGAGATCGTGGCGGAGGAGCGGGGCCACGGTTTTCGCCAGCCTGTGCAACTGGTTGGCCCGTTCCCGAGTGGTGCTCCGGCGATCTTCATCGACCAGGTCGCCAAGCTCGGTCAAGCCTGCGGCATCATCAGCTGCGTCGGGGACGACGATTTCGGCTGGCTGAACCTGAAACGGCTCGGCGACGACGGCGTCGACGTCAAAGCCATCGAGGTTCTCCCGGGGTTCGTGACGGGCAGCGCCTTTGTCCGCTACCGCGACAGTGGAGATCGCGACTTCGTATACAACATAAGCAACAGCGCTTGCGGTCAGGTGCGGTTGACAGACGCAGCGGCGGAGCTGTTGGGGGAGTGCGGCCACTTGCATGTCTCCGGCGCGTCACTCTTCTCTGCCCACTTGAGCGAGATGACGACGAAGGCAGTCGAGTTGGTGAAGAGCAACGGTGGCTCAATTTCCTTCGACCCGAATATCCGCAAAGAGGTGGCTCGTGACCCGGAGGTGCGCGCAGCTCTCGAGACCATGTTGGAGTACTGCGACACGTTCTTGCCCAGCGGCGAGGAGTTGACATTGCTGACCAGGGCCACGACGCCGGAGGCGGCGATCCGCGAGATCCTGGGCTTGGGAGTCACCGCCATCGTGGTGAAGAACGGCGCCGAGGGGGCAACCTACCACGACGCCAATGGCAGCCTGAGCGCGCCGGGTTATCCCGTGGACGAGTTGGACCCTACCGGTGCCGGCGACTGTTTCGGCGCCACCTTCATCACCTGCCGGCTGCAGGGCCGCAGCGTGGAGGAGAGCCTCGATTATGCCAACGCCAGCGGTGCCCGGGCAGTGGGCATCAGAGGCCCGATGGAAGGCACCTCGAGCTTCGCCCAGCTCGACGCCTTGAGGTCGGGCGCCCAGGAACCAGGCCGCATGACGCGCCCGAGAGCCCTCGTCAACTTCCGCGGCAGCCGTGCCGGCGTCGGGCCGACCGGGATCACCTCGGTGTGCTCGGCGCATCCGATGGTGGTCGAGGCGGCGATACGCCAGGCCGCCTCCGATGGAACCTCGGTGCTCATCGAGGCCACCTGCAACCAGGTCAACCACCAAGGCGGCTACACAGGTCTGACCCCGGTCGCTTTCCGCGACCAGGTGCACCGTATCGCTGATCAGGTCGGGTTCCCACGCCGGGACATAGTTCTTGGTGGCGATCACCTCGGCCCCAGTCCGTGGCGGCACCTGCCCGCCGAAGCGGCGTTGGGCCAAGCTGAGGCGATGGTGGCCGCCTACGTCGCCGCCGGGTACGAGAAGATCCACCTCGACACCAGCATGGGCTGTCAAGGCGAGCCCGACCACCTGCCGGACTCCGTGACGGCCGAGCGCGCCGCCCGCCTCGCTGTTATCGCCCAAGCCGTGGCGGCTGACACCTCCACGGCGCCTCGCTACGTCATCGGCACCGAGGTGCCGGTCCCCGGCGGCGCGGCGGAGGAGATCGAGCATCTCGAGGTGACTCGGCCAGAAGCCGTCGCCGCCACTCTCCAAGCGCATCGGCGAGCCTTCGCTGCCGCTGGGGCCGAGGCCTGCTTCGAGGCGGTGATCGCCTTGGTGGTACAGCCCGGAGTCGAGTTCGACGACCGCAACGTCGTGGTCTACCAGCCGGAGCGTGCTCGTGAGCTCGCTGCCGCGCTGGGCGAGATGCCAGGGCTGGTGTTCGAGGTGCACTCTACGGATTATCAGCCCCCAGAGAGCCTCGCCAGGCTGGTCAGCGACGGCTTTGCAATCTTGAAGGTCGGGCCGGGCCTCACCTTTGCTCTACGCGAAGCGCTCTATGCACTCGACCACATCGCGGCAGAGTTGGATCCCAGCTGGTGCGAGCACTCATTGATGGCAGAGATGGAAGACGAGATGCTTGCCAACCCCGGGTATTGGCAGTCGCACTGTCGGGGTGAGCCGGACAGCCAGCGTGTGCTCCGCCATTTCGGCTACAGCGACCGTATCCGCTACTACTGGGCGTCCTCGGCGTCACAAGAAGCGGTCCAAAGGCTCCTGGACCGCTTGACCAGGACCGGTATCCCTAAGTCGCTGATCAGCCAATTCCTTCCGACGCTCTATCCACGCGTAGCCAGCGGGGCTTTGGATCTCACGCCCAGGACCCTTGCCCTTCAAGCGGTTCGCGATGTGCTTTCGGTCTATGCGGCGGCGTGCCGTGCGACAAGGGCCATGGGGCAGCCCTCCACCCCTGGAATTGGCCTGTCATGACCAACCCCGCCAGCAGCCCGATCCGACCTGCGAACGACCGCGCGAGAACCGCTCGACAGCCATAGGAGATGCCATGACCAAAGAACCGACCCGGCGACGCGTCGTTGTCAGTGCCCCCGACATTGTCGAAGTGCTCACTGAGGCCGTGCCGCCACTTGAGCCCGGTGAAGCGCTGGTCGAGATGTCGGTGTCGGGGGTGTGCGGCTCGGACAAGGCCGGCGCCCACGGCGAGCACGCTTTTCTTTCACCCCCCTACTACCCCGGACATGAAGTGGTCGGTGTGGTGGTCGACGTCGCCGACGGCGTGGGCAACGTCGTAGTTGGAGACCGGGTGACAGTCGAGCCGACCCTGGTGTGCGGCCACTGCAAGCCCTGTCGGCACCAGGCGGAGAACCTCTGTGAGAACCTGGAGTTCTTCGGCTGCGGGTACCGGGAGGGCGGGATGGCCGACGTCTTTTCGGTGCCGGCTGAACGGCTGCACAAAGTGCCCGAAGCCTTCAGTGACTACCAGGCGGCGCTCATCGAGCCCTTGGCCACGCCGGTGCACGCTGTGCGGCTGGCCGGGGACTTGGCCGGCAAGACGGTGGCCATTCTTGGCTCGGGCACCATCGGGCTGCTGGCCCTCACCGCTGTCCGACGTGCCGGGGCGGGAAAGGTCCTGAGCACAGACACCCTGGCCGCCAAGCGCCGGCTGGCTCTGGCTTTGGGGGCCGACGCCGTGGTCGACGCAGGAGTCGACGACCTGGCCGGGGTGGTCCGAGGCGAGCTGGGGGAAAGCGTCGACGTCGTCTTTGACTGCGTGGCCAACCAGGCCACCCTCGGAGAGGCGGTAAAGATGGCCATCAAGGGGGGCACCGTTGTGGTGCTGGGAGGAGCACGCAAGCCAGCGACCGTCGACTTGCCGGTGATCCAGGAGTACCAGATCCGCATCCAAGGAGCGACCACGTACCGCTGGGAGGACTTCGAGGACGCTATCGACATCATCGCCAGTGGCGCCTTCGATGCCGATCGGTTCGTCACTGCCACCTTCCCACTCCCCAAAGCGGCGGAGGCCTTCGCCGCCATCGCCTCGGGTGGCGAGGTCAAGATCCTCGTCGTGGCCGACCGAAGTGGTCGCTGATTCCGGCAGTCGCTGTCTTGGTCAGGTGACGCTCCTTCCCGCGAGGCAGAGTGGAGGTGTGCGCCCACCCGAGCAGGCCGGTCCTCGGTCTGCCGCATGTGGCGGCGTCGGGTAAGCCCCTCCTAGGGCGGGCTCATCCGTGTGCCGGCCTGGGCGGTACCTGGCCAGTCGCTCGGAGCTGGCCGAGGTCGGCTATCGCCGGTGCCCACCGGCGCATGTGCGCCGGTGGGCACCGATCACCTGTTTCCGCCTCGGTCCCCAGAGCTCCGCATCCTGGTCATCTCGAGATCCTGTAGCTGTAGGGGATCGCCGCAACGGTGTTGGCGTCGACAGCCAGGCCTCCGTAGAGGGACCACAGGCTGTCGTCGTCGAGGTACAGGACTCCGGAGACGGCCGTTCCCGCGGTGCCGGTCGGGGCGATTGTCACCGGGATGGTGGCGCTCTGGCCCGGCTCGACGACGACCGGGGTCACCGTCAGCCCTCCGCCGACGGCCATCTGCCAGAGGTCACCTGTGCCCGAGCTGATTGCCGGGTCGAAGGCCTCGGTAGTTGCCGTGAGGGTCGTGTCGACAGGCTCTGGCGAAGCAGCCCCGCTGGCCCCGAACGGGCCGACCACGTCAGGGGCGATGTCCCACTCCCCCGCCGTGACCGGGCTCCCCGTCACCCCCGCCGCCACCGACGCGCCCTGGCCGGAGACCACGTCGGGATCACCGGTCGGAGCGCCCATGTCGAACTGGATCGGTTCGGTTCCGGTGGTCGAGGCCGTGCCCTCGATGGACGTGGTCTCGCTCGGTACCAGGTAGAACGGGATGTTCTGGCTGAAGTTGAGCGGAACCGTGGTGTCGGGTCCGTCGAGCGCCGGCAAGGAGTACTGGGTCAGGGCGTCGGTGCGGCCGTCGACGAAGTAGGCCTCGGGCCCGGTTCCGGTGTTGGTCACCCTGATCGAGGCGGTGGCAGGGTGACCCGCGTTGATCCGGTTGCCCCGCGGCACCCCCCGGGCCGTCACGTCGGCCGGGCTCTCGTCGAGGTTGACAGTGAAGGGTTCGCTGAGGGCCGTCCCCGACACTGTGGGGGCGAAGGTGATGATCAGGGTCCACAAGCCAGCAGCGGGGTTGACCACGTGGACGTTGGTCCCGAGGGTGTTGGTGTAAGTGAGGTTCCCGCCGCTGTCCGCAGTGATGACCCCGTTGCTCTGGAAGGCCTGGGCCTGCCCCGAGGGGTCGATCAGCCAGGCGTAGGTCTGGTTGTTCGGGTTGTCGGCCAAGGTGACATAGGCGTTGAGCTCGGGCTCGTTTGCCCGCAGGTCGAGCTGGTAGTACTCGGTCACCCCGGTAAACGATGCCCGGCCGTTGCCTCCGGTCAGGACGCCCGAGAACCCGATCGGGCGGCTCGGCACGAGCGTCCGCAGCGTCACCGGGATGGCCAGGCCTGGCTGCGACCGCGAGTCGACCAGCAGTGAACCGGCCATATCACCTGGCGTGCGCGGGATGCGCACAAACAGTGTCACCGGCTTGGTCGCTCCGGGAGCGATGGTCAGCGTCGATGGGCTGACGATGCCCAAGCTCTGGTAGTCGGCGACGCTCGCCCCGAACACCACCGGGCCCGTGGTCCCGCCCCCGGCGCTGTCACGGCTCCAGATGTAGGCCGTCCAGATGCCTGGCGCCGGGTCGGCGACCTGGGCGTCGCCGTAGTTGCCGATGCCCTGTGGCAGCGAATAGTCGGCCAGCTCACCCTCCGGGTCTACCAGTGACAGGCGGACCCGCGCGGACAGGTCGCTCGTGGCTGCCTGGTACGCGATCGAGCCGTTGAGCCGGTCCACACCGCGCGGGACATAGAACTGCACCACCTCGTAATTGTCGGTCATTCCCTGGTAGTCGACGCTCTGCGGGCTGGTCGAGTCGCTCAGAGTGACAGTGGCGGTCTTGACCATCGAGTAGGCGCCCAGGGTCCGGCTGTCGACTCTGACAGTGTCCGGAGTCGATCCGAGGTTGGTCAGCTGCTCGGTGAAGGCCTCGGGCGTCCCGCCCGCCGCCTCCGAGTTGAACTGCGACGTGCTCTCGAGGAGGGTGTCTGGCGTGTGGGCCGGCGCCGGGATCTCGTAGGACTCGGCGGCCAGCACCGCACGATAGGCGTCCAAGAGGCCGGAACCCTGCTCGTCGGCAGGGGCCTGGATGTCGTCAGCGGTGCTCGTAAGGATCTGCTTGACCAGGGCTGGGCTGGGCTGGGCACCACCATGGGTCTTGGCGTAGGCCTGGATGACCAAGGCGGCTACGCCGGCGGTGAGGGGCGCAGACTCGCTGGTCCCACCGCTCTCCTCGACCGGGGCGGCTTGTCCGGCGAGGTCAGTGCAATCGGCGTAGCTCGCGGTGTCGGTGGAGCACAGCGCCCAGTTGAGCTCACCGGGGGCCACCAGTGAGATGGTCGCCCCGTCCTGCGCGAACCCGCTGGAGCTGAGGGCGCTGATGTTGTTGTTGAGATAGCCGGTGACTCCCGGGAACTGGAAGCCGCCGTAGCCGAGCTGGGCCGGGACCTGGTAGGTGGTCGAGGCCCCAGCGGAGATGACGTCGGGGTCGGTGGACGGAGTGCCGATGGTGTCGGTCACGCCGGCGTCGCCACTGGAAACCGTCATGGTGGTTCCCGCCGCGACCGCCTCGTCGTTGGCCTGCTTGATGAGATCCAGGCTGGCCTGGTCGTCGGGGTAGTAGTTGTTGCCGAGCGACTCGTTCAGCACATTGACGTGGTCGACTGACACTGCGTAGTCGATGGCCTGGAGGAACGACGAGTTGAACCCGGCGTCCCCGGCCCCGAAGATGTCCAGGCCGACCAGGCTGGCCCCGGGGGCCACGCCCTCGACGCGGATGTCGCAGGGACGGTTCAATGGCAACGAGCTGTAGTTGCTGACATCGTAGACCTCATTGCCCTGAGCCGCGATGGAGCTGGCGTCGAGAAACGCCTCGCCGCCGCCGGTCGGCACCGAGGTACCCTCGCCGCTGAAGTCCTTGTAGTCGACGAAGACGGGAGTGCCGTCCGGGCGGATGAAGTCGGGGTCGTTGACGTCGAGGCCGTCGGCGATGAAGGCGACGGTCACGCCCGACCCGTCGATGCCGAGCGACCGGGCCGTTATGGCGTTGGGATCAGTCGAGTCGGCGCCGATGGCCTGGAGGGCCTGGGGCTCCAGTAGCGGCGGAGCGCCCGGTGCAGGACAGGTACCGGGCGGAGGAGTGCGTCCGGCTGGAGTGCTCCCGTGCCGGGACGTCCTAGAAGCGTCGAAGGGACTGGCCAGCCGGATGATCTGGTCGGGGACGACCTCTGCAACCGCAGGATCGGCCCTCAAGCGGGCTTCTTCTCCCGGGGAGACGGTCGCAGCCACCGCGTTGACAAGGGTGTAGGAGTGGACGTTCCTGGCCTTGGTCTCGCTCAGCTCGCTCAGGATCGGATGCTGATCCTGGGTTTCGACACGACGCCTGGCCTGGACCAAGCCACGCGACGCCGGGTCCCTCGTTACCTGGTTCCTGAAGACCACGATGACCTTCTTGGTGACGTTGGTGGACAGCGCAGCCGCCTGGGACGACGTCAAGGGCGCTAGGCCCGAGCTCGCTTTCGGCTGCGCCGAGGCTGTCGACGCCGCCCACTGGCCAGCGGCCAAGAGCGGTATCACTGCCATGGCCACCCAGAGCTTCTTGTTTCCCACCGTTCCTCCTCGCACCAGGCTCTCGATCCGTATCTGCCACGACGATCAGAGACTTCTGCTGTAACGATTGGACGCTAACCGTTCAAGGCATGGACGCCAAGAGGCAAGTCCGACGACGAGTGTCGCCAGCCGACACACCAATCTCCACGCTCGCCTGCTCGGACCGCTGCTCGACGCCGACCGACCTCGTACACCTTTCCGCCACGCCATCGGCGAGCGGGTACCTGGTGCTGCACGAAGCCGTGTCCCTCTACTGGTGGGGCTGGGTGATCGTCGCCTTGGTGGTGGTCTCGCCGCTCGCCGGCTATCTGTGGCAAACCTGGCGCGACAACGAGGCCGTGCAGGACTCCGCAACCGCCCCAGCCCCGAGGTAACTGTCCTTATCGGGCTCGACGCGACCAACTGGGTCGAGCGGGCTCGCACTGCCGAGGCGGGATGGGCGCTGGCGCGCTCGGTCGGTGGCCGCCGGCTTGGGCAGTCGCAACTGCCACGACCTTGGCTGACGTGATTCGAATCAGATCGGCGGGTTTGATGGAAAAGACAGCCCTCGGCGTGCCGGCCGCCGCCCACACGAGAGCGTGATCGAGCAGGTGCTCGTCGAGATAGGTGACAAGAGGCTGGGCGTGGCCCACGGGCGGGACGCCGCCGATGGCGAACCCGGTGCGGGCCCGCACGAACTTGCCGGTGGCCTTCTCTACCTGCTCGCCAACGACCTCGGCCAAGCGGGACTCGTCAACGCGGTCTGCACCCGACGCCAGGACCAGCACCGCCTCGTCAGCGACGACGGAGCGGAAGATCAGCGACTTCACGATCTGGGCGACATTGCAACCCAAGGCGGCTGCGGCCTCTGCCGCCGACCTGGTGCTCTCGGGCATCTCCTTCACATCGCTGGTGACTCCGAGGCGGCGGAGCTCCTCGGCGAACCGGGCCGAGCCCCGGCTCAGTTGTTCCATGCCGACCTGTCTAGCTCAGCAGACGCCCGCAAGGCTTCCGTACCAGCTCCGCCCATGTGTGGCACTTCAGGGGGGACCAGCTGGTGCGGTTCGAACGGGTTGTCGGCAACGCCAAGGTTAGGAGGTGCTCGCCTCGTAACCTGGACCTGTCGCCGGGACTGGGCACATAGTCACGACCTCGGCGGTGTCGTGCCTCCGGCCGGGCCACTTACGGCTCGGTCCACGACGTTGTGTCCACTGCCCGCCAAGTTTGAGAACACGCGAGCCGTCGCTCGGCGCTCGTCGCCTGCGCAACGGTGCCGGCTCACCCCCATCCCAGTTCTTCGAGACGCTTGTCATCGATACCGAAGTGATGCCCGACCTCGTGGATCACCACCCGGCGAACCACCTCGACAACTTCCTCCGCTGTCTGGCATGTTCCGCAGATCGTTGCCATGTAGATCGTGATGCGATCTGGAGTGGCGGCCGAGTAGTGGGCCCCTCGGCTCGTCAGCGGGACGCCCTCATAGAGGCCGAGCAGTCGTCCAGGCGGGCTGTGATCATCCACCATGACGGCAACATTCTCCATGGCCGCGCCAAGCTCGGCGGGTATTCCATCGAGAGCGTTGGCCACTAACTCCTCGAACCGCACGACCGACATCGCGACCATGCCCAAGATCATGCCAACACATCGGCCATCTACCGGCGCGGAGTACGACCTCGGGATCGGCAGCTGGTGCGGTACTCAGTTGGTTGGACCGGGCCGGTGGCCACGCTCAGTTTGAACTGACCAGACCTGCTCATCGAAATTCCCCGGTCCTGAGCCCCCGGTGGACTGGTCGTCCAGCACCGGGAGTGGCCCCCCTCCCGAGGCTTGTGGTGTCCAAGCCACTACCTCAGAAGGGGAACCTCTCTCATGTTCACAGGGAATGAGGACATGGGAGCAGTTGCACTACGCGAGCAGGCCTGGTCGATCTCGGCCACCGCCCGGGATCTCGGCCGGGACCGCCGGACGATCCGCGATCAATTGAACGGCACTCGTGTCGTCGGCGAACGATGCCGACACACTTCGCTGCGTCCGGTGGGGCTCAGCTGTCAGCGGCACCCGTTCAGGAGCAGGCGCCCGTTTCGGTGCTCGGGTAAGGCCAGCCGAAGTACTGGAAGCCCTCCGACACGGAGATCGCTATGTTGGTAGTGAGCTGCCAGCCCGGAACCGCGGCTCCGGTGGCCCACTGCGGGAATGTCGGGACCGCAGTGAGAAGCCCTTTTTGGATCACGACGTTCAGAGTGGTGGTCGGGGCCAGCTTTGTGCCAGCCCAATCATCCGGGGAGAGCACGAGGGTGTGGTCGTTGCCGACCACCTCACCGATGGAGCTCACCTCGGGTGGGCTCGTGTCCGGGTAAATGAGGACGGCGTAGCCGCCGTGCCCACCGTTCACGACAGAGTAGGCGAGGCCCCCGAGCTTCGAACCGGGACCGCTCAACTGGGACAGGGCCTGGGTGATGTTGGTGGGGTCGTTCGTCATGGCCGCGAGGACTTTGCTGGCCGCGGCGTCGGACTTGAGCCCGTCGAGCTCGGAGAGGAACTGGTCGACTGTCCAGTTGCCGGGTGGTGTGACCGTGAGCGTCTGGTCGGGCGAGGCGTCCTTCAGGTCCGCGGTGATCAAGACGCCAGCTGCGTTCTCAGCCTGGGCATTGAGCGGGAACGTCCCGGGCACCGTGCCGATTGTCATCGTGAAGTCATAGACGCCATCGGCGTTGGTCATGACGTCAACAGGCGTTGCCAAGGGGCTCACGAGACTGCCTGTCGGCCAGATCCTGCTTCCCGTGGAACCGCAGATGGTGACTCGCGCGCCGCTCGTGACGGCAGCTTCGCCCGTTGCGCTGGGCTTCGGCCGCAGCGTGACGGTGACGCCCCCGTCCGGCTTGCCGTACTCGGTCGTCTCTATCTCTCCCTTGACCACCGATAAACCGTCGGCGCTGACGCTTGTCTGGGAGAACGTCAGCGTCACCTTCAAGCCGCCGTTGAGCGTGAAGTCGGCGTGCGCCGTAGCTCCCGCCTTTACGGATAGATGCAGGCTCTTCGGGTCGAACCTGGGAGGCTTTATGCTGCTTGGGCCGCCAGAGGGGGCGACGCTGTAGTCCCCAGCCTTTACGTTGATCGCGTAGAAACCTGACGTAGCGTCCACCGGGCTGCTGCCCCCGCCGGGGCCTTGGGCACTGACCGTCGCACCCTGGACAGCCTGCTGGGTCTTGTCAAGGACATAGCCGCTTATGATCGCCCCGGGCTTGCCGGAGTTCCAAAGCAGGTACAGGATTGCCGGATTGTTGTTCTGCCTCACAAAGACGGGCGTCCAGGACTGGAGACCCGGTGGGACACGGACGTTGCAGACAGTCGTGTTCGACTGGCAGGTGCCGTTGACGGCGTCGGAAACGCCGCCGCCGTAGGAGCTGGCCCAGTCGAGATGGTTGTAGACACAGCCCGCGTCCCCACACGCGACGGAGATCTTGGTCTGGAGCGGTGCCGGGCCGGTCAACTTGAAGATCCCGTCCTTGTCCGGGTGCGTGAGCAGCAGGACCGTACCCGGCATCGGGATGACATAGCCCTCGCACGTCCCGTATCCCGAGCCGGTGTAGTAGCAATGCGGGACCGGCGGCGGCTTGCCGGGCGTCTGGTTCACAGTTGTGGACGTTGTGGTCGAGCTGACGAATGTTGGCGTCGTACTCGACGGAGGCAACGTCAGAGTGGTGTTGGAGCAGGCCGTCGCCAAGACTGCCAGTCCTATTACGATGACGTGTCTCGCCTTCATCGACCCCTCCTCGCACTGAAACTTCGTAGCCAGATGGAGCCTGCTCACTCAGCAGGGGCCGTCCTGGGCGGCCTGCGCCCGGTTCGTGCTTCGTAGCCTTCTCCGGTGGAGTGCCGGAGTTCCGGTCAGCTGGAACCTCCAAGGGCGTTTGGCCACCTCGAAATCATCGCACGTACCAAGTCGTCCGCGCCGGTTTCGCAGTCACGCTGAGTGACAACCAGGCGGAGAGGTGGCGCCGACCTTGAAGAGCCACTGAGAAGTTGGCCAGTGGAGCCTCCACCGGCACAGAACCGCCGATCGGGAGCAGCCAACGTGGCTGGCGGCCATCGCCGGAAGCCGCCCCTCGGGTGAGACCCGCTACTGGCTCGGTGAGCCACTGACTCATGCAGGCCTGGGCAAAGGCCGCCCTATCGGCGATGATGATCCGGTGGAAGGGATGGGGTCGCGTCGCTCGCTTCTCGGGACGCAGGAACAGCAACGCCGGCACCTGGCCCGTGCGTTCTTTCCGTCTCTGCGCGGCTACAGGTTGTCGTTTGCCGGGGCCGACGCACTTGCCGCCGTGACGCTGCTCGCCATCGTGGTGCCGGAGCAACTGGCGACGTCCAGGCTCGCCGGAATGCCCCCGATTTCCGCCTTCTACGCGTTCATCGCCGGCACGGTTCTCTTCGCCATACTCGGGTCAAACCCACAGATGTCGGTGGGGGCGGACTCCACGATCGCCCCGCTCTTCGCGGTCGGGATCGCACACCTCGCTCCGATCGACTCGTCCCGCTACGTCGACCTGGTCGGGATCCTCGCCGTGATGGTCGGAGTGATCGTGGCCCTCGTCGGTCTCCTGCGGCTCGGGTGGATCGCCAATTTTCTTTCCGCGCCGATCATCACCGGCTTTCTCGCCGGCGTGGCGGTCATCATCGTGGTGCACCAGCTCCCCGACCTCTTGGGCTTGTCCTCGATCAGCGGCTCCACACTTCATCGAATCGGGGCGGTGGCGGGAGAGCTCGATCAGACGAACGGCTGGGCTCTCGGCATCGGCGTGGTCACCTTCATGGTCGTCGCTGCCGCCCAACGTGTGGACCGCAAGCTCCCCGGTGCGCTCGTGGCTCTGGTCGGCTCCACGATCCTTGTCGGCCTTCTCGGCCTTCACACCCACGGTGTTGCCGTGCTCGGGAGCTTTGCGCACGGAGCGCCGCGCTTCGGACTGGTGGGCCTGTCTTGGTCGACGTTAGGAAGCGTCGCCCCTATCGCGGCTGTGGTCGCGCTCGTCGTCCTCAGCCAGTCGGCAGCCACGACTCGTGCCTTTGCCGACCAGGGCGGATACGCGGTGGACGTGGGGCGAGACTTTCTCGGGGTGGGAGCGGGAAGCATCCTCGCGGGCCTCTGCGGCTCCTTTCCCGTGAACGCGAGCCCTCCCCGGACCGCCATCGTGGCCTCTGCGGGCGGCCGCACCCAGGCTGCCTGTCTCGGCACTGCAACCGCGCTAGCGCTGCTGGTGCCGGCTGCGAGCTTGTTGAAGGACGTCCCCTTAGCGACCCTCGCGGGGGTGCTGATCTTCGTGGCGACACGGATCTTCCATCTCCGCGAGCTCGTCGCCATCGCGCGCTTCGACCGGTTCGAGCTCGGGCTGACGGTGATCACGTTGCTCACGGTCGCTCTCGTCGGTGTCGAGCAGGGCATCGGCGTGGCGGTCGGCCTCGCCGTCCTCGACCGCACTCGACTCAGCGCTCGCCCACAGCTGCACGTCCTCGGCCACATCCCCGGCACGACGAGCTGGGCACCATTGAGCAGCGCCGCCAGCGCCGCCCAGGTGCCCGGGGTCTTGGTCGTGCTCTTCGCTACGCCGCTGTGGTACGCGAACGCTGTCCACTTCCGAGCCGAGGTGGATCGCGCATTGGCGCGCGCCGAAGGGACACCTGCGCTTCTTGTACTCGACGCGCTGGGCATGAGCGACATCGACTACACCGGGTCGCGTGCGCTTCGCGAAGTGCTCGACGAACTCGATCGGGACCACATCGAAGTCGCGGTGGCTCGGGCAGGAACGCACCTGCGCCAAGGTCTGGCCCGAAGTGGCCTGCTCGAACGCATTGGCGCCGAGCGCTTCTTTCCTTCTGTCGGCGAGGCTGTCACGGCTCTCGGCTCGAAGAGTGCAGATTGCTGAGCGTCGATCTCGCAGGCCGACAAGCCACGACCGAAGCCAGCGTCGACGCGACCGCCTTGGTAGGCATCGCAGACCTCTGCGGTCGTCTTCCGATCCCCCGATGGGTACGGCCCCAGCGCTCGGAGGACTGATCGCCGGATGCATCGGACTGGCCGTACCAGAAGTGCTCGGGACTGGCAAGCGACACTGATGGTCATGTGAAAGCCGCGGGACCAGGCAGGTCGGACCCTGCTCACAACTCGGCGAAGTTTCAGCCGTGTGAGCTCGGTCCTTCGGAAACGTCATGGCTCTCGACGAGGGTGAGGAAATCAGCGATCCCCAATAGCCGTAGGATCTGCCGCTCGACCGAGCGAGTGCCGTGGTGCATCGGGTCGTGTACCACCTGTGGTCTCGTCAGCGACAACTTCTGGCCTCGGGTCCGCAAGCAGCAGCCGCCGGCTACGAGGACGTTCTTGACCCAGTCGCTGTTTACGCCGTACGTCAGAGCGATGCGCACTCCATCTGGGGTCGAGAACACGTTGACAGGGGTCTCGTAGGCTCGCCCAGAACGCCGACCCTGGTGCACGACTACTCCGAGCCCTGGGGCCCAAGGAGCGATGTGCCGGGTGACCCGGTTGAGCCCCGCCCGGTTCAGACGTGCAACAGCCCTGGGAAATGGCACCGTTCCCCCCAATCGATCGTCCGAGGGATTCTCACCGACCCCGGCAGCGCGACTCAGCGAGACTAGTTCGTCAAGCTCGCCGTCGACAGCTTGCCCATGTCGGAGGCTCGGGGAAGGTCCCCGGGACGAAAGTCGCGCCAGACTCCGGCCTGACTTCCTGCGCTGCTCCTGGCCCTCCCGTGTCCCACAATCCTGCTTGCAACGCGTCGGTGACAAGGGCCGCCAGCACGTCCTCGCCCAACCGACAAGTCGTCGGCTTTCCAGGTCGAGCAGACTTGCGACGACCAGCCTGCGGGAATGTCACCTGACGTGCAGAGGGAGTCAGACCTCGAACACGTACGCCCGACCGGCGAAGCTGGCGTGGGCATATGCACCCACAACAACGGTAGTGCCCGAGGTGGCCACCGAGTAGCCGAAGAAGTCGGCGGCGACAGTATCGGAACCCTTCAGCTCGGCGGCCTGCTTCCAGCCGCCCCCTTGTTTGGTGAACACGTACGCTCGGCCGGCGAAGCTGGCGTGGCCCGGTGCACCCACGACGGCCATCGTGCCCGAAGTGGCCACGGAGTAGCCGAAGTTGTCGTTGGTGACCGTGTCGGAACCCTTCAGCTCGGCCACCTGCTTCCAGCCGGCCGCCGTCTTGGTGAACACATAGGCCCGGCCGGCGAAGCTGGCGTGGCCCGGTGCACCACGACGGTCATCGTGCCCGAAGTGGCCACCGAGACGCCGAAGTTATCGTTGGTGACCGTGTCGGAACCCTTCAGCTCGGCAACCTGCGTCCAGCCGGCCGCCGTCTTGGTGAACACATAGGCCCGACCAGGAGATCCCACCGTGGCGGGAAGTCCATTCCCTGCCGGAGCTGCCACCACTCCGGGAGCTCCCACTACGACGGTTGTGCCCGAGGTGGCCACGGAGTAGCCGAAGTAATTACGGCCGACGGTATCGGAGCCCTTCAGCTCGGCAACCTGCGTCCAGCCGGCCGCCGTGTTGGTGAACACGTACGCCCGGCCGACATCCTTGGCGTGGTTCGGTGCGCCCACGACGACGGTCGTGTCCGAGGTGGCCACCGAGATGCCGAAGTAATCGAGGGTGACCGTGTCGGAGCCCATTAGTTCGGCTATTTGTTGCTTCCCGATCGTCGGCCTGGTCCGCGGACTCGCTGCGACCGAAGTAGTGCCCGCTAGGAGTGGCAGGCAGGTTACTGCTATCGCGAGCAGGCCTCCTACAGGTGACCTACGCATGTGACGCCTCCGATCACGGCCATCGCCCTTGTCTGCGACACGTGGCTCATCACGGGCTAGCGCTGTCCCTCGCAAGTGCGCAAACAATAGGTCTCGCGCCTGCATGCAGAGTGCGCAACTGAACGATCCTCCGGCCTCTCGCCTTCCGGTGGTGTGCGTCACCCAACGCGGCAGGACCTTCCAAGTCAGCGAGCCGGACATAGCCTCGCTATGCACGGCTCGTTTGGTCTCGGATCGCCGAGCCCCATCCCGCCCGAAGGATCGCTCTGTGCGCGCCCGCGGCGAGCCTGGTCGAGGCTGCTCGAGCCGGACGGTATGAACCGAACGCTCCAGCGCCCCCGTCTTCACTCAGCCGAGACTACGACTCGATGGCTCCTGGTCTCCGCCTCGAGCCAACCACTCCCGGTGGACTCGCGTCAGTGGCGATGCATTTCTCCAGCCAGAGTGAACCACTCGACACGCGTCGGCTGAGGCACGTTCGCCTCCTGGAACGCGGGGCCCAAACGGGACCGCATGAACTCTTCCTGAACCGTCCTTGACTCCCAAACCTCCACGACAATCAGCTTGTCACCCGACTCGCCCGCGACATGGCTGGTCAAGGGAGCTGGCCAGTCGCCCGAACCGGACGACGGATCTACGCCAAGAAGACGATTTACCGCGTTGTAGATCGCCAATGCTTCCGGCGCGTCGAACTCGATGACGACAACCTCAGACATACCGTTTCCCCCCTCACTTGAGCACATCAACTTGAGCACATCAACTTGAGCACATCAACTTGAGCACATCAACTTGAACACGGTCACGCTACAGGAAGGACGTCACGCCTCGAGCACCAGACTGACCTTTCGGCTAGGTGGCCTTGAATCCGTACGTGCGCGCCCTCCTGAGAGCCGGCCCGTGGACCGAGCCCAAGCACCCCTGATCTGGCGCAGGCGTGAGAGGCGCTCGACGCCCTGCGCAGCGTGGGGAGCGACAGCTCCTGCCATTTCCCCACCACCCTGGGGCCATCGAGCACAATGCTATTGATCGTCTCGTGCCTCAACGCCTTGGCACCTCGGAGAGAGGCGGGATGCGAGAGGATCCCTTCGGCGCCATGCTGACCTCTGCCCCCTAAGTCCCCTCCTGCAGTTCGCCCGCTCTGCCGCCTTCCAGGAGGCCGTTCGCCACCTACCAGAGCGCCAAGGCACCCGTCGAGAGGACATGCGGCGGCGCCTCCTCGTCGGCGTGGCGTCATCACCACGCCGGAGCAGCGGCGAGCCAACCGAGGACGACTGGCGCCGCCTCCTTGCCGACCACTACCTCACTCTTCAACGGTGACCCCGGAATCGGGGTCGTGAAGGACCGCCGGACCACCCTGAACTCGGATCACAGAAGCCCTCCTCGCCCACGTCAGCGCGGACACCCGAGCCGACACAGACGTTACGGCCTCCTGACCTCTGTCGCGGGCCGAGCCAGCCCTCATGATCGCGAGCTGGTCGCAGGTGATACAGGAGATGCGGCGCCCAAAATTAATTGGTCCCTAGACTTTTCTCGTGTTATAAGTTATTGTTCGAGAGAAGGTTGGGTTTCAACGCCGTCGCAGGCGTCGGTTGCGACACGAAAGCGAGTTCCCGCAAGACAGCTGAAATGGAAGGGACAGCGACAAGATGAAACTGCACAGAAGAGAAAAGTGGCTCGGGGTGGTCGTGGCCGCCGCCGGGCTTTCGTTGATGCTGGTTTGCCTGCCCTCCGCAGTGGCCGGCACTAGAACGATCACCACTGGCGGGAGGCTCTACGCCGCGCAACCGTGGGGAACGCTTCCTCACAACTTCAACCCCTACGCGCCCTCAGGCGCGAATGCACCCGGCACGAAAAGCTGCATCTACCAGTCGCTCTACTATTTCAATGGGGCGACCGGCGCAGAGACCCCGCTGCTCGCGACTGGTTACAAATGGACTGACAACAACTTGCGACTGGTCGTCACAACCCGCTCCGGAGTGACGTGGAGTGACGGGAAGCCGTTCACCGCCGCGGACGTGGCGTTCACCTTCAACTACTTCAAGGCGAACCCGTCCATCGACCTCAACGGCATCTGGACGAGCCCCCTCAAGGCCGTCGTGGCGACGGGGAAGAATAGTGTGGTGTTCACCTTCTCCAAGCCGGACACGCCGGAAGCCGTGTTCATCTTGTACGGCACGGACGGAACTCCGACGGTCATCCTGCCCAAGCACATCTGGTCGAGCATTAAGAGCCCTTCGACCTACACGAACACCAAGCCCAAGCCAGTCGGCACGGGCCCGTTCACGCTCTTGTCCTTCTCGGCGAGTTCGGTCGTCTACGGCAAGAACGCGCACTACTGGCAGGCTGGGCGTCCGTACATCCATGAGGTGATATTCAGCTCGGTCGATTCGGACACGACCGCTGAGCTCGGGCTGGAAAATGGCAGCATCGATATGTCGTACGACTACATCAGCGAAGCCGGTCCGACCTTCCTCAGCAAGAGCCCCAATAACCACATCTTCTGGCCGGTCTCCGATATGAACTACCTCTACTTGAACACCACGGCGGGGGCGCCGTTCGGCGACGTGAGCTTCCGCAAGGCGGTCGCCTACGCCATGGACACCCCGTTCCTTGCTCTCCGTGCGTACTTCGGGATGCTTTCGGGAGCGACTGGTGGAGAGGAGGCGGCGGTCACAGGGCCTCAGGTGAGCGCGTGGTTCAACCCCAAGCTTTCGAGTCTGGAATGGACCTACAACGTGACCAAGGCAAAGGCAATTTTGAAGGCTGCGGGGTACAAGTGGTCGTCGGGCGGTCAGCTCGAATCGCCGACGGGAGTGGTCTACCCGAGCTACAACGTCCTTATCGGAGGGCCGGGTTGGACGGACTACATCTCGCAGGCTGACAACGTCTCCCTCGAGCTGGCGGCGATCGGCATTCGCTCGACAGTGGAGCAGGAGCCGTACTCGACGTATGCCAACGACCTCGACCTGGGCAAGTTCACCTTCGCCATTTCGTGGGGTAACGGGAACGGGCCGACCCCGTACTACCAGTACTTCTACATGTTCTCGAAGGGACAGATCGGTACCACCAACTGGGAGCGATTCACCTCTCCGACGATCACGAACGCGCTGTCGAGCTACGCCTCGAGCAGCGTCGCGTCAGTGCAACTGAAAGACATGTACGCGATCGAAAACCAGGTGCTGACCGACGTGCCGGTGGTGGCGCTCAGCGGCCGGGCGAACTGGCTCGACTACCAGACCGGGACGTTCACCGGGTTCCCGAGCGCTTCTGACCCCTACAACGACGGGAGCGCGTCGGACGCTGAAGGTTCGATGCTGACGTACGTGAACGTGCACGAGAAGTAAGAGGGTAAGAAGACCCGCTCCCGATGTTCCGCATCGGGACGCAGGCAAGAAAGCCGATAGGGAGCGGCTCGCCGCCACGGTGGGTCGCTCCCTGGCTGTCCGGGGCGGCACGATTCGAGAGGTGGGCCTGTGCGGTACGTGATTCGGCGCTTTAGGGCCCTGTTGATAACCTGCTGGGTGGCGCTGACGGTGAACTTCGCCCTGCCCCGGCTCATGCCCGGCAACCCGGTGGAAACGATGTTCGCCCGCTACCAGGGCAAGGTCAGCCCGTCGGCGATCAGCGCCATGGAGCTCGATTTCGGCCTGAACACCAAGACGGGCGAGCTCGGCCAGTACTTCGACTACCTCGGGCACACCCTCACCGGCAACCTCGGCATCTCCTTCTCGTACTTCCCGTCGCACGTGGGCACGCTGATTGGTGAGGCCCTCCCCTGGACTCTCGGGCTGGTCGGCTTCGCCACCATCCTCGCTTTCCTCCTCGGGACGACACTCGGGATGGTGGCGGCCTGGCGGCGGGGCACGGCGGGGTGGCGCCGAGCGTCGCTCGTCGACACCGTCCTCGTCCCCTTCGGCCTGATGCTCGGCGCCTTGCCGTCCTTTTGGATCGCCCTCATCCTGCTCTACTTCATCGCCTTCAAATTCGGCTGGTTTCCGATCGGCGGTGGCCTAAACCCCGGCGCGGGGATCGCCTCGTGGTCCGGGTTCGTCTCCCTCATCCATCACGCCGCCCTTCCCGCGATCACCTTGACGCTCATATCGATGGGCCTGTGGATCCTCCTCATGCGCAACAACATGCTCACCGTGCTCGGCGACGACTACGTCAAGTTCGCACGGGCCAAGGGTCTCCGCGATCACACCATCGCCTACCGCTATGCCGCCCGCAACGCCATCCTGCCGGTCTTCTCCCAGCTCGCCTTGGCCCTTGGCATCGTCGTCGGCGGCCAAGTCTTCATCGAGATTGTCTTTTCCTACCCGGGGATCGGGTACCTGCTGCTCCAAGCGGTGTACAACGAGGACTATCCCCTCATGCAGGGGATCTTCCTCATCTTCACGATCACCCTGCTGGTGGCGAGCTTCCTCGCCGACGTCCTCTACGTGTTCCTCGACCCCCGTGTCCGCATGGAGTCGGCCAAGTGAGCTGGACAGGCCTGTTGCACAACCGCCGCGCCATCGCTGGCGCGCTCATCTTCGCCTTGTTCTGCCTCGTCGCCCTGCTGGCGCCGGTCGTCGTTCCCTATTCGCCGACCAACATCAACTTCACCCCGTTGCTCCACCCGAGCGCGAAGCACCTCCTTGGGACCACGGTCAACGGCCAGGACATCCTCTCCCAGCTAATCTGGGGGGCGCGGGCGAGCCTGTTCGTCGGGCTGATCACCGGTGCCCTGATCAGCTTGGTGCAGCTCGTTTTGGGGGTGTTCGCCGGCTACGTGGGCGGCGTGTTCGACACGGTGGCGTCGGCGGTGACCAACGTCTTCCTCGTGCTCCCCCCGCTCCCGCTGCTCATCATCTTGGCCGCCTACTTGCGGGGAGGGAGCCTCCTCGAACTCATCGGGGTGATCACGATCACCGGCTGGGCATGGGGGGCGAAAGTGCTCCGGTCACAGGCGATCGCCCTCCGGGACCGACCCTTCGTCCAGGCAGCTCGGATCACCGGTGAGAGCCGCTGGCACATCGTCTTCGCCCACGTCGTGCCCAACATGCTCGGTATCATCGTCTCGAACTTCTTCGGGGCAGCGCTGTTCGCCGTGCTGGCAGAGGCCGGTCTCGAGTTCATCGGCCTCGGCAACATCAACGACGTCACCTGGGGGACCATGCTCTACTGGGCCCAGGAGGGCGACGCCATACTCCTCGGGGCGTGGGTGTGGCTTCTCGTACCGGGGTTGTGCCTCGCGCTCTTGGGCACGTCCTTGGGGCTGCTCAACTTCGCCGTGGACGAGATCGCCAACCCCCGCTTGAGGAGGGACTGATATGCCGCCCCTCCTCGAGATCTCCGACCTCACCATCGGCTATGGGTGGCACCTGCCGCCCTCAGTCGTCGTCGTCCGAGGGGTGAGCCTGACCGTCGCCGCCGGCGAGATCGTCGGGATCGCCGGCGAGTCGGGATGCGGCAAGACGACCCTCGCCCTCGCCGCCACCGGGCTCCTCGACCCGCCCGGGCGGGTGCTCTCGGGTTCGGTGAGCTACCAGGGGACCGACCTCACCTCGCTCTCGGCAGATGAGCTGCGGCACCTGCGCCTGGCGGAGATCTCGATGGTCTTCCAGGCCTCGATGAACGTCCTCAACCCGATCATGCGAATCCGGGACCAGTTCCACGACGCCATGGCGGCACATGGGGTCCACTCGTCGGACGGGGCGCGCCAGCAGGCCGAAGAGACCTTCGACCTCGTCAAGATCCCCCGCCGGTTCTTCGACGCCTATCCCCACCAGCTGAGCGGCGGAATGCGTCAGCGCGCCGTTATCGCTCTCGCGATCGTGCTGCGGCCGAAGCTGCTCTTCCTCGACGAGCCCACGACAGCCTTGGACGTCGTCGTGCAGCGCTCGATCCTGCAGACCCTCGACGACCTGCGCCACGAGTTGGGCTTCGGGGTCGTGTTCATCACCCATGACCTCTCGCTCCTCGTCGAGATCGCCGACCGCATCGCGATCATGTACGCCGGCGCCTTGGTGGAAGAAGCGCCCGGCCGGGAGCTCCACGAGAAGCCGTGCCATCCCTACACGACCGCTCTGATGAGCTGTTTCCCTCCGCTCGGCGGGCCACGCCAGCGGCTCGAGGGCATATCAGGCCAGCCACCCGACCTGCGAAGCCTGCCCAAAGGGTGCTCCTTCGCACCCCGTTGTCCCAAGGTGATCGCCGGCACCTGCGAGACGGTCGATCCGCCGACCGTGTGGCGTGACGGGGACCACCGAGTGCTCTGCCACCTCTACGGCGAGAAGGCGGCCGACGTTGGTTAGCACCCTCGGTCTGCCGGCGGAGACGAGCGAGGGCCCCAGCCCCGAGTTCGAGGTGCGCGGACTCACCAAGAACTACTCCATCGGTCGGATCGGACGCCACAAGGTGGTGCGTGCGCTCAGCGAGGTGGACCTGTCCGTGGAGAACGGGGAGGTGCTCGGACTGGTGGGAGAGTCCGGCTCGGGCAAGACCACCTTCGCGCGGATGGTCGCCTTCCTCGAGCGGCCGACCGCGGGAGAGATCCTCCTTGGGGGGCGGGCGTTGCCACGGCGCCCCAGCACCCATCGGTTGCGCGAGCACCGACGACAGGTCCAGATGATCTTCCAGGACCCCTACACGTCCCTCGACCCGCGCAATTCGGTCCGCTACAGCGTGGCGCGTCCCCTTCGCTCGTTCGGGCTCGTTCCGCGTAGCGCCGAGCGCGAGACCGTGATAGCGCTGCTCGACCAGGTCGGCCTGGTGCCGGCTGTCGATTTCCTGCGCCGCTACCCCCATGAGCTCTCCGGCGGCCAGCGCCAGCGGGTCGGCATCGCCCGGGCGCTGGCGGCCCAGCCCAGCCTCATCCTCGCCGACGAGCCCACGTCCATGCTCGACGTGTCGATCCGCCTCACGATCATGAACCTGCTCTTGGACCTCCAGCGCAGCCGGTCGCTTTCGCTCGTCTTCATCACCCACGACCTCGGCGCTGCCAACTACATGAGCGATCGCATCGCCATCATGTACGCCGGTCGCATCCAGGAGATCGGCCCCGGCGCCGAGGTCATGAGCGAGCCCAAGCATCCCTACACCCAGCTCCTGCGCGAAGCCGCTCCAGGCGCCGATAACGAGGGCCGACAGGGAACCCACTTCGAGGGCAAAGGTGACCCCCCGGACCTCACCTCGCTTCCGCCGGGCTGTCCCTTCGCCCCGCGCTGTCCTTTCGTCCAGAGCCGGTGCCTAGAAACGCTCCCCGACTTGCGCCAGGTGGGAGCCGCCCACCATGTCCGCTGCGTCCTTTACGACTGAGACGGCGATGAACGACCACACCCCATTCCCCTCCACGACTAGCCGCGGCGGCGGCGCCCGAAGGTATGACAACGAGGAGGTTCACTTGACGCTTTCCGACACAGAGCCCGGCAGCAACTTCTACTGGGGCGCCGCCACCGCCGCCTACCAGATCGAGGGCTCACCAATGGCCGACGGTGCCGGACGGTGCATCTGGCAAGAGTTCTCGCACACTCCAGGCACCATCTACGACGGCCAGACAGGCGACCTCGCCTGCGACCACTACCACCGCTGGGCGGAAGACATCGAGCTCATGCGGCACCTCGGCCTCGGCGCGTACCGCTTCTCCATCCGATGGCCCCGGGTCCTGCCCGACGGGGTCGGCGAGCTGAATCCGGCCGGGCTCGCCTTCTACGACCGCCTCCTCGACGGGGTGTTGGCCGCCGGCCTCGAGCCCTTCGTGACGCTTTTCCATTGGGACTTCCCGTCTGCCCTGCAGCGGCGCGGAGGATGGTCCAATCGCGACGCGGCGGATTGGTTCGGTGAGTACGCCTCGGTGGTAGCAGCCACCCTCGGCGACCGGGTGAGGTGGTGGACCACCCTGAACGAGCCGTTCGTCGTCGCGGAGCAAGGGCACTTGGTCGGAGCGCACGCGCCGGGCATCCGCAACATCTACGCCGCTGGCCATGCGGTTCACAATCAGCTACGAGCCCATGCTGCCGCCTGGGCCGCCCTCAAGGCCGCCAACCCCAAAGCGTCGGTGGGAATCGCACTGCACAACGCTGCGGTGTGGCCGGCCAGCGAATCAGAAGCGGATATCGCCGCCACCGAGCTGGCACACGCTTGGCACAACTTCCCTCTGTTCTTGGAACCCCTCGTGTACGGGAGATACCCCCGTGAGCTGGAGCACCGTCTGCGGCCCTACCTGCCGAGCGGTTACGAGGAGGACATGGAGGCGCTCATCCTGCCGCCGGACTTTGCCGGGATCAACTACTACTCCGGCTACCGGGTCTGCCACGACGCCACCAAGTGGACGGGCTTCGCCGCGTCCAAAGAGCCCGGGGTGCCCCGGACCACGATGGATTGGCTAATCCGTCCCGAGGGGCTCGGCTTCATCCTTGAGCAGGCGCACCAGCAGTACAAGCTGCCCAACCTCTTCGTCACCGAGAACGGGGCCTCGTTCGACGACCGCCGCGACGGCCAGGCTGTGCACGATCCCGAGCGGATCGCCTACCTCGAGGCCCATGTCGGCGAAGTACTGCGGGTGAGAAAGGAAGGTGTGCCGGTGCAGGGCTACTTCGTATGGTCGCTGCTCGACAACTTCGAGTGGGCGCTCGGGTACTCCAAGCGCTTCGGCATCGTCTATGTCGACTTCGACACGCAAGAGCGCATCGTCAAAGACAGCGGATACTGGTATGGCGAGCTCGCCCGAAGCGGGCACTTACCCGTCGGTTAGAACAACTTCGCTCGTTGCAAGCTGCCTCTCCCCGCCACCAGCGGGACGCCGCCGTTGGAAAGTAGCTCGTCGACAACCAGGGCGGAAGCCCCGAGTGCCACGGCATCCTTGCCGAGCTGCCCGAGCTCGATGTTGACGTAGTTGGCCGTGTAGTCGAGAGCTTGTTCTCGCACCACTTCCCGAATTCGCCCGAGCAGGGTGGGGCCGAGCTTCAGTCCGAGCCAACCCCCGATCACTATGAGCTCGGGATTGAACAGGTTGGCGAGGTTGGCGGCGGCCACTCCGAAGCAGTTCGCCGCCTCCTCCAGGATCCGGGCGGCCGCCCCGCTCGACTCCGCCGACTCGACGAGACGGTCTGCCCACCCCTCCTCGTCAGGGTCGCCGGAAAGGGCCGCCTGTGGGTCCGCCCCTCGCCAGGCAGCGAGCAAGGGCTCGGCCCCGATGTAGGCCTCGAGGCACCCGGTGCTTCCGCAGCGGCAGCGCCTTCCTCCGGCAATGATGCAATTGTGGCCCCACTCCCCGGCACTGGACGCAGCGCCCCGGTAGAGCGTTCCGTTGGTGAAGATGGCCGCTCCGACGCCAGTGCCCCAGAGGGTGATCACGGTGTGATGTGTGCCGCGGCCAGCGCCGAACCACATCTCCACCTGCCCCAACGCTTTGGCACCGTTCTCAACAAAGACCGGAGCGCCGACGCGCTCTCGCACTAGACGCTCGAGGGGGATGTCCTGCCAACCGATGATCGGAGCGTGGACTCGTGCGTCGTCGACCCGATGCTCGACGATCCCTGGGACGGCAATGCCCACTCCGAGCAAGCGACGGCCTTCGGCGCTGAACTGCGCCTGAATCTTCTCGACGGCCTTCACCGTCTCCTCGACGGTCACATCGGCGTCGTGATGCTGTGGGTGCAGGTCCACTTCGGCGACGCCGGCGACCCTCAGCCTCAAGTCGAAGCCTTCCACGCGGACGCCGGTTTCGCCGATCTCCACGCCGATGACGGCACCGAACTCCGGGTTCACCTGGAGCATGACCCGGGGCCTGCCCCCGTCAGACTGCTCGAGGCCGACCTCGGCGATCAGGCCCTCCTCCAACAGAGCCGCCGTGAGGCTGGTGATGCTGCCGCTGCTCAGGCCGGTGAGCTGCCCCAAGTCGACTCGGTTGAGGGGTCCTTCGAGGAACAAGGGCCGCAACACGACACTACGGTTCACACGCCGTAAGTCCCCCACTATGGCCTTGGCTCTCACCGTCAACAAGTCGCTCCTTCAACACTTTTCTCACATCTTAACTTAGCTTGCAATTAAACCGCCGCCCTACGTAGTGGCGGCCTGATTGATCTTCAGCTCGCCAGCCTTCGCGGCCACCTGACGCATCTGGGTGATGAGACGGCGCATCCGCCGGTCATTGGCGATCCACTCCCGATACAGCTTCGCTTCGTGCGCACTGAGCCGTCGCGTGACAGTCTTGCCGTTGACCTTGGCTGTCCACTGGTAGTAGGGCCCGTGCGGCCGCGGCGGATCGCCGTCACACTTGCAGCCCGACGTCGCGCAACGCGTGCAGCGATGCGTGACGCTCCCCGATGAGATGAGGCCGATCTCTGCGAGTTGCGCGGCAAGCTCACGGTAGCGGCGCTCGTAGTCCGCCAGCCGCTCCTCACTTGTCGCTTTGGCCATCTCGGCTCCCTCCAGCATCTCGTCGCTAAAGTATCCCAGCCTCAGAACCCGACAGGAGTCATACTGTCTGGAGGGTCGGCTCGTAGACTGAACTTGTGACCACCGATTCGCGACCGCACGTCGACGTGCCGCAGCCTGCATTCCTGTTCGATCTGGACGGGACACTGGTGGACTCCGTCTACCAGCACGTGACCGCCTGGCAAGAAGCCCTTGCGGAGTGTGGCGTGCCGCTTTCGGTGTGGAGGATCCACCGACGGATAGGAATGAGCGGAGGATTGTTCCTCAACGCCTTGCAGCGTGAGACCGGTCACGAGCTCGACACCGAGACCCTCGAGCGGCTCTTCTCGCTCCACGCCGAGCACTACCTGCGCCGTATCGGAGGCGTGGTGCCGCTTCCCGGCGCGACCGAGCTCCTCAGCTATCTGCAAGACCACGAAGTGCCGTTTGCCATCGCAACGAGCGGGTCACGCGTGACGGCCTCGCCGGCCATCGAGCTGTTGGATCTCCCGCCCGACACCGTCGTGGTAACGCGGGACCTGGTGGAGCGGGCCAAGCCTGATCCGCACTTGTTCTTGGCTGCCGCGAGCCTCCTCAAGGTCGATCCCCGCCAGAGCTTCGTCGTCGGAGACAGCGTGTGGGATCTTCTGGCTGCTCAGCGGGCCGGCTCGATGGGCGTCGGTCTGCTCTCGGGCGGGTACGGGCGAGCCGAGCTCCAAGCAGCCGGGGCGTACCGGGTCTATGCCGATCCCGCGGACATGCTCGACCATCTGGAGGAAGTTGGCGTGCGCCCCGCCACATAGGCGTCAGGCCCGTCAGTCCGCGGCATTCTCACAAGTACTGCGCCTCCATGGACGACCCACGACGCGAATGGTCGGTCACGCCACTATGGCCGGCCAGGTCGGCGGTCGAGAGGCGTGAAGCGGCGAGAGCCGTCCTTGCAGTACAGACTCGCCCGAGACGAGGCTGTGCCGAGATCTCCGGACCGCCATCTGCAGGTCTTAGCGCCGGTGCTCCCAGGAGTTCGAGAATCACCTGGGCGTCCACTGCGAGAATGGGGAACCAGTGTTCGTCTCGAGAAGAGCCGGGAGTTGCCCAGCGCCCGCCATTCCCCCCACCGCGGCACATTTCTGGGCGCTCCCCGCCGTCCCGCCCCTGTCAACTACCCGCCAGCGCCGACGCTGTTGTCAGGTTCGCCCTGGGAGTTCCCGCCGGACAGTGGTCCATGGCCGTCTCGGCAACACGCTCTAGTGCCATGGTCATGAGACTCTGTTCGCAGCAGTGGCACTGGAAAGCCCCTACGTGCAGGGACCCCGCTCCATGGCGTTCACGGGACATTCACAGTTCTTCCTCAGCTCCGGTCGAGGGAATAGGCTCATGTTTCCGGTGACCCGGATCGCCCCTCGTCGTTCACGCGGTGCCGACGATGGCGCCATCTGCTCCCGCTCCCATCTCCTGGTGCCGAATCGTGCACCGCTGGCTGGGCGCGGCCTTAGCTCCACGCATGAAGCGACACTCGATGAGGTGGCCCGCGGCTCGTTCACCCGGCCAGGAGACCTCCTCATCGCCGCGGGTCACTTCCTCTCGCCACCGGTCCAGAGGTTGCGATGAGCGTCAGACGTCATCGCTCATTGTCGCGGTCACCTGCCTCCGAACATCTCCAAACACCTGAGGTTCCACCGCCGGACGACCTCATGGCTGGTTGCTCGTCGACCCATGACCGACAACGCCCGAAGAACAGGCGTGACCGTCGTCGTCCGAGAACTGCCACAGCTTCTCAGCGACGCACTGTGAGACGACGCCGTCTCCTTGTGCTCGTTTCAGTCATCATCCTCGGGCTCACTCCAGTTTGGTTCTCGCTCGGAAACGCGCTCGAGAATCCCGGTCTTGGAACCTCGATCGGCGCGCGTTTTGCCGAATGGGCCCGCGAGCACGGCGGTGGGCCGGTCGTGGTCTGGGCCGAGAATCTCTGGTACTCCCATCACCAGCCTCCGGTCGGTGGCGTACCACTGAAGGGGGCGATCCCACCCCCTCCGAGCTCTTCGACAACTTCCAGTGCACCCTCAGCTCGACTTCCGTCCCACCTGCCGGTACCGCTATCGATCAGGCCGCTCGCCAGCCCGGCGATCCCTGGCGAGGGAGTCTGGCACCCTGCCGGTCGAAGGGTCGATGGGCTGCCGGCCGTCTATGAGTCATACCTGCGTCCTGATCCGGTCCACACGAGCCTCGTCGTCGGCGTCGCCTGGATGGACACGAGGCTCTTGAAGGCGACGCTGTACTCCGGTCGCACGATCCCTGGCGGAGGTCCGTATCCGAATACCGCACCCATAGAGCCCCGTGCGGCCAAGAGCCTTGTTGCCGCCTTCAATGCCGGCTTTCTCATGAGCAATGCGAACGGCGGCTACTACACCGATGGGCAAGTCATTGTCCCACTGCGAACAGGCGCCGCCTCGCTTGTGATCTATCGCAACGGGACCGCGACCGTTGCGGACTGGGGTCGGGACGCGACGTTGACCTCGAACGTCGTTGCGGTTCGCCAGAACCTCGACCTGCTCGTTGACGGTGGCCGGCCGGTTCCCGGCCTGAACGCGAACGACACGAGTCAGTGGGGCTACACGCTCGGCAACCAGATCTACGTCTGGCGTTCCGGCATCGGTGTCACGAGCGACGGTGCGCTCATCTACGTGGGCGGACCTGGGTTGAACATCACGACGCTCGCGAACCTCCTGGTACGCGCCGGCGCAGTGCGAGCCATGGAGCTCGACATCAACACCGGTTGGGTGAACTTCGCTGCTTTCGATCCGAGTTCGCCAACTGCACAGGCGACATCGGCGAACGGGTCGGATCTCCTGAGCACCATGGCTGCCACTCCTGCACGCTATTTCGAGGCGTGGTGGTCCCGAGACTTCTTCACGATGTCCGCGCGTAGCGGCACCGGCTGAGCAAAGAAAGCGAACGCAGTGCACGGACCACGCCTCGGAGATCGATCGGCGGCGATCGCCAGGCACATGGATCGGGTCGTCCACCCGAGTGGGCCGCGATCTCCTTCAGGTTCTTCCCACGGTGCTAGACCCGACGCCGTGACGACGGTCTCGAAGCGAGTATTTCTTCGTTCCTTACTCGCCGCCACACGCCCTCGGCAGTGGATGAAAAATCTTCTCGTCTTCGCCGCTCCCGGCGCAGCGGGCCTCCTCGGACGGCCAGCCGTGGTGGGACGAACAGTGGCTGCAGCTGGCATCTTTCTTGTCGCCTCAGCGGGGACGTACCTCCTCAACGACGCAATCGACGCTCCATCGGATCGATTTCACCCTGACAAGCGACATCGCCCAATCGCGGCCGGAGAGCTTTCGGTCAGGTTGGCCATCTATCTCGGGAGCGCGCTGCTTGTCCTTGCCATCGTCGCAGCCGGCCTCCTCGCTGGGATGCCGCTCGCGATCGTCCTCGGTGCCTACGTCCTCACCAACGTCGTCTACTCGCTCTGGCTGAAACGAGTCGCGGTCCTCGAGCTCGCCTGCGTATCGGCCGGATTCGTTCTTCGTGCGGTCGCCGGGGGCGCTGCCTCACATGTGCCGATCTCAGAATGGTTTGTCATCGTGACCTCATCGGCTGCTCTCCTCGTCGTCGCCGGTAAGCGCAGTGCCGAGATCGATGCCCTGGGTTCGGTAGGCACGTCTCATCGCAGGGTGCTCGAGCATTATTCGAAGACCTACCTCCGCACAGTGCGGATGATTGCCGCCGCCGTGACGATCATCAGCTACTGCCTGTGGGCATTCGAGCGTGCTACCCACTTTGACGCCGGCCGGTCCCACGCCGACAGCATCTTCTTCGAGCTGTCGATCCTCCCGTTTGTCCTCGGCGTCTTGAGTGTCGAACTCGCGATCGCAACTGGCGACGCGGGTGCACCCGAGGAGCTCGTGCTCCGCAATCGCGTGATCCAGGTTCTCGGGATTGGCTGGCTCTCTCTCATCGCGATAGGGATCTACACGTGAGCACATCACCGTCTAGCAAGCGTCAGGCTTGTCTGGAGCTCTTCACCGGCTGGGGCAAGGGATCGAGCTCCGCTGCCCGTGTCGCACACGTCGAGACCCAAGAAGACCTTGAGCGAACCGTCATGTCTGCGCACGAATCCTCAACACCGATCCTTGCCCGAGGACTCGGCCGCTCCTACGGCGACGCTGCCCAGTGCGCGGGCGGAATCCTCCTCGACTGCACGGCGCTCGATCGGGTCATCGAGGCCGACTTCGATGCTGGGCTGCTCCGTGTCGAAGCTGGCATCTCGCTCGACGCCGTGCTCCGCCTCGTCGTCCCGCGCGGATGGTTCGTGCCCGTGACGCCCGGCACCCGGCAGGTTACCGTCGGCGGTGCAATCGCCGCAGACGTGCACGGAAAGAACCACCATCGAGACGGAGGGTTCGGTGCCCACGTCGAGCGTCTCGCTCTTGTCACAGGGCACGGCCGGATCGAACTCTCCCCTAAGGGAGAGCCCGAGCTCTACTGGGCGACGGTCGGGGCAATGGGCTTGACCGGCGCGATCGCAGAGGCGACCGTCCGGTTGCGTCCGATCGAGACCGCGCTCATGGTCGTCGACACCGACCGCACAGCCGATCTCGAACAGTGCATGGCACAGCTCGCCGCTGGTGACGACCGCTACCGCTACTCGGTTGCGTGGGTGGACTGCGTCGCGCGAGGTCGCCATCTCGGTCGCGCCGTGATCAGTCGAGGCGACCATGCTCGCCTCGCAGACCTTTCGCCGCGCCAAGAGCTCCACGCGCTCAAGTATCGGGCGCGAGTCCCATTCGACCTCTCCGTAACCCCACCGATCAACCTGGTCTCCCCTGCAGCCATCGCCGCATGGAACGGGCTTTGGTATCGCAAGGCACCGACGCAACGTGCGGGCGAGCTTCAGTCCATCGCGAGTTTCTTCCATCCACTAGACGCCATTGGGAGCTGGAATCGCCTCTACGGTCCTCGGGGATTTACCCAGTACCAGCTCGTCGTACCCTTCGGCGCAGAGGCAACCGTCCGCAAGGTCATCGAGTCGCTTCAACGTGCGGGCGTGTCATCTTCACTCGCGGTACTGAAGCGCTTCGGCGTCGCCGATCCGGCGCCCCTTTCGTTCCCGATCGCTGGTTGGACTCTCGCGCTCGACCTGCCACTCGACAGACCAGACATTGGGCTGATCCTCGACGAGATCGATGATCTTGTCGCCGACGCGGGAGGACGCGTCTACCTCGCAAAGGATGGCCGGCTACGTCCCGAGTTGTTCGACGCGATGTACCCGCGGGCCAAAGAGTGGCTTGCCACTCGAGAACGACTCGGCCTCGACGAGACCTTCGTCTCGGACCTCTCACGTCGTCTCCGCGCTCTTCAGAGCTGAATAGCGACAAGGAACTGGACAACGACAAGAAAGAGACCATGCAACATTCCCTTACCATGAGAGCTACAAGACACTCGACCTACTTGCGCTCATCTAGGTCTTCCGCATTCCGATTCCTTCGAGATCACCTTGGGCTTCGCGGCAGTGTCCGCCGGCGAATGAGGGTTGACTCTCGCGCTCCCGGTTCTTCGGGCTTGGCGCCTCTGGGCACAAACATCACGAAACGACCGGGCCGCGGTTTCTCATTTGTGGTTTCGGTGGCATCGTGATCTTTGTGGCACCCTCTCGTTCATCGGCGGCGGCGTTGGTTCAGCCCGGCCTACTATCTCCCAAGCAGTCTCAAGAGTTGGTTGCGTCCAGCGGCGTCCTCGTCGAGACCGCCACGCTTGCGAAGCTCACCAGTCGCATACGGCAATTACGTTCGGAGCGATCGTGAACGACGTGACGGGAATGCCGCAGACCGCCGTCGTGCTCGGCGGTGCGTCGGACCTCGCCCGAGCCGTGCTTCGTCGCCTGGCCTCCCGACGGTTGCACTCGATCGTGCTCGCCGGACGGGATGAGGCCGCACTCGTCGAAGCCGGCAAGGAACTCTCGAGCCTTGGCGTCAATGTCGTCGAAGCAAGTCGCTTCGATGTGCGCGAGACGATGCTCCACGAGTCGTTCGCGGCAAACGCCCAGCGACGTCTCGGCTCGATCGACCTTCTTCTTGTCGCGACGGGAATGCTCGGCGCTGGTGATCTCGACGCGCTCGACGCCGAGACAGTTGCGAATTCGGTTGAGACGAACTTCACTGGTCCTGCCGCGGCGATCATCGCGTTCGTCAACATCATGCGTAGGCAGGGCTACGGCCGAATCGTGGTCTTCTCCTCCGTGGCGGGTGTGCGCGTGCGGCGCTCGAACTTCGTGTATGGCGGCGCCAAGGCCGGTCTCGACGGCTTTTGTCAAGGGCTTGGTGACGCGCTCAGTGGCTCTGGCGTCGAGCTGATGATCGTGCGACCCGGTTTCGTGCGCACGAAGATGACAGCCGCCCGGACGCCAGCGCCCTTCGCGGCGAGCGCTGAACAGGTCGCAGCGAGCGTCGTGCGCGGCCTCGAACAGGGAGCAGAAATCGTGTGGGTCCCGAAGGTGTTGGCGGTCGTGTTCGCCGGACTGCGCTGTCTCCCCCGGCGCGTTTGGCGCGTACTTCCTGAGTAGGACCCTGCAACCGAATTGCCCGGTGGCTGGCACTGTTCTCGTTCCGGCACCTTGCTCTTCTCCGCGCACCCAAGCTCATGCGGCTCTGATCCGTTGAGGCAACCAGCCCACTAGTCGGGTCGACTGCTACTTCACAAGATCTGGATCCCTCGAGCGTCGTCGGCGCGATACTTCAGCCAGAGTGCGAAGCTCGAAGCCGAGAAGTCGTGGTCGGGCCGCGGGACTCGCTTTCTCGTGATCACCCGCTGGTTGATGTCAGAGATCTTCCACTGGCAAGGAAGTGCGCTTGGATCCGTGCCGGAGACAAGGCAGTTGGGTAGACCGCCACCTCATCCAGGTCCCCGGTTACGTCCTGGTTGACGGCAGTGTCAATCCAGTACCCGACCCGGATCTGGCTCGCCGACAGGTTGATTGCTGTAACAGGGGTGAGCGCGCCCAGGTCGTGCCCGTCGACATAGCCGGTTACCTTGTCGGCCGCGGCGCTGTAGGTGATTGCAAGGTAGTGCCAACGGCCGTCCCAAAGATTCACGCCGACAGTTCTGGTGTTCCAAATGGGGAGGCTGCTCGCGTTGGCTACCCCAACGTAGAGGTCGAGAGCCAACTGACTGGAAGTGCCATTTCCAGTGTCGCTAGTCCAGGTCGATAGCCCGGCAATGTTGCCCTCGCCTGCCTCGCCCATATTGACCAGCGATTGGTCCTGAACAGTTCCCGTGCTGCGGAACCACGCCTCCAGTGTGAAGCTGTGATCGCCGGTCAAGCCCGAGCCGGGACCTCCCGTACCCACACCCGAGCTCGGTGAGACGGCAGCTACCGCCGAGTCACCGGCGATGGCCCCCGGCACGCCGAAGTGCACCCCCGAAACGTAGGTGCCGTTGTTCGCTGACGCCGACGAGTCGCACATCGTCGGCCCAGAGGACTCGTCGAGCCGGAAGTACGCGATCGGCGAGTCTGACAGCGCAGCCCGTGAATAGGAATCGGCCTTGTGAGATCCACAGCCCGTGGATGCGGTTGTTGTGCTGCTCGAGGTTGGTGAAGTCGTCGATGTCGACGTGGCCGCGGGAGGCGACGTGCTGGAGCTGCATCCCGCCAACGCCACAACGCAGGCCACCAGGGCGGCTGTCATCCCGAAACCCCAGGAACTACTGCAAAATCTCTGTGTCATGTCGCCTCCCGACGCGTCACGACACTCGCGGCTCAGACAAGCAAACCACGGTGGTGACCAAGCTGCCAGAGTCGAAGGTCATTCATACTCACAGGGCGGAGCACCGTGACAGCGCCTCTCAAGCCGGCAATCAAGGTCGGCGAGCGACCGGACACCCAACACGGCCCGTGAACAACTAGAACGTTGCGATTCTGACAACGCGTGGGGTGTTCACGTAAGGGTGTGAGCTGGGACGTTGGTCCCTGGTCGTCGGCTGATGTCGAGTCCCTTGGCTGCCAACGTGGCTACCAAGACGGACCTCCTGCACGAGTCAGACTCGACTTCGGCGGCTCAAACATGAGAGGCCTGCCCACGAGGTAGCGTCGAGACAGTCTTTGCCCCACATCGCGTGATCGTGGTGATTAGGCGACGCATAAGCGCCAGGCGGA
>Ga0224555_1001257_pt1 | contig 36123 bp, 27 predicted proteins | sample 714S23034metaG_FD_180687 | JGI IMG/M metagenome (GOLD analysis project Ga0224555, IMG submission 180687) | Peat soil microbial communities from Stordalen Mire, Sweden - 717 S2 30-34 | ecosystem: Environmental > Terrestrial > Soil > Wetlands > Peat | place: Sweden: Norrbotten County, Stordalen... | reverse complement strand
TTATGACACAGCAGTATTAGAAGCTGATCTTCCTCTCCGGGAACCAGGTGAGCTGGATGCTGGTGGTGGTCACGGTCTGCTGGCCGGGAAGGTAAATGGGAGCCTTCCAACGCTCGTAGGTAAAATTACCGTTGAGCTCGAAGTCCTTGCCTATGCGCTTGACAGCCTGGAAGTTGATGTCGTTTAGAGTAGTGCCGCCGGGGATGAAGTCCTTGGCGGCTTTTTGATTGCGCACGCCCACCTGGAGCCATTCATTGCCGCTCAGGTGATAGGTAATCCATGCTTGACCGCCCTTGTCCTCACGTCCAATCCAGTCGCCGAAAAGCTGGCCCTGGTTGGTATAGCCCTGTCTCTGAATTCCTTCCCAATACATGAAACGACCGCCTTGGCTGCTCGTGATGGGCGGGTCGGTGGAGGCGGCTTCGGCGCGTATGTCCAGCTTGGGGATGCCAGGCACATGGGAGAGATAGAGGCCGGGACGCCAAGAGGCGCGCCGCGGAGCATCGATAGGGGAGACGTCGTCATGCACTTCCGAGTCGGCATAGAGCGTAAGCCAATTGCGAACGAAGGGTAGCCTGTAGGAGAAGTCAAAGGCACCAAAGCGTGCTCCGGGGTCGTCGCGGCCATATTTGCCGTTGTCGCCGGGGGAGGCAAAGCTAAAAAAACTCTTCAGGAAGGTGTGAATCGTGATCGGCTCGTGGCCCTGGCCACCCCAGATCGCGGTGCGCTCAAAGCCGAACTCGAGATTGTCGGTGGGGCGGAAGCTGATCTTCTCCACGTGAACCCAGGGATCGCCGGGGTTGATCACGTTCGATTGATTAGGGGTGAGAGTGGGGCTGAGGTAAAGGGGGTTGGGCATATAGATGTGCCCCCTCAGCGATCCAACTAGAAAATCGTAGCGGAAGGGTCCGGTGAACCGGGAGAGCAGCGGAATATAGAGCGGCTCGACGCGGTTGATGCGGAACGAGTAGATGTTTTCGGCGTTGTTGGAGTAAGCCATTCCGCCGCCCAACCCAGGCCCAAGCCAGTCGTCCTGTTTGCCGAAGGATATCTCGTGATTGAGGACGTGGGCGGAGACGTAAGCCTCGATGAAGCGTCCATCGATCGTGGCGGCGATTGGTCCCATCGGAATGGTGGCCTGGCTGTATGGGATGCCGGCGGGGTTGGCGTAGGCAGTGAGGTCAATATTGGAAAGCGCCTGAGCCAGCGCGGTGGAGTAGCCGGTGGCCGAGGGCGCTCTCTGGAACTCACCGCGCACATAGAGAACGAAGCGCCCGGCGGCGGCGTAGCCGCTGGCGCCGGAGTAGTTGTTCAATCCGTTCTCGTAAGGACGGCCGTAGTCGTTGACGATGGTTGAGCCGAGATGGAAGCTATCACGCAGGGGGGTGCCGCTGATGCTGCGGGCCACCGTGTAAACCGACTCGACATGGGTGTTGCCCTGATGCGTAAGGCATTGCATTTCGGCGTCGTAGTGCAAAAAATGGATCAAAGCAGCGTAGATATCCTGCGCCTCGCCCGCGGTTGAATCCCCATAGGTATTCGAATCCTCGATCTGGGCATCAATGTCTTCAAGCACATGGCTCAAACTGGCGCGCGTCCAGGGGCGCATGCCCAGATAAACATGATCGACATAGCCCAGCGAGTAAAGCCGCAGCACGGCTGAATAGACCCAACTGTCGACCGGAATGTACGAAGAACCCAGTATGGAAGGCTCGCAAACGGTCGTCGAACGGCTGGAATCGCGCTCCGACTGCCCGGCGCCCTCCGGCGTGGCAGGCATCTCGGAGGCATACAGGCCGACAGTCACAAGGAGAAGTCCTGCCAACGCGGTTGCGCATTGGATAACAGGAGCTATGACCACATGTCTGTTCACGTTCATACCCATCGCTTTTATTCCACCTTGCCGGATAGCTCCATGAACGAGCCCGTGAGAAACTATGTACTCCGGTGAAGTTGTCCCGTTATCTCAGTGTGATGTGGGGCAATCGACTTATCTTTGACCGCAGAACGAAACGGCAACAAGATTCAAGCTTTGGAACTGGCTGGTGAAGATCGGCGCTTTCTAGTTCCAAGTGCAACAAGGTTGATTGCTGTTGATGTTGACCAGTATTTTTGAAGTCGAAGGCTCCTTTTGGCCAGTACGAATCGAGTCGGAATTGGAGAAATCTATCTCTGGATATTCAATCGCAGTCACCTAACAAAGACAGACCAGTTTGTGGCGCAATTCCCAGCCCACTTGTCCTATGCGGCCAAAACCAGAATCTTAGGGAACCGAACCCAATCTGCGTCGGCTGCAATTAACAGCGAACGATCCTCAACGATTCGATACCTCTTGTCGCATTCCTGGTGTCGATCACCAATTGCGACTGCTCCACAATGGCCTTGTAGTCGTAGTCGGAGTGGTCGGTGACGATCACCACGGCGTCGTACTGGCCCAGATTGTCCAGCGGCGTGTTGGTCATGTTCAGGTCGTAGTGGCGGCCGTGGCCCACTGTCGGGAAGAACGGGTCGTTATAGGCGACCAGGGCCCCCTTGTCGCGCAGCAGTTCGATGATCGTCAGCGAAGGAGACTCGCGCAAATCGTCGATGTCGCGCTTGTAGGCCAGCCCGAGCACCAAGACCTTCGATCCCTTAATCGATTTGCGCTGCTCGTTAAGTCCGGCGGCAAGCTGATCGATCACGAAGTAGGGCATCGAGCTGTTGACTTCGCCGGCCAGCTCGATGAAGCGGGTTTGGAAATCGAACTCCTTCGCTTTCCAGGAGAGGTAGAAGGGGTCGATGGGGATGCAGTGGCCGCCCAGCCCGGGGCCGGGATAAAAGGCCTGGAAGCCGAAGGGCTTGGTCTTGGCCGCATCGATCACTTCGTGAATGTCGATGCCCATGCGCATGCACAACTGCTTGAGTTCGTTGACCAAGGCAATATTCACACAGCGGTAGATGTTCTCCAACAGCTTGGTCATCTCGGCCACCGAAGGGCTGCTCACCGGCACCACGTGCCGGAAAATGCTTCCGTAGAGAGCCGCAGCGAGTTCCGAAGACGCCGGGCCGCAGCCGCCTACAACCTTGGGAATGTCGTGGCGGGCAACCGAGTCGTTGCCGGGGTCTTCGCGCTCGGGCGAAAAGGCCAGATGTACGCCAATCTCGTCCAGCGTCCGCGCCACCTTCAGTCCAAGCGGATTGCCGGCTTCCAAAATAGGCCGCACAATCTCCTCGGTGGTGCCGGGATAGGTAGTGCTCTCCAGCACGATGAGCTGGTCTTCGTGAATGTGCGGCGCGATCGACTCGACCGTCCCGGTCACGTAGCTCAGATCCGGCTCGTGGTGCTCGTTCAGCGGTGTGGGCACGCAGATGATGACCGCGTCCATCTGTTCGATCTCGGTATAGTCCGCCGTGGCGCGGAAGCCTGCCTTTTGCGCTTCCTGAATAGCCTCAGGCAGGATGCGGACAATGTAGGAGCCGCCAGCATTCAGCGTGCTCACCTTGCGCGCCTCGACATCGAAGCCGGTAACGCGGAACCGCTCACCACTGAACAGCAGCGCCAGCGGCAATCCGACGTATCCCATACCCACGATGCCAATGCGGGCCTCACGGGTTTCCATTTTGCCCTTGAGCGTTGCCAGACGGTTTCCTATCACAGTTGTCATAATATGGGATTCTAAACGCCGAGGCTGGACAAAGGCAAAACGCTGGGGCTCCCCCGTTTTGCTTAGCAACATGCAGTTCACCACAGCGAGTCAAACCGGACATGCTGTGGACAGACATCTTCAATTACGCAGCGTTGCGAAAACTCACATTGCTTTCTGGATAAATTTCCGGCGCGGCCAATCCTCTGAATTCAAGGGTTCCTGGCTCGTTCACTGAAGGGTAATGAGTGACTCGATCACTCCTGTACCGCTGTCAATCGTTCCGAGCGACTTGCCGATGATGGCTCCTAACATCCGGCTGCTATCGGTGCCCTTCATTGCATAGCCCGGCGTGGCCGAAGTCACCAGCAAATCTCCTGGATGAATGGCACCGTTCTCCGGTCCTATCCCGCACAAACCCCATCCACTGGCCAGACGGCCAGAAAACGACGCTTGCTGAAAACGCCTCATCCATGCTACTCTTCGGTCGTGCGCGCGCGAATTTTCCTGCCGATTATTCTTCTCTCTGGCTGCGTCGCTGAATTTGTGCAGACGCCCGCTGCCGCCATCATTGTCGGAACCAACGTGCGGGATTTGGGGACAGTTGATGCAAGTGTGCTCAACAGTCCGAATGGGGCGCTGAACGTTAAGGCGTTCGGAGCAAAGGGCGATGGCGTAACCCAAAACGTGGACGCCAAGGCGATACAGGCGGCGATTGCGGCGGCAGCCAAGCAACCGCCGAACAGCAGCGGCATTTATATTCCAGCGGGCATTTACCTGATTGACACCGCGATCAACCTTGCCAGCGGGGTTGACATCACCTGTGCAGGGAAGTATCTGACCACTTTGAAGATAGCGACCACCAGCGGTATCGCGATCTTTAACTCTAACCAAGCGAAGCTATCTAACATCAAGATTCTCGGGTGCGGCTTCGACGGGAGCATAAATTATCCCGCGGACAGCAAGACAGCACCTTCGAGCGTAGCCCACAACATAGGAATCTATTTCCACTCGGACGAGACGCCGAGCGGACAGACCGCTCACGACTATCAGAATATAGAGGTAAGTGACAATTACTTTTACAAGTTGACGTGGGGCTCCGTTTATTTTAAGGGCTTGAATATGGCGAACCTGCAGATTACGGACAATTGGGCCAAGTACGGGTCATACGGATGGGACGTCTACAGTGTCTTCAATCAAGGGGCGCTCCACCCTCCCACTGGATATGACTACGCATCGACCGGGGTGATAATCGCCCGGAACCATACCACTCTCAATGGACCGCAGCTTTTGTGGGATCCAACCAATAGCGGTTACGCTTCCTCCACCGACGGCATCCAGGTGAGGGGCTCCAAACAGGCCGTTGTGGCGAATAACACAGTCAGCTATACAGGCGGCGAAGGAATCCGAATCGAAGTCGATAACGGTTCAACTGTCACAGGCAACGTGGTAAGCGAGACAGGCGGGGATGGAATCATTGTTTACAACCAAAGCAAAGGTACGGTGATTACGGGTAATACCGTGAAGAACTGGGGAAGAACCCCTTTAGCAAGCAGCATTCGTAACTATGGCGGCACCTACGTTGTTGCGCGTGAATTTCCCTATGCCACTGGCCCGAAGCTGCCAAGCAACCCGTTAACGACAAACTGGTTTTCAAAGTGGCCCTACTCGACCGCTTCATCACAAATGCAAACGAGCAAGATCCAAAGGTATAGCACCACGGACTATTACAACCCGGCGACAGGAGCCGGCATTCTGCCGTTCCGAGGGTTTGCCGGAATCGGCATCTACTCCGGAAGCTATAACGTCACAGTGACAGGCAACCAGACGATTCCGAACCTGAGCAAGGATTCAACCGGGTATTTATACGCTTCCGATTTTGGTTTGTCATGTGTGCATCCCGTGAACGGCCCGGTCGGAGGGACGTGCGCTGGAGGCACGATTTCCGGCAACACGTTTGCCGGGCGAGTCTATCCAATTTACCATCCCGCGTACATGGACCCGATCAACCGGCATGGAGCCGTCGGCAGATGACATATGCGCCGCTGCCCGCAACAGACACGCCCATCATTCAATCGAACATCTTATCTCTGAATCTGGGGGGCAGACTGAAATTAACTTCGCCCGGGACGGGTGGCGCTTCCGTCTGGCTCGGGAAGCACATCCCCTAAGCTGCCGTGCCCACCGCTTTCCGCTCGTTTAGTCTGAATCCGTCAATCCAGCGCCGCGCTGGTGTCTCGACGTACCGGAACGAGACATATGCCGCCAGCAGAACTACCGAGTAGCAGACCGCCGCAACGCCAATCATGGGCAACGTGCGCAGGTGCAGCGCCTTGTCGGCCAGGCCATTCATGATTACAAGCACGAACGCGCCATGCAGCATGTAGACCGAATACGTGAGCTGCCCGAGTCCCGCGAACCGGCGAACCGTTGACGACGCCCGGTGCTCTGCGTCCGCGACCAAAGTGAGCAGGGCTACCAGGTAGATGCCGCCAAGCTGAACCCATGCCGGTGCGCCTGAGAGCATGGCCACGAACAGCAGGCCCACGGCGAGTGGCAAAAAACCGCCGATCCGCCCCCCTGAGCCGCCCCAGTGCGCGCCTGTGCTCATACAGCCCTATCCCGAGGACAAAAGACGGCACCGCACGCAGCGGCGCGAGAGATCCGGTCCACGCCTCGATCGATCCGATATCACCATGTAAGGCCATCCCCGTTATCACCGCCGCCGAGACAGCGAACGGAAGCCAGCCGCGCTTCAGCTTCAACAGGACTGGAAATAGGGCATACATCACCATCTCAGCCGAGATAGACCAGGATGGTGCGTTGAAGTAATTCCCATGACCGAAGGAATGGAGCAGCAGCACCGTTGCCGCCACGGGCGCAAGCGCGAATGAGGGCGGTGTATTGACATGGATCCGCGCGAAGTGCAGCCCTGCATAGATCAGCATACTGCCGGCAAGTGTGACCCAGTGCAGCGGAACCAGCCTGGCTACTCGGCGCTGCATGAACCGCCCGAAGTCCCGTGCATCCGCCATGCGTCTCGCGTAAACGTGACTGATGACGTACCCGGAAAGGACGAAGAAGAAATCAACCCGGAGCGCAAGGCCCGCTGTGCGCGTCTCGACCACCGCCCGCTGCCCCGAACTGTAAAAGAGTAGATGCGAGTGGTGAAAAACAATGGCCGCACTAGCGACGAACCGCATGAGATCCGCGTGCAGTAAGTCTTCGGATTGCGGCTTCAGGGTGAATTTCATCATGTGGCTTTAACTTCCCAACACAGGTACCATGTTTCGCAACAAGAAGTTCGAGCCCGTCACCACACTTACGTGGTGCAAACGCCACATTCGCATTGATTGCCGCTGAGATGGGTCGCACCCGTGGCACGCATATCGTTTGAATTCAAGCGCTCCTGGCTCATTCATTGAAGGGTAATGAGCGCGTCGATAACGCCGTCACCGCTCTCAATCGCGCCAAGCGACTTGCCGATGATGGCTCCCAACATCCGGCTGCTATCGGTGCCCTTCATTGCATAACCTAGCCTGGACGAAGTTACCAGCAAATCTCCCGGATGAATGGCACCGTTCTCAGTACTTACCTTGATCGGCACGATGCCTACCACCGCCATGGGGATCTGTTTGCTGAGCTTTTCGGGGTCATTTGTTCTTCTTCCAACAATCCCCGGTTTGGTCGGACAAACGCCGGCAACCAATCGTGAATACGGCTCAGCGGATTTTGCAAACGCCCCTCCATTCCCGATCACCAGCACATCTCCAGGTTCATACTCGGCAGGCGGCCCGGCTATATCCACGGATTCGGCGAAATCGCCGCCTCCCACGTTTCCGGTCCACGCCGTCTTCTGGGACGTGCCGTCTGGGAATACCACTGCGTTGGTGGCTGTCAGTGTTTCAGCCGTCAGCCCCGCATCTTTTGAATTGTCCCCGGACACAACCCTCAGGTTCGCGCCGTCCGTCCTCAGCGCGGGATTGTCAATGGTTGCGTTACCGAAATAGAGGAAGGCATCGTTGTTGGGCAGGTTCGGAGAGCCCATAATATACACGCCAGCGCCAAGCAGCACCGTACGATAATCGCCATCGCCGATTGCGGTATCGTCCGTCAGGTTGCTGTTCGACGCAAGCAGAATATGATCTCCCGTATTGGCCGCGTTACGGGTCACTACGGCCTGGCCGCGACCAACTCGTACATATCCGTTCAGACCGACAGGATTCGTCACCGGATTCTCGGAAATGCTGACCCCTATTCCCCCTCCGCCAAGGGAACCAGGCTTGGCATAAAACGCTGCCCCGACGCCTCCATTCTGGCCATAAATCGTTCCATTCACGGCCATGCTGCCAGAAGGACTCCCTGCCGGTAGCGTGGTGCCAATTCCTACATTGCCCGGGAAGGTCACATTATTGTTCGCATCGACAGTTGCCCCGCTAATCAAGCCTGCCGGGCCTTGCGGCCCCTGCGGCCCCTGCGGGCCTGTGGCTCCGGTGGCCCCCTGCGGGCCTTGTGGGCCAGGCTGGCCTGATCCGTACAGCACGACGTTCAGCTCCGCGGCATGGCTTGTCGATGGGTCTTCCTTGCTTGCAAAACTTGCGGAAATGGACGACCCACTTGTCGGCTGCAGAAGAAGACCATTATTGGCCGCAGTTCCACCCACCCAATCCTTTACTGCCTGGGTTACGTCGATCACAACGTAGTTTGACGCGCTTCCGGCAGTGACACACTGGATTGCCGGCGAGACGCATGAGCCCGTCGTGAGCAGCGTAGAGCTTCCTGGCTGGCTGTTCCAAGTGACGCCGGATTCGGTCCATGGCGCACCGACTTCATAAATATCGAACGAGCCATCCGCGCTGACCTGAGTAACAAAGAGAACCATCGTCGCCTTTTCAATCTGATCCGCCGTCGTGCCCGAGGGCAGTGCCGATAGATCAAACTGCAGAAACGTCAAACTGCTCGATTGGATATACAGCGCCGGGTCGCTACCGTAGTTCGCATTCGCCGAGCTTTGCGAGACGTACGAATCCGCAACCACAGGCAGCTGCGCACGGCCCATCGCCGCGCAGCCAAAGAGCAGTCCTAATACAAGTTTGGCACCAACCAAACGCGAGACACCGGATAAGTTCCGCGGCTTGCGCTGCGAGGCCTTCTTCAAATGCGAGGAAAAGAAACTTTCAACGAACATCGATCTGTTCCTGCCTTCAGTTGTTGAGTATGTTGGAGCGAGCGCGCTCTTGAAACGAGGAGGACAATCTCTCGGTCTTGAATCCAGCTTGAGATTGTTTCCTCCATCACCACTGTACTTGTTGCCCAAAGTTGCGGAGTTCCATATGCGGTCAGATCAAGATCGAGGAAAGCAGCGGTTACTTAGACGCACTCTACACTCGATCCTTGCGAAGGTTGATGAAGCAAAACGTCTACAATCCGATCAGCGGCAAGGCCATCCCATTTTTCAGGAATTGTGCCAACTCGAGAGCGGCCATCCAGAACTGAAGCCGCTTCCTTCGCAATTCGTTGCGGATCCGTTCCAACCAGCACGTTGGTCCCGATCTCGCAGGTGATCGGCCGTTCGGTATTCGGACGCATCGTAAGACAGGGAACCCCCAACACGGTGGTCTCCTCCTGGATGCCTCCGCTATCTGTCAGAACCATCTTTGCGCGCGCAACCAGGCTGAGAAACGGCAAATAGCTCATGGGTGGGACCACTCGGATCTGTGGATGGAGCTCCATGCCGTCCAAACGGGGCGCCGTGCGCGGATGGACGGGAAAGACGACCGGAATGCGCTCGGCGATGTTGTTGATGGCACTGAGAATGCGCGCAAGTTGCTTCGGGGAATCAACGTTGGCCGGGCGATGTAACGTGAGAACAGCATACTGCCCTGGCTCCAGGCCGTCTGGCAGTGGCAACTTGCGGGCCCGGTCAATCTGCACGCATAGCGTGTCGATCATCGTGTTGCCTACAAAGTGGATCTTCTCCCCGACGACACCTTCGTTGCGCAGATTCTCTACGGCAATGGTGTCCGTGGTGAACAGCAGATCCGATATGGCATCCGTACAAAGCCGGTTGATCTCTTCCGGCATCGACATGTCGCGCGAACGCAAACCGGCTTCGACGTGCGCCACGCGGATACCGAGTTTTTTGGCGGTGAGCGCGCAGGCGACAGTCGAGTTCACATCCCCCACGACGATGACCCAATCCGGACGATGTTCCAGACATACCGGCTCAAATGCCATCATGATCCGCGCGGTCTGATCGGCATGCGATCCAGATCCGACCTCCAGGTTGATGCCGGGTTCGGGAATGCCCAAGTCGCGGAAAAAATCGTTTGACATGTTCCGGCTATAGTGTTGGCCTGTGTGGACCAAAAGCACTTCTGCGCCGGGATGGCTGTCTTGCCACGAAGAGAACGCGCGGCAGATCGGCGCGATCTTCATGAAGTTGGGCCGGGCGCCGGCTACAATCAAATATTTCGTGGAATGTACTGAAAGAGAAATGGAACTCAAGGCGAGACTCCTTTGTGGCCGATGTGGAGAGGCGGTGCAGCTTCGTCATGGTCGGAAATATTGGCCGGAACGGGATAGATGCAGTGTCCAGACGCGCTGATCCCTTGCCTTCATCGGGCCTGCACAATCGGCGTCACATCCTCCTTTTGACCACACACGCATTGCGTCAGCGGCTTCATGCCCACAGTCCTTCGGACACTATTGATGACATGGAGCTGATCTTCTTCAGACAGGCTGCTGGAACTTGGCAGGCAGATCCCTTCCCTGAACAAACTCTCCGCCACCTCCCCGCCATACCGTTCGCTTCCCGCATACAGGGGCTGCAAATGCATCGGCTTCCACACTGGGCGGGATTCCACATTGGCTTCATTGAGCGCGCTGATCAGTTCGTCCCGGCTTGAGCCGAACTCTTTCTCGTCGATCAGAAAACAGCTCAACCAGTTTGTGTGCAGCCCGTAGGGAGCTTGCGGCATCAGAGCGATGCCGGGGATATCCGCAAAACCATCGCGATAGCGAAACGCGATAGCGCGTCGCTGTTGCACCCGCAGATCCAGCACTTCGAGTTGGCCACGGCCTATGCCCGCAAGCACATTGCTCATTCGGTAGTTGTAGCCAATCTGTGAGTGCTCGTAGGCAAGTCCAGGGTCGCGGGCCTGCTGTGACCAGAAGCGCGCCTTCTCTACCCAGTCGGCATTGCTTGAAACCAGCATTCCGCCGCCAGTGGTGGTGATAATCTTGTTGCCGTTGAAAGAAAACACACCGATGTCGCTGATCGATCCGGCGGGCCTGTCCCCATAAGTGCTGCCCAGAGCTTCGGCCGCGTCTTCCATCACCGGAACTCCATACCGGCGGCAAAGCGCCAGGATGGGCCCCATGTTTGCGCTCTGCCCATAGAGATGCACGACAACCAGAGCGCGAGGCAGCTTCCCCCGCTGCGCGCGCTGGCGAAATGCGTCTTCGAGTCTGTTCGGGTCCAGGTTCCAGGTGGAGTAATCGCTATCCAGAAAAACCGGCTCCGCGCCAAGATAGCGGACTGGATTGCATCCTCCAACAAAGGTCAGCGTCGAGCAGAATACTTCGTCGCCTGGGCCCACGCCGAGAAGACGCAGGCCCAGGTGCATCGCGGCCGTGCCACTTGCCAACGCAACCGAAGGCAAGCCGATGCGCTCTTGAAAGGCCTGTTCAAATGCAGTGAGGTTCGGACCAACCGTCGACAGCCAATTAGAGGTAAAAGCCTCTTGAACATAAGACAATTCTGCCCCACCCATGTGCGGCACGGAAAGAAGTATACGTTTCACTGATAACACCTACTCCTTCTTAAGAACTTTCGCTGGTACTCCCGCCACTGTGCAACGGGCAGGAACTTCTTTGAGGACCACGGCTCCGGCGCCCACGATGGACTCGGCTCCGACCCTGGCACCGGGAAGTACTACGGCGCCTAGTCCGATATGCGCGAGCGCGCCTATCTTGACGTCTCCACCAAGCACCGCGCCAGGCGAAACATGAACGTGCTCCGCAATTCTGCAATCGTGCTCGACGATGGCCCCGCTGTTGACAATACAGTTATCACCCACAAAGGCGCAGGCATTGATGATGGCTCCAGGCATGACAACTGTTCCGTGTCCAATTCTCGCGGATGGAGAAACCATCGCGGTCGGGTGAATGAGAGTGGTAGGCAACAGCCCGGATGCAACCGCGCAATCAAAGCACCGGGCGCGATTGCGGTTGTCTCCAACGGCAATCACGACAGCATTCCCCGCGAACCGTTTCAGTTCCTCGACCCCGCTAACCACATCGCATTCGCAAAACGTGGTGCCGATTCTCGTGCGTTCGTCGTCCAGAAACGCGATGCGTGCAAAACGCCCGGCACTGCGGGCAATGTCCAGGATGACCTTTCCATGTTCCCCAGCGCCCCAAATTAGTAGCAGGTCACTCATGTTCCCCTCTTGCCTCTGTCGTTCCCATAAATGGAGGCATCGTAACATGCCCTTTCTGGCTGATGCCCTCGCGTCGGATCACATTGAACATGGTCAGCCAAAGAATCTTCATATCGAGCCCAAGGCTGCAATGATCTACATACCAAACATCAAGATCGAATTTTTCCTCCCATGTCAAAGCGTTCCGGCCGTTGATCTGCGCCCATCCGGTAATGCCCGGCTTGACCCCGTGGCGTTTGCGCTGGTGCGCATTGTAGCGCGGCAGATACTCCGGCAGTAGCGGCCGCGGGCCAACCAGGCTCATGTCCCCTCTGGCCACATTCCATAATTGCGGCAGTTCGTCCAAACTGCTCCGCCGCAAAAAGCGCCCCAGAGCCGTCAGGCGCCGCTCATCAGGTAACAGAACGCCGTTGGAATCGCGGGAGTCGGTCATAGTCCGCAACTTGAGCAACTCGAACGGCCGCTCCCGGTACCCGATGCGGACCTGCCTGAAGAGAACCGGTTTACCAAGGCACGCCCTGATGATCAGCGCAAGCACGAGCATGAGTGGCAGCAGAACAATGAGTCCAACAACCACGAGACTTCGATCAATGACAGTCTTGATCATGGACTCCCTCATTGTGCTGCTGCTGCGGTTCCGCTGCACCCAGCCAATTCCGAAAGCAATTTCAGATAGCGGTCGGCAAGCACCTTGCGGCTTGCGTTTTCAAGCACCCACTGTCGCCCACGCATGCCCATCTCAGTTCGCAGCTCGGCGTGATCGGCAAAATAGCGAATAACAGATGCAATAGCGCGTGGATTTTCAGGCTCGGCGAAAAGACCCGCTTTCGCCTGATCGCACACCAAGGTGCGAGCGGCTCCGTCGATCGCCAGCAGCACAGGCCGTGCACACGACATATAATCAAAAACTTTATTCGGATAAACCGTTCGGAAAGTGGGATTGTCTTGCAGAACCGCGGCACCAACATCGCACGCATTCACGATTTCTGGCATGCATGCCTTGGGCCTATCCCCATAGAACCGGATGTTTGCAAGCCCCTGGCGCAACGCTTCCGCTGCCATGCGCTCTCGTTCCGGTCCATCTCCAATACAGGCGATGAGAATATCAGTGCGATCCTGCAACTCCGCTGCGGCGTCGACGAGTTGGTGGAGAGCGTTTGCGCGCCCATGCGCGCCAGCATACATGACAACGAAGCGATCCCCCCAATCAAGCTGCTTGCGCATGTCGTTCTCGCGCTGACCAGGCTGAAAAGATTCAGTGTCCGCTCCGTTTGGCACAAAACAGAACTTGGTCGATGCAGCCAAACCGCGTCGTTCCATGTCGTCTTGAAAGGCCGGGGTTAGTACATTAATTTTGCTGGCGCGTTGACATGCCCACCTTTCCAGCCCGTACAACAGTTTGGTCAGTGCCGACCTTGCGCTCAGCACGCCGGTCGTGACTGCGCTCTCAGGCCACAGATCCCTCACCTCAAAGACCCAGGGCACCGGCCTTCTGAAAAGCCGGGCAGCTATCCAGCCTGGGATGACTGTGATAAGAGGTGGTGAGGTGGCTATCACAACATCAGGGCGAGATACACGAAGAACTGCCGTCGTCGCCGAAAGTGTAAATCCGAGGAAAGCCCACATACGCCCCAGATAGCTTCCCGCATAGGTCTGGGGAACATGGCAACGGTATACACCCACTAAGCCATCTTTCTCATAAGAGATCCAACGACCATGATAGCGCTCCGGAGTCGCGCCTGACAGGTAGTCTAACGTTCCGGCAATGACTTTCACCTCGTGGCCTTGTTCTGCCCATAGCCGTGCCATCTCGTTAAAGCGCGATCCACCGGCCTGGCCCGGCATTAGATAATACTGATGAATAATAAGGATTCTCATGCAACCACCTGGGATTGGATTGCAAGGCGGGGCTGGGAAACGCCAGCCGCGGTGCATTCGAACTCGACAGTCATGCCGTCAGCCGTCACTGACCAGGTCGAGTCCGTAACAACGACAGATTGGACGGATGCACCGAGAATTGAGACCAGAGCGAGCGGAAGCTGCCCGCAGACTTCCACTGTGAAAGAAGGAACTGAAGTCTTCTCGCCATAGTATCTGGACAGCCATCCGCGTGGGGGATTGGTTTGGCCGACAACGACTTCACCCGTGAGTAACCTGCCCGCTGTGTCGAAAACCGCAATATGAAAGGGGCCGCTGGGGGTTTCCAGCTGCAGCAGGGATGAGCCGTCAAGGCTGTAATGATAGGCAAACTCGCCTCCCAGCCAGTGGAGGCGGGCCTTATGCGTACCACTTCCTTCAATCTGATCCACAACCACCCATAAATTATCTTTGACAAAAAGTACTGATCGGCGGTGGATGGAATTTCCGTGATCGCGCTGGTAGCCGTAGTGCTCTCCTGTGCAGATTGCCCAGTCTGCATGCTCCTCGGAGCGCTTCAGTTCGGCCTTCGTCCAGTAGATGCACTTGAATCGCCGGTGATGGAGCATCTGGTCGCGCCCATCCACTTGCACCGTATTGTGGCTCTCGGTGCGAAGAAAATGATTGTGCCACTGCACCGGCCCGTTATAAAGATAACTGCCTGAATCCACAAGAACGTTATGGCCGCGCCACCAGACATCCAGATGAAGCATGTCGATCTGGGAGAATCGGTCGCGCAGTGTCCCGCACCGGAACACGCCAAACGAACCGCCGGTTTTGCCGCGCAGCACATGCTGACCGGTTTGTTCGAAGGATCTGCTTGCCAGAACCGACTGATGCACCGGCGCCTCCGGGAGGGGAGCGCCCAATAACCAGGCCGCCTCTTCATCCCATGGCCCTGGCTGGTATTGACGCTCACCCCGGACCAGAACGCTGATCGCTTGAAGTGTGGGCCTGAAATCCGTGTAATCGCACGTGCTCAGAATGCAGGGCAAAGTCCCATCATTGGTCCCGTAATTAGGTAGCTGACCCGACTCTGGATCCTGTTGCGCGACGAGAAAGTCAAGCGAACGCTCCATTGCGGCGCGCCAAACAGCGGGAACCTCTCCCGCCAATCGGGAGGCGATGAGGTACGCCTGAAGCGCCATCCGGTGGTAGGTGTGAGACTGCTGTATATAGCCTCCATCCGCATAGATCTGCCTGTCGGCCTGTTGCCCGAGTATCGCTTTTCCGGTAGTCTCCCATTGAGACGCCTCCGGGATCCCTTTCAGCAGACTGCCGGCCATATAGAGGCCGAGTGCCTCCCAAATCAGGTGGTTGTTATAGACAGCCTCGCGGGCGTATTCGATATGGGACTGGACATAGAGTCCCGTTCGACAGAGCGCCCGGACCGCAAACCCCTTCAGGCTGTCTGGACAACCGAAAGCGCGATAGGCGAACAGCAGGGCCAAGGCTCGAATCACTGTCTCCTGCCCGGAGTGCCAATGAATGCCCATACCAAACGGGACTTCGTGTTCGAATGACTCCAGTTGTTGAAGCAATCCCCCCAATAGAGCTTGGGCCTGGTCGGGAAAGAACGCTGCCGCCCGCCCCATCAGGTAGGCATGGGGAAAACGGCCGATTTCCCAAGTCAATTTCACGTCGCCGATTCGGCTGGCGCCGCGCATGGAGACACTCCAGTGGACGTCCTTCTTCCAATGGCAGCCGTTCGTCGGATTCAGATACCAGTCAACAGGATCTCCGTAATCGGCACACCAGCGGCCGAAGCACAGAATCTTCCCTCGCGCAGCATCGTTTGCGCGCGAAAGAAGCAGCGTGCGTTGTTCCCTCGAAATCCACGCATCGAGCTCCCCCGGCACGTCCTTCGCTGAGCCAAAAGGCAGACGTGCCGGGTTGAGGGTTGCGCACCCTAGTACTGTCATCTCAGACTCGCGCCATCGCATCCCCCGATCGAGATAGATAGCCAATCCCGATCGCATCTTGAACTCCCACCAGGCACGGAAGGCAGTTCCACGGATCCCGAGTTCGCGAATCTCTTGTACGTTGGCAATTAGCGATTTCATGTGTTTCGACCCCAGAGTGCCGATCTACGCCTTGGAAACCAGGATGGCCAGTCGGCTGACCTCAAGGATCTCGTCAAAAGAAATCGGTGCTGCCAGGCCCTGCGCCAGACAGCGCATAAACGCCGCTGCACATGCCTTTTGACCCTTGTCCTGGCGCCAGAGATTCATGGACTTGAAACCGGGCCAACCATACCCAGTTAGCCGGCGATAGTTGTCCAGTTGGAGCACGCGCCCCGCCGCAAAAACCTCCAGTCGCTCCTTAGGGAAGCTCCTGCTCCCGTTGCTGAAGTAATGCACCGCGCCAATGGACCCGTCCGCAAAGGCCAGTTGGATCGTGGCCGTGTCCGCCGTGGACGCCTTCATCGGCGTAACGTGCCAACTGGTCACGGGTGCGTCCGCCAGAAAGCGCAGCAGATCGAGGAAATGACAGACCTCGCCCAGAATACGCCCTCCGCCAACTTTAGGATCCTGCGTCCAGTGGCTGGCGGGGATCGCGCCCGCATTGACTGTCATGACAAATGATTTCGGTTCCCTGACACTGCTCAACAGCGCTTTGATCTTCTGCACCTGGGGAGCGAAGCGGCGGTTGAAACCCACCATGACGCGTGGCGACTGGCCCGATTCCACCAGTTCCGCGTACAAAGCGGTGATCTCGTCCAACTCGTCCATCGTCACGCAGAGCGGCTTCTCGACGAAAACACTCTTCTTGCTTGCTAACGCCTGCAAGAGAAAGTGCGCGTGGCTGTCATGGCGGGTCGCAACGACCACCGCGTTTGTTTCGGGGTCTGAAATGATCGTCCCGATATCGGTTGTGGTCTGAGCAAAGCCGAACTTGCGTCCGGCGTGCATGCCTGTCACGCCGCCTTTCGAGGCTACTGTACGCAGCGTCGCGCCGGCTTCCTTGAAAGCGGAAATCAGCACCGCTCCCGCGTAGTTTCCCGCACCGATGAAACTCACCGCGGGAGCCTGCATCCCCGCCGCCATTGACGGAGCAAACGATGGCGCCAGTTCTACCGTGCGTGCCGCCGCCGTCTCCGTCAAGCCCGGATATTCCAAAACGATTCCCAACGATGGCTCGACACTCGAAATCAGCGCGTAAGCGTCCGCTGCATTGTCTAATGCAAACCGGTGCGAGATCAGTGAACGCGGGTCCAACCGTCCGTCGGCCATCATATCCAATACCGCCTCGAAGTTTCGCTGCTCCGTCCAGCGAACATACTCCAGCGGATAATCCAGGCCCTTTTCCTCGTAGAGGCTGTTGTAGCGCCCCGGCCCGTAAGAGCAGGACACCTGGAAGCTCAGTTCCTTTTTGTAAAAATCATCGCGCGCAAGCTGCAGTCCGGTAACGCCCACCAGCACGATGCGGCCGCGCCGCCGGCTCATCAACGCAGCTTGATGCATCGGATCATTGCTTTTTGTCGCTGCCGTCACTAGCACAGCATCCATGCCGCGTCCGCGAGAGAAGGCTTCCGCCGCCGCAATCGGATCCTGTCCAGCGCCCAGGTCCACCGTCTCCGCGCCAAAACGTCGCGCCAGAGCCAGCCTCGCCGGGTCGAAATCGGCGCCTAAAACGCGGCAGCCGTGCGCACGAAGCAGTTGCACGGTAAGCAGGCCGATTAGGCCAAGCCCAACCACCGCCACCGCCTCGCCCAGGGTGGGCTGCGCCAGCCGTATGCCTTGCAGGGCAATCGCCCCAAGCATCGTGAACGAGGCCGCCTCGTCAGAGACGCCGTCCGGCAGTATGGTGCACAAGTTCACCGGGACGTTCACAACTTCGGCATGCGGACCGTTCGAGGCCACCCGATCTCCAACTGCAAATCCCGATACGCCAACGCCCACCTCCGCCACCACCCCGACATTGCAGTACCCCAGCGGCAGCGGCTGATCTAGTTTGTTACGCATCGCCTGGAGCGTGGACTGCACCCCGTCGGTCCTCATCTTGTCCATCGCCATCCGGACTTTTTCCGGTTGCAGCCTTGCCTTCTCCAGCAGATTGGCCCGCCCAAACTCCACAAGCATGCGTTCGGTACCGGCCGATATGAGAGTGCGCGAAGTGTGAATCAGCAGGTGCCCTCGGCTGGCGCCCGGCGATGGAATACTCGCGACTTCAGTGACGCCGGTCTTCAAAGACTGAATCACCTGCTTCATGCCGATACCCTTGTCAGGGTGCCCGCGCAAAGGCTCGCCTTCCGCCCCCGATCCGGATAGTTGATCAACACCGCCTTGTATACGCCCTTGAAGACAAACAAACTCCCCGCTGCCGCTCCGATCACGCCAAACTCCTTGATCAGCTGCGCCAGGTCGCCAAGGCTCCCGGCGCCGCCAAGAACCGTCATCGGAGCAGTCACCACGGCGCGGATTTGCCGCGCTATCTCCATGTCGTACCCCTTCATTACGCCGTCGTTGTCGATCGAGTTGATCGTTATCTCTCCTACGCCAAGCTCCACCAGCCGCCGCGCAAATTCTACCGCGTCCTGGCGCGAATTCTTCGTTCCGTTGTGTGTCCACACTTCGTACTTCTTCGTCGCGGCATTCCGCCGCACATCCAGCACCACGACCACACTCTGGCTTCCGATGTATTGTGCGATCGACGACACAGTCCCCACATCCTCCACCGCCAATGAACTGAGCGCCACCTTCTCCACACCCAATCCGATGATCCTTACCGCTTGATCGAGCCTTTTGACCCCGCCTCCGTAACACAAGGGCATCCGGCATTCCGCAGCGATATTGCCAATCATCGCGTAATCCGGTTCCACCCCTTTCACCGTGGCGTCAATATCCAGAACAATCATCTCGTCCACTTCTTTTTCGTTGAATATCCTCACCGCATTCAGCGGATCCCCGACATACTTCGGACTGCCGAACCGCACGGTCTTCACCAGTCCTTTGTTCTGCACCAGTAAACAAGGAATAATTCTTGATCGCAGCATTCTAACCCGCCTATCAGGAGCTTCGCAGACATGCGGCTACTGCCTCCGCATGCACTCTGTTTGATCGGTCAATACGGCACCCATGCATTACGCTCATTCTTTGCCAATCAGGTGCGCCGTCGCAAAATTCATCAACAGTTGGATGCCGGCCTGATGACTCTTTTCCGGATGAAACTGCACGCCATAAATGTTGTCCTTCTGTACAGCAGAGGTAAACGGAGCACCGTAGCTCGTCACCCCTAGCCTGTCCTCCACCCTCCGGCAGCAGAAATAATAGGAGTGCAAAAAGTAGAACCCCGTGCTCAGATCGACGCCTTCAAAAAGCGGACTCCTGCTCAAGGGTTCAACATGGTTCCATCCCATGTGCGGAAGCCGCGTATCCGGCGGCAAGCTGGACCGGTCGAACTTCTTTACTTCCCCATCCACCCAGCCCAGGCCTCTGGCCACACCTTCTTCGCTGCACTCAGCTAGCAACTGCATCCCCACACAGATACCCAGAATCGGCTTCCGGCCCTTGATGACAAAATCTTCCAGCGCCTGACGCATCCCGGACCTGTCCAGATCGTGCATCGCCTGATCGAATGCGCCCACACCCGGAAGCACGACCCGCTCGGCTGCCGATAATTCCTCCGGACTCTTTGCCACGGCAAACGGAACTCCAAGCCTCTTGTAAATATTACCGATGGCCTGGATGTTTCCTGACCCGTAATTGATGATCGCGATCATCGCTTGACCGCCGTTTCCAGCCCCAGGGCCATCATTGCCTTCGCACCCAGTTCGAATAAAACTCGCTGCGACTTGTAGTCGCGAAATGTCTTGTTGGGTCCACCCATATAACCCTGAAGTTCCTCCACCGGTATTCCCAGCTTGTTCGCCACGTATTCAAAGTCCTGGGCAATCGTACTCTCATCCCACGAGGGCCGTGACAGTTGTTCTAAAGCATCCTCGCGGGTCATCTGCTTGGTCAGTATCAAGCTTGAGAATTGAACCCTCCGCGTGTCGAAGCCGAACTTCTTAGGCAGCCAATATCCTTCGTAAAAACGCGTGAATCTCGACTCAAAGTGCTTCTGCGGGTATCTTTGCCAGCCGTACTCGTCCACCAGGAACTGCATTGCCTCTTCTTTGCGGTAGGGGAGATAGTTCAGCGGCATCACCACCTTGATTCCCTTCACGTAGCGGAGGTAGATCTTGTGCCTGAGAATGTTGCTAAGCGGAAACTTGACCAGCGGGCGCTGCCCGAACTTCCGATGAATATCCTTGATTTGCCATACGTCCGTGCCGAAGTAGATCCACTCCATCGGATTCTTCACGCACTCCGTCGAGTAGTTTGCTCCCGTCAGAATGTTCTTGATCTTGTACTTGGAGGCAAAGTTGTACATGGTGGCGAAAAACGCGTGGTCCTGGGGAATATCGATGTGCGGAACCCCGGCCTTGAAGAAGGCAAGTTGCAGGTCGCGCATCTCCTCCCAGTCGATGACCTCCGTGTACAGATCGAGTCCCAGCTTGTCCACCAGCTTCTCGATGTTATTCACCGCCTCCTGCGAATTCCATCCCGCGTCGACATGGAATACCAGCGGCCGCAGTCCCAACTTCTCCTTGGCGACATAGGTCAGGTACGAGCTGTCGATCCCGCCGCTCATACCCAGGATGCAGTCAAAATCTTTCCCCATCCCCTCCTTCTTGATTCGTTCGACACTTACCTGCAGCGCCTGCCAACCTCGCTCGCCGGTATCCCACTTTGGGAGCGTGTTCTTGTAGAAATTATTGCAATGGTCGCAGACTCCGTTCGCGTCGAACGCGATCATCGAGTCCGTGGTGTCCATCACGCAATTCGAACAGATTTGGTATGGTCTCATTGATCCCCGCACGGGAGCCTGTGACGCTGACTCGGCCCCTATTCTAAGGCACATTATATGAGGCGCAAGGCCTCAGTCCTGGCGCCGTTCTGTTGATTCAAGAATCTGTCTCAATCTCTTCCTGAATATTCCGCTTCCGTATGCCTGTCCGGCCGCGCGTCTGTTCCTGATTGCAATCTCCACCAGTTCGCCGGTCTTGCCTAAGAGCGGTCCCAGGGCGGCGCCAACTTCCTCTGCGGACCTCTCTCGGATCGCAAACCCGTTTACGCCCGGCGTGAATACATCCGGAATCCCGCCTCGGAGTGTGCTGAGCACCACACAGCCTGAAGCGTAGGCCTCCAAAATCGCGATCGGCTGGCCCTCCAGATAGGATGTCGGAAGGCAGAGAACATGCGCTCTTGAGAGCAACTCCTGCTTGGCGGAGCCGTCCACGATCCCGTGATAGCGAATGTGATCGGCTCCCGAAATCTTTTCGAGAAACCGCGCTTTTTCTAATTCCGATTCAAATTTGCCGGCAAAGTCGACCTGCACACTCTTACGGGCCTGGCCGGAAAGCCGCAGGACGGCGTCAGCCAATTCGTTGTAGCCTTTCATGGAGACCAGACTGCTCATGAACAGTATCCGTAGCGGCGATGTTTCCGCGAACTTGCTTCGGATCGCTCCCTCCGCTACGAACAGATAGTCCTCCGCAAAGTTGGGCACCGTGTAAATCCTTGCGGAATCGACCATATTGGCGAAGATACCCAAATGCGATGGCCCAGTAACAATAGCAGCGGCAAAGCGCCTCATGAACATCGCGTTCAGTTGCCGCAACACCCTGTGTCGTTCGAACAGAAGCTTTCCGATGCTACCGCCATGCAGATGGATGTACATCTTTGAAAGCTTCCCAAGGCACAGCGTGTAAATCAGCAGATCTTTGAGGTTACCCGCAGGCGACTCAGAAATCGTCAAATAGATGGCGTCGGCATTCTTCCTCTTGCGCCACACCTTCGCCAGCACCTTTCCGACTTCTATGATCCTCTGCCCGGTTATCGTGCCGTCATTCCGACTTCCCACGTTGAGGTTCACAACCGCTACGTCGTGGGCGCTGCTCAATTCTTCAAGCAGAATCCTTGATGCCAGCGAGTGGCCCGAGACCGGCGGCGGCAGTGGGGCAATGAACACAATCTTCAACTTCTTCCCCTCTGGTGGCGAAGCGTCCCCCTGGGGAAGCACGAACGCATCGCGATCTGCAATTGGGTACGCCTCGAAGGCAGTAGACGGGCGCGCCGCAGGTCTTTTCACAAGCCATCCGCACAAGAGTGGCGTGCATGCGTGTCATACCACCCCGGCACGTATGTGTGCATAAAGAGACCAAGAACGCGTCCCGTAAGTCTTCGGAGCAGCTGAGCTCCAGGAAATCTCCATTTCCGCATGATTCCGTCATCACCGACCAGAAAGTAGCCCAAGCAAATAAAGCGATATTGGCTGCGGATCTCATGCCTGGATTTCCATTTGCCTCCAAGTTCTGCTCCAAAAAGCCCCGAGGACCCTGCCTCGAAACATTGAGCTACGTACTTACCTTCTCTTGCTGGATACGGAGGCGACTGAGACAGATGTATAATTGACTGATTTACAGCCTTAAAAGAGCTGTAACCTAGCTTGGTGAACAGGTCAATTTCACGCTCAATGTTCCCAAAGCTCGTCTTATCTGATTCAAGAGATATATAAGTTGGTCGTTCTTTAAACTCACTCAATGCGCTAAGGCAGACTGTATCGAGACCTTCAATATCAATCTTCATAAAGTACGGCACGCCGTGCTTTCTTATCGCATCAGCAAAATTAATCGCATCGACTTCAATAGCTTTACTTGACGTTCCAAGTCGGGCATTACGCTCTGCCCTGGCAGAAGAAATTGTTCCCCAGACAGAAACATCACAATTTGTGTAGAACCGAACTTTGTGAGGGTCAGCCGTTATTACCTCAGGGCCCACTATAGCCCCTGCAATAATTGTCAATTGCCCATTAGCGATAAATTCCTTGAGTCGTTCCCTGCAAGACGCGATTAGGTCTGGATCTGCTTCAAATGCGACAACACGAAAACCTTTGCGCAAATAGAATTCTGCGTCCTCTCCTTTGTGCAGCCCAACGTCATAAATAAGGTCGTGGTGTTTCGGTGTGTCAAAAAAGAGTGTCATTTTCAGTCCTCTATCTCTCGGATCATACTGTCGTGAGCGAGTTCGCAAGACCGTAGCTGCACTGGGAACGAAAAGTGGAGCGAGGCGGTGGCACTGTGTGCAGCACCGGGCGATTCGTTGCCGTCATTCCGGCTTCCCACGTTGTGGGCGCAGGTTAATTCCTGGCAGAATCTTCGATGCCAGCGAACGGCCCGAGGCCGGCGGCGGCAGCGGAGCAATGAACAGGATATTCACTGTCTTCTCTTCTGTTGGCGGATTGTCCGTGCAGTCTTCGCGAAGCGCGCAGCGCGGAGAATCTTGTCTACCATGTTGGACTCGTTGAATCTCTGCCTTACAAGTTCTTTGCTGTGAGCGCCCATGCTCAACAGCAGATCAGGATCGGACCTGAGCGACTCGAGTAATGGCAGAAAAGCCCACGCATCTCCGCTTGAAACCCGGTAGCCATTAAGGCCGTCTTCAACCAGGTCATACTCGGTTCCGTCGGCTTGGTGCACGATAACCGGCAGCCCGCAGGCCATGGCCTCAGAAATAACGATCCCTCCGCGGCCCGGCACCAGCAAGACATCCGCCGCTCGATAGAACAACACCAGGTCGTCCCCTACTCTTCCCGGCAAGTGGACCTGTGAGAGTCCCTCGCTCGCGGCGCGCTGCCGAAGCGCCTCCAGTTGTGGACCGGATCCCGCCAGTACGAAGCTGTACTTGTCGGCATTGCTGGCCCGCGCCAAGTCCAGTATCACGTCCGGACATTTGTTCTCGTCCAGCGTTCCGGCGTAAAGCACCGTGAATCGATCTGGAAGCCCCAGTCTGCGCCGTGCTGAAGCCTTCGTTTCCTTCAGCGCCTCCGAGAGCCCGTAGAATTTGCCGACATCGCCCACATTCGTCGCCACAAATACCTTGTCCTCGGGCTCGCCCAAGCCAATCAGGCGATCACGGCTGAAAGAGGAGTACACGACAAATGCGTCAAAATGTCTGCGAAAGTAAGCTTTGATCCGAGCTGCGGCGTCGCGTCTCTCTGCCGGCTCACCGGGAAGCGAAATGAAGCACCAGTGCATCAGCCCTGTATTGCTGCCGTATCGCGCTCGGTAGTACATCGCCTCCAGATACCCCAGAAAATGACTCTCGCCCTCGCAAAGAATGACGTCCGGTTTGAACTCGCGCAGCGCCCCCACGAGCCCGATATGCCATGGAAACAGGCGCCTTCCCAGCCTTACAAATCGCGTCTTCAGGCGCGTGACCCGCAATTCCGTAAGGCACTCCGCGCTCTTCACCTTGCTGTTCGGCAGGTCCGCACCGATAAACAACCGGAAGTCGATATCCTCCGACGCTGATAATGCCGAGAAAAGCCTTACCCGATAGCCAGGGCATACTCGCTGCAGCACCGCCAGTCGCAACTTGCCTGTCGATGCAACAGGCGCCTCTCTATCCGCAATCTGCGCAGAATTCACTGTCTCACAACCCTCCAGCCCCGCTTAGTCGTACGCTTCCCATTAACTCACCCGATGCGCTCGGCAATCCCTGCTCACAATCGATGAATCGCCTGAACCACAACTCCACAGAGAGAAGTCGAAATAGGAAGGTAGAGTTGTCTTTTCGCCCGCTGGTCTGATCGGCGATCACGCTTCGTAGCCCGCGCTCATCAAAGATGCCCCTTTGCAGGCACTGATCCGACAGCAGAATCCTATTCGCCTCCGACTCCGGCTTGGCAAACAGAAAAGTAAGGGGTGTGTTAAACCCGAATTTCAGGGGGTTGGACAGAATGAAGTCGGGTACGATCCCTTTCATGGCGTACCTGTGAATGAACTTTCCCACCCCTAGCTGGGCTTTCATCTGGTACGGCAGACGGAATACATACTCAACCAGGTTCACGTCCATGAACGGCAGCCTTGATTCCAGCGAGTTCGCCATCGAAATGGCATCGCCATAGTGCAGCAGGTTGACCAGGCCGCCCGAGTGAGATCGTCTCAGCACTTCGTTGAATCGCGAGCGCAGCTTGAGCCGGCTTGCAGGGTAATCCGCCAATCGCCTGTAAGGCCGTAGCTTTACCCCAAATACCTTATTCAGACCTCTGCTCTTGAGAGACAGGCGCTCAAGCCAACTCATGTTCAGCAGACGCACGTACATCTTGGCTGCATACAACAGCGAATAATGCTTTCTGAAGCTCCTCAACTCTCTCCAGGCATTCAACAGCTTTCCCCTGCGAAGCAGTTCGCCAAGCAGCGTCGGAAACGTGTTGATGATATAGCCTCCCAGCAGTTCGTCTGCTCCCTGCCCTTCCATCACGACTGTCACGTATTTTCTCGCAAAGCCAAATATCCTATAGAGTGGCACGACTGCCGGAGAGGAGTGCCCTGATTCAAGGTGGTAAATAACCTTCGACAGCTCGTCGATATACTGGTCCGTCACCCCGCTGATAAAATGAGCATCCAGGCCCAGCTCCGCGGCCAGCCGCTTCACCAGCGGAGTCTCGTCGATCTCGATTCCGCTTTGATAAACTCCCTTCTCCGTGCTGACAAAGCTGCTTTTATCAAATGTCGCGGTGAACGTCTTATGACTTCCTTTATAGAACATGCGCAAAATAGAGACGATTGATCCGGAATCGATTCCCGAAGAAAGTGTCGTCCCCACCGGAACGTCGCTTCTCATCCTAATATTGACGGCGTTCGTGAATAACTCCCTATAGGTCTTGCTGGCCTCCTCCAAGGATATCTCCTCAAGGGTATCGCTCGGGTAGTCCCAGTACTTCCTTATTGTGGCCTGCCCGTCCTTCCAGATCAGATTGTGAGCGGGCTGAAGCCTCTTTATGCCGGCAAACCACGCTTGCTCGGCCTGGGCTCCGTGGCCGTTACGGATATAATTGCCGATGATATTATAATCGGGCTGACGGAGTGCCGGATAGCTATGGAGTATTGACTTGATCTCCGACGAAAAAACGAATTGCCCGTCCACTATTGCATAATTCAGCGGCTTGACGCCAAATCTATCTCGCGAACAGAATAGAAGATCTTCTTTTCTGTCATAGATGGCAAATGCCCAGTCCCCGTTAAATCTGGAGACGCATTTCTCCCCCCACTCGCTGTACGCGCCTAACAGCACCTCGGTGTCGCTTTGCGTCCTAAAAACATACCCTAACAGGCTCAGTTCCTTACGAAGCTCGATATAGTTATAGATCTCGCCGTTAAAGACAATTACAAACCGCCCGCAGGTGGAAACAAAGGGTTGGTTGCTCTCTGCACTCAGATCGATAATAGACAGTCGCACATGGCCAAGCTCGATCTTGTTTGGGATTCCCCATTGCCCCGAGGCGTCCGGGCCCCGATGCTTCATCAGGCTCAGTGACGCTCCCACTTTGGCCCGGTCGATAGTAGCATCCGTGTCCCCGCAGGCTATCCCATATATTCCACACATATCTCACTGCCCCCTTCCTTCCTCGAGTTCGCTATGGCCTTCACGATCTCTTGCCAGGGATTATATCGGTAGGACTCGCTCAAAGCAACAAGCAATACCGTGAGCAGAATCGTTTCCTTTGTGTTGGAAAACGCGGTTGCTAGCAAGATGAACGATAAAAAAGAGAAAGTGTTTCTCACTATAAGTGTTCTGACAAGCAGCACGACATATGCCAGTGTACCGATCAGACCCGACTTCAGCATCACCTCGAAAATCGGCAGATGCATCCTTAGAAAGTCGTTCCGTCCAACATCCTCATAGGCATAACCGGCTCCCGGATAAGCCAAAGGAGCAAGGTTGCCGAATATATCTGGAACTCCACCCCCAAGCCCTTTGCCAAAGAGCAAAAATACCCGGTTTTCAGATAGGTACCGAACAACGGTCCGTCCCTCGGCTACGATGTTCCCCATGCTTGTCGGAGCCATGCTCATTTGTTCCAGACTGCTGGAAGCTGACAGGTCATAGATCTGGCTGAGTTTATAGGTAAGAATCGGGTCCCTGGCAACTCTTCCCGAGATGAACTGCAGAATAGGTCCGCCCAGGGCGATTAAGGCTATCACCGTAAGTGCAGCCATGCAGAATGCCTTGCGCGAACGCAGCACCGCCCAGAGTATTGCCGCAGCGCAGCACGCGATAGTTTTACCGCCGAAGAAAAGCGAGTTCGACGTCGCCAAGAACATGACTGAAAGTGTTAGAAAGAGGTAGTGTTTCAACGAGTAGTCGCGTCGCATTAGGAACACGGCAAAAATGGCGACATAGACAAACCCGTTCATCGGCGCGTAATGCGTTTGTCCGCCATAGCTAAACATAATACCGGTTACTCGCGACAGCACCATTGACACGACGGTGAGCGACATGCCGTACTTGACGATTTGGTAAAGGGATCCTGCATCCATAACGGACAGCAGGACGACATAGGCAAAGAACGGAAGGTATACGTACAGATCCTTTGAAAAGTTGTCGCCATAATTAATTGACAACAGCACATCAACGATTCCCACCACGAAGGAGTATGCAATGAAGGCAGCGAGGAATCGGCCCGCCGCTCCTGGCAGGTCGGGCAGGCGCTTTGTGTCCAGCAAGCAGACCGCCACCATCACGAGGGTGAACAGAATGTTCACCGATATCCCAAAGACGCGCAACCCCCAGAAATTGGCCGGCATTATCTCTGGATCAATGTAGCTCCATGCTCCTATCGACAAGAGCGAAAATGATACCAGGTACTGTATCCCGAGCTTCATGTCGGTGTAAGCTACCCACGCAACAAAAGCGTATTCGGCCAGTGAGATAGCCATCTGGATGCTCGTGTTACCGCCGAAGAGCAGTACCTCCAGCACCACAAACACCAGTAGCACGCTGTATCTGTACCGCACTTAGCGCCTGCCTCGTGTCGCCACCGCAGATGATTCCGAGACAAACTCATAGGCTTGGTCCAGCAATTCCAAATCTCGGTACGGGGCTCCCGCTATTGCAGGGGGCAGAGAACATGCCCTTTCTATGGCCTCGATCAACTCGCCCTTCCGCCTGAAGAAGGGCGAGTAGTTGAAGTGCCGCTCCAGGGTCCGAAAGCTCGATATATCCGACAGAATGCACGGTATGTTGTTCGCAAAGCACTCATGCAAAACAGCGCTGCAGCGGTACTTCCAGGTTTCCGGATAACTTAGCAAGATACACGTGCTGGAGACAAACAGGGTCTGATACTGCGCATCGGATATGAGGTCTTTAAGTACCAGGACATTCTCACATTCGCTTCGAAATGAGTTGTCCTTGATCACCAGGGCGATTCGCCGATCCTCAAGAAATCGCCTGAACTCAGGATCGCTGATCGACTCCGTCAACAGTCTGTCCCCATACTTTGCGCCTGACGGAGCAAACACAATATGCGCGAAATATGCCGAGCCCAACCGCGGATCGATTGATCGCAGTGTGGACACATCCCCACCCTTGCTTACCGCATACCGCGGTGGAATGCCATGCGGCACAACGTGCACGTTCGAGATGCCAAACTGCTCACAATGCTGCCTCATGGACTCGTGGAATACTACAAGTCTCCCCCGCTTTGCAACAGCCTTAACGAAAACCCTCTTCACTGGATAATCCAGCGCCGCCACATTCGCATGAGCGAAGAGGATCAGATTGCCCTTGATTCCTGAGAAATATAGCGAAATCTCTTCAAACGAGGAAAAAACAATGAAGTCATACTGCCCCGGGAGCACGTGCTTCTTGATGAACCACAGCAGCCGCAGTTCGTAATAGCGGCTGCTGAATTTCCCGCAGTTGGTCGGGAAGTATCTCTCCGGAAGAGCAATTCTCGCTAGGGCGGGGTCTGGTTCTAGTACGTCGAAATACCCTTCTCGCATGGCCAAGTCAACGGTAAACCCTTGATCCAGGAACTTCTGAATCAGAATACGATCAAACACGTTGTGCCCGAACTGGCTGAACGTATCAATAACAAGAAGTCGTCTCATGGTGTGAAAGAACCTACTTCAATCTCTCAGGATCTAATTCCCCGCCGCTTGCGGCGAAACGCCAGTTCTGTTTTTTTCGGGATACCTCGCTGCTTGCGGCGAGGTCATTCATTCTGGAGTTTACACGGCTTCGGACTGCAAGGTGCTACTCGGGTCCAGAACCTGTCCATAAAGAAATCGAGGCCACCCGCTATTCTGAAAGGCGGTGGAAGCTCAACATTTTGTGGGAGTATACGCCGCTGCCCGCTCTGCTGGCGGCCGAACCGCTGTCCTCGGCAGCGTTTGCACGCAGCCGTTACAGTAATTTTCGGCAACCAGCGCCATGAATCCATGTTACTGCTAAAAGCGCTTTCTGTTTCCGCCTTGGTCACAAGCCCATCCAGAATGAGAATTCGCTTTAGTGGCCTCATCCATGTGGCGTCCGACCGACATCTGTATGGAGCAATCGAGGCAGCCGCCAGGCTGTCCAGAATAGGATTGAACAGCACATTCCTGCCCACAGCGCATTGATACCACCAATGCTGGTTAAAAGTGGCACAACAAGTGCGAAGCCGATAGATCGCTGAAAAACATCCTTTGTAGCTTCCCGTAGGCGACCCATTCCCAATGCCATGATGAAGTGGAAGTATTCCCACATCGCGAGAAGGATATACATGCCCATCAGTCCCCGCTCCAGCCAATCAAGCGTCACGGGCTTACGCAGCCATAAGTGCACAATACGCTCACCAAAGAAGAGCATCGTGAAGAATGCGCCGCCACCGATAGCTACGATCACCGCACGCCCTCTTCTTATTTGACCGTTAAGCGATCCGTGATCCCCTCTGGCCAATGCATCGGCAGTCGATGACCATAAGGGTTGCAGAAAGCCATAAACGGATCCTATCGGAAGAATGGTCGCTTGAACGCAGATCGCAAAGAAGGAACTGGAGGTGGGCGGAAGACTTCTGGCTACCCAATACACCGGCCATTGAAAAATTAGTACATTCGAAAAACCGGCGCCAAGGAATCGGATTCCATCAGCCAGCAATTGCCTGCTTTCTCCCCAAACTCTTTGTCCTTTGGTCCGCAGCAGAAATGGCCGTCGCGAAAAAAATAACCAATGATTCAGAGTTGAAGCACCAAGCGGGATCAGGACGAAGAGTGATACGAACAACGCCACTGAGGTAGATCGCTGTGCTGCCAGCAATAGCGCAACACAGAGGCAAAGATTGAATCCTGCCGCAATCAGGTTCGTGAAGTGCATCTCCTGATAGGCCTGTCTGAGAAAGACGATCGCAGAAAGCGGGATGCTTATTAAAGTTGCAGATACCGCAATCAGAGCCGCTAGCCGAAGGCCCGGGGAACCCGAGGTCACGACCTTTCCAAACAGCAGGCTCAGCGGAAAACTAGCCACTATCGGGATGAAGACGATCAATCCTAATAGAAACAAAAGGATCAACGGACCCAATCCAGCTTGTACTAACAGAGCCTGCCTGCGCTTATCCGATCTGGCCGCAGCCTCGGCAATCGGTGTGACCAGTGAACCTCCAATCCCGAGATTCAATACCCCAATCAGTCCCGCTGAGGCCGTTACCGCAGCGTATGCCGCATAACCACCTTCTCCAAGAGCCCGATAAACGAGCGGCACCGCCAGTACCTGAACACTGATGGTCGCGATCTTGGACACCACAGATGTGCTCCATGCCCAAGTCACCCTCTCCCGCCTTTGTTGCCTGTGAGCGATAGCTTCCGCCATGTGCTGCCGCGCCAGATGATCGTCGCCGGCCTCGGCTCCTAACACTACCTCTGGCTGATTGTGCTCAATTGTCATTCATTGATTGCCTCGTGGCTGAGATCACCCATGCGGGTACTATGACCGCGTCATCAGAAATGCAGTTCCGGCCGGTCTGCCTTCTGGTGAACTTCCCTTGAATGGTGAATGGGTTGCAGTTAACACCGATTTCACGCCCCGGATTGCCGGCACTATAAAGGCTGTACGGTCTAAGCAACAGAAGAAGGACGGTCCCAATGGGTCACGGTCTCCCCCCCGATAATGGCGCCTGGGCCACATGTCCCCGCCTCATCGCCGGGTCAGTAACCGCGCACGAGCCCAAGATAACCCCGGCAAGCGAAACACTCGCGCTTGAAACTTCCGCATCTCGTCTGCAATCTCTCTCACTAGCGTTCGACGCTCGTCCTGAGTATCCAGGTTCGCCCAAAACTCTGTAAAATACACAAACGCGCCGGCGATAAAGAACGAAAACAGCGTGCCAAGAAGCACGAAGTTCTTGCGAGCAGAAGATGACTTGCGCTGCGGCACATCGGCCACGTCCAGGATACGAACCGTAGGAATTTCCTTCGCCTCTTGAACCCTGGCAGCTTCATATTGCCGGGTCAATGCATCCCAGAGTGCTTCCTCAACATGTATTCTGCGCTCTAAGTCTGAATATGTAAGCCCAAGAGCAGGTAATTCCCTAACCGAAGGGTATACAGAATTATCCCCATCGAGGCTGGGCCCTTCAGTCGACCCCATTGTCTTATCAATTTGCCGCTGAAGCACTGCAATCTGTGCGCGCGCGGCGCGAACCTTAGCATTGTCTTCCGAATAACTCTGTTTCAACCCGGCAAGGTCTGCGCGAGCCACGACCATCTGGTCCTGGAGCCTAAGCCCAAAATCCATCATGGCCTTTCCTTGGGAAGGGACATCAATGGTTCTGCTCTTCGCAGAAAACTGACTAAGGGTCTTGGCAGAGTTATCAAGGTCATTCTTGATATAGCTGAGACGCCCTTCTAGAAAGATCCGCTCTCGCCTGGCAGCCGAGGTGCTGTTGTTTGTCACAATGCGATCCAACTCCGTGACATATCCGCTCGCTATATTCGAGGCGAGCACAGTATCATCAGCCTTGACGCTTATCGTAATAATCCCGCTCCGGGGATCTTCATGTATCGTGGTGTCGGCCTTCAGGCGCGTGCAAGCGTCTTCTACCAGTTTCCCCTTGTAGTGGTGAACCAGGTCGAAGCGTTTTACCAGGCTCTCTTGCACAGTGCGGCTCCCCATGATACCCACGAATTCCGCACCAGTGGTCTTCATCCCCAGCGCTGCGCTGCCGACCCCGGATGCAGGAGCGGCAGATGAAAGCAGACTCATAAGGTTGGAATTGGAAGAGCCGTTCTCTGGCGGCATTAAGGTTGTGGTTGAGGTATACATAACTGGCTGGGAGAGGGCGTATAGCAATGAGAGAAGAATGCCGGTGGCAAGGATACCAGAGATCATCCGCCGCTTCACCCAGCACAACCGCAGGAAACGAGTGATTCGTATACTCAGAGCTTCGCCCACTTCTTCGGCGCTGGCTGATTCCACGTCATTTGCCTGGGTCCAAGGTTCCATACCCGGCGTTGCGCTTTGAGGTTGGTCCATTCGAGAGTCACTCCCTGGAAACTATGCGATGCCAGATCTTCGTCTGACAGATAGGTCAACTTTTGCACTTACAAACTGTCCAAAAATGTGTCGCTTTGCCTATTACGCGAACGTGCTGCCTTGTCGGTAAATGCCTGCGCATAGGACCAGACCGTTGGAGACATTTGCAAAATGCCTTTTGCTTTGTCAGAGAACTCCTGCAAACGCAAGTGGAGAGGCTACAGTTGACGCGATCATCGCCGCACCCATTATGTTTTGCCATATCTGCGAACCGCCCATGATCTTCTCGGGAACGACGATAGTATCGCCGGGCTGCATCCGAAGGTCCATTAAGTTGCGGCCCATCCAGATAGTCTCAGCCTCGCGCTGGACGACTACCGACCCATCGGCACGTAAGACATATATGAGTTTTTTGTTGCCGTAGGGTGTCGGGCCGCCAGCCTTCCGCAAATACCAGCCGGCATCTCTGCCCGGAACGTAGCTTATCGCTGTCGCGTTATATACCTGGCCGCTCACCATTACAAAATTCGGACGCTTGGGAATGACCAGCGTGTCACCCGCGCGCAGTTCAATATCCGCCGGCGTGTTTTCCCATTTGCCGATGTCCGAAGAGATGTTGATCACCAGCCGTCCGCTGGCGGGATGGCTGCGAAGCGCCGTGAGAACCTGGTCGCGCTGCTGCTGAAGCGCAGCAGTCTGGTCCTGCCCAGTCGCCGACACCGGCTTCATATTGATGGGGGTAGTTTCGATTCGTTGAATCATCTGCTGGCGGGCTTGCTCGCCCAGTTCGCGAACCTGCACGCGCTCCAGAACGGCGGCGGCCGGATACGCACCCTCCCGGTAGCCGCCGGCGCGTTTCAGAACCGAGCTAAGACGCTCTCCTGGGTCTATCCCGTAGCTGCCGGCATGCTCGACCTCACCATTTATCGTCACCGACGCACCGATATCCTGCCAGCCGGCCAATCGCCGAATGCTGACGACATTGCCGGGCTTCAGCACGACATCTGCGCTTTTGTCGCCATTCAGCGCTTTCTCCACAGCGACGATGCTATGGTTGACCAGCACCTTCTGGCCATCCTGCACCACATAGCTTGCAAGGTCGGCATCGTCTCGATAAGCACTGCGGTTAAAGCCTCCCGCCATGCGCACCAGACCAGCCACCGTCATGCCTTGAGACATCGGATAAGCGCCGGGGCGAAGGACTTCCCCATCAATCGAAACCCTGGGCGAATCGATCTCATACCGGCCGAAGATGCGAATGAGATCGAATGGCTGGAGGGGGATTGAATCGTTCCCGATCAGCACATCGGGCAAACTAAAACTAATGGTCTCCGGCCGGAAGTCTGGCGCCTGTAAGCGAATTAGTTCAGCATGGTCGGACGGCTCCGGCATCACATCCTGGTACGAATGCAACAGGTCGTTAATGGTCATTCCATCCCTGTAGGGATACTTGCCAGGACGATAGACATGGCCCTCAAGATAGACCGCCTGCTCGTTGTAAGGCAGTATTTGTGAGATTACTACGTCGTCCCCACCTTGCACCTTGAAGTCGGCCAGCTTCTGCGCCACCCCGGCCGGGTCGTTCGGGAGTTGCAGACTTAACATAGTACGGCGCTGGTGGGCCACAATTCGCGCAACATTGATTTGCTTCAAGCTCGCTGTGGCCAACACTCCCCCGGCTAGATCGAGAACCTGATTCAGTGTTTTCTCACCGTTCAGTTCGTATATAGCGGGGTGGTGCACCATTCCTTCAATCGAAACCTGCGGGCCGACCGGCGGCACCAGGATGGTATCGCCCGGTAGCAGGCGGTCGGTGTTGGAGCGCACACCTCGCAGCAAGAAGTCGTAAAGGTCAATCTCACGGACCAGTTGTGTACTGTGGTACTGGCGCAGGAGGCGCAGCGACCCGCGGCTGGTCGGGCCACCGGCCGCGTATAAGGCGCTCAGCGGCGTGGACAGGGAACTGACGTCATAGGCGCCGGGCCGCTGCACGTCGCCAACCACATACACGCGAACTGTGCGGAGCCGTCCCAGCGAAATTTCGACGTGCTCACCCTGAAACTGCGTGCTGAGGGACTTTTGGATGGCACTCTGCGCCTGGGCAATCGTGAGTCCGTCAATTGTGATCGTGCCTGCCTCAGGGAGCGCGATCTGGCCCTGGCGGTCAATGGTCAGGCTGAGACGATCTGAGTGGCCACCCCACAGGTTCACCACAATGTTGTCTCCCGACCCAAGAACGTAATCGGGACCGACAGGAAGATCCATCGGCAATTCGTTCGCATTCCCCGTGCCAAGAAGGAAAGCGTCACTGCCGAAGCGCCGGAGCCTACCTCCAGCGGATGGAATCTGCGTGTAAAGGTCATGCAGCGACGGCAAATCCCCGTAAGGACTGGGCCGCTGTATCTCTTGGGGCTCGTCCGAATTGGTTTCGACAACTGGTTTTGCAGGCGTGACGTGCGGTCCTGCTCCTTGGGCGCTGCTGCTACTCGGGGCGGGCGCTTGTGCATTGCCACTCTGGGCAGGTGATGCTTGGGTGCTGCCACTCTGGATAGGCGTCTGGGCGCTACTACCCGCGGCCGGCGATGCTTGGGAGAGTCCCTCGGCGTTACCGCTCTGGGCCGTTCCCTGGGCTCCACTACCTGTACCTGCTTCAGATGGCGCCTGGGCGGCACTGCTCGGGGAGGACGATTGAGCGGAGCCTTCGGCGTTACCGCTCTGGGCTGTTCCTTGGGCACTACCACTCCGGACAGCGACAACGCCGCAAAGGAACACTCCTAGTACCGAAGTAAAGAGTAGAGAGCCTACCCGGTTCCATCGCGACTGGGAACAAAAACTCCGGCGGTTATGAAGCAATACTTTGTTCATCCTTTGACCTTTTAGAACGTGATTAGGTTGATCCGCATCCGCGGGTCGGTGAGATGCCAAGCAATCCGCAATGAGCGCGGACAGGAACCAAGCCTGCGCTCCGATAGCAAGCTATCCGGAAAAGAGTTCGCCCGCCTGGGATGCCACACGAGAGTGATTCTTCAAGAGGCTGCTACATCCCCATAGGCGTAATGCTCTCAGTGATTCAGGATTACGACATCCATGCTGGCCCCTGATCTCGAATCAGTACCAAGATGCTCTTTGAACGCTCAATTCAACAGGGCTGCCGGCGTTAGCTTGGCCACCACAGGGGTCTCGGCCTGCTCACGACGAACCGGAATCTTGTCTGGATCTGCTTTATATGGCTTGATAGACAAGGCAGTTTTCAAAAGCTCCGTCCCGGGATTATAGTCGGGAATCAATTCCTTGAGCAGCAGCACGAGGTTGGCGACGTCTTGTCCTTCAACAATTGCTTGCAGGTGCTGCAAAGACGCTTTGATTTGCATTGCATCCGGATTGTGATTGCCAACATAGCTTCTAATCTTAGCGTGCGAAGTTGGGATTAGATGCTCATCCTGCAGATTCAATTCTTCAAACATTTTCTCACCTGGACGAAGGCCGGTAAATTGAATCTCGATGTCTCGTTCAGGCTGTAGCCCCGAGAGCAGAATGAGATTCTTGGCTAGATCTGCGATCTTGACGGGCTCGCCCATTTCGAGAACGAATACCTCTCCACCCTTGCCGATCGAGAATGCTTGCAGAACCAGCTGGGCCGCCTCAGGAATGGTCATAAAATAGCGGGTCATTTCCGGGTGAGTGACTGTTACCGGGCCGCCTGCGGCAATTTGTTCTTTGAAAATCGGGACTACACTGCCATTGCTTCCGAGAACATTCCCGAAACGGACTGCAACATATTTGGTAGCACTTTCCATCTGG
>Ga0224555_1001256_pt1 | contig 36165 bp, 28 predicted proteins | sample 714S23034metaG_FD_180687 | JGI IMG/M metagenome (GOLD analysis project Ga0224555, IMG submission 180687) | Peat soil microbial communities from Stordalen Mire, Sweden - 717 S2 30-34 | ecosystem: Environmental > Terrestrial > Soil > Wetlands > Peat | place: Sweden: Norrbotten County, Stordalen... | reverse complement strand
CCGCCATGCAGCACCTGCGCCGCAAACATCGGCAACAGCACCGCATACGGCCATCCCATCAAGCTCAGCAGAGCAAACAGCAGAAGGATCGTCCGGATCGGCCGGAACGTGCTCACATACGCCCAACCTTCCTCCAACTGCTCCAGCATCGACACCGCCGCCCGCCTGATATCCAGCGGCTTAACATGCATCATCAGCAGCGACACAATCACCGCACCATAGCTGAACCCATCGATCGCAAAGCACCACCCCTCGCCCACCGCGGCAATCACAATTCCCGCCAGAGCCGGCCCGACCAGCCGCGCCGCATTCACCATCGACGAATTCAGCGCGATCGCATTCCCCAGGTCCGCCTTGTCCTGCACCATCTGCACCAGGAATGACTGCCTCCCGGGCATATCGAACGCATTGATCAACCCCTGCAGCGCACTCAGCGCAATGATCTCGTGAACTGTAATCACCTTCGCCAGCGTCAGCCACGCCATCGCCAGCGACTGCAACCCCGCCAGCGCCTGCGTCCACACCAGCAGCTTTCTTCGGTCCATCCGCTCGATCAGCACACCCGCAAAGGGCGCCAGCACGAACGTTAGAATCTGCCCTGCAAACCCCACCACGCCCAGCAGCAGCGCCGAGTGCGTCAGCCGCCACACCAGCCAGCTCGTCGCCAGCCGCGTCATCCACGTCCCAATCAGCGAGATGCTCTGCCCACCCACAAACAGCTTGAAGTTCCGATGCTTCAGCGCCCGCCAGGCATGTGCATACCTTCCCGCCGCCTGCTCCTTCTCACCCCCTCGAGTCACCTCTGCCGCCATAGCTCTTCAGATGCTACCGCCTATCCCCTCGACTCATCCTGCGAACCCGCCCGGCATCCTCGCCCAACTGCACATCACCCTGCACTGGCCCAGATCGCAACCTGCGAAAAGCTCTCTCCCACTCGTCGAACTCCACCGATCCAACCCAAAAGGGCAACGCATACAGCGTTGCCCTTTTGTTTACTCCACAGCGATTAAATTGTTCGCGCCAGCTTCTGCCGCACCGGGGCCTTCGCAATCTTCTCCGTGCTGTCGCTGTAGACCCGGACCGATCGCCCACCCATAATCACCGTGTCACCAGCCGCAGCCTCGCAAAATGGATTCTCAACATTGTCCGTATCGAGCACCTGTCTCCACGGACTCTGATTCGGAGGTTCTGGCAGCACATAATCCACACCCTGGTCCGCAGCATTAACCAGGATCAGAAAGCTGTCATCCACAACCTGCTGGCCCTCTTCATCCATCACGCCCAGCGTCTTTCCGTTAAGCAGCAGACCGATGGATCTATTCCAGGTCTCGCTCCACGCCTCATCCGAAATCTCTTTCCCATCGGTTCCATACCAGGCAATATCGCGCACCACCGATCCACGGATCGTACGGTCCTGAAAGAATCTCCGCCGATGCAGATTTGGGTGGTCTTTCCGCAACTGGATGAGCCTCGACGTAAACTCCAGCAGCCTCTTCCGCGGCTCATCCAGCTTCCAGTCATACCAGGTCAAATCGTCGTCTTGGCAATAGCAGTTGTTGTTCCCCTTCTGCGATCGCGCAAACTCATCACCACCCAAAAGCATCGGAACGCCCTGGCTCAACATCAGCGTCGTTAGAAAATTCCGCGTCTGCCGCTCGCGCAACTTGTTTATGTTGGGATCATCCGTCGGCCCTTCGGCACCCATGTTCCAGCTATCGTTGTTATCGGAACCATCCTTGTTCTCGTCGCCATTGGCCTCGTTGTGCTTCTGGTTGTAGCTCACCAGATCGCACAGCGTAAATCCATCATGCGCGGTGACGAAGTTGATCGACGCCGATGGCTTCCGTCCATCGCTCTTATACAGATCGCTCGACCCCGTCAGCCTGTACGCAAAGTCCGACAGTTGCCCGCTATCGCCCTTCCAGAATCGCCGCACCGTATCCCGATACTTGCCGTTCCATTCCGCCCACAACACCGGGAAGTTGCCCACCTGGTAGCCGCCTTCACCAATATCCCACGGCTCTGCAATCAACTTCACATCTGCCAGCGTTGGATCCTGGTGAATCGTATCGAAGAACGCTCCGAGCTTATTCACATCGTTCAACTCTCGCGCGAGTGTCGATGCAAGGTCAAAGCGAAAGCCATCGACATGCATCTCCGAAACCCAGTAGCGCAGGCTATCCATGATCAGCTTCAGTGTCTGCGGGTTATACACATTCAGCGTATTTCCCGTGCCCGTATAGTCCACGTAGTACCGGGGATCATCGACCACCGTGCGATAGTACGTCATGTTGTCGACGCCCTTCATCGAGAGCATCGGCCCCTTCTCATTGCCCTCGCACGTGTGGTTGTACACCACATCCAGAATCACCTCGATCCCCTCCGCGTGCAGCCGCTTCACCATCTCCTTGAACTCGACAACCTGCTGCCCATCATCGCCGCTCGCGCTATAGCGCGACATCGGCGCAAAGTAGCCGAGCGTGTTGTAACCCCAATAATCGCGCTGCCCGCGATCCAGCAAATGTCCCTCATCGATAAAGTGATGCACCGGCATTAACTCGACCGCTGTAATTCCCAGCTTCCTCAGGTACGCAATGCTCGAATCGTGCGCCAGCCCCGCATACGTTCCACGCAGATTCTCAGGAACATCCGGATTATTAATCGAGAAGCCGCGAACGTGCATCTCATAAATAATCGAGTCCGACATCGCCGTCTCCGGTGGACAATCCTCGCCCCAATTAAAATGCCAGTCCACCACAACGCTCTTCGGAACAAAATCCGCATCGTTCGCATCGCACTTCTTCAGGTCGTCGCCCGATTTCGCGTCGTACGGCGTGATGGGTCCCTTATGGTCAACCTCACCCGAGATGGCCTTCGCATATGGATCAACCAGCAGCTTGTTCGCATTAAAGCGCCGCCCCTTTTCCGGCTCCCACGGCCCATCCACCCGATACCCGTAGCGCTGGCCCGGCTGGACATTGCGCAGCAGTCCATGCCACACAAACGCCGTCTGCTCCTTCAGTTCTACGCAGTCAATCTCCTTACCTGCGTCATCGAACAGGCAGACGCGAACCGCCGTTGCGTTCTCGGAATACAGAGCAAAGTTCGTTCCCAGCGCCATGGGTGTGGCACCAAGCGGGTAAGGCTTTCCAGGCAGCAATGTGCGTTGCATAGGTCTCACTTCAAACAGGATAAAAATTACCGCAAACGCGACCTCGTCGAAAAACGTGTACACGCTGTCGCATCACAATAGATGCACAATCACAATGCAAAAGCTGCCCCCCGCTGCTCTTGTTCCCCAGAATGAAACAATCTTCGGATGCGCGCTTGCCCGTGATTCCACCACGAGTGTGACCTGCGTCGAGTGGCTCACCACCGCGCCCGCAAGATTCGTCGATGTGCCCGTCACAGTCAGCGTGTACGACTGCCCTCCCAGCGCCCCCGCCGAAATGCTTCGAGCACCGCACCCAACCGCACCCACCAGCAACGCCAAGACGGTGCACATCGCAACCGACCGGTGCAATCCCCGTCTCCGTCTCCCCCTCAGCAGCCAGGGCAAAACAAAGCACGCAAACACAAGTCCCCGATATCGCTGCCCCGCTGGTCCGCGCGATACCGTTGCATTCGTCTGCACACTCATCATCACGGTCGCCGACCTCATGCTATTCCACCCAGCGCCCATCCATGCACGCAGCACTCACAAGCGATAAGCTCAAATCATGCGCTTCACCACCAAATTTTTACTCTCCGCCATGAGCCCCGACCACTTTCCCGACGCCGCTCGCACCTTCGGCGCGCCCGAAGTCGCCTTCCTCGGCCGCTCCAACGTTGGCAAGTCGTCGCTCATCAACACCCTGCTCGGCTCCAAAGAGGCCAAGGTCTCCTCCACCCCCGGCCGTACCCGCGCCATCAACTTCTTCGCGCTGCACGAAGGCACAGAGGCCAAATTCAACGCCAGGCCGTCCCTGATCTTCGCCGACCTGCCGGGCTACGGCTACGCCAAGATCTCGAGGTCCATCTCCGCCGAGTGGCCCAAGTTTATCGAGCCCTACCTCGGAGAGCGCGAACAGCTCGCCCTCTGCATCTGCCTCGTCGACACCAACATTCCACCGCAGGAGAGCGACACCCTGCTCATCACCGCCCTCCGCAACATGCAGCGCCCTTACCTCGTCGTCGGCACCAAGTCCGACAAGCTCGGCGGCAATCAGCTCACCAAGTCGCTCGCCGCCCTCAAACAGGCGCACGGCGTAGATCGCGTCCTCCCCGTCTCCTCAAAAACCGTAGGCGGCGTCAAATCCCTCTGGCCCGAAATACTCAACGTCATCCAGGACTGATTCGCACTACCGGCCTAGCTTGTCCTGTTCGAGCTCTCCACCACGGCTCGCTCGGCGGCCGTCAGCCACACCACCCGCACGCCTCCAGCCGACGGCCGCTGATAGTGCGCAATCCGCTGTAGCCACGTCCGCCGCAACGCATCGGTAGCAGGCAATAACGCCAGCAACTGCGCATCCATCTCCCGCAGCGCCGAGCTCGTCGCAGCCTCCAGCACCGCCTCCGACCATCCTCTCTCCACCAGCCAGCCAGCCAGCCGCTCGCTCGGAGCCGCAATCCCCTCTCGGCTTCTGAGCCCCAACCGTTCCATCCCCGCCTGCTCCAACTCCGCAATCTCACCAGCCTGAGCCTCGCTGGACACCTCATCACTCGGCGCATCAATCGGCAAATCAATCGACACCTGCAGGTCCGGCAGCACACCCCGCTCCACCATCTCCGCAAGCGTCGGCTGCAGCTCTGCCACCAGCGCCACACTCAGCGGCCGATGCTTGCGAATCTCATTCTTCAGCACGCGCAGCGCCTCATTCAGCGTATTCACCACAAAGTCCACGCCGCCCCTCCGAAACACCGCCTTCACCATCGCCGCATCCGGATCGACCAGCAGCGTCGTCCCGCCCGCAATGCTCACAGCCGCAGGCAGTCCCGTAGCCGACACGCCCTCACCGCACGCAAGCACCAGCTTCCCCGCCCAGCTCTCGCGCCGAGCCACCAGCTCGCCATACAGCCGCAGCGTCTGCCGCTGAAGATTTGTACCGCTCAGTAGAACATCTTGCATCGTGCTCCGCCCCCGCAGACAGAGAAGCCCTGCAACACCGTTCGTTGCAGGGCTCCTCTACCGTTCAAAAGCGATTACTCGCCGTAGTACTCCAACCCCAGATGCGTGATCAAATCCTCACCCATGATGTGCCGCAGCGTATTCTTCAGCTTCATCTGCTGAATAAACAGATCATGCTCCGGATAGACACCCGGCGCACTATCTGGATCCTTGAAGTAGAAGCTCAGCCACTCCTGAATTCCCAGGCCACGCAACGCCGGTGTACGCGCTGCAAGATCCATGAACAGGCAAAGGTCCAGCGCCAGGGGCGCGGCCAGGATGGAGTCGCGGCACAGGAAATCAACCTTGATCTGCATCGGATACCCGAGCCAGCCAAAGATGTCGATGTTATCCCAACTCTCTTTGTTATCACCGCGGGGGGGGTAGTAGTCAATCCGAACCTTGTGGTACATGTCCCCGTAGAGATCCGGGTTCTTCTCCGGCTGGAAGATGTGTTCCAGCACGCCCAGCTTCGACACTTCCTTGGTCCTGAAGTTGTCCGGATCGTCCAGCACTTCACCGTCCCGGTTGCCCAGGATGTTGGTCGAATACCATCCGCTGACGCCCAACTGACGCGCCTTGAAGCCGGGCGCGAGGACCGTCTTGATGAACGTCTGGCCGGTCTTGAAGTCCTTGCCGCAGATCGGCGCATTCATCTTCTTCGAAAGCTCCTGCAGCGCAGGAATGTCGACCGTGAGATTCGGCGCACCGTTCGCAAAAGGAATCCCCTCTTTCAGCGCAGCCCACGCATACAGCATGGAGGGCGAGATGTTCGGATCATCATCGACAAGGCCCTTCTCAAACGCTTCCAGCGTCTGATGCACCGCCGACGGCTGAATGTAAATCTCGGTCGATCCAGTCCATATCATCACCTGGCGATCGGTCCTGGTCTTGAACTCCGCAATGTCATTGCGGATCTGGCTGGCGAGGTCACACTTGTTCTTGCCAACCTTCTGCACCTTGGGCGAAAGACGCTTCACCCAGCGCTGATCGAACGCTGCAGGCATCGGTTCGATGCCCTGCAGAAACTCCTTCATGCTCTCCAGTTGATCGCGTTCGAGCACCCCCGCCGTCTTCGCAGCGTCATACAAATTGCCACCGAAGATATCCCATCCTGTAAAGACCAGGTCGTCGAGCTGCGCAAGCGGCGCCCAATCCTTGATCAACGGAGTGCGGTCCTCGGTGCGCTTCCCAAGCCGAATCGTACCCATCTGGGTCGTCGACCCGAACGGCTTGGCAAATCCTCTGCGAACTGCCTCTACACCGGCTATGAGCGTGGTGGCGACCGCTCCCATGCCGGGCATCATAATTCCAAGTTTTCCAGTTGCTGGCTTGATGCTCGCCGCATTCTGTGACGCGGCGTTAGGGGTGGACATTTCGATACGTACCCTTCCTGTGTTGCAATTTTCCGTAAAGCGAAGCGGACACACCAGTATCTCTCTTGCCAAACCGCGTTGCAAATAAGGTGCAGTCGCCCGCGAATCTGCTCTAATCATCTCACTTCATGGGAGGTTCCGATTGCGTCCCCATCTGGCCAGCCTCGTCGAAGATCTCCGCCGCAATGGTCGGCAGACAGCTGTCGTCTGTTATCGCGGCGTGCGCCGCCACGCGACTACTTACACTGACCTCGCGACTCTCTCTGGAAGATTTGCGGCCGAACTCGACCGTCGCGGCATCGCCCCCGGTGACCGCGTCGTGCTCTGGGGCGACAACTCCGCCGAGTGGATCGCCGCCTTTTTCGGCTGTCTGCTGCGCGGCGTCCTCGCCGTTCCACTCGACGCCGCCGGCTCTCCCGAATTCGCCGCACGCGTCATCGCCGACGTCACCCCCAAGCTCATCCTCGCCGACACCCCCCGGCTCCCCAACCTGCCAGCAACCATCCCCCATCTCTCCCTCGACACGCTGCAGCTTCACCTCCCCACCCACCCCGTCTTCGCCGTCGCTCCATCCGTCACCCTCGACGCGCCCTTCCAGATCATCTTCACCTCCGGCACCACCGCTGATCCCAGGGGAATCGTTCACACCCATCGCAACGTCCTCGCAAGTCTCGAGCCCATCGAGAGCGAGATCTCAAAATATCGCATCTTCGAGCGGCCCTTTCATCCCCTTCGCTTCCTCCACAGCCTTCCGCTGAGCCACGTCTTCGGGCAGTTCATGGGCCTGTGGACTCCTGCACTGCTGGCCGCCGAAGTCCACTTCGAGCCCCAACTCGAACCCGCACGCATGATCGACCGCATCCGCTGGAACCGAATCTCCTTGCTGATCGCCGTGCCACGCTCATTGGAGCTCCTGCGCTCCCATCTGCGGCTGCGCTTCCCCGAGCTCGAGGCTCAACTCGCCACATCCGTCGGCTGGCCCATCCTCAAGCGCATGTGGCGCTTCCGCCGCATCCATCGCCTCACAGGCTGGAAGTTCTGGGCACTCATCTCTGGCGGGGCCACGCTGCCACCGGAGCTCGAACTCTTCTGGGCACATCTCGGCTACGCCGTCATTCAGGGCTACGGTATGACCGAGACGGCCGCGCTCGTCACCCTCAACCATCCCTTCCACGTCGGCCGTGGCACGCTCGGCAAGCCGCTTCCCGGTCGCGAAGTCCGCATCAGCCCCGAGGGAGAGATCCTCGTCCGCGGCGATGTCGTCTCCGGTTCCACCTGGATCAACGGACACATACAGCCGCGCGCCAGCGAGTGGCTGGCAACCGGCGATCTCGCCACCCAGGACACCTCCGGCGAACTGCGCTTCTCCGGTCGCCGCGGAGACACCATCTTCACCGCCGCTGGACTGAATCTTTACCCCGAAGACCTCGAAGCAGCGCTCCTCAAGCAACCCGGAGTTCGCGCCGCCGCCGTCGTCGGCTGCGCAGGCCCCAACGGCCCCGAGCCCATCGCTGTCCTCTTGTCTGATGGCGACGATGCGCACATGCGGCAAACGCTCGAGCAGGCCAATCGCTCCCTGGCTAACTTCCAGCAGATCCGCCACGTCCTGCGCTGGCCAGAGCCCAGCCTTCCCTTCACCTCCACCGGCAAACTCCTGCGCCGCGTAGTCGCATCCTGGGCCTGCGAGCAACTCGCCGCAACAGCCGCCCACCCCGCAAGCAGCCGAGGCGATGTGCTTCTTGAGATGATCGCCAGCGTCACCGGCGAATCGCCCACCACGGACGCCGACACCGCGCGCCTGTCCGAAGACCTTCACCTCGACAGCCTCGGCCGCGTGCAGTTGCAGTCGCTTCTGGAGCAGCGCTTCGGCCTCGAACTCGCAGACGAGCAGATCGCACAAGTGGCGACGCTCGGAGAGCTTCGAACCCTCGCAGGCTCGCCCGCAAACGTCTCGGCCACAGCTCCCACCCCAGAAGAAACCCACGACCAGCCAGCGACACCACGCGAAGTGCAGACGCCCTCGACCAAACCCACAATCACCCCAGCGCCGATCCCAACCGCGCCTTCAACGCTCGAGCATCGCTACCTGCGCTGGCCATGGCTATCCGCAGTAAACATCCTCCGCGTCGCCTTTCAGGAGATCGTCGTGCGGCCACTGGTCGGGCTCCTGGCCGCCCCCAGCGTCCAGCTTCCCGAGCATCCCGCCACAACTCCGCCTAGCCCCATGCTCATCATCGCCAACCACATCACCGCATACGACGTCCCACTCGTTCTCTACGGCCTGCCGCCAACTCTGCGCCGCCGCATCGCCGTCGCCATGTCCGGAGAGATGCTACTCGACTTCCGCCGCGGTCGCGGAGCCCCAAACGCCCTGCTCAACGCGCCCATGCCCATTGCCTACTGGTTGCTGACCGTTCTCTTCAACATCTTCCCGCTGCCGCGCCTGGGCGGATTCCGTCGCAGCTTCGAGCACGCCGGCAGGGCCCTCGACCGTGGATACTCCGTGCTCATCTTCCCCGAAGGCCAGCGCTCAAACAACGGAACGCTCCAGCCGTTTCGCTCCGGCATTGGTCTGCTCGCACAACAGGCCGAAACAGCAGTGCTCCCCGTGGCGCTCCTGGGCCTTGGTGACGTGAAGCGCACGGGTGGACACTGGTTCCGCTCCGGACGCCTCGCCGTTCGCGTCGGCGACCCCATCCCCTACAACCCGCTCAGCACTCCAGAACAGACCACCCAAAGACTGCAGGCTGCCATGTCCGAGCTGCTCGCCGGCTCCAACTAGTCGATATTGAGCCGCGTGCGGTTCTGCCAATGCGTCCAGATGAAGTACCCGATCGCTACCGCCAGCACCACCTCGACGCCAAGATGGAAGCGGTCGAAGAACGCCTTGAAGCGCGGGTCACTGTTCCACCGCGCACCCAGCTTCATGCCGACATAAGCCAGCACGTAGCACCACGGAAACGAGCCTATAAACGTATAGATGTGGAAGCGCACCTGATTCATCCGCGCGATCCCGGCCGGGAACGCAATGAACGTGCGGACGATCGGCAGCATACGCCCCACCAGCACCGTGATTGACCCATAGCGGGAGAAGAACTTGTCCGCCATATCCAGGTCGTGCTTGCTCAGCAGCAGATACCGCCCATAGCGCTCAACCATCGGACGGCCTCCGCGCGCGCCAACCCAGTACGCCGGAATGGACCCCAGGTTCGACGCCAGCGATGCCACCGTCGCCAGCAGAATCAGTTGCACCTGCGTATGAGCCAGTGCGTAGCCCGCCAGCGGCATGATGACTTCAGACGGAATCGGGATGCAGGCCGACTGGATCGCCATAAGCAACACGACAGTGGTATAGCCGCCACTGCTAATAAGGGCGATAAGGAGTGCGATGAATTTTGCAGACATGCACCTGCAGTATACCGAGCCGGCTTCAACCTCCCATCGGCTTTGTTAGCATGGAGCAATGTCCGAAGCCGCAAACACACTGACCACAGCCGCCCCCGTCGCCACAGAATCCGCCACTCCCGCACGTCCCCAGGCCAGCGGCTATGGCTCACCCGCCGCTCACGGCGCTGCTCCGGTCAAGCGGCAGATCGTCTGCTTCAGCTTCTATAAGCTCATGCCCGAGTGGCGCAGGCTCCCCGCCGACGAGAAGGCCGCGCACAAGCAGGCCTTCGTCGACGTCCTGAACCGCTGGAACAAGCCCGGCGAGTTCCTCTCCATCACCTACTCCACCATCGGAACCCGCGGCGACGTCGACATGTGCGTCTGGTCCATCGGCTATGCCGTCGACGAGCTCAACCGCATGCGCTCCGAACTGCTCGCCACGCCGCTCGGCGGCTACCTCTCCACCCCGCACAGCTTCCTCGCCATGACCAAGCGCTCGCAGTACTCCATCGACCGCGAGGACGAGAGCGAAGGCGAAGGCCGCGGCGCCATCCGTCCCGGCGGCCAGAAGTACATCTTCATCTATCCGTTCTGGAAGACGCGGCCGTGGTATCTGCTCTCCGCCGCCGAGCGCAAGCGCCTCATGGACGAGCACATCCGCATCGGCCTCCTATACCCCCGCGTCAAGCTCAACACCACCTACTCCTTCGGCCTCGATGACCAGGAGTTCGTCGTCGCCTTCGAGACCAACTTCCCCGAAGACTTCCTCGATCTCGTTCAGCAGCTCCGCGAGACCGAGATCAGCATCTATACCCTCAAGGACTATCCAATCTTCAGCTGCGTCCGCCTCAAGCCGATGGAGATGCTGGACCGATTGGGCTAACCACATAGCAAAGGCAATTCAGGTGGCAAAGGCAATCCAGCAGAAGAAGACGCCCAACCCGCTCGCACCCGAGCGGGTTGCGGCCGTCCTCGACACGCTGCAGAAGACCTATCCGAACGCCGTTTGTGCGCTCACGCACCGCAATGCCTTCGAGCTCACCATCGCGACGATTCTCTCCGCGCAAACAACCGATGTCACCGTGAACAAGGTCACGCCAGAGCTCTTCCGGATGTATCCGACTCCGAAGAAGCTGGGGGAAGCGCCTCTGCCGGAGATCGAACGGATCATCCGATCGACTGGCTTCTACCGCGCCAAGGCAAAGAACATCCAGAGCGCAGCGAAGGTCCTCGTCGAACGCTTCGGCGGAAAGGTTCCGCAGACGATCGAGGAGATGATCCAGCTTCCGGGGGTCGCGCGGAAGACGGCCAACGTCGTGCTCGGAAGCTGGTATGGCATTGCGTCAGGCGTGGTTGTCGACACGCATGTGCTGCGGCTGTCCAGGCGGCTCGAGCTGACTAGGGAAACCGATCCGGTGAAGGTCGAGCGGGATCTGGAGAAGGTGATTCCGCAGAACCACTGGATTCAGTTTTCGCACGAGATGATCCATCACGGCCGACAGGTGTGCATCGCACGCAAGCCGCGCTGCGTGGATTGCTCGCTGGAAACGCTGTGCAACTCTGTGGATAAGACGTGGAGTTCGCGCTAGCCGGAGGGGGGGCCCCCCTCCCCCCCTGTTTTTGTAAAGTCTCTGGTTGCAATACTTAGCAAAATTGCTGGCTGTAAAGTATTCCATTCAGAGACTTTACTGGCAAAGTTTTCAAAACAATCGACTTGAACCGAAATTAGCGGCTTGGGGCTGATTTTGCCGGTTATCGCCTGTGAAATTGTGGATATTCCGTGGAAAACAGGCGGCAATTCGGCTTCGCGAATCATTGGCGTTCGGTCGAAATGAGGCCTGATTCCAGTATAGCGAAGGTGCAAGGGGGATTATGCTAGGCTTTTAAAGTTTTCTTCTCTTTCAAAATCATGGAGTTACGGGATGTTCTTCAAGCTGGAGGACTTGACAACAACTTCTCACGAGCGCAGGGATGTTGGACTCGGCGGCCTCGGCGTGAGGGGGATAGTGGAGGTCGCGAAGCGTCTGGGAGGTGATGGGTCCGATCGAAATACGTGGGATCTGAGGCGGAAGCTCCAGTCCCGCAGCTTCAAGTAATGCTAGAAGATTTGTCGCTGTCGATGAGCTGGTAAAGGTGATAGCGTTGGGCCACGCCTCGCAAGATTGGAAGAGTTCCTCGATCGCCGCGATCGAGCTGGCAGGGACAACGGTGCGGTATGCCGGCACGATCGTCACCTCCGCTCCGGCAGCGCGGAGGGTGTCGGGCAGGTAATCTCTCGCGGTTTCGGCGCGGACGAGGAGGAACCGCGTGGGGCTCCCATCGGCCTGGCGGACGTGGGGTAGCAGCTCTTCCGTAAGCGATTCGGCCACGGCTTGAGCAGGCAGCAGGTCGGCTCGAAGGCCGATCGCGCCCAGTGCCCGGGCCGTCGCAGAACCAATCGCAGCAATTTTCGGCGTTGAACCCAATCGACCCCCGGCCCGTTTGGAGAAGGCTTCGACCGCATTGGAGCTGGTGAACAGCAGCCAGTGGAAGGTGTCCGGCCGGGAGAGCGCTTCGTCGAGTGGTGCAAAGGTGGTTGGCTCAGCCAGCTCGATCGTGGGGATAAGGATCGGCTCAGCTCCAAGCGCGCGGAGTTGATCGGCCAGCGCCGACGCCTGGTGCGGTGAGCGGGTGATAAGAATTCGGGGTCGCGTCATACGTGATCTTCGCTCTCTGTCTTCGTCTTCTCAGCCGTCACCACTTCCATTGCGGCTCTTGCCCGGCAGGCCGACAGTTGGTCTACTTCGCTGCGACTGTTTTTCCGGATACAACCTGCACAGTAAGTATCTCGTACGGCTTGATCGAAGCCGTCACGGCATCACCAGCTAGCGGCAGGTGCAGGTGTTCAGGTGGAAGTTCGCAGGCCATGGTCAAGCCTTTTCCTGCGATGTTTACCGTTAGCTAATCCTTCTTGAGCGACTTCTTGAGCAGACCCCATTCTTTTGATTTTCTTAGAGCGGTCCAGTCTTTTTCAGTCTTATCCGCGTAGGCGCGGGCAAAACTGAGAATCGCGCGATCGAAACGGTCGGAAGTCCCCAGGTAAGCAGCAATCGTCACTGGGTCACCGGCGCGGGCATGGCCGCGCGCAAACAGCTCGCCGCACACGTCCGCATAGCCCAGCAACGAACCCGCGGTCAGTCCCTCCAGGTCGAGCGACGCCTTGTGATCGTTCAATTGCCGAACTAGATAATCGCGTCCATCGATCGTCGTATAACCCAGGAATGGGTCTGAGCTTAGCTGCATCGCACGCTGACCATCCATCACGCGATGGCCCTGGTGAGTATGGCCTGACCCCTCCGGCAGATACGGCGCATACGCCGATGCAGGCTCTTCTTTGATCTGCAGGAATAGAGGATCGGTGCCATGAGGGCGGCTTAGGCCTTCGAAATAAATCACATAGTCGCGCAGGCCGACCGAGCCCGTACCGACGACCTTGAACGCAACATCCTGCGGGCTGTATTGCTCCAGAAAGTGACGTCGTTCCGGCTGCAGCGTGCGGGCATACGGGCCGAGGGCTGCAAGAACCGTCGCAGCCTCCTTCGGGGTAAGGCGCTCCAGAAGCGGCGGATCCGAGCGGAAGACGCGCGCCTCAGCGGCGCCATAGACCGGCTTCGTCACGATAGAACCAGCCGGCACGCGCGGAGCTCGGATCTTTGCCGAATCACTCACAGGTTCCGTCAGAGACTTCAGCAGTCTCTGAGGCGTGGAGTGCCCGGCCTGGGCGAAGATCTCGGGCATCGGGTCCATCGCGCCCAGCCGGTGGATCTGGTAGTGAACAACCTCGAGCACCGGCATGGCGGCAAAGACGTGCATCATGCGCCTGTACTGCTCGGTAAAGTGGAGAACCGCATCGCGGCGCACAGACCGCTTTATACCGGCTCCCCTGCCAGCCAGAATCAGGCTCGTAGCAAGGCGTTTAATGTCGTACTCAAACGGTCCACGCACGGTTTCGTCGAAGTCGTTGATGTCGAAGACGAGGCGGCCATCGGGCGATGCATACGCTCCGAGGTTCAGTACATGGGCGTCACCGCAGAGTTGCGTCGTGATGCCAGTATTTGGATGGCAGGCGAGGTCCGCAGCCATAATCGGGACCGCCCCGCGAAAGAAGCCGAACGCACTGGCGGCCATCCGCTCATACTTTACCGCGACAAGACGGGGCACACGCCCAACCATGGACTCGCGCAGCAACTCGAGCGGCTCATGTTTGCAGGCCGTGGGCAGAAAGTCGGCGTGCGCACTCCGCGCGAGCTGCTTGCGCGCGCGGAGGCCCAGGGCCTGGCGATCGGCGTGGGTTAGCGGCGTGGCGAGCGTAGTCATTTGATCCGGTGTGAGCAATATTACGACATACAGACGGACATGTGCGCTAGAGGATAGAGGAGTGCATCTCTACCGGTAGACCGGCCTAACGCTGCAGCGGTGGCTCGGGTATACACTTTCCCTGATCACCTACGCGGCCTGCCAGTCCATGGCAGGCCGGATTGTTTAGATTCGGGTTGGAGATTGTGATGGCAGCAAAACAGGATGAGCTCATAAAGAGCACGATGGCACGGACACCGGTGACGCTGTATGGACGCGAGTTGGCAGCCAACCAGCGGATTCCATTGAATCTCGATTGGGTTGAGGAAGTGCGCGTCAACACCAGCGCAGTGGAGCGGCGCGCCGCTACCCTGGGCGCCCGGAGATCGGTGAAGAAGGAGTGGCAGGCCGCGTGGCTACTGCGCGCGATCACCTGCATGGACCTCACAACGCTCAGCGGTGACGACTCAGCCGAGCGCGTTCGGCGGCTGTGCGCGAAGGCGCGACGCCCGCTGCAGGACCATATCGTCAAGGCGCTGGGAATCGAAGAGCTGCACCTTGCTGGTCGCAAAGGACTCACATGCGGTGCGGTGTGCGTCTATCACGCCTTCGTGGAGACGGCCGTGAAGGCTCTCGAAGGCTCCGGCATCCCCGTGGCTGCGGTGTCGGCGGGCTTTCCTGCCGGACTCTCGCCGCTTGCCGAGCGCGTCGAGGAGATTCGCCGCAGCGTCGAAGCCGGAGCCAGCGAGATCGACATCGTCATCACCCGCGCCCACGTCTTCAACGGCGAATGGAATGCGCTCTACGACGAGGTCGCTGCCTTCAAAGAGGCCTGCGGGCCAGCCCACATGAAGTCGATCTTAGGGACAGGGGACTTGTCGACCTTGAGAAATGTCGCTCGCGCCAGTTGGGTCGCCATGATGGCGGGCACCGACTTCATCAAGACCAGCACCGGCAAAGAGGCTGTCAACGCGACGCTGCCCGTCTCACTGGTAATGATCCGCGCCCTTCGCGACTACGCCGAGCGCACCGGCATGGCGGTCGGCTTCAAGCCCGCCGGCGGAATTAAAACGGCCAAGCAGGCGCTCGATTGGATGGCGACGATGAAGGATGAGCTCGGCAGATCGTGGCTGGAGCCGACCCTCTTCCGCTATGGCGCGAGCTCGATGCTCGGCGACATTGAGCGGCAGTTGGAGCACTTCGCAACGGGCAGATACTCGGCGGCATATCGCCATCCGATTGCATAAACCTTGGACTGAAGCAGCGCGGTGGGCGCGGAGGAATTTGAATGAGCAGCAGCATTGTGGAGAAGTTTCAGAGCATGGAGTACGGCCCGGCGCCCGAGGATGCAAGCGAGGTGACCAAGTGGCTCGACGCGCACAAGCGCTCCTTCGGGCACTACATTGACGGCGAGTGGACCGCTGTCGGCAAGAACGCCTTCGACACGAAGAACCCCGCAACCGGTGAGGTGCTGGCGAAGGTTGCAAGCGCCGACGCGAACGATGTCGACCGTGCCGTCAAGGCGGCGCGTGCTGCCCTGCCCGGCTGGCAGGCGCTCTCCGGCCATCAGCGCGCGCGCTATCTCTACGCCTTGGCGCGGCAGGTGCAGAAGCATGCGCGCCGCCTCGCCGTGCTCGAGACGCTCGACAACGGCAAATCCATTCGCGAGTCCCGCGACATCGACATTCCGCTCGTCGCCCGCCACTTCTACCACCATGCCGGATGGGCGCAGCTATTGGGCGACTGCGGAGCCAATGGATTCGAAGCCGAGTTCCCCGGCTACGCTCCCGTGGGAGTTGTCGGCCAGATCATTCCGTGGAACTTCCCGCTGCTGATGTTCGCGTGGAAGGTCGCGCCCGCCTTGGCTGCTGGATGCACCGTCGTGATCAAACCAGCCGAGTACACGCCACTCACCGCGCTCGCCTTCGCCGAGATCGCCCACGAGATCGGCCTGCCCAAGGGCGTGCTGAACGTCGTCAACGGCGACGGCAGAACCGGCGCGGCGATCGTCGAGCATCCCGGCATCGACAAGATCGCCTTCACCGGTTCCACCGAAGTTGGCCGCATCATTCGCAAGGCAACCGCGAAGACATCCAAGCAACTCTCGCTCGAACTCGGCGGCAAGAGCCCGTTCGTGGTCTTCGACGACGCCGACCTCGACTCCGCCGTCGAGGGCCTGGTTGACGGCATCTGGTTCAACCAGGGGCAGGTCTGTTGCGCGGGCTCGCGGCTGCTGGTGCAGGAGCGCATCGCCGAGCGGCTCTACGAGAAGATCCGCGCGCGCATGGAGACGCTGCGTATCGGTTCGCCGCTGGACAAGGCCATCGACATCGGCGCGATCGTCGACCAGGTGCAGTACGACCGCATCCAGTCGCTCGTCGCCACCGGCATTGCCGAGGGCGCGACGTGTTATCAACCCAGCGTAGACCTGCCAGCACACGGCCTGTTCTTCAAGCCGACGCTGCTCACCGGCGTTGCGCCCAGCGCGACCGTAGCGCAGGAGGAGATCTTCGGGCCAGTCCTGGTCGCCATGACCTTCCGTACTCCCGCCGAAGCCATCGAGCTCGCGAACAACACCACCTACGGCCTCGCCGCGAGTATCTGGAGCGAGAACATCAACGTCGCACTCGACGTCGCCGCGCAGGTAAAAGCCGGTGTCGTATGGGTGAATGCAACCAACCTCTTCGACGCATCCTGCGGCTTTGGCGGCTATCGCGAGTCGGGCTACGGACGCGAGGGCGGCAAAGAAGGTATGTACGAGTACCTCGAGCCAACCTGGCTGCAGGACGAGTTGCATTCCGCGCCGGTCACCACACTACCCGAGCCCGAAGCCCCCATCGGCGACCCGACCGACGCACCCGTGGATTTCGGCATCGACCGTACCGTCAAGCAGTACATCGGAGGCAAGCAGGCCCGCCCCGACTCTGGATACAGCTACCCGGTCTACGGCCGCGACGGACGCCTCGTCGGCGAAGCTCCGCTGGGCAATCGCAAGGACATCCGCAATGCAGTCGAAGCAGCGCGTGCAGCCGGCAAGTGGGCGAAGACCTCCGCACATGGCCGCGCCCAGGTGCTGTACTTCATCGCCGAAAACCTGGTGCAGCGCCGCGCCGAGATCATCGCCAAGCTCGCCGAGTTCGTCGGTCCCGAACAGGCCGCCATCGAACTCGACGACAGCATCGAGCGCACCTTCACCTATGCCGCATGGGCCGATAAATTCGAGGGCACGGTCCACAATCCGCCCGCGCGCATGGTGACGCTGGCGATGAAAGAGGCCATCGGCACCATTGGAATTCTTGCGCCGGATGAGGCTCCGCTGCTGGGACTGCTCTCGCTCGTACTGCCCGCGATTGCGATGGGCAACACCGTGATTGCAGTTCCAAGCGAGCGCACCGCAACCCTTATGGGCGAGCTGTATCAGGTCTTCGACACCAGCGATCTCCCCGGCGGCGTCGTTAATCTCGTCGCTGGCAAGGCAAGCGAGCTAGGCAAGACCCTCGCCGAGCACGACGACATCGACGCTATCTGGAGCTTCCGCGATGCAGCCGCCGCGGCCATGGTAAAAGCTGCGTCGATTGGGAACCTGAAGCAGGTCTTCAGCAACGACGGCCGCGCGATCGACTGGTTCGATCCAGCGCAGGCGCAAGGTCGCTGGTTCCTCCACCACGCAACGCAGGTCAAAAACATCTGGGTGCCCTACGGGGAGTAAGCCTCGCCAGTGTGCCCCATACTGATTCCTGGCAGACTGAGGTAAGCAACACACAAGCAAGGGCTGCCTTTCGGCAGCCCTTGCTTCTTGCGGCACTGGTTCAGGCCCTACTTCTCTGGCAACCGTCCCGCCGCCGTGAGCTCCGCTGCATCCGGTCCGTGGAGGTACTCCGGGTGCTCGTCGGTCTGGAGCGCCTTCACGATGCGGTAAGCAAAGTCTGGATCAGCCTTCTTGAAGTGCGAAAGCTGCAACTTCTGGATACGCAGCGGCGTCTGGCCCAGCGAGCCCGCAATCGCCTTGGCGGTGCGGTTCTTCTCATCTTCCGGAAGCAGCCGCCACAGGTCGCCCGGCTGGGTGTAGTCGTCGTTGCCCTCGCGGTGGTTGTAGCGCCCAATCTTCTCCACCGTCTTCGAGGTGGTGTATGGGCGCTCCGTGTACTTCGCGTCCTGCGCAGGCCCACCGAAGCTGTTGGGCTCATAGTTCGGAGCCGAACCATAGTTCCCATCGAAGCGCATCGAGCCGTCACGATGGTAGTTCGCGCCCGCATTCTTGCGCGCGTTGATCGGCAGCAGATCGTAGTTGGTGCCAATGCGATAACGATGCGCATCCGGGTAGCTAAGCAACCGTCCCTGCAGCATCTTGTCCGGCGAGTAGCCCATGCCCGGAAGGACGTTCGATGGGTTGAACGCCGCCTGCTCGGTCTCGGCGAAGTAGTTGTCCGGCATGCGGTCGAGCGTCAGCACACCGACGTCGATCAGCGGGTACTCGCCATGCGGCCACACCTTCGTGAGGTCGAACGGGTCGTACTTGAACTTGTCGATCTCGGCCTCCGGCATCACCTGGATCTTCACGCTCCACGATGGGAACTCGCCCTTCTCGATCGCATGTGTCAGGTCGCGCTGTGAGTAGTCCGGATCGCTTCCCGCAAGAACCTCCGCAGCTTCCACAAGCAGGTTCTTGATGCCCTGGTTGGTCTTCAGGTGCCACTTCACATAGAACAGCTCACCCGCCGCGTTGATCAGCGAGAAGGTGTGCGAGCCATAGCCGTTCATATGGCGGTGGCCGTCCGGAATGCCGCGACCGGAAAAAAGAATCGTGACCTGGTGCAGCGACTCGGGCGAGAGCGACCAGAAGTCCCACATCATCGTTGCGGACTTCAGGTTATTGCCGGGCTCGCGCTTCTGGGTGTGGATGAAGTCGCCGAACTTGAGCGGGTCGCGGATGAAGAAGACCGGAGTATTGTTGCCGACCAGGTCCCAGTTCCCTTCCTCGGTGTAGAACTTGGTGGCGAAGCCGCGCGGGTCGCGCACGGTGTCTGCCGAACCCTTCTCGCCGCCAACTGTAGAGAAGCGCGTGAAGGTCTCGCACTTGTTGCCGATCTTCGAAAACAGCTTCGCCGAGGTGTACTTGGTGATGTCCTGCGTCACCAGGAAGTGGCCATGGGCACCGGAACCCTTGGCATGCACGACTCGCTCGGGAATGCGCTCGCGATTGAACTGCGCCATCTTCTCGAAGAGCTGGAAGTCGTCGAGCGTGATCGGACCACGGCGGCCAGCGGTAACAGAGTTCTGATTGTCGCCGACGGGACGTCCCTGATTGGTGGTGAGGAGTTGTGTCGAAGGCTTCTGGCCGTTGCCGCTGGTTCCTTTTATCTCTGCCATATCGTTAATCTCCAGGTTAACTTCTAGTTTTCGCGGGTGCGGATTCAAAACGCAGCTATCCAAGGCGCGGATGCATCGCACTAACGCAAAATTTAGATGCTGTGGAGACAATCAGGGTTTCATCTCGGGATGAAGCAATTCCTGCGCGCCCCGAGCGATGAGAGCCTCTGCCACCGACGCTCCAAGATCAAGCGCAGCGGTCCCAACAGGAACACGCTTCACCACATGCGCCACCTGTTCACCGTCCCGCGAAACGACCATTGCATGCATATGCCACTGCTCGTCCGCCAGATGGCAATAGGCCCCGAGCGGTAGCTGGCAGCCTCCTCCGAGCGCATTGAGAACCGCGCGCTCAGCCTGTGTAGCGTACTCGGCGTCCGGGTCGTTCAGCGCGCGAACAGCATCGTAAACGTACGGGTCGCGGGCAGGATCCTCCGTGTCGAGCGGGTGCTTGGGACAACGAGTCTCAAGGCCCAGCGCCCCCTGTCCCGGAGCTGGTGTAAGCTCGTCCACGGAAAACCGCTGGTGAACGTGCTCCGTCCGCCCCAGCCGGTCGAGCCCAGCCGACGCGAGCACAAGAGCATCGGCCTGTCCCTCCGACCACTTGCGCAACCGTGTGTCGATGTTCCCGCGCATCTCGACGAAGCGGATGTCCGGTCGCAGCGCGAGCAGCATTGCCTGCCGGCGCGGGCTCGTGGTGGCGATGCTCGCACCGGACGGGAGCATATGCAGCCCCCAATACTTTTCGCACACAAACGCATCGCGCGCATCGACCCGCTGCGGGGTGGCCGCAAGCGTAAATCGCTCGTCCAGCGTCGTCGGCAGATCCTTCAGCGAGTGCACCGCGAGGTCGATCCTGCCCGCTGCCAGCGCGTCCTCGATCTCCTTGATGAATATGCCCTTGGCATCCAGCGGCGATCCATCGTCAAAGGCTGCCGGCGTGACAAATCCCGGCTCCTGCATGCGGTCGCCAACCGTGCGAATAACCTCAATCTCAACCGCGTGGCCATTGCCGCGAAGCTGCGCGGCGACGTGGTTGGACTGCCACAGTGCAAGCTGCGAGCCGCGCGATCCAATTCGAATAGTGTATGTATTCACAGTCTCTCTAGAATACCCTGTTCGGGCACCTCGTCAGCCATGCGGCCGGGGTAGCACCGGGGTAACCCTAAGCAGCGCAGCGCTCAGCGGGCGAACGCGAACCGTCGGGGATTGGACCGACGGTCATTTTAGCGGCGCGGCGCATTAGCGGGCCAACGGAAACTCGATGCGAAATTGCGTAGTCGCACCCGAAGGAAGCCCACCCGGCTGGCTACTGCTCTGCGCAAAGATCTGACCGCCGTTCTTCTCCACCAGTTCCTTAGTAACCCACAGGCCGATACCGGTGCCAACCTCCTCCTTGGTACTGAAGAAGGCCTCAAAGATCCGCGGCAGATGCACCTGGTCGATACCCCCGCCGTTATCTTCAACGATCAACACTGCCTTGTTCTCCTCGCGGGCGATGTGAATCGCAATGCGAGCATCACCAAGCCCCACGGCATCCGCCGCATTGGCGATCAGGTTCGTCGCAATCTGGCGAAGCTCATGCGGAGCGATCGTGATGCAGACATCCGGTTGATAGTGGCACTCGACCCTGATGTTCTTCGTCTCGAAGCGGTGGTTAAATATCGAAAGCACCTCGTCGACAACCGCCGCAACCTCGGTCTCGGCGGCACTCGCACTGGTGCGAACGAAGCCCAGCGTCAGCCGCGTGATATTGCTCAGCCGCGCAAGTTCGCACTCGGCGGTCGCCAGATACGATTGCGTGTCCTTGTCCAGGCATATACCGGAGCGCGCAAGGTACAGCAGGTTCGTAACCGATTCGAGCGGATTGTTGATCTCGTGCGCAACAGTCGAAGCAAGGCGCCCCATGGCAGCCAGCTTCTCCGCGCGCAACAGGGCGGCCTCGGCCTTCTTGCGCTCGGTGATATCGAGGGTCACGCCGCGCCAGACACAACGGCGTCCGGAAACACGATTGCCGCTCATCTCAAGCGTATGGACCTCCCGGTTCGGCCACAAGACCCGGTACTCAAACACCACCGACTCCCAGGAGTTCCGCATCGATTCAGTCAAATCACGCAGCCGCTGATCGTCATCCGGATGAACCAGTGGAAGCAGAGAGGGCATCTCTTCCAGTTCGCTGTAGGGTCGGCCGAAGAGCTGATAGCTGCCGCTGTACCACCTCTCGCTCTTCCCACTGTCGAGATCGATGGTCCAGCATGCGCACCTGCTGCTATTGAGCGACGCAATCAGGTCGTCCGTACGCTCCTTCAATGCAACAAGCGCCGCCTCGAGCTGCTCCTCGGAACGCTGCCGCTCGCGGCTCATGAACCACACCACCAGCGCCGCTGCAACCAGCACCAATACATGCAGCAACTCGGCGTAGATCGATAGCGTGTGCTCCGTGCTCATGAGCAGCATGCAGCAACGCGAAAGCAGGGAAACCAGGACCGTGAGCAGCGACGGAGCCAGCCCACCCAGGATTCCTACGACAACAACCGCAAGCAGGTGCAGAGAGTACGGAAGGCCACGCAGAGCACCCACTCGGTCGGTCAGGACTGTGGCGATTACGGGGAGAAAAACCGCAAGCACGAAAGCGATTTTGCGGCGCGATTCCCGACCCGGTCGCAAAGGCGCAATAAAACTCATCCAGCTTGCTCTCCTACTGTGTACCGTCGCATGGTTGCGAGCCGGGCCGGGCTTACACACCGGAATGTGTAGAGTTTACCTCAGCCGCACATAGCCGATGACGACCTCGAATCGGGCCATCGCTCTGAGTGCATCAAACTGCACGATGCAATAGGCTGCTCACATGAAGGTAATTCTATTCGGCGGAACGGGCATGGTCGGCCAGGGCGTACTGCGCGAGTGTCTTCAGGACCCACGCGTGGAACATGTGCTGCTCGTCGTGCGTCATGCAACCAGTACAGCCTCGCCAAAGCTAACCAGGCTGGTGCAGGAGAACTTCTTCGACTGGACAAGCGTCGAAGACCAGTTCAATGACTACGACGCCTGCTTCTTCTGCCTGGGCGTCTCAGCGGTTGGAATGAACGAGGCTGCATACCGGCGCATCACCTATGACCTGACGCTGAGCGTGGCTGAAGTGCTGGTCCGTCGCGGCGTAAAGACCTTCGTATATGTCTCAGGACAAGGCACGAATGAGCATGGCCGCGCGATGTGGGCGCGCGTCAAGGGTGCGACCGAGAGCGCGCTCCAGCAACTGCCGTTCGCGCAAGTCTTCTGCTTTCGGCCTGGCTACATCCAGCCATTGCATGGCGTTCGCTCGAAGGTCGGTTGGTACAACGCCGTCTACGCGGCACTGGGGTGGTCCTATCCGGCACTCCGTCGCATCGCACGAAACTTTGTGACGAGCACCGAAGAGGTTGGGCGCGCCATGATCTCCGTCGCGGTGCATGGGTATCCCAAACAGGTGCTGGAGACTGTCGACATCGCTGTAGCGGCGCAACGCCCTTAGTCGTCTGATTCTGAATCTGCGGCGATTTCGCGCAACGCTGCGATCTGCGGATGCAACAGCTTGCCGGTAAGCGACTTGGTAAGGCGGTCAACCGCGGCGAGTTGCTCCGCCGAGAGTGGTTGGCGGGAAAGCTGTTGCGTAATCCTCGTAAGCTCATGCTGGCGCACCACCTCGGCGTCGAGCAGCAGATGCTTGATCGCCTCCGTGGCTGGAGCCTGCAAGACCCGGTCGCTATACCGGGCGACCTCCCTGCTCACGATCGACTCGGCGGCATCGGCCTCGCGGCTACGCACCGCCTTGTTCTGTATCGCCACCTGCTGCAGGTCGTCGATGTCGTAGACGAAGCAGCCTTCCAGATCATTCACCGCCGGAGCCACGTCTCGCGGCACGGCGATATCAATGAAAAACACCGGGCGATTCTTCCGGCGCTGCAGCAGCGTGCGTGAATTCTCGGGCGTAAACACCTGGCCCGCACCGGTGCTGGTAATGATGATGTCGGCGCGGTACGCCTGTTCATGCAGCTGATCGAGCGGAATCACGCCGGTAGTGATACTGGGCGTGCGCAACGCATCGGCGATGACCTGCGCACGCGATTCGGTGCGGTTCGAAACCAGCAGCATCGTTGCGCCCTGCTGAATCAAGTGGCGAGCCGTAAGGTCGCTCATCTTGCCCGCGCCAACCAGCAACACCGTCTTACCCGAAAGCGACCCAAAGATCTTGCGCGCGAGCTCCGCAGCCACCGAGGCAACCGAAACCGTCGAGTTGCCGATCTGGGTCTCCGTCCTCACCTTCTTCGCAACCGAGAAGGCACGCTGCAGCAGTGGGTCAAGCATCGACTTCACCGCACCAACCTCGCGCCCGATCGTCCACGACTGCTTCACCTGGCCGAGGATCTGCGGCTCGCCCACAACCATCGAATCCAGCGAACTCGCGACGCGGAACAGATGCCGAACCGCCTCACGCTCACGAAACTCATACAGATGCGGCTCGATGTCCGTGGCCCGCACCTGCAGGTACTCGTTCAGAAAGCGGATCATACTCAACGTCGGCGCGGGTCGGCCGGCGCTGAATGCATCCGTTTCAGCCTCTGACCCGTCCTGTGCACCGTCCTGCACCGTCAGAAGCTCAACGCGATTGCAGGTAGAAAGGATCAGCGCCTCGCGAACGCCCGGCTGGCCTGCCAGCGTGCGCGTTGCATCGGCGAGCCGATGCGTCGGAATAGCCAGCCGCTCGCGAATGGCAATCGGCGCGGTCGCGTGGTTCACACCCAGCAGCAGCAGCTTCGAGTTTCGCGACGTTGATCGCATGGTGTTCTCGATCCTTTTATCCCTCATGGCGCCTTGAACCTATGCACGGCAGAGAGTGAATTCGCAGCCCACACGGCAAGCATAACGAGGAACACGAAGCTGGAAAGATAGACTGCACGACGTCCGCGCAAACCACTATGGCTGCGGATGAAGATCATCAGAATGTAGGCAATCCACATCGCAATGGACAGCAACACCTTCGGATCGGCAAAGAACGCAAGACCAATCGACTGGAGCGCCAGTACCGAGCCGATCAGCAGCCCCGCCGTCATGCAGGGCAGTCCGAAGCGCAGTGCGTTGAGCCCGATCTGGTCCAGCGTCTCAAGCGGCGGCAGCCATCCGCGCTTGGATTCAGTGCGCTTCTGCTTCAGGCGGCGCTCCTGGATCAGATACAACAGGCTCGCAATCAGCGAAAGAAAGAGCGCGGCATAGGCAGCCAGCAGCAGAGCGATGTGCAGCAACAGCCACCCTGTGCGGACCAGCGGGTAGACGATTCTCTCGTGGCCGGGATGGAACGCTGGAACGATCGCCAGCAGCACGGCAACCGGCAAAAGAAACATGCCAAACGACACCGTACGGTAGTGCACGGCCAGGATCAGGAACGCCACAACCAGCAGCAGCCCCAGCATCGAAAGTGTCTCGTGCGTGTCGATCGGCAGCGCCCGGTGCGCGGCATACAGCGTCTCCGTAATGGAGACGAAGTGGAAGAACGCCCCGCCCATTGCAGAGGGCAGCGCGATGTGGCGCCAGCGCGGGCGGTTGTACAGCGCCGCGGGCAGCACCGCGAGAGCGGCTATGCCGTAGAGAATGACCGCGAGTCGGAGCCAGAGGAGAGACATTAAGTTCAGTGTCGCTTGGAAGGTGTGAGCGAGATACCAGTATATCTGTAATCGCTGGCCGCTAATCGATTACAGCGCAGATCTGCTGGCATCGTAGGCCACGGACTGCTCCAGATAGGCCTGCAGTTTGCTTTCAATCAGCGAAAGCGGCAGGAACATTGGGCGGTCGACGATCTCAATCGATAGCTTGCCATCGTCATAGGTATACTTCGCGGTTACCCCGTCTTTCACGAGCGTTCCGGAAGGCCCGGTCAACTCGATGCCATTGCTACGCAGACGTTGGGTGGCCGCAGCGAACTGCGTCTCCGACATGGGAATCTCAATCACTTTGCCAGTGTAGGGGGTAGTCGAGAATTTGGCTAGGCGTCTGCGGTATTCTGGGCTTTCTGGAACAAGTGGATGGCAATGGCGATTGAGGCAGGTGGAGTTGGGAGCGACAACGGGCTGACACCGGTGATGCGGCAGTATCGCGCCGCCAAGGATGCGCACCCCGATGCCCTGCTCTTCTTTAGGCTCGGCGACTTCTATGAGCTCTTCTACGACGATGCGCTGATCGCCGCACGCGAGCTGCAGTTGACCCTGACCTCGCGCGACAAGACCAAATCCGTGCCGATGTGCGGCGTTCCCTATCACTCGGCGGGCAACTATCTGCAGCGCCTCCTGCGCAAGGGCTATCGCGTCGCGCTGTGCGAGCAGATGGAAGACCCGAAGGCCACCAAGACCATCGTCCGTCGCGAGGTGACCCGCGTCCTCACGCCCGGCACCGCCGTGGATGCAGCCCTCGACGCCAGCGAAAGCCAGTGGCTTGCCAGCATCGCCGCCGTTGGCGCAGGCGCTGCGGCCTGCGTGGGCATTGCGGCGATCGACCTCTCCACAGGCGAATTTCGCGCCACTGAATTCTCCGGCGCACCCGCATGGGCCCTGGCCCTCGATGAACTCGCGAGGCTGCGCCCCGCAGAGGTCATCTTCCCTCGCGGCGCCGGCTTTGGAGCAACCTCACAGAGCGTCCGTCAGGGAGTTCTCCGCGACACCGGCGCAGAAGCAAAAGAAGAGCCTGCGCAGCTCGAGATCGCCGGCGCGCGCACCGAAGTCGAGGACTGGGCCTTCACCGAGGACTATGCCCTCCCGCTCCTTCGGCAACAACTGCGCGTGCTTTCCCTCGACGGCATGGGCCTCGCCAATCACGCCGCCGCAGCCGTCGCCGCTGGCGCCATCATGCACTACCTGCGCGCCACCAAGCAGGGCGCGCTCGAGCACATCGACACATTGCGCTACTACGAGCGTCGCGACTGCCTCGAGCTCGACGCCGTCAGCGTCCGCAACCTCGAATTAGTCGACCCACTCTTCTCCAGCGAAGGCCCACAAACCACACTCTTCTGGACGCTCGACTACTGCTGCACCCCCATGGGCAAGCGCCTTCTTCGATCGCAACTTCTGCGCCCCATGCAATCGCTCCCCGCAATCAACGCGCGCCTCGATGCCGTAGGCGAAGCCGCCGCCGACATCCGCCGCCGCGAAGGCCTGCGCCGCGCCATGGACGGCGTCCTCGACCTCGAGCGGCTGCTGGGCCGCGTCGCAATGGAGACAGCAGGCCCCCGCGAGGTCGTTGCGCTCGGCGCAACCGTTGCGCGCCTCCCCGGACTGCGCTCCGCCGTTGCCGAGTTTGCCGCCACAAATCCAACCGGACGCTGGGCCGAACTCGCCGCTGCATTCGATACGCTCGACGACCTGCACGAGATCATCACGCGCACGCTGGTCGATGAACCTCCGGTCGCGCTCAGCGATGCCGGAGCCATTCGCGAGGGCGTAGACGCCGAACTCGACGAGCTGCGTGGCCTCTCATCGAGCGGCCGCCAGCGCATCGCCGCCATCGAGGAGCGCGAACGCGAGCGCACGGGAATCTCTTCGCTCAAGGTGCGTTTCAACACGGTCTTTGGCTACTACCTCGAGGTCACGAAGGCCAACGCGAAGTCTGTCCCCGCCGACTACGAACGCAAGCAAACCCTCGTCAACGCCGAGCGCTTCACCACTCCCGAGCTGAAGGAGCTCGAGACAAAGATCCTCACCGCGCAGGAGCGCTCCAGCGAGATCGAGCGCCGCATCTTCACCGAGCTCCGCCGCCAGCTGCTGACCAACGCCGCCCGCGTGCGCGAGACCTCACGCCATATCGCGGAGATCGACCTGCTCGGCTGCTTCGCGCATCTCGCAGCCATGCGCGGATGGGTTCGCCCGCAGGTAGATTCCAGTGGCGTGCTCGAATTCGCAGCCGCGCGTCATCCCGTAGTCGAACGCCGGATGGAAGATCAGGGCGCCGGCCGATTCGTTCCAAACTCCCTCAGCCTGTCTTCAAACGACTGGAGCCCTGCACCTGCGGCGAGCAGTTCGCTGCTCCTCATCACCGGCCCAAACATGGGCGGCAAGAGCACCTACCTGCGCCAGGCCGCGCTGCTCGTCATCATGGCGCAGTGCGGCTGTTTCGTGCCCGCGGAGCGCATGCATCTCGGCCTCGTCGATCGCATCTACACCCGCATCGGCGCCAGCGACAACGTCGCCCGCGGCCGCTCCACCTTCATGGTCGAAATGACCGAGACCGCCGCCATCCTCAACACCGCCACCGCACGTTCCCTCGTGTTGCTCGACGAGATGGGCCGCGGCACCGCGACCTACGACGGCCTCTCGCTCGCCTGGGCTACGGTTGAACACCTGCATGATACCGTCGGCGCGCGCACACTTTTCGCCACCCACTATCACGAGCTCACACTTCTCGCCGAGCGCCTGCCGCACCTCAGGAACGTGCGCGTCACCGTGCGCGAGAACGCCAGCGGCATCGTCTTCCTCCACACCGTCGAGCCCGGTGCAGCCAACAAGAGCTACGGCATTGAGGTCGCACGCCTCGCCGGCCTCCCCAACGCCGTGATTAGTCGCGCACGCGAAGTCCTCAAGGTCCACGAGCGCGCAGAGTCGCAACAGGTCCGCGAGGCCACGCCCTCCGCACATGAACCGCGCGTCCAGATGACCATGTTCACCCCCCTCTCGCAGCGCATCGTCGACCGCATCGAGCAGGTCGACGTCGACGGCCTCACCCCCCGCGACGCCCTGCAATTACTCGCCGACCTGCAGCGCGAGTTGAAAGGCGGCAACGCATGAACTCTCCCACACCCAAGCCGATGATCGTCGCCGGCGTCATGAGCGGCACCTCGGCCGACGGCGTCGACGTCGCCCTCTGTCGCATCTCTCCCGCGCTCCGCAACGGCAGCGCCCCACGCATCAAGGTCCTCGGCCATCGCGCCTTCGCCTACAACAAAAAACTCCGCACAACCATCCTTGCTGCAGCTGCCGGAGATGCGACGAGCGCAGCTGAGCTGGCGCAACTCTCCTGGCGACTCGGCGAGGTCTATGCCGAGTGCGTCGAGACCGCATCCCGCGAATTGAAGTTGAAGCCACAACTCATCGCATGCCACGGTCAGACGATCTATCACCAGGCAACGTCCGCAAACTTCTTAGGCAAGCCACTGCGCTGCACATCGCAGATCGGCGAACCCGCCCCCATCGCCGAGCGCTTGCACCTTCCCGTCGTCAGCGACTTCCGCCCCGCCGATCTCGTTGCTGGAGGCCAGGGCGCGCCGCTCGTTCCAATGCTCGACTACTGCCTCTTTCGTCACGAGAGCAAGAATCGCCTGCTGCTGAATCTCGGCGGAATTGCGAACATCACCACGCTACCCGCAGGCTGCACTGTGAACGACATCCTCGCCTTCGACACCGGCCCAGCCAACATGGTCATCGATGCGGCGATGCATCGGCTCTACGGTCGCGGCTTCGACAAAGACGGTGCCACTGCAGCCCGTGGTCGCGTGCTCGACACCGTCGTGAAGCGTCTGCTGCAAGCAAAATACTTCTCGGCCCCACCCCCCAAATCCTGCGGTCGCGAAGAGTTCGGCGCAGCCGTCGTCGACAACCTCCTCGCGCTCTGCGACAACGAAAACGCGCGCAAGCAGGACACGATCGCAACCGCAACCGCGCTCACCGCAGAGAGCATCCTCGATGCCTACCGCAAATTCTGCTGGCCACACCTCGGCCAGCGCGCCACCCTCGCCAGCGCCACCGAAATGTTCGTTGCCGGCGGCGGGGCCAACAACGTCACGCTCCTGCGCATGCTCACCGAAGGCTTCGCCGCCCTCAACGTAAAGGTCGCGACCACCGCCAGCGCGGGTCTCGCAGTCGAGGCCAAAGAAGCTGCGGCCTTTGCCCTGCTCGGCTGGCTCACATGGCATGGGCTTCCAGGCAACGTTCCCAGCGCCACCGGCGCGAGCCGCGCAGTCATCCTCGGCAAGGTGACCTTAGCGTGAGGCATCGTGCGGCAACCGCGCTGTTGATGGCGACGATACTGTCGCTAACGGCCTGCAACGCCCGCAACAACACCCCCCACACCCTCACCTTCCTCATCGAAAGCTCGCCCAACAATCTCGACCTCCGCCAGGGCACCGACGCACAGTCCGAGCGCGTCGGCGAGCTCATCTACGATCCGCTTGTGCGCAAGGACGCGCACTTCGACCTGCAACCTTGGCTCGCCACCAGCTGGGAGCGCCCCGACGCGCTCACCTGGGTCTTTCATCTGCGCAGCGGCGTCCGCTTCCACGACGGCAAACCGATGACCTCCGAGGATGTCGCCTGGTCCATTCGCAGCATGACCAACGGCACCCTGATTACCGCCAAGGGAGGATCGTTCAAGGATGTAACTGCCGTCGAGGCGCGCGATCCTCTGACGGTCGTCGTGCGCACCCGCACTCCAATCGCAAGTCTGCTCTTCAACCTCAGCGACGGCCTGTTCGGAGTCGTCGAGAACGGCGCCGGTCGCGACGAGGGCCTTCACCCAATCGGCACCGGGCCCTTCCGTTTCGTCGATCAGGTGCAGGACAAAGAAGTCGTCGTCGACCGCAACCCCACCTACTGGGCGGGCGCGCCAAGTCCGACGCTCGACCACGTCCGCTTTGAGGTCGTTCCCGACACCATCACCGCCGCCCTCGAGATGAAGAAGGGCTCGGGTGATGTCGAAAGCAATGTCCTCACGCTCGACATGGTCCACTCCCTTCGCCGGGAGCCAAATCTCCGCGTCGACAGCGGCCCCGGCGCGCGCGTCGACTACGTCAACTTCAACGTGCAGGACCCCGCCCTGCACGACAAGCGCGTACGCCAGGCAATCGCCTCTGCGATCGACAAGGGCGCACTGATCGCCGCACTTTGGCGTGGGCAGGCGCGCTCGGCCGACACGCTCCTTCCGCCCGGACATTGGGCCGCCGCAAGCGACAGTGATCTCGCGCAATACCCCCACAACGTCGCGCGCGCGCTTCAACTCCTCGATGCAGCGGGCCTGAAGCCCGACAAGAATGGCGTGCGTTTGCGGTTGACCATGAAGACCTCGACCGACGAGACGACGCGCCTCGAGGCGCAGGCCATGCAGGCCGAACTGCGCGATGCAGGCATCGTGCTCACGCTCCGCTCAGCCGAGTTCGGAACCTTCTACTCCGACATCACCAAGGGAGCATTCCAGATATACATTCTGCGCTGGATCGGATCGAACGAAGACCCGGACATCTTTCACTACACCTGCGCGACAGAGATGTTTCCTCCGAAGGGCGCGAATCGCGGTCACTACTCCAACCCCCGCGTAGACGCGCTGCTGAAGGCCGCAAGCGCAGACACCGACGAAGCCGCGCGGCGTCAGGATTACGTCCAGGTACAACAGATTCTCGCCAACGATCTACCCAGCATTCCGCTCTGGTATCCAGATAACGTGGTCGTGCACTCGGCACGGCTAACGAACATCACACTGAACCCAGGTGGCAGCTTTGATTTTCTACGAACCGCCGAGTTGCGGTAGGACACGACAGCGCGGGATGCGCCTTCCTTGGTTGCCCTCCAGGGATTCGAACAGCATTACAGTGAGTTTTGCGTTCCTGTGACGGATTTGATTCTTAAACCTCAAGTCAAAACCCAGGCAGAGATTCACCGCTTCAATACTCGGGTTAAAGAAGGAGATATCAAACCGCCACGTGAACGCTTAGGAGACCCCAAGCAGATTGCGGAATTGCGGAAGTCTGGAAAGAGTTTCATGACAATCGCCCGCGAACTTAGCCTTTCAGATGGAATTGTCCAACGCCGCTTCAAAGAAGCTGGCGTACCAGATCCAGTTGCTCGTCGCATTCCCCTAAATGCAACTGACATTGTGAGGGTTAGAAGTGAGGGGAAGAGCTTTGCCGCCATCGGGCGCCTTTTTGGAGTTTGCCAAACTACAATCTACGACCGAATCAAAGAGGCCGACCCGTCGTTGCTCGGTTTTGTGCGAACCGGGCCCAACTCGACCCCAATCAGATCGTAATGATGAGAGAGAACGGCATGAGCTTCAACAAGATTGCGCATACGTTGAAAGCCACGGTGAACCGAGTCTGGACGATTTACTACAACACGACAGGTAAGACCCCTCGAACCCCAGGTGATGTCCGCGGAAATCCCTCTGAAGTACTCCGGCTTAGGAAAATGGGGATGACGTTCGACCAAATAGGCGCTGAATTGTCGATCTCAAAGTCGTATGCCAACATACTATTCAGTCAGGTCACGCATAGCGTCCGCCGCGACAGCGGCTTCGTTCAAACGCGGTTCTCGTGAGTTACCCCCCCAAAGATCGACGCTCCGGAAGTTATCTGGCTCGGCGTACGCCACCAGTTCGGCCGCTCTGCACGAAAAACGTCAGTGTTCAAACGATGTTAGCGGCAAGTTCGCGCTCAGAGGGCGGCCATTGGCGAACTTGGTCAAAAGCCGACTTTGCGGGAGTTTAGGTGGACGCAAACTGCTCTTGCTCGTCTAAGCCGGGAAGGGGTAGGGAATACTGCATTACGCCAGATAGCGGCAAAAGACCTGCGACAAATAGCTACCAAAGCAACACTGTGAGGTTTCAGAGAGATTCTTCCCGGACGGGTATGAAGAACCGGAAGACGGTTCCGCCTCTGGTGCCTAGAGATTTCTGGCGGGAGCGGAACCGGATGCGGCCCTGGTGTTTGCTGACGATCTCGTGGGAGATCCAGAGGCCGAGGCCGGTTCCGGTGTTTCCCTTTGTGGAGAAGAAGGGCTCGAAGATGCGATCGTGGGTGGCGGGGTCCATCCCTATGCCGTTGTCGGCTACAGTAATGGCGATGCCCTCGCGGCCGTGTTTCCAGTCATGGGCAAAGGAGGTACGGACGATGATGCGTCCGCCCTCGGAAACCGCATCGATGGCGTTTCCAATGAGGTTGGCGAGGACCTGCCGTATTTCTCCGTCGTGGGCGAATATGAGGGGATCGGCGCGGAACTGGCGGACGACCTCGACCCGGAGATGGCGGAGGCGGGATTCGAGCAGAGAGAGGACGGTGCCGATGAGCTCGTGGATATCGGTGTGGGCGGGGCGGGTGGAGGCGCGGTGAAAGCGGAGGGTCTGGACGGTGATCTGGGTGACGCGGTCGAGCTCTTTCTGGGCGAGATCGAGATAGCCGCGAGCCTCGATGGGCAGACTGGTTTGGGAGATGAGGTAGAGGCAGTTAGTGATGGCTTCGAGGGGGTTGTTAATCTCGTGGGCAATAGAAGAGGCGAGGCGACCGACGACGGCGAGCTTCTCGCTGCGGCGGAGGACCTCCTCGCTTTTCTTCTGGAGAGAAAGGTCGGCGATGAAGGCAGCAAGTTGGCGCTTCTCACTGGAGTCCTCGGGGTTGAGGGAGGCTACTCCGATAAGGACTTCGACAGGGGTGCCATCGCGAGTGGTGCAGACGGACTCAAAGGGCTCGGTGGAGATCGTGCCGTTGGCGAGTGCGGTGGTGTGAGCCTCGGTGAGCGCTGGGCAGATCGAGGTGAGCGCGATGGAGCCAGACAGGAGACCGGTCTCGGAATAGTGGAGAAGGCGCTCGGCGGCGTGGTTCGCGTAGGTGATGTGGCCGGCGAAGTCGCTGATGATGAGGCCCAGAGGCATGGCTTCGACAAGAGAGTGAAAGCGGGCTTCGCTGGCGCGGAGTGCAAGCTCGGCAGCGAGGCGGTTGCGGCGGGTGGAAGCATCCTTGAGCTCGCGGTGGATAGCGGGGGCCAGGCGGGTGAGGTTGTTCTTGGAGACGTAATCATGGGCCCCGGCGCGCATGGAGGATACGGCGGTCTCCTCGGAGACGGCTCCCGAAAGCATGATGAAGGGCAGATCGAGACCCGAGGACTTGAGCAACTGGAGTGCGGCGGGTCCGCTGAAGTTGGGAAGATTGTAGTCTGCGAGAACGACGTCAGGAAGGTCTGGAGCACGGAGAGCGTCGAGCATCTCCGCCGCCGTTTCGACCCTCATGGTTTTGGGCACAAATCCGTTGCGGCTCAGATGCCGCTCCAGCAGGGCTGCATCGTCGGCGTTGTCCTCCACCAGCAAAACGCGAACGGGGCTTGATTCTAGATCTGCGATGGGCATTCGTTGAGCACCAGCCAGTACATTCCAAGCTGCCGCGTAGCCTCCGCAAAGTCCGTGAAGTTCACCGGCTTGCGGATATAACTGTTGACCCCAAGCTGATAGCTGCGAACGATGTCGCGCTCCTCGTCCGAGGAGGTAAGGACAACAACGGGTAACATGCTCGTGGCAACGCCTTGGCGAATGCGCCGCAGAACTTCGAGGCCATCAATCTTGGGGAGCTTGAGATCAAGCAGAACGACCTGAGGCTTAATCGCGTTCTCACCAAAGAGAAGGTTGAGGGCTTCTTCCCCGTCGCGGGCGACTCGTACATCATTGGCGATATTGGATTTCTTAAGGGCGCGAATCGTAAGGAGTTCGTGATCAGGATCGTCCTCGACCAGGAGGATAAGCTTAGTACTGTCTATCATTACAGCTATCCTAACGTAAACCAGAATGTCGCGCCGTGATTGATGACGCTGTCGGCCCAGATATCCCCGTGATGGCGGTGGATGACGCGGGCGACGGTGGCGAGTCCGATTCCAGAACCCTTGAAGTCCTTGTCGCCATGCAAGCGGTTGAAGGCGGTGAAGAGCTTGTCGGCGTAAAACATATCGAAGCCGGCGCCGTTATCACGGACGAACCAGGCCTTCTTCTCCTTATCCCAACCGAAGTCAACAACGGTGGTGGGCATCCTGGAACTGAACTTGACGGCGTTGCCCAGAAGGTTTTCGAGGGCTATGCGAAGGAGTTTGGGATCGCCCGAGGTCTGCAGGTTGGGCTCAATGTTGAAGGTGATGTCGCGGTCTGGGTTCTCCTCGATGAGAAGGGAGGCAACGGACAGGGCGAGTTGGCTGATGTCAAAGAATTCGCGGACGCTCTCGGCACGGGTGATGCGGGAAAGTTGGAGGAGGGCGTCGATGAGCAGTCCCATACGCTGGACGCTTTTACGGACGCGATGGATATAGTCGCGGCCGGTCTCGTCGACGGCGGTGGCGTAGTCCTCTTCGAGGGCCAGGCTGAAGCCGTCGATAGTGCGGAGGGGAGCGCGGAGGTCGTGCGAGACGGAGTAGCTGAAGGCTTCGAGCTCGCGATTGATAGTCTCCAACTCGGCGGTGCGGAGCGTGATCCGCTCTTCCAGCGTTGCGTTGAGAGAACGGATCTCTTCGGCTCGCTCCTCGGTTTCGGCGTGGGCCACAGCGAGGCGTACACCGGTGACTTCTGCCGCGATGCGTAGTTGGCGTTCGTGCGTGAAATAGCGGAACATGAGGACGATGAGCAGGAAGTCCAAAGCGCTGGCGAGGGCTACAGCGTAGCGGGCTCGGGTGCTATTGGACTGCGCGGTGGCCATACGCAGGGCGAGCAGCTTGTTCTCTTCGGACTCCATATCGTCGGCGATGCGCCGGAGGTGATCCATCTCAGCTTTGCCGGTGCCACTGAGGACGAGAAGACGGACCGTGTCAGTGCTGCCGCTGCGGCGAAGATCGATACCCTGCTGCAGAAGAGCGAGCCGTTGCTCAACAATGGCGCGCATCTCGGTGATCCTGTGCTGCTGGCTGGGATTGTCTGAGGTGAGGGCCTGAAACTGATTGATCTCAGTGGGCAGATCACGCGTGGCTGAATAATAAGGCTGCAGGTAATCGTCATCACCGGTGATGAGATAGCCCCTGTTGCCGGTCTCGGCATCCTTGGCGGAACTCATGATGCGCTCGACCTGAGTGATGGTTTGCCAGGTGTGCTCGACCCAGTAATCGCTTTCAAGGAGAGAGGCGACTGCGCGAAAGGCAAACCACGCGTTGAGAGCGACAACAACCGCGGCGACAAATAGCAGGGCTGGAACTAAGATACGGCTGGCCTTGGGTTTCATTATGTGGCTTCATTCTACGATGGGACGCAAGAGCGATTCACCCCGTGAACCTTGGTGAGAGTCTGCGTCTCCAGACTCGCTCTGGGTGTCGTTTTGCTAATTATTTGGCGCACTTCTGTGCTAATTATGTGGCAGACTCGTGCGTGTGGACGAGCTTTCCGCCATTCCGCAAGCGTCGCGTGAGATCGCCCTGCAGCGCTTCGAATTGCTGCGGCCACACCTTGAGGGGGTACGCCCACTCCGCTTGCCATCCCGACACAATCTCAATACCCTGTCCCTTGCGAGCCATCTGCTTCGTCCTCCTTGTGAATGTCGTCTGCTAAACAACATCCTAAGGAATCGCTTCAGGTGGCTCGCTCAACAAGCCCACTCAGCCGCTTCTACAGAACTTTATGGACTCAATCCTTCGCGATGGGTATCGGCGCGGCGACGCCACATGCTCCGTCGTAGTGCGCGAAAAACGGGGCGGTCTCAACCGGTCGGTGCAACATCATCTGATATGAATTCATTTTCTAAAGGTGGTGTTTATGGCACAAGGAAAACGGGACAGGCTTTCGACGGAGCAGAGGATCGACATGTGGCGCCGC